>Ga0307372_10000576_pt1 | contig 65227 bp, 66 predicted proteins | sample OX1MG_FD_202533 | JGI IMG/M metagenome (GOLD analysis project Ga0307372, IMG submission 202533) | Soil microbial communities from Risofladan, Vaasa, Finland - OX-1 | ecosystem: Environmental > Terrestrial > Soil > Coastal area > Acid sulfate soil | place: Finland: Risofladan, Vaasa | collected... | reverse complement strand
AACTCCGGGATACACTCTGTCGGCATCGGGGCGCTCCTTCAGACTCCGAAAAATCGTTGCGGCACAACAATTTTCTCAGAGTCTGCGCCCCGATGCACTGCTCTTCGGTGAGATATCCGGGCTAGGCCCGTCGGCGATCACCTCGCGGGGACCGACAGCGGTCTGCCGCGGTCGAGCACGAGGACCGAGATCGAGTAGGTCACGCGGGACGAGACGTTGCGCGTCTCGTGCACCACGCCGGCCGCGGTGTGATAGGCCTCGCCCGCCTTCACCGTCAGCGGCGGCTTGCCGTTCGCATAGATGATCTGGAGCGCGCCTTCGGTGACCAACCCGTACTCGTCGCCGTCATGATAGTGGCGACCGGTGGTGGCGTTGGGCGGCCACTCGATCGCCAGCATGGTCGTGTTCTTGCCCGGCACGCCGCTGAGCGGCGCGTGGTTGAGGAAGATGTGCGTCGTTAGCGGCTTGGTGGGCGGTGCCGGCTGTGCGTCCGCCGCGACGGTCACCAACAGCGCCACGGCCGCGGCGACTGCAATCGTCCTGATCATCCTTGCCCCCGGGATCAGATGGTCCAGATCGGTTGGATCGTCTCCGTCGCGCGCTCCCGCACGTCCGTCGTCAGCGCGCGAGCGGACCGCGCACCACCGTGACGCCGTTCTCCTGGTCGGTCGAGAAATGCATGTCCGTCGGCCTGAGCAGCGACGGCTCGTCGCGGATGACGAGGACGCTCGGCCCGCCCGACGCCGACGGCGCGACCATCGCTGGCGGCGCGCTTTCGCCGGTCGGATAGACCCAGAGCGGCGCGAAGATGGTGCCCGACGCGGTGCTGGGTGTCGTCGGCACGTGGCCGGTGATCGTCGCCGTCATGCCGTCGGCCGCGCCGGCGCCGAAGCCGAAAATGCCGAGCGCGATCGTCGCAGCGCGGCCGGCACAGGATAGTCTCAGGCGCATGAGGATCCTCCGTCGCTGCCCCCGTAGGCCGAAAGTATTGGTTGATTCGCGTTAACCGTCACGCGAAATGCGCCGACTCGGGTGTGAGATTTTTGGACGATTCGCGGATTCGGCTCAGCGCCGCGCGAAGGTCACAGCTTCTTCGGCGGCGCGGAAGAGGGCGCGCGCCTTGTCCTGGATTTCCTGGTATTCGGCCGCCGGATCGCTGTCGGCGACGACGCCGCAGCCGGCCTGCACGATCATCTTGCCGTCCTTGACGACGGCGGTCCGGAGCACGATGCACGTGTCCATGCTGCCATCGCCGGCGAAATAGCCGATGCCGCCGGCGTAGAGGTTGCGGCGTTCGGGCTCGAGCTCGTCGATGATCTCCATCGCCCGCACCTTGGGCGCACCCGACAGCGTGCCGGCGGGAAAGCCCGCCATCAGCGCGTCGAGCGCCTCGACCTTCGGCGCGGCTTGGCCCTCGACATGCGACGAGATGTGCATGACGTGGCTGTAGCGCTCGATGACGAACTGCTCGACGACCTTGACCGTGCCGGTCACCGCGACGCGGCCGACGTCGTTGCGCGCGAGATCCAGCAGCATCAGATGCTCGGCGCGTTCCTTCGGATCGGCGAGCAATTCCTCGGCGAGCTTCGCGTCCTCGGCGGCGTCCTTGCCGCGCCGGCGCGTGCCGGCGAGCGGCCGGATGCTCACCTTGCCGTCGCGGAAGCGCACCAGGATCTCGGGGCTCGATCCCACCACGGCGAAATTGCCGAAATCGAGGAAGAACAGGAACGGTGAGGGATTCAATCGCCTGAGTGCGCGATAGAGCGCGAAGGGCGGCGGCTTGAACGGGACGCTCATCCGCATCGACGGCACGACCTGGAAAATCTCGCCGGCGCGGATGTACTCCTTCGCCGTCGTCACCATGCGCATGCACTCGTCGCGCGTCATGTTGGCGCTCGGCGCCGGCAGCTCCTCGGTCGTCGCAACGGATTCGCGGCGGTGCGGCAGGCTGCGCTCGAAATCCGACAGCACGTCGGCGAGGCGCTCGCGCGCTGCGCGATAGGCCTGGTCCGCATTGACCTTTGCATCGGGCCACACCGGCGTCACCACGGTGACGCGGTCGGCGATGGTATCGAAGATGCAGATAATGGTCGGCCGCACCAGCAACCCGTCGGGAATGCCGAGCTTGTCGGGATTCTTGTCCGGTAACCGTTCGATCAGGCCGACCATGCCGTAGCCGAGATAGCCGAAAAGGCCGGAAGCCATCGGCGGCAAGTCCTTCGGCGTCGCGACGCGGCATTCCTTGATCAGCGCGCGCAGCGAGGCGAGCGCGCCCTGGTTCTGCGGCTCGAAGCGGTCGGGTGTCGAGCGCGCGTGGCGGTTGATCTCGGCGCGGTCGCCGAAGCAGCGCCAGACCAGGTCGGGCTTGAGGCCGATGAAGGAGTAGCGGCCGCGCGCGGCGCCGCCCTCGACGCTCTCGAACAGAAAGCTCAGCGGCTTGCCGTCGGCGAGCTTGAGCATCGCCGAGACGGGCGTCTCGAGATCGCTGACCAGCGAGGTCCACACCAGTGCCGGCTTGCCGGCGGCGTATGCCGACGCGAAGTCCTTGAACTCGGGCGCAAGCTGCATGGCGTTACGATGGCAGAACGATTGACGCCGCGTTCGGGTCGCCCAAAGTCGCCCAACGCGTGGTTCGACCTCGCGTCACCCCCACCCTAACCCTCCCCCCTCGAGCGGGGGCCGACCGCGAAGAGCGGTCGGCGGGAGGGGGGCGATGCTCGCCCCATTTGCCATCGGCGGATGAGGGAGCGACGGCTTCGCGTGCCGCGCGCATCGCTACAGCGCCCGGTCGAGATTGGTCTTGTTGATCTCGACGGGATAGCGCGCACGCAGCGCCTGCGAGAATTCGCCGAGGAACTCGCTCTGCATCTGCTGCGCGAGCTGATGCGCGAGCGTATCGAACGTCGCCTTGTCCTTGGTCGGATCGGCCGGCCGGATCGCGGTGAGCTCGGCGACGGCGTAGCCGCTGCCGTCGGGCGCCGCCGCGGCGGCATCGGGCTTGAGCGCGAAGAGCTGGCCGACGAGCGCAGGCGGCACCTTGCCGCCGCCGGTGCGCAAGACCGGTCCGGTGCTCGAGACGACGAGCCTGTGCCTGGCGGCGATCGCCTTGAGCGACTGGCCGCCATTGACCTGGTCGACGATTTGCTTGGCGAGCGCGGCGAGCGCCTGGCTGCGTTGCTGCGCCTGCCACGCCGCCGTCGCCTTGTCGCGCACCTGGTCGAGCGGCGGCACACCCGACGGCGCCACCTTGTCGACGCGCACCAGGAAATAGCCGTCGTCGCCGAGGTCATCGAGCGCGCTCGCCTGGCCTTGCGCCGTGGCGAAGGCCGTCTGCAGCACCTTGGACTTGGGCTGCGGCAGGCTGGCGGGCTGGCCGCCGACGAGCGTGCCTTGGGCGTCGATGCCGGCGATCGTGGCCGTCTTCATGCCGAACTGCTTCACCACCGCGTCGAACGCGCCGCCGCCGGCGAGCGCGTCGTCGATGTGGTTCGCCAGCTGCGCGATGCGGTCGCCCGCCATGTCGCGGGCGACTTCCTGGCGCAATTTATCCTTCACCTGATCGAAGCTCTGCGTCTGCTCCGGCTTGATCGCGACGACGCGCAGGATGTGCCAGCCGAACGAGGTCTGGATCGGTTGCGTGACGCCGCCTTGTTTCGCCGTGAACGCCGCGTCGGCGAGCGGCTGCGGCAGGTCCTGGCGGCGCATCCAGCCGAGATCGAGCGTGCTCGCGTCGGCGCCGGCCACGGCCTTCGCGACCGCGGCGAAATTCTTGCCCGCCTTGAGCTGCGCCTCGGCGGCGTCGGCCTTCGTCTTGTCCGACAGCAGTATCTGCTCGAGCTGGCGCGTCTCGGGCGTGTGGAACTCGTCGAGCCGCGCCTGATAGGCGTCCTTGAGCTTGCTCTCGGGTACGTCCATGCCGGCGGCGACGTCGTCGATGGTCAGCGTCGCCAGCGTGACGTCGCGGCGCTCCGGCGTGCGGAATTGGTCCTGATGCGCCTGATAATAGGCGGCGACGTCCTGCTCGGAAGGCTTGGGCGGCGCCGGCGCCGCGGATGGCGGCAGGACCACCATGTCGGCAACGCGGCGCTCGGCCTCGGCGCGGTAGATCGCGTCGGTCAGCTCCTTGGGCGGCCGAATGCCCTCGGTCAGCGCGATGGTCAGTTCGTTGCGCTGGAGATCCGAGCGCAACAGCTGCTCGTACTGCGCGTCGTTCAAGCGGTTCGCCGCCAGGATCTGGTTATAGACGTTGCGATCGAACTGACCGTTCGGGCCGCGGAAATTCGGATTGGCAACGATCGCCCGGCGCACCGCGTCGTTGCCGATGCGGATATCGAGCCGGTCGGTCTCGTGCGCCAGCAGAGCGGACTCGATCAGCCGGTTGAGCGCGGTGTCGACGATGCCGAGATGCTTCGCCTGCTCGAGCGTGAGGCTGGCGCCGAGCGAGCTGCGCAGCCGGCCGATGTCGGCGTGCACCGCCTGCTGGAGCTGGTCGGCCGGGATCTGCTCGCCCGCCACCGTCGCCACCGCGGTGTCGACGCTGCGGTTGCGGAAGATATCGCCGATGCCCCAGATGCCGAACGTGACGATCAGCACCGCGAACAGAATCTTGACGATGAGCGAGGTGGCCTTGGAGCGGATGGCTTGCAGCATGATGGAGCCCGGAATGGCGCGGCGCGCGGCGGCGGGCCGGCTTTTCGCGCGCGGATGATAGGGGGCGGACGATGGCGCCGCAACGCCGAAAGCGCCGCGCTCTGGCGGGCCTGCGGCGCCTATGCTAAAGCGCCGTGCGATGCGCAAGCTGGTGGCCGGCAACTGGAAGATGAACGGCTTCAAGGCCGACGGCTTCGCGCTGGCGCGCGATCTCGCCGGCCGCGCCAAGGCCACGCCGCTCGCCTGCGAGCTCCTGCTTTGTCCGCCGGCGACGCTGCTCGTGCCGGTGGCGCATGCGATTGCCGGCTCCGGCATCGCGCTCGGCGGGCAGGATTGCCATCCCGAGAGCAAGGGCGCGTACACCGGCGACATCGGCGCGCCGATGCTCAAGGACGCGGGCTGCGCCTATGTCATCGTCGGCCACTCCGAGCGCCGTCACGACCATAACGAAAGCGATGCGCTCGTGCGCGCCAAGGCGGCGGCGGCGGTCGCGGCGGGCCTGTGCGCCATCGTCTGTGTCGGCGAGACCGCGGCCGAGCGCGACAGCGGTCGCACCGAAGCCGTCGTCATGCGCCAGTTGCAGAACTCGCTGCCGCCGAAGCTGACCGCGGCGCAACTCGTCGTCGCTTACGAGCCGGTATGGTCGATCGGCACCGGCCGGACGCCGATGCCGGGCGACGTGGCGTCGGTCCACGCGCGCGTCCGCGCTGCGCTGGGCGAGCTCGCTGCCGAGCTGGCTGGCATCCGCATCCTATACGGCGGCTCGGTCAAGTCGGCGAACGCGCGCGAGCTGATGGCGGTCGCCAACGTTGACGGCGCGTTGGTCGGCGGCGCAAGCCTGGTGGCCGACGAGTTCTGGTCCATCGCGCAGGCTTGCGGCTGACCGACGGTGCGCGTAAGTGCAACCGGAATGCAACCGGAATGCAACCGGAAGGTACGGGGGAATCCAAAATGATCGATCGCCGCGCGTTGTTGCTCGGTCTGTTGTCCTGTCCGGTCTGTGCCACGCTGGCGCGCGCGTCCGAAGGGCCGCACTGGAGTTTCGAAGGCGCCGACGGTCCGGCGCATTGGGGCGACCTCGATCCGACTTTCAAGGCTTGCGCAGTCGGCACCCAGCAATCGCCGATCGATCTCAAGAATGCGATCAAGGCGGATTTCGGCCGCATCGCGCTCGACTGGAAGCCGCAGGCTTATACCATCGTCAACAACGGCCACACCATCCAGGCCAACGCCAAGCCGGGCAGCTTCGTCCGCGTCGCCGGACAGACCTATGCCTTGAAGCAGTTCCACTTCCACGCGCCGAGCGAGCACGCCATCGGCGGCGCGCGCACGGCGATGGAGGCGCATTTCGTCCACGCGCAGACGGACGGGCGGCTCGCGGTGATCGCCGCCTTCATGAAGGCCGGCGCGGCCAACCCGGCATTCGCCGCGGTGATGAAAGCGGCGCCGCGCCAACGCGGTGAGAAGACGCTCGAGCGGCCGATCGATCCGCGCCAGTTGATCCCGGCAAAGAGCGTGGTCTATCGCTACGAGGGCTCGCTCACCACGCCGCCCTGCGCCGAAGTCGTCGACTGGAACGTCTACGAGCGTCCTGTCGAGGTGGCGGCGGCCGACATCACGACGTTCCGCGGCCTCTACCCGATGAACGCGCGGCCGCTCCAGGCACTCAACCGCCGGTTCCTGCTCATCGGCGGCTGAGACATTGCCCACGCCGTAGGCATAAGCACTGGCATACCACGCGTCGCTGATCGGTCGGCCCATCGCGTTACAACTTGTTTAGCGAATGGCTTGCGGCGGATTGACCGACACGGGCCCAAAGTCCTTGAAAACTCTTGAAGGTTCTCGCGGCATTGCGGATGATGGCCGCAACGACCAATAAACGGGACAGGCCATTTCGAGGGGGAGGCTGATCGACCGCGCCGGGCGCGTTGCGCTTGTCAACGCACACATTTGCATCGCGAGCGGCGATCGCTCGTGCGTCGCGGTCGGTGCCTCGCACCGTGCCAACCAAAACAAATTCGAATGAAATCGCACCTGCAACAGGGAGTGAAGCAATGAGTTCATCGAAGCCGTCCACGATCGGCCGCCGCACAGTCTTGAAGGCTGCGGCCGCCGCCGGCGTTGCGCAGGTCGCGGCGCCTTTTGTCATATCCGCGCGCGCCGCCGACACCGTCAAGATCGGCCTCGACAATCCGCTGACCGGCACTTTCGCCGCGCTCGGCAAAAACGAACTCATCGGCTGCCAGCTCGCGGTCGCCGAGATCAATGCCAAGGGCGGCATCCTCGGCCGCAAGGTCGAGCTCATGGTCGAGGATTCGACCAGCGGCGACGCCTCGGTCGCGGTGCAGAAGGCCAACAAGCTGATCGACCGCGACAAGGTCACCTTCCTGCTCGGCAACATCAACTCGGCGCTGGCGCAGGCGATGGCGAATGTCAGCTTCGAGAAGAAGGTGTTCCAGATCGTGCCCGGCGGCCATATCGACTCCGTCACCGGCACGCAGTGCCACTGGAACGTGTTCCGCGTCTGCAACACGACGCGCATGGAGACGAACTCGGTCTCGGCGCTGCTGCTCAAGTCCTACGGCAAGAAGTGGTACTTCATCACCACCGACTATGCCTTCGGTCACGGCTTGCAGGCCGGCTTCGAAGCCAGCCTGAAGCAGGCCCAAGGCACCGAGCTCGGCGCCGATTACACGCCGCTCGGCACGACCGACTTCTCGGCCAACCTGATCAAGGCGCAGTCGACCAAGCCGGATGCACTCATTCTCCTGCTCGCCGGCGACGACATGGTCAATTGTCTCAAGCAGATCGTGCAATTCGGCCTCAACAAGAAGACGCACATCGCCGGTGCGCAACAGGAGCTCGAGGTGAACCTCGGCCTGCCGCCTGATGCGCTGTTCGGCGACTGGTGCTTCGAGTGGTATTTCAAGCAGCCCGGCGTTCCGCATGTCGACAAGTTCGTTGCCGACATCCGCAAGCGCAGCGGCGGCAAGGTGCCGACGGCGCGCACGTGGTTCGGCTATGCGGCAACCTGGAGCTGCAAGCTCGCCGCCGACAAGGCCAAGTCGTTCGACGCACTCAAGATGGCCAAGGCGATGCAGGGCTTGGTCCTGCCGCCCGAGGTCGCGCTGATGCCCAACAATCCGTTCTATCGCAAAGGCGACAACCAGCTCATGCCGACGCTGTTCGTCGGCCATTCGCAGCCGGCGCCCAAGGGCGGCGATCCGGAAGATCTGTTCAAGGTCACCAAGGAAGTCAAAGGTGTCGACGCGGCCCTGCCAGTCGACCAGACCGGCTGCAAGATGGTGTGGCCGTCATAAATCGGAACGAGGGCCGGGCGTCGCGTTATCGCGGCGCCCGGTTCGTTCTCGACGGAGGGAAGTTTCGTGGTGTTTTTCGTCGTACCAGTCAGGCCCGCCCGCCGCAGGGGCGGGCCCTCTCGTAAAGGGAGCGCGCACAATTTCGTGAGCGTGATCGCCGCATGAGCCAATTGCTGCTGTTCAATGTCTTCAACGGCCTCATCATCGGCGCGTTCTATGCGCTGATGGCGCTCGGCCTGTCGCTGATCCTCAACCTGTCGGGCGTGATCAACTTCGCCCATGGCGGGTTCCTCGCGATCGGCGGCTATCTCGCCTACACGCTCATCCCCTTCGTCGGCTTCTGGGGCGCGCTGATTTTGTCGCCGCTCCTGACGGCCTTCATCGGCCTGCTTATCGAGCGTGTGCTCATTCGCCGGCTCTATGGCCGCGATCCGCTCTACGGCCTCCTGCTGACCTTCGGCCTCGCCTTCATGATCGAGGACGGCACGCGTTACATCTGGGGCGCGCAAAGCCTGCCGTATCAGATTCCGGGCTGGCTCAGCTCGCCGCTGAGCACCGAGTTCTTCTTCCTCACCGGCTATCGCGTCTTCATGATGGTGCTGGTCGCGGCGGCGGTGTTGGCGCTGTTCCTGATCCTGAGCCACACGCGCCTCGGCCTGCGCATCCGCGCCGGAACGCTCGACCTTGAGACGGTCTCGACCCTCGGCGTCAACGTGCGCGTGCTGCGCAATCTCAATTTCGGCCTCGGCATCTATCTGGCCGGTCTCGCCGGCGTGCTCGCGGTCGGCATGCTGGGATTGCAGCCGACGATCGGCGACTCCCTGATCATGCCGAGCTTCATCTCGATCATCGTCGGCGGTCTCGGCAGCCTGCCGGGCACGCTCCTCGGCGGCCTGCTGATCGGCGTCGCCACCGGCATGACCACGGTGTTCTTCCCGTCGGCGAGCGAAGCGGTGATGTACGTGCTGATGGCCGTCGTGCTGCTGGTGCGGCCGCGTGGCCTGCTCGGTGAGGAGGGTCGCTTCTGATGGACCGCGTCGAGGAAAAAGCGGTCGCGGCGCCGGCCGTACCGGTTCCCGGCTTGCGCGTCGACAAGCGTGCGGCCGACGCGGTCGTCTGGCTGCTGCTGCTGACGGCGCCGTTCTGGCTGCCGCTGATCGGCGGCTACGTCCAGCTCGGCAGCCGCATTCTGGTCATCGCGCTGGCGGCGATGGCGCTCAATTTCTTGCTCGGCTACACCGGCGTGCTGTCTTTCGGTCACGCCGCTTATTTCGGCCTCGGCGCCTATGGCGCGGCGATGACCGTCGCCTACATCTATCCGAGCACGCCGCTGGCGATGCTCGTCGGCGTCGTCGTTGGCACCGTCGCCGGCGCCGTCATCGGCCCCTTGATCACGCGATTGCGCGGCGTCTATTTCGCCATGTGCACCATCGCCTTCGGCCAGGTGTTCTATTACATCGCGTTCCAGTGGAGCTCAGTCACGCACGGCGATGACGGGTTGAGCGGCTGGTACCGTCCACCGATCGATTTCGGCTTTGCCACGCTCGATATCCTGCACGACGGCTACGCCTTCTATTACATGGCACTGGCGGTCTTCGCGGTCTCGGCCGCGGTGATGGCCTTCCTGCTGCGCTCGCCGTTCGGTCGCACGCTGCTGGCGATCCGCGAGAACGAGCGCCGCGCCCGCTTTCTCGGCATTCCGGTCGACTGCCACATCTGGATGTCGTGGGTGATCTCGTGCTTCTTCGCCAGCGTCGCCGGCGCACTCTACGCGTTGCTCAACAATTTCGTCGATCCGCGCGCGCTGCGCTGGGATATGTCGGGCAACTTCGTGATCATGGCGGTGCTAGGCGGCATGCGGAACTTCTGGGGGCCGCTCATCGGCACCGCCATCTTCATCGTGCTGCAGGATTACATCTCGAGCCACACCGAGAACTGGATGTCCTTCATCGGCCTGTTCTTCGTGCTGATCGTGCTGTTCTTTCCGCGCGGCGTGCTTGGTATGATCCGGCGAAGGAGCGCGTCATGAGCCTGTTGCAGGTGGAAAACGTCTCGCGGCGGTTCGGCGATCTCGTCGCCGTCAACGGCGTGTCGATGACGGTGGAGAAGGGCGAGCTGCGGGCGGTGATCGGGCCGAACGGCGCGGGCAAGACGACCTTCTTCAATCTGATCAGCGGCTTTCTGACGCCGTCGTCGGGCCGCATCGTCTTCGACGGCGAGGATGTGACGCGACTGCTGCCGGCGCGGCGCGTATGGCGCGGCATGGCGCGCACCTTCCAGATCACCGAGGTGTTCCCCGAGCTGACGACGCGGGAGAATTTGCGCATCGCGGTCGAGGTCGCGTCGGGCTACCGGCTCAAGACCTGGCTGTCGCGCGACGCCGACGGCGAGGTGCGCGCGCGGGTGACCGATCTCCTCGACATGGGCGGCCTCGTCGACGAGGCGGACCGGCTGGTGGGCGAGCTGGCGCACGGCGATCAGCGCGCGACCGAGATCATGATGGCGCTGGCGTTGAAGCCGCGGCTGCTGCTGCTGGACGAGCCGACGGCCGGCATGGGCGACCAGGAGACCTATGACATCACGCAGCTCATTCGCAAGCTGCACAAGGACCAGAGCCTGACGATCGTGCTGATCGAGCACGACATGCGCGTCGTGTTCCACCTCGCCGACCGGATCATGGTGCTGGCGGAAGGCTCGATGCTGGCCGAGGGCACGCCCGAGGAGATCGCGCGCAGCGAGGCGGTGCAGGAAGCCTATCTGGGGAAAGCGGCATGAGCGGCGCGACGGTCCTGCAAGCCGAAGACCTGCACACCTACTACGGCAAGAGCCACATCCTGCACGGCGTCGGCCTCGAGGTGCACGAGGGCGAGATCGTGACGCTGCTGGGACGCAACGGCGCCGGCAAGACGACGACGCTGCGAAGCCTGATGGGCCTGACGCATGCGCGCGAGGGCGCGGTGCGGATCTTCGGCCATGCCACGACCGCGTGGGCGCCGTTTCGCATCGCCAAGCTCGGCGTCGGCTATGTGCCGGAAGGTCGACGCATCTTCGCGAACCTGACGGTAGACGAGAACTTGCGCGTGCCGGTGGAGCGGCCGGGGCCGTGGACCATCGCGCGTGTCTACGAACTGTTCCCGCGCCTGGCGCAACGCAAGGCCAACAAGGGCCGACAGCTCTCGGGCGGCGAGCAGGAGATGCTGTCGATCTCGCGCGCGCTGCTGCTCAATCCGAAGCTGCTGCTGTTGGACGAGCCGTCGCAAGGCCTGGCGCCGCTCATCGTGCAGGAGGTGTTCAAGGTCGTCTCCGCCGCGCGGAAAGAGGGTATCTCGGTGCTGCTGGTCGAGCAGAACGTGCGCGCCGCCGTCGCGATCGCCGACCGCGCCTACGTGCTCGACGACGGCAAGGTGGTCTACTCCGGCGCCGCCGCCGAGTTCGCCCAGGACGAGGAGCGCGTCCGCGCTCTCGCCGGCGCCAGCGCGGCCAAGTGGGAAGAGGTCTAGAACTCTCCGGGGGTGTTCCGTCGTTGCTTCGATGCTGCGTGCCTCGCCGTGACGACGCGACGGCGTCGATGGCGCACCCCCACTTTGGAACGCGTTCAAGATGCCGGCGCGTCAATTCGCTTGAAGGCAGCCGCCGCTTAAGCCAATGATGGCGGCAAGAGCGAGGGGGACGTGAGGCCGGCGGGCGCCGGTTCATCAAGCCTCCCGCACAAAAAGCCGTCCATAACCCAGGCTCAAGGGAGGCCGCGAAGATGTCAGAAATTTCATCCAGCAAGGCAGTCGGTCGCCGCACGGTCTTGAAAGCCGCGGCCGCCGCGGCCGCCGCGGGTGTCGCGCAAGTCGCGGCGCCGTTCGTCATGTCCGCCCGTGCTGCCGAGACGCTCAAGATCGGCATGATCAATCCGTTCACCGGCGTCTATGCCGCGGTGTCGAACAACGAGCTGATCGGCGCCAAGCTGGCCGTCGACCAGATGAACGCCAAGGGCGGCATCCTCGGCCGCAAGGTCGAGTTGCTCACCGAGGATTCGGCCAACGACGTCGGCACCGGCGTGCAGAAAGCGCGCAAGCTGATCGACCGCGACAAGGTCACCTTCATCACCGCCGACGTCAATTCCGCCATCGCCCAGGCGGTCGCCCAGGTGACGAACGAAAAGAAGGTGCTGCATATCGTGCCCGGCGGCCACACCGATCCAATCACCGGCACGGACTGCCACTGGAACGTCTTCCGCGTCTGCAACACGACGGCGATGGAGGCGAACGCGGTCGCGCCGGTGCTGTTCAAGAAGTACGGCAAGAAGTGGTACTTCATCACGCCGGACTACGCTTTCGGCCACACGCTCGAGGCGGCGGCGAAGAAGGATCTCGCCAAAATGGGTGGCACCGTCGTCGGCAACGCGCTGACGCCGCTCGGCACCGCCGATTTCTCGGCCTACCTCATCCAGGCGCGCGCCGCGAAGCCGGACGTGCTCCTGGTGCTGGTGCAAGGCAGCGACATGGTCAACTGCATGAAGCAGATCGTGCAGTTCGGCATCAACAAGACGGTCCACGTCGCCGGCCTTCAGCAGGAAGAGGAATCGCTCATCGCCATGCCGCCCGACGCGCGCGTCGGCAGCTGGATGTTCGAGTGGTACTGGAAGCAGCCGGGCGTCCCGCACGTCGCGGAGTTCGTCGCCGACATCCGCAAGCGCAGCGGCGGCCACGTGCCGACGGCGCGCACCTGGTTCGGCTACACCGCGCTGTGGTCGTTCAAGCTCGTCACCGACAAGGCGAAGACGCTCGACGCAGTGAAGCTTGCCAAGGCATTGGGTGGACTAGAGCTGCCGCCCCAGATCAAGCTGCAGCCCAACAAGGTCTATTACGCAGCCGGCGATCACCAGCTGCGGACGTCGTCCTTCGTGGGCGAGGCGGTCGAGCACCCCAAGGGCGATCCCGAGGATCTCTTCCACGTCGACACGGTGATCCCCGGCGACAAGACCTCGCCGCCCGACACCGAGACCGGTTGCAAGCTGACCTGGCCGGCCTGATCAAGGTCGGTGGACGCCGCGTCATTCTCGGATAAGGCGCGGCACGTGTCGCATCACCCCAACCCCGATCCTCCCCCCTCGAGGGGGGAGGAATGGGAGGGGGCGTGGACGGGGTGCACTGTCGTCGTAGGACATGTGTCGGCTTAACCAGCTTCAATGATCCAGCTCATCCTCTTCAACGTCACCAACGGCCTGATCATCGGCGCGTTCTACGTGCTGATGGCGCTGGGCCTGTCGCTCATCCTCAATCTCTCGAACGTCATCAACTTCGCGCATGGCGGCTTCCTCGTCGTCGGCGGCTACATCGCCTACACGCTCGAGCCGTATCTCGGATTTTGGGGCGCGCTGGTGGCGTCGCCGTTCCTGACGGCGATTCTCGGCCTCGCCATCGAGCGCGTGCTGATCCGCCGGGTCTACGGCCGCGATCCGCTCTATAGCCTGCTGCTGACCTTCGGCCTGGCCTTCGTCTTCGAGGACGGCACGCGCTACATTTGGGGCGCGCAGGGCAAGCCCTTCACGGTTCCGGCCTTCCTGACGCAGCCGCTCAGCAACGAGCTGTTCTTCATCACCGGCTATCGCCTCTTCATGGTGGCCGTCGTTGCCGTGGTGGTGACGGGGCTGTTCCTGCTGCTGCGGCATACGCGCATGGGCATCCGCATCCGCGCCGGCACGCTCGATCTCGACACGGTCTCGGCGCTCGGCGTCAACGTGCGCGCGCTGCGCTCCTTGAATTTCGGCGTCGGCATCTTTCTCGCCGGCCTGTCGGGTGTGCTCGCCGGCGGCCAGCTGGGACTCGAGCCGACCATGGGCGCGGGCCTCCTCATGCCGAGCTTCATCGCCATCATCGTCGGCGGTGTCGGCTCGCTCATTGGCACGCTGGTGGGCGGCCTGCTGATCGGTGTCGCCGCGGGATTGACCGCCGTGGTCATGCCGCAGGCGAGCGAGGCCGTGATCTACGTGATGATGGCCATCGTACTGCTGGTGCGGCCGCGCGGCCTGCTCGGCGAGGAGGGCATGCTGACGTGAGCGTTGCGGCCGGCAAGGTGGCGACCGTCGATGCCGATCGCGAGCGCACGCGCAAGCTCGCGATTCTCGCGGCGATTTGGGGCGCGCTGGCGCTGGCGCCCTTCTGGATGCCGTATCTCGGCGGCTATACCGCGCTGGGCACGCGCGTCCTGGTGCTTGGCCTCGGCGCCATGTCGGTCAATTTCCTGCTCGGCTTCACCGGCGTTCTGTCCTTCGGTCATGCCGCCTGGTTCGGCCTTGGCGCCTATGGCTGCGGCTTGGTGTTGAGGTATGTCGCGCATTCGACGTCGCTGGGCATCCTCGCCGGCACGGTGCTCGGCGGAATCCTGGGCGCGATCCTGGGCGCCCTCATCGTGCGGCGCCGCGGTGTCTATTTCGCCATGGTCACCATCGCCTACGGCCAGGTCTTCTACTACATCGCATTCCAGTGGTCGTCATTGACCGGCGGTGACGACGGCCTGCGTGATTTCCAGCGCGCGCCGCTCGACCTCGGCGTCACCAGCGTCGATATCCTCTACAACTCGACCGCGTTCTATTACTTCGTGCTGATCTGCTTCGCGCTCGTCGTCGTCATCATGGGCTTCATCCTGCGCTCGCCGTTCGGCCGCACCATGATCGCCATCCGCGAGAACGAGCGCCGCGCGCGCTTTCTCGGCATTCCGGTCGACTTTCACATCTGGATCGCCTTCACGCTGTCTTGCTTCTTCATGGCTTTCGCCGGGTCGCTCTATGCGCTGCTCAACAACTTCGCCGATCCGCTCGGCCTGCATTACAGCCAGTCGGGCAACTTCGTGATCATGGCGGTGCTGGGCGGCATGCGGAAGTTCTGGGGTCCGCTGCTCGGCGCGGCGGTCTTCGTCGTGCTGCAGGACTACGTCTCGAGCATGACCGTCAATTGGCAATTCTTCATCGGCCTACTGTTCGTGGCCGTCGTCTTGTTCTTCCCGCGCGGCCTTCTGGGATTCTTCCAGCAGCGGGGGCAAGCGTAACGTTGCAGCGCCGCGGCTGATCGAGCTGCACGCGCGCGTTCCTGACGGCGATCGCGCGGGCGTCACCGCCGGAGTGGCCGCAGTTGACCATCCATCCCGGGTGGCTCCCGGCAATGCCGAGAAACTGAACCCGTTTCATGGATGGACGGCTCGCCGGGCTTGTCCGGCACCGTTGCCGGCCCGTCGTACGGCCGCGCCGTTCTCGTACCACGGCTTGCTGGCATTCACGATGCGGACGACGGACAGCATGACCGGAACCTCGATCAGAACACCGACCACGGTGGCGAGTGCCGCGCCGGATGAAAAACCGAAAAGGCTAACGGCCGCGGCGACCGCGAGCTCGAAGAAGTTGCTCGCGCCGATGAGCGCCGAAGGCGCGGCGACGCAATGCGCCTCGCCGGCCGCCCGGTTCAGGATATAGGCGAGTGCGGCGTTGAAATAGACTTGGATCAAGATCGGCACGGCGAGAAGCACGATAATTAGCGGTTGCGCAACGATTTGCTCGCCCTGGAAACCGAAGAGCACAACGAGTGTCGCGAGCAAAGCGACCAAGGCGACCGGGTGAAGCCGCAGGAGAAGCCGCCGCAGGCCCGCCGGGCCACCCGCTGCGAGCATCCGGCTGCGGATGATCTGCGCTGCGATGACCGGCACGACGATATAGAGCACCACCGAAAGCAGCAGCGTGCTCCACGGCACGGTGATCGCTGAAATGCCGAGCAAGAGGCCGACGATCGGCGCGAACGCGAAGACCATGATCGTGTCGTTCAGGGCGACCTGCGTCAGCGTGAAGTCCGACTCGCCGCCGGACAGATTGCTCCACACGAAGACCATCGCGGTGCAGGGGGCCGCGGCCAGCAGAATCAGTCCGGCGATGTAGCTGGCGGTCTGGCCGGGCGGGAAATAGGGCGCAAAGAGATGGCCGACGAAAAGCCAGCCCAGCGCCGCCATCGAGAACGGCTTGACCGCCCAGTTGATGAACAACGTCACGCCGATGCCGCGCCAATGCGCTCGCACCTTGCCGATGGCGGCGAAGTCCACCTTGATCAGCATCGGGATGATCATCAGCCAGATCAACACCGCGACCGGCAGGTTGACCTCGGCGATTTCGGCGGTGCCGATCGCGTGGAAAACGCCAGGCAGAAGATGCCCGAGCGCGATGCCCGCGACGATGCAGAGTCCGACCCAAAGGGTCAGATACCGTTCAAAAAGCGACATTTGGTGTTGCTCTCGGGTTTCCGGACCTGGCGATCGTCACGACGCCGCGTCTTCGGGCGCGCGCGTGCCGCCGATCCGCCGGGCCTCGCGCTGGAGGGCGAGCCGGTCGAGCTTTTCGATCGGCAACGCGAGGAACAGCTTGATGCGGGTATCGAGCCGCCGGAAGGCGTCGCGGAACGCCGCCATCTTCTCCGCGTCGCTGCCCTCGGCGGCGGCCGGATCGGGCACGCCCCAATGCGCAGTAATCGGCTGGCCTGGCCACACCGGACAGGTTTCCGCCGCGGCCTGATCGCAGACGGTGAAGACGAAATCCATGCGCGGCGCATCGGCCCGCGCGAACTCGTTCCAGCTCTTGGAGCGCAGGCCTGCGGTCGGCAGCTTCATGGTGCGCAGCAATTCGAGCGTCAGCGGATGAACTGCGCCCTTCGGCTGGCTGCCGGCGCTGTAGGCCTGGAACCGGCCCTTGCCCCAGTGGTTGAGCAGCACCTCGCCCATGACGCTGCGCGCCGAATTGCCGGTGCACAGGAAGAGGACGTTGTAGATGCGCAGCGCCATGGCCGGCTCAGACTTTCGCGCCGCAGCCGCAGGCCGGCGCTTTCACGGAGACGTCCGCCAATCGTTCGGTTGCGCCGGCGTTGCCGTAGACCGTCGCCTCGCCGTGCGTCAGGAACGTCTCCCAGGCGACGCCCTGCGGATCGGCGATCCACTGCTTGTCGGACTTGGCGTAGCAGCAGGTTGTCGCCTCTTCCTTCAGCCGCGGCCCGTGCGCGCGCTCGAGCCGGCCGTAGACCTCGCCAAGCTCGGTCGCGTCCTCGACCTGGATGCCGAGATGGTCGACGCCGGCGGCCGCGCCGCGCTGCGAGATCGCGAAATTGACGCGCGGATCGTCGAGCATCCATTTGGCGTAATCGGGCTTGCGTACCGCCGGAGGAGTCGCGAACAGCGTCGAATAGAACTCAATCGAGCGGTCGATGTCCTCGACCGCGACGTGGACGTGAAAGCGCTTCATGGTTGATCTCCGGATTAGAGACGATTGGTGCGATCGAGCGGCCAATAGCGGCCAGACGTGACGCCGGTTTCCGACAACGACCGTTCATCGAGCAGATGGAGCTCGCGCCAAGCGGTGCGCGCCGCATGGCGTACACGCAGCCAAGCGACGATCGCCCGGCACGCGTCATGCCAAAGATTGAGCGCGCGGCCGGCGGGCAGAGCGCCGGCTAACGGCTCGGGACAGCAGAGCGCGGCATTCATGCGGACCTCCGTTGGGTGCGCGCGGGTTTGGCAATGCCTGGCTGACACGCTGGCGCGCAGGCAGTGCCGCCACAGCAATTCTCGGTGAGATAGGCGACCAGGCCGTTCATGGCCGCATAGTCGGCGGCGTAGATGAGCTGGCGGCCGAGCCGCCGCTGCGTCACCAGCCCGGCGCGCAGCAGTTGCTGGAGATGGAAGGTGAGGGACGACGGCGGGAGCTCGAGCCGCGACGCGATCTCGCCCGCCGGCAGGCCCTGGGGCCCCCGCTTCACCAGCATGCGATAGACCGCCAGGCGGTGTTCGTGCGCCACCGCGCCCAGCGCCGCCACTGCATCGTCCGTCTTCATCCGACCCTCCGATATTACGACGATTGTCGAAATCTAGGCGAGGCGATCGACGCCGTCAACTGCTATTTCGACGAAGATCGAAATGATACTACGTGCGTGGCGATTCGCCTGGCAGTGCATCGCGGGCTGCGCCTCGCTGGCGGCGGCAGGAAGGCACCGGAACGCGGCGTTGCCCTCGTTGGATTTGCTGTATGCTGCCGCGCGCGATGATCCGGAATTTCAGCGACCATTCGGCGAACGAGCGGACGTTCCTGGCCTGGGTGCGGACCGCTATCGCGGTCATGGCCTTTGGCTTCCTGGTCGAGCGGTTCGACCTGTTCCTCGAGATCGCCGTGCCGTCGCTGGCGGGCCGCCGGCTGTCCCTGCCGGGCGAGAAGTTCGCCAACGTGACCGGCCCGACGCTCATCGCGGTCGGTGTCGCCATGGTCGCGGTGGCGGCCGCGCGCTTTCTGATCACGGCCAAGAACATCGACCGTCCCGAACTCCGCCCCAGCACGGGTGCGCGGCTCGACCTGGCGCTCGCCGCCCTGCTGGTGCTGCTGGGTGGGGCGCTTTTCATTTACCTGTCGCACGCCTTGGTCGCCAATCTTTGATGCGGCAAGCACTGGAATTTGTCGGCATAACCCGCTAAAACCTCGGCCCATGTTCACGGTCGTCGTGGTTATTCACCTGCTGCTGGCGGTGGCGCTGGTGGCCGTCATCCTGCTGCAGAAAAGCGAGGGCGGCGCCCTCGGCATTGGCGGCGGCGGCATGTCCGGTTTCATGAGCGGCCGCTCGACCGCGAATCTGCTCACCCGCACCACCGCGGTCCTCACCGCGTGCTTTTTCGGCACCAGCATCGCGCTGGCGATGATCGCCGCGCACGGCCGCGCGGCGGTGTCGGTGATCGACCAGCCGGTGACGACGCAGCCGACGCCGCTGGCACCGGCCACGCCTGGCTCCCCGGCCAAGCCGCAGGCTCCCGCCGCGCCGCTGACAAAATAGCGCGCCGTCAAAACGCCGTAATCGCCCGCTCATCTTGGCGCGACTTTGTCGTTCGCCTCGATGCTCTCTATTTCTCGATCGGGAGGTCCGCGATGAATGTGCGCATGCCGTTTGCCGTCGCCATCGCTGCCGCACTGTTCGCCGCCGGCATCGTCGCCGTGCCGGCGCGCGCGCAGATCAGCGCGCAGATCGTCATCGGCACGCCGCCGCCCGCGCCGGTCATGGTCGCGCCGCCGCCGCGTGCCGGCTACGTCTGGGCGCCCGGCTTCTGGGGCTGGGAGCATGGCCGTCACGTCTGGCACGACGGCTACTGGATGGCAGCGCGGCCCGATGCGGATTTCGTGCCGGCCCAGTGGGTCCAAGTGCGCGGCGGCTGGCGCTTCGTGCCTGGTCATTGGGAGCACCGCGGTCCGCCCGGTCCGCCGGGTGGATGTCCGCCGGGACTCGCTAAGCAGGGCCGCTGCTAGGGCGCGCGCCGCGATCTTCGTGTTTCGTTAATGCCTGCGGCAATTCGTGCTGCGCGGCGTTATTCGATTGACTTCGCGCGCGCCAGGCCCCATGTAAGCGTCACTTCATTCTCGCGATCGCGCGAAGCGCGGCGGATTTCGATCTCCAGCGCCCCCAGTTTCGAGAAATCACCAACAATCCGGCACCTCGGTTTCGCGCGAGGCAAGCCTCAAACACAGGCCGCTCGCGCCTGCGCGCGCGCCTATATGCAAAGAAAGTAACCAACACAGTGACTCTTTCGTTTTCAGACCTCGCCCTCGTCGAGCCGATCCAACGCGCGTTGAGCGCGGAGAACTACGAGCGCCCGACGCCGATCCAGGCGCAGGCGATCCCGCATCTCCTCGCCGGACGCGACTTGCTCGGCATCGCTCAGACCGGCACCGGCAAGACCGCGGCCTTCGCGCTGCCCATCCTGCAGCGCCTGGCGGCGAACCGCGTGGCCGCGCCGCGCAATTCCATGCGCGCGCTGGTGCTGACGCCGACGCGCGAGCTGGCGCTCCAGATCGCCGACAGCTTCCGCGGCTACGGCCGCCATATGGGCCTGCGCACCGCCGTGATCTTCGGCGGCGTTAGCCAGGGCCCGCAGGTCGATGCGCTCCGCCGCGGCATCGACATCCTCGTTGCCACGCCCGGCCGTCTCCTCGACCTGCACCAGCAGGGCCATGTGCGCTATGACGGCGTGACGGTCTTCGTCCTCGACGAGGCCGACCGCATGCTCGACATGGGCTTCATCCGCGACATCCGCCGTATCGTTCCGCTCTTGCCGAAGCAGCGCCAGTCGCTGCTGTTCTCGGCCACCATGCCGGACGAGATCAACCGCCTGATCGGCACGCTGCTCAAGGATCCGGTGCGCGTCGAGGTGACGCCATCTGCGACCACGGTCGAGCGCATCGATCAGCGTGTCATGTTCGTCGACGCCGGCAACAAGCGCGCGCTGCTCGCGTTCCTGCTCAAGGACGGCGCGATCGCGCGGGCGCTGGTCTTCACCCGCACCAAGCATGCCGCCAATCGCGTCGCCGAAGGCCTCGCCAAGGGCGGTATCGGCGCCGAGGCGATCCACGGCAACAAGTCGCAGGGCGCGCGCCAGCGTGCGCTCGGCAACTTCCGCGACGGCCGCGCCCGCGTGCTGGTGGCAACCGACATCGCCGCGCGCGGCATCGACATCGACGGCATCACCCATGTCATCAACTTCGAGCTGCCGAACGTGCCTGAGAGCTACGTCCACCGCATCGGCCGCACCGCGCGGGCCGGTGCCGATGGCATTGCGATCTCGTTCTGCGATCACAGCGAGAAGGCCTATCTGCGCGACATCGAGAAGCTGACGCGGCAGAAGATCGCCGTCGTCGAGCATGGCTTCCGCGCGCAGGCGGGGCAGGGCGCAAGCCCTACCGGAACGCAGGCGAACGGCCACAACGGCCACGGCCATAACCACGGCGGGCATAACGGTCACGGCCATAATGGCAACGGCCACGACCGTGGGCACGAATTCGGCAATCGTCGCCGCCGCAATCGCGGTGGGGGTCACGGCCGGCCGCACGGTCACGCGCCGGCGCGGCCGCAGGCCTAGCATCGTCTAAATTTTGGAACGCACGGCCGGTGGCACTTCCACCGGCCGTTTTGCTATTTTTGGGATGGGGAGACGTGTGTTGCGGGGGAGGCGGCGCATAAAATTCCGCGCGAGAGTTTGACTTATCGTCGGTTATGGTTAGTCAGCTTGCCGACGTTGATCGCGGTGGGCGTGATCGTGTCGGGTATTCACTCGTCTCCAACTTTTCAGGAATGTGTCCACAATCACAAAACCGATGAGCGGTATTACCAACCTGAAGTAAAGGAAGCCATCGCTGACATCCTTCTCAAAAGGATCGTCATCTACGGAGGGTGCTCGGTTAAGATCGCCGACATACATCAAGGTGCACTAGCAGGCTGCTGAAAAACTCTGATGCGAAGCCGAATCACGCAACATAAGAATCATCGAGAGCCCTCTCGCGAATCGTTCTTGCGTGAACTGGTCGCCATGCGAATCAATGTTGCGTCTTCTCGCGTCCAAAAACGTTTTTCAGCAGCCTGCTAGCGGCGGTCTTCGCGGCTGGCCTCGTCGTTGTAGGTTTCTTGCAAGTCAGCATGTTGCGCCGCCAAACGCGTATAATGGCGATTCAGCAAAACGTTACGCTCAATACTCAACGAGCTTTCGTTTTTTTGAAAGAGATGGCGATTACATTCGACAGGCCGCCCGATCCACCGCCTGGAAGTATGCAACATGATCTTATGAGTAGATTGGGCGCCGCTCATTTGAGCATAAGGTCGTGGCGGATTTCACCCATATGGGAGAACAGTGGCAACACACCGACTCGGCGCCTGATGCTCAATTTCGCATGTAGGGAGTTTTCTGAACCAATTCCGAAGGACTTTGATTTTCCATACGAGGCCGTTCCAGAGCCGAGCTTTATAGGTCCAAAAGCAATTACGCTTGGAAGCGGCGTGCGTCTTGGGGCTGATCTTATCGATAAGCTTGCAGAACATGGCAACCATCAACTTTACGTGTGGGGGTTCGCTGATTACGACGACGTTTTTGAAAATACCGCACGGCATAGAACCGAATTTTGCTTTCGCGTCGAGGTAACTGGTAGCAACAGTGACGGTTTTCCAATGCTGGCGTTTCCCTTGCACGACAAGCACAACGGCGCGGACCACGAATGCTATCGCCAGCCCGCCCCGTACGTAGAGCCACAGAAAGCATAAACGTAACTGTACTCGCATATCCGCCCTGCGCGCCGAGTCGGCGCTTTCCGTTTGCGCCCAGCGCGCGGTGCTATATGGTGAAATTCCATGACGCGGTTCATCTTCATCACCGGCGGCGTGGTCTCCTCACTCGGCAAGGGTCTTTCGGCGGCGGCGCTCGGCGCGCTGCTCCAGGCGCGCGGCTTCCGCGTCCGACTCCGCAAGTTCGATCCCTATATCAACGTCGATCCGGGCACGATGAGCCCGTATCAGCACGGCGAGGTCTACGTCACCGACGACGGCGCCGAGACCGACCTCGATCTGGGGCATTACGAGCGCTACACCGGCGTCGCCGCACGCAAGAGCGACAGCCAGACCACCGGCCGCATCTATTCGACGGTCATCGGCCGCGAGCGCCGCGGCGAATATCTCGGCGCCACCGTCCAGGTCATTCCGCATGTCACCGACGCCATCAAGGAGGCGATCCAGGCCGAGCTCGGCGGCGAGGATTTCGTCCTCTGCGAGATCGGCGGCACGGTCGGCGACATCGAGGGCCTGCCGTTCCTCGAGGCCATCCGCCAGCTCGGCAACGAATTGGGCCGCGACCGCGCGATGTACGTCCACCTGACGCTGGTGCCCTATATCCCGTCGGCCGGCGAATTGAAGAGCAAGCCGACCCAGCACAGCGTCAAGGAGCTCCTCGGCCTCGGCATCCAGCCCGATATCCTGCTGTGCCGTTGCGACCGCGAGATTCCCGAAAGCGCGCGCAAGAAAATCGCCTTGTTTTGCAATCTCAGGGAAGAGCGCGTCATTCCGGCGCTCGATGTCGACACCATCTATGACGTGCCGATGGCCTATCACGCGCAGGGCCTCGACCGCGAGGTGTGCCGCCATTTCCGCCTCGACGCGCGCGAGCCCGACCTCGGCCGCTGGCAGGAAATCGTCAGCCGCATCCGCAAGCCCGAGGGCGCCGTCACCATCGCCGTCGTCGGCAAGTACACGCATCTGCCCGACAGCTACAAGTCGCTGGCCGAGGCGCTCGCCCACGGCGGCATCGCCAACAACGTCGGCGTCAAGCTCAACTGGCTCGACAGCGAAATCTTCGAGACCGACGACGCGGTAAGCTATCTCGAAGGCGTCAACGGCATCCTGGTGCCCGGCGGCTTCGGCGAGCGCGGCAGCGAAGGCAAGATCGAGGCGGCGCGCTTTGCCCGCGAACGGAAGGTGCCGTATTTCGGCATCTGCTTCGGCATGCAGATGGCGGTGATCGAGGCGGCGCGGCATCTGGCCGGCCTCAACGGCGCCGGTTCGACCGAGTTCGGTCCCTGCGCCGATCCGGTGATCGGCCTGATGACCGAATGGATGAAGGGCAACCAGCTCGAAAAGCGCAAGGCCAATGGCGACCTCGGCGGCACCATGCGTTTGGGCGCCTATGTCGCGAAGCTCGTGCCCGGCTCGCGCGTCGCCGAGATCTACGGCGCGACCGAGATCAGCGAGCGCCACCGCCACCGCTACGAGGTCAACATCAACTACAAGCCGCGGCTGGAAAAGACCGGCATGCGCTTTTCCGGCATGTCGCCCGACGGCGAGCTGCCCGAGATCATCGAGTTTCCCGACCATCCGTGGTTCATCGGAGTCCAGTTCCACCCCGAATTGAAGTCCAAGCCTTTCGACCCGCATCCGCTGTTCACGTCGTTCATCAAAGCGGCGGTGGAGCAGTCTCGCCTCGTCTAGGCGGCTGCTATATAAGTGTCGCCCATGACCGCGCCGCGCCACGTCCATATCGGCAATCTCACGCTCGGGAACGATAGACCACTGGCGGTGATCGCCGGCCCCTGCGTTCTGGAAAGCCGCGCACACGCCATGGAGATGAGCCACGCGCTTGTCGAACTCACCGGCAAGCTCGGCATCGGCCTGATCTACAAGACCTCGTTCGACAAGGCGAACCGCACCTCGGGCGAAAGTCCGCGCGGCATGGGCCTCGAAGCCTCGCTGCCGATCCTTGCCGAGGTGCGCGAGAAGTGGGGCTGTCCGGTGCTGACCGACGTGCATGCGCCCGAGCAGTGCGCGATGGTTGCGGATGCCGTCGATGTGCTTCAAATACCGGCGTTTCTCTGCCGCCAGACCGATCTCCTGGTCGCCGCCGCCAAGACCAAGCGCGCGATCAACGTCAAGAAAGGCCAGTTCCTCGCGCCGGGCGACATGAAGAACGTCGCGGCGAAGATTTCCAAGGCAGGCAACGACAACATCCTGCTCTGCGAGCGCGGCGTGTCGTTCGGCTACAACACGCTGGTCTCCGACATGCGGTCGTTGCCGATCATGGCGCAGACCGGCTATCCGGTGGTGTTCGACGCGACGCATTCGGTGCAGCAGCCGGGCGGGCAGGGCGACAAGAGCGGCGGCGAGCGCCAATACGTGCCGATCCTGGCGCGCGCGGCGGTCGCCGTGGGCGTCGCCGCCGTCTTCATGGAGACGCACCAGGACCCCGACCACGCGCCGTCCGACGGACCCAACATGGTCCATCTCAAGGACATGCCGGCGCTGCTCCGCCGGCTGATCGAGTTCGACAAGCTCGCAAAAGCCAACGGCTCAGCATGAAAAGTTCTTTTGTCATGCGCGGGCTTGACCCGCGCATCCACGTCCTTATTGAAGGCGTGGATGGCCGGGTTGGTCCCCGGGTCAAGCCCGGGGACGGCCATGACGCTCGGGAGAATCCATGACCGCCATCACCGATATCACCGCGCGCGAGATCCTCGACAGCCGCGGCAATCCTACCGTCGAGGTCGACGTCACGCTGGAGAGCGGCGCCAAGGGCCGCGCCGCGGTGCCATCGGGCGCCTCCACCGGCACGCACGAAGCGGTCGAGCTGCGCGACGGCGACAAAGCGCGCTACGGCGGCAAGGGTGTGCGCAAGGCGGTCGATGCGGTCAATGGTGAAATTTTCGACGCAGTCTCGGGCCGTGACGCCGCCGACCAGGCCGGCCTCGACCGCGCACTGATCGATCTCGATGGCACGCCCAACAAGGCGCGGCTCGGCGCCAACGCGATCCTCGGCGTGAGCCTCGCCTGCGCCAAAGCGGCGGCGGCCGAGCTCAACCTGCCGCTCTACCGCTATCTCGGCGGCGTCGATGCGTCGCTGCTGCCGGTGCCGATGATGAACGTCATCAACGGCGGCGTGCACGCCGACAATCCGATCGATATCCAGGAATTCATGATCGTGCCGGCGGGCGCGCCCAATGTTGCCGAGGCCATCCGCTACGGCGCCGAGGTCTTCCAGGCGCTGAAGAAGGCGCTCAAGGACAAGGGCCACAACACCAACGTCGGCGACGAGGGCGGCTTCGCGCCCAATCTGCAATCGGCCGACGAGGCGCTGGGTTTCATCGTCCGCGCGATCGAGGCCGCCGGCTACAAGCCGGGCGAGCAGGTGGCGCTGGCGCTCGATCCCGCGTCGAGCGAGTTCTGCCAGGACGGCAAGTACACGATGGAAGGCAAGACGCTCGACGCCGGCGCGATGGTCAAGTTCTACGAAGGCCTGGTCGCGCGCTATCCCATCGTCTCGATCGAGGACGGCATGGCCGAAGGCGATACCGCCGGCTGGATCGAGCTCACGAAAGCGCTCGGCAAGAAGATCCAGCTCGTCGGCGACGACAACTTCGTGACCAATCCCAAGCGCCTCGCCGACGGCATCAAGCAGGGCGTCGCCAACGCCATCCTGATCAAGCTCAACCAGATCGGCACGCTCAGCGAGACGCTCGAGACCATGGCGCTGGCGCGCGGCGCGGGCTACGGCACGGTGATCTCGCACCGCTCGGGCGAGACCGAGGACGCGACCATCGCCGATGTCGCGGTCGGCACCAACGCCGGCCAGATCAAGACCGGCTCGCTGTCGCGCTCCGACCGGCTCGCCAAGTACAACCAGCTGCTGCGCATCGAGGCGCAGCTCGGTGCCGCCGCACGCTTCCCCGGCCGCGCGATCTATCGGCGATAGGTTCGCAACTCATCGAAACGCGCCCCTCACCCAGCTTTGGGTAGGGCTCGCCTTTCGACAGGCTCAAGGCTCATCAACCCAAAGCAACCCTCTCCCCCGATTCGGGGGAGAGGGAAGGGTGAGGGGGTGGGCGGAAGCGTTGATCCTTCTGCTCAGATTCCGCCGCAGAGTCGCCTGACGACTCGTTGATTCAAAATCAGGGAATCGGAATTCATTTGACCCGGCGACTCGGCCGTGATTCAAACGAGTCATGGACGTGCTTTACGCGCTGCGCGCGCGCGCGCGCCAGATCGTCGGCCCGGTGCTCGGCTTCACGCTGTGCGCTTACTTCGCCTATCACCTGGTCGAAGGCGATCGCGGTTTGCTGGCGTTGTGGAACCTGCAAACCCGGGTGCGCGACGCGCAGGCGACCTTGAGCCAGCTCCAGGCCGAGCGCGATCCATTGGCGCATCGCGTCACGTTGCTGCAAGGCGACCACATCGACCGCGATTTCCTCGACGAGCGCGTGCGCGCCGTGCTGAATTACGGCGCGCCGGGCGAACTCGTCATCTATTACCCGCCGTCGCAATAACCCGATTCGATTGGCCGGACGGCTCGCGCGCGGCTAGGCCGTTCGCGGAAAGATCACGCGTCCGCGCCGGCGGTCCGCGATACCGTCGCGCGCCTTAGGGCCGCAACGCGACTTTCGTCCGGCAGGCTTTTCAGGCCACTTAACGTGAATTCAGTTAAGTTTCATTTTGCTTTGCAAAACAATCCCTTGCAAAGAGTACAGTTGCATTGACGGCGGCATCTGGGTACGCATATTGGAATAATATTTCTCCGGCCGCCGGGCGGCGGCCGAGGACCTCCGGGAGACACCATGGCCGTTGCTGCCAAGCGCAAGCCCAAGTCCCGTCCCGACGAGCCCGTCGAAGCCGAAGTCTCCGCCGAAAAGCTGCTCGATCTCTACCGCCGCATGCTGCTGATCCGCCGCTTCGAAGAGAAGGCGGGTCAGATGTACGGCATGGGCCTGATCGGCGGCTTCTGTCACCTCTATATCGGCGAGGAAGCCGTGGTCACCGGAGCCATGGCCGCGGTCGAGTCCGGCGACACCGTCATCACCGCCTATCGCGACCACGGCCACATGCTCGCCTGCGGCATGGATCCGAAAGGCGTCATGGCCGAGCTCACCGGCCGCCGCACCGGCTACTCCAAGGGTAAGGGCGGCTCGATGCACATGTTCTCGCGCGAGAAGAACTTCTTCGGCGGCCACGGCATCGTCGGCGCCTGCGTGCCGCTCGGCACCGGCCTCGGCTTCGCCCACCGCTACCGCGACAACGGCCGCGTCTCGCTCACCTTCCTCGGCGACGGCGCGATGAACCAGGGCCAGGTCTACGAAAGCTTCAACATGGCGGCGCTGTGGAAGCTGCCGGTGGTCTACATCATCGAGAACAACCGCTATGGCATGGGCACCTCGATCTCGCGCTCGTCGGCGTCGCCCAATCTCTTCGGCCGCGGCGAGCCCTTCGGCATTCCCGGTTATCAGCTCGATGGCATGAACGTGCTGGCGGTGATGGCGGCCGTGCAGGACGCGGTCGATCACGCGCGCGGCGGCAAGGGCCCGTTCATCCTCGAGATGCTGACCTATCGCTATCGCGGCCATTCGATGTCCGATCCGGCGAAATATCGCAGCAAGGACGAGGTCAGCCGCATGCGCCAGGAGCACGATCCGATCGACCAGGTGCGCAAGCGGCTGGTCGACGGCGGTCTCGCCGACGAGAACCGGCTCAAGGCGATCGATAATGAGGTCAAGGCGCAGATCATCGAGGCTGCCGACTTCGCGCAGCAAAGTCCCGAGCCCGATCCAAGCGAGCTGTGGACCGACGTCTACGGCGAGGTCCATCAAGGCGATGCCCCGCAACGCGGGGCGGGGGCCTAGATGGTCGACATCCTGATGCCGGCGCTCTCGCCCACCATGACCGAGGGCAAGATCGCCAAGTGGCACAAGAAAGTCGGCGATGCGGTCAAGGCCGGCGATGTCCTCGCCGAGATCGAGACCGACAAGGCGACGATGGAGTTCGAGGCGGTGGACGAAGGCACGCTCGCCGAGATCATCGCGCCCGAGGGTAGTGAGCACGTCGCGGTCAACGCGCCGATCGCGCGCATCGCCGGCGAGGGCGAAGACGCGAAGCCGGCAGTGCAGCCGCAGCGCAAAGCCGTGGCCGCAGAGGCGTCCACCCCCACCCAATCCCTCCCCCCTCGAGGGGGAGGGTTAGGGAGGGGGGCAGCGGTCGAAGCTCTTGCACCAACTGCCGCGAAGGCGCCGCCGCCAGCCGCACCGGTGTCGCGTGCTGCCGCCGAGGTCGAATGGACCGGCGCGAGCACGACCATGACCGTGCGCGAGGCGCTGCGCGACGCTATGGCCGAGGAAATGCGCCGCGACGACGACGTCTTCCTGATCGGCGAGGAAGTCGCCGAGTACCAGGGCGCCTACAAGGTCAGCCAGGGCCTGCTCGAGGAATTCGGCGCGCGCCGCGTCATCGATACGCCGATCTCGGAGCACGGTTTCGCCGGCCTCGGCGTCGGCGCGGCGATGGCGGGGTTGCGGCCGATCGTCGAGTTCATGACGTGGAACTTCGCCATGCAGGCGACCGACCACCTGGTCAACTCGGCGGCCAAGACGCGCTACATGTCGGGCGGCCAGATGAGTTGCCCGATCGTTTTCCGCGGCCCGAACGGCGCGGCGTCGCGCGTCGCGGCGCAGCACAGCCAGGACTACACCTCGTGGTACGCGCACGTGCCCGGGCTGAAGGTGATCGCGCCCTACAGCGGTGCCGACCACAAAGGCTTGCTCAAGGCGGCGATCCGCGATCCCAATCCGGTCATCTTCCTCGAGAACGAGATTCTCTACGGCGCCAGCTTCCCAGTGCCGAACGATTCCGACTGGATCGTGCCGATCGGCCGCGCGCGGATCGTGCGTCCGGGCGAGCACGTCACCATCACGGCGTATTCGCGCATGGTCGAGATCGCCGAACATGCCGCCGATGCGCTCGCCGCCGACGGCATCTCGGCCGAGGTGATCGACCTCAGGACGCTGCGGCCTCTCGACATCGAGACCGTGGTTGAAAGCGTCAAGAAGACCAACCGACTGGTTTCGGTGGAAGAGGGCTGGGCCTTCGCCGGCATCGGCGCCGAGATCGCCGCGCAAATCATGGAACAGGCGTTCGATTGGCTCGATGCGCCGCCGGCCCGCGTCACCGGCAAGGACGTGCCGATGCCCTATGCCGCCAATCTCGAGCACATGACGTTGCCCCAGGCCGAGGACGTCGTCGCCGCGGCCAAATCCGTCGGCTATCGCTGAGCGCCGCCATGCCGACACAGGTCCTCATGCCGGCGTTGTCGCCCACCATGACCGAGGGCAACCTCGCCAAGTGGCACAAGAAGGAAGGCGACGCGGTCAAGGCCGGCGACGTCCTCGCCGAGATCGAGACCGACAAGGCGACGATGGAGTTCGAGGCGGTCGATGAAGGCACGCTCGGCCGCATCCTGGTGCCCGAAGGCACGCAGCACGTCCAGGTCAACCAGCCGATCGCCGTGATCCTGGGCGAAGGCGAAAGCGCCGCCGACATCAAAACCGCGCCGCCGCCGAAGCCCGCCGCTGCGCCTGCACCCAAGGCCGAAGCGAAAGCTGCCGCGCCGGCGGCACAGCCTGTGCCCGTCAGCAAGCCCGCGGCGACGCGAGCCGCAAGCGCCCCCCTCTCTAACCCTCCCCCTCGAGGGGGGAAGGATGGGGTGGGGGTGATGCCCGCTGCAGCGCCCCGCGCCGACGGCGCCCGCATCTTCGTCAGCCCGCTGGCGCGGCGGCTGGCGCGCAACGCCCGGCTCGATCTCGCCGGCATGCGCGGCACCGGTCCGCGGGGTCGCATCGTCAAGGCCGACGTCGAAGCTGCGATTTCCGGCGGTGGCGCCCGCGCGCCCGGCGCGGCGGCTGGCATCGTCGCGCCGTCCTTCCGCAAGGAACGGATCGTCGCCGAGGCCGGCAACATCCCCTACACGGAAATCCCGCACACGGCGATGCGCCGCGTCATCGCCACGCGCATGGCGGAATCGATGGCGCATGCGCCGCATTTTTTCCTCACGGTCGATTGCGAGATCGATGCGCTGCTCAAGGCACGGCAGGAGATCAACGACACTCTCGGCCAGAAGATATCGATCAACGATTTCGTCATTCGCGCCGCGGCTATGGCGCTGCGCCAGGTGCCGGTGGCCAACGCCTCTTATACCGACGACGCCATCCTGCGCTGGAACGTCGTCGACATCGCGATCGCGACCGCGCTCGACGACGGCTTGATCACGCCGATCATCAAGAACGCCGACCAGAAGCGCATTCCGCAGATTGCGGCGGAGATGAAGGACCTGAGTCAGCGCGCGCGCCAGGGCAAGCTCAAGCTCGCCGAATTCCAGGGCGGCACCTTCTCGATCTCCAATCTCGGCATGTACGGCATGCGCGAGTTCACCGCCGTGATCAATCCGCCGCAGGCCTGCATCCTCGCCGTCGGCGCGGGCGAGGAGCGGCCGGTGGCGCGCAACGGCGGCCTCGCCGTCGCCCATGTCATGACCTGCACGCTCGCCTGCGACCATCGCGTGCTCAACGGCGCGGAAGGCGCGCAGTGGCTGCAAGCCTTCAAGAAGCTGATCGAAGCGCCGGCGGCGTTGCTGGTTTAGGAGCTATCGTGCTTTCACGGTCGACGCGCGTCTTCTCTGTCGTCATTCCCGCGCAAGCGGGAATCCAGGGCAGCCGCCGTGCCGTCGCCCGGGGCCCCCGCTTTCGCGGGGGCGACGGAAACGCCGCTTAGGAGAACGCATGGCCGACACTTCGTTCGACGTGATCGTCATCGGCGGCGGGCCAGGCGGCTACGTCGCCGCCATCCGCGCGGCGCAGCTCGGCATGAAGACTGCGGTGGTCGAGCGCGAGCAACTGGGCGGTATCTGCCTCAACTGGGGCTGCATCCCGACCAAGGCGCTGCTGCGCTGCTCCGAGATTTCGCACCTGCTGAAGCATCTCGGCGATTACGGGTTCAGCGCCAAGGACGTCTCGTTCGACCTCAAGAAGATCGTCGAGCGCTCGCGCAAGGTGGCGAACCAGCTTTCGTCCGGCGTCGCCTTCCTGATGAAGAAGAACAAGATCGCCGTGTTCGACGGCAGCGCGACGCTGGCGGGCAAGGGCAAGGTCAAGGTTGGTGGCAAGACGACCGCCGATCTCACGGCGAAGCACATCATCATCGCGACCGGCGCGCGGGCGCGCACGCTGCCCGGCCTCGAGGCCGACGGCAAGCTGGTGTGGACCTACAAGGAAGCGATGGTGCCGCCGTCGATGCCCAAGTCGATCCTGGTCGTCGGCTCGGGCGCCATCGGCATCGAGTTCGCCAGCTTCTATCGCAATCTCGGCTGCGAGGTGACGGTGGTCGAGGTGCTCGACCGCATTCTGCCCGTCGAGGACGAGGAAATCTCCGCCTTCGCGCGCAAGAGCTTCGAGAAGCAAGGGATGAAGATCCACACCTCGGCGACGGTGAAGGCGCTCAAGAAGAACGCCAGCGACGTCGCCGCCACGGTCGAAGCGCAGGGCAAGACCTTCGAGGTCAAGGCCGAGCGCGTCATTCTGGCGATCGGAATCGTCGGCAACGTCGAGAACATCGGCCTCGAAGGCACCAAGGTGAAGGTCGAGAAGACGCACATCGTCGTCGATCAATGGTGTGCGACCGGCGAGCCCGGCCTCTATGCCATCGGCGATGTCATCGGCCCGCCCTGGCTCGCGCACAAGGCGATGCACGAAGGCGTGCTCTGCGTCGAGCACATCGCCGGCCTCAACACGGCGCATCCGCTCGACGTCAGGAACGTGCCCGGTTGCACCTATTGCATGCCGCAGGTGGCGAGCGTCGGCTTGACCGAGAAGGCGGCGAAGGCCGCCGGCTATCAGGTCAAGGTCGGCCACTTTCCCTACATCGGCAACGGCAAGGCGATCGCGCTCGGCGAGCCCGAGGGCATGATCAAGACGGTGTTCGACGCCAAGACTGGCGAGCTCTTGGGTGCGCACATGATCGGCGCGGAAGTGACCGAGCTGATCCAGGGCTACGCGATCGCTAAGACCTGCGAGAGCACCGAGCAGGAGCTGATGGAGACCATCTTCCCGCATCCGACGCTGTCGGAGATGATGCACGAGGCGGTGCTTGAAGCCTATGGCCGCGCCCTCCACATCTGACGGCATGAGCCGGTCCGCGCTGCGCCATCCCGAGAAGGCGCACAAGGCCGATCAGCCCTCGCCGCCGAAGCCCGCCTGGATCCGCGTCAAGGCGCCGGTGTCGCGCGAATACCGGGAGACGCGCGATCTGATGCGCGCGCTCAAGCTGAACACCGTCTGCGAGGAGGCGGCCTGTCCGAACATCGGCGAGTGCTGGAAGGAAAAACACGCGACGGTGATGATCCTGGGCGCGGTCTGTACCCGCGCCTGCGCGTTCTGCAACGTGGCGACGGGCAAGCCCGGCGCGCTCGATCCGCACGAGCCCGAGCACGTCGCCGATGCCGTCGGCAAACTGGGCCTCAACCACATCGTCGTCACCTCGGTCGATCGCGACGACCTGCCGGATGGCGGCGCCGATCACTTCGTCCAGACCATCCGGGCGATCCGCCGTGCGGCACCAATGACGACGATCGAGGTTCTGACGCCCGATTTCCTCAAGAAGGACGGCGCCATCGAGGCGGTGGTCGCGGCCAAGCCCGACGTCTTCAACCACAATCTCGAGACCGTGCCGCGGCTCTATCGCGAGGTGCGGCCGGGCGCCCGCTATGCCACGTCGCTCGCATTGCTCGCGCGGGTGAAGCGGATTGATCCTTCGATGTTCACCAAATCCGGGCTCATGGTTGGTCTCGGGGAAACCCTCGACGAGGTGGGTGCCGTCATGGACGACCTGCGCGGCTCGGACGTCGATTTTCTCACCGTCGGCCAGTATCTCCAGCCGACGCCGAAGCACCATGCGGTGGCGCGCTTTGTCGAGCCCGCGGAGTTCGCAGCCTTGAAGCAGCAGGCCTTTGCCAAGGGCTTCCTGATGGTCTCGGCGTCGCCGCTGACGCGTTCGTCCTATTTCGCCGGCGACGATTTCAACAAACTCCGCGCCGCCCGCGCCGACCGGCTCGCGCGCGCGCAATAGCCCGATGCCGACGCATGCCGAGCAGCGGCTTCTGCCTTATACGGCAGAGGAGCTCTTCGACCTCGTCGCTGACATCGAGCGCTATCCCGAGTTCCTGCCGTGGTGCGTCGGCGCACGCGTGCGCGAGCGCCACGACGATTTCATCCTCGGCGACCTGCTGATCGGCTGGCGGATGGTGCGCGAGCGGTTCACGTCGCGCGTCCATCTCTATCGGCCCGACCGCATCGACGTCGAATACGCCGAAGGGCCGTTCAAGTATCTCGAGAACCATTGGAAGTTCATCCCGCAGGACGGCGGCACGCTGATCGACTTCCACGTCGATTTCGAGTTCCGCTCGCACATCCTGAGCGGGATCATCGATACCGTCTTCACCGAGGCGGTGAAGCGGATGGTCACGGCGTTCGAGAAGCGCGCGCGGCAGCTCTACGGCGCGCGCTGAGGCCCTCCGCCGGCGAGCAGCGGGCCGAGCGTGCGACCGATGAACGCCGGATCGTCGGTGAAGCGGATGCCGATCATGCCGATGCCGAGCCACACCACTTCGGCGTTGAGCGGGCTCAGCTTCTCGATGTCGAGCCGCACCCGCTGTTCCCTCTGGAGCTGCGCAACGAGGCGCACGCGCGCGCCGCCCATCGACAGGTCATAGACGACGCAGTTGATCGCGCCTTCGGGCAGCACCAGCCGCGCCTTCCAGAAGACGTTCTTGCGCTCGAACGCGCGACGGTCCTCGAGCTCGCGCGCCTCGCGCTCTGCGGCCTGGCGGATGCGCCACAGTTCGTCGAATTCGGTGGTATCTTTCTGCGACAAGGGCTCGGCCACTTTCCGGCGTCCTCGGGGATCCGAAGGAGCGCGAATGACCCACTTTGCCACGTTTTTTCTTGACCGTCTCTTAACTGCGCCGGGCAATGCCCGTTAATCGATGCGGATTTTAGCGAATTTGCCGCGGCAATTCGGCCCTAAACCGCCTCGTGCGCCTCGCCGAAGGCGCGACTGCCGCCCGGACTCGGACGCTCGAGGGCGACGGTCTTGACTAGGGCGTGCACCGGGCTGCCGACCTGGAGCCGCAGGTCGGCCACCGCGCGCTGAGTGATGCGCACCCACAGCATCACCGGCTCGGCTGCCGTGCCGATGTCGACGCGCAGGTCGACCAAGGGTCCTTCCTCGGGCGCGATCTCAACCACGCGGCCGGCGAAAGCGTTGCGGATCGACAGGCCGGATGGCGGCGCCGTCGCCAGCACGACGTCGCGCGCGTGGATCCGGATGCGCAGCTTCGTGCCGAGCGGCAGGTCGACATGCGGCACCCGCAGCCGGCCGCCGGGAAAGGCGAGCTCGCTCAGGCCATAGGCCTTGTCGTGGCCGCGCAGCACGGTGCCGATGACGGCGCCGGCCTCGAACCGGCCGGTCAGCGGCCGCAGGTCGAGCCGGCTGGTGAGCGCCTCGACCGTGCCGGTCGCCGCGATCTTGCCGCCGTCGACGAGGACGAGCGTATCGGCGAGACGGATCACTTCTTCCATCGCGTGGCTGACGTAGACGACGGGGATGTCGAGCGCGCCGCGCAGCGCGGCGATGAAGGGCAGTATCTCTTCCTTGCGCGCGGTGTCGAGCGCGGCGAGCGGCTCGTCCATCAGCAGCAGCCGCGGCCCGGCCAGAATGGCGCGGCCGATGGCGACGCGCTGCTTCTCGCCGCCGGAGAGATCGCCCGGCCGCCGACGGAGCAGGTCGCCGAGGCCGAGCAACGCGATGACGCGGTCGAGAGCGGCGCCGTCGGCGCGCTTTGCACCATAAAGCAGATTGCCGCGCACCGAGTAATGCGGGAACAGCCGGCCCTCTTGGAAGATGTAGCCGAGGCGGCGCCTCTCCGGCGGCAGGTTGATCTTGCGCGCGCTGTCGAACAGCACCTCGTCGCGCACGGTGATGCGGCCGCGTGCCGGCGTCAGCAGACCGGCCAGAGCATTGACGATCGAGGTCTTGCCGGCGCCCGAGCGGCCGAACAGTGCGGTGATGCCGGTCGCCGGCGCGACGAACTTGGCGGCCAGCGCGAACGCGCCGAGTGTGGTCTCGATATCGACCTCGATCACGGTGCGCCCCGGATGCGGCGGTCGAGCCGTCGCGCAATCACCTCCGACGCCAGCAAAGCCGCCATGGCGACGATGACGGCGATGACGCATAGGCGGAACGCGGGCGGATCGCCGCCCGGCACCTGCGTGAAGGCATAGAGCGCGAGCGGCAGGGTCTGCGTCTCGCCCGGGATATTCGAGACGAAGGTGATCGTGGCGCCGAACTCGCCGATGCTGCGCGCGAAGCCCAGGATCGCGCCGGTCAGGATGCCGGGCGACATCAGCGGCAGGGTGATGGTCCAGAAGACTCTGCCGCGGCTGGCGCCCAGCGTCCGCGCCGCCGCCTCGAGCCGCCGGTCGACCGTCTCCAGCGACAGCCGCATCGCGCGCGTCATCAGCGGAAAGCCCATCACCGCCGAAGCCAACGCCGCGCCCTTCCAGTTGAAGGCGACGGTGAAGCCGAAAGTGTCGTAGAGCCAGGCGCCGATCGGTCCGCGCCGCCCGAACAGCACCAGCAGCGCGAAGCCGACGACGACAGGCGGCAAAACCAGCGGCAGATGGACGACGCCGTTCAGGAGCTGATGGCCGACGAACCGCCGCCGCGCCAGCAGCCAGGCGATCGCGAGCGCCAGCGGCAGGCTGAACAGCGTGCCCGCGCTTGCAACCCGCAGGCTCAGCAGCAGCGCGGCGCTTTCGACCGGCGTCAGCGTCAGCATCGATCCCTCCTGCGCCGAGAATTATATCCAATCATATACAACGGCAACGAGGGATGCGCGCTGCTACGCCGCCGCATTGAGCCGCTTGAAGCCGGCGTCGAGGTCGGCAACCAGGTCGCCCATATCCTCGAGCCCGGCATGAACGCGCAAAGTCGGTCCGTCGTTCCAGGGCACGGCGGTGCGCAAATGCTGCGGATAGACCGGCACTAGCAGGCTCTCGAATCCGCCCCATGAAAAACCCATGCCGAACAACTCCATGCTGTCGAGCATGGCGTCGACAGCGCGTTTCGCGATGCCGGGTTTGAGCACGAAGCTGAACAGGCCAGAGGCGCCGGTGAAGTCGCGCTTCCACAGGTGGTGGCCGGGGTCATTTGACAGCGCCGGATAGAGCACGCGCTCGACCTCGCGCCGCTTGGCGAGCCACGAGGCGAGTTCCAAGCCCGCGGCTTGGTGTTGCCTCAAGCGGACGCCGGCGGTGCGCAGGCCGCGGAGCGCGAGATAGCAATCATCCGGCGCGACGTGATTGCCCATCAGTGTTGCCGCCTCGCGCACCTTGAGGAAATTAGCCTCGTCGGCGACGACGAGGCCCATCATCGCGTCGGAGTGGCCGACGATATACTTGGTGCCGGCGATCACCTCGACGTCGCAGCCGAGCGCCAGCGGCTTGCAGAAGAGCGGCGCCGCCCAGGTGTTGTCGAACACCGTCTTGATCCCGCGCGTCTTCGCCAGCTTGGTGATCGCCGGCGTGTCCTGCACCTCGAAGGTGAGGGAGCCGGGGCTTTCGAGATAGATCACCCGCGTGTTCGGGCGGATGAGCGCGGCGACGCCTTCACCGACGGTCGGATTGTAGAACGTCGTCTCGACGCCGAAGCGGGCGAGGAAGCCGTTGCAGAAGCCGCGCACCGGTCCGTACACGGAATCCGTCACCAGCACGTGGTCGCCCGCCTTGACGAAGGCGAGGATCGCGGCGTAGCACGCCGCCGCGCCGGAGCAGAAGGCGATCGCGCGCGATCCGCCTTCGAGCGCCGCCACCGCCTGCTCGAGCGCGAAGGTCGTCGGCGTGCCGTAGCGGCCGTAGACCACCTGGTCGATGCCGTAGCGGTTCTTCTGCGCCTTCTCGAGATCGGCCACCGTCTGATGGATGATGGTCGAGGCGTGATAGACCGGCGGATTGACAACGCCGAAATTGCGCGCCGGATCGCGCCCGGCATGGGCGAGGAGCGTGTCGGGCTTCTTCGATTTGCTTTTCATCGTATGGCTCGCGCTTTCGGCCATCTTGCCCAGAGTCGGGCGCAGGCGAAAGGGCCGTGCGGCGTCGCCCGACGCCGGCGACGGGCGCCGGGCCGCAATGAAATGCGCTTGACTGCGTTTCGGCGACGGCGTAATTAACTACTCAGTTAATTAACCGTCTGGTTTACTCGATGGCCATCGATCGCCTCAGCACCACCTTCGCCGCGCTCGCCGACCCGACGCGGCGCGCGATCCTGGCGCGGCTGGCGCTCGGCGAAGCCTCGGTGACCGAGCTCGCCGAGCCGTTCGATATGAGCCTACCGGCGGTGTCCAAGCATCTCAAGGTGTTGGAGCGGGCAGGGCTGATCGCGCGCGGCCGCGAGGCGCAATGGCGGCCCTGCCGGATCGAGGCCGGCGCGCTCAGGGACATCGATGTCTGGTTGAAGCGCTATCGCCGGTTCTGGGACGAGAGCCTCGACCGGCTCGACGTGTATCTGCAGAAGCTGCAAGGCAAGGAGGAGAGGCGTGGCCGCAAGAAGTAATACCGAGACCATCGACGCGCGCTCGATCGTCATCACGCGCATCCTCGACGCGCCGCGTGATCTCGTCTTCGAGGCGTGGACCGATCCGGTGCATGTCGGGCAATGGTGGGGACCGAACGGCTTCACCACCACGAACGTGGCATTCGATTTCCGGCCCGGCGGCGTCTGGCGCTTCGTCATGCATGGTCCCGATGGACGCGATTATCAGAACCGCATCGTCTTCGACGAGATCGTTCGGCCCGAGCGTCTGGCTTATCGCCACCCGGGCGGTGCCGATGTCGAACCGGTCCATATCCTCGTCACGGTCACGTTCGAGGACGAAGGCGGCAAGACGCGGCTCACCATGCGCCACACCTTCCCGAGCGTCGCCGAGCGCGATCGCGTGGTCCGGGAGTATGGCGCGGAGGAGGGCGGCAAGCAGACACTCGCGCGCCTGGCCGGGCATCTCGCGAAACTCGCTTCCGTCCGCAAGGGCGTGCCGGACCTCGTCATCACGCGCATCCTCGACGCGCCGCGCGATCTCGTCTTCACGCTGTGGACCGACGTGAAGCACGTGGCGCAGTGGTGGGGACCGCGCGGCTTCACCAATCCGGTGTGCGAGCTGGACGTGCGGGTCGGCGGTGCTATCCGCATTCACATGCGTGCGCCGGATGGACGCACGCATGCCATGACCGGCGTGTTTTGCGAGATCGTCGCCCCCGAGCGGCTGGTCTTCAGCAGCGTCGTGCCGGACGAGAACGGCAAGCCGCTGTTCGAAATCCTCAATACCGTGCTGTTCGAAGACATCGGCGGCAGGACCAGGCTGACGCTGCGCGCCAGCGTGACCGCCGCGACGGCGGCGGCGGCGCCGTATCTTGCGGGCCTGGACCAGGGCTGGAATCAGACCCTCGACCGGCTCGCGGAGCGTGTGGTGGCGGTGCGCGGATGAGCGGCTCAGCCGCCGCCGATGGCGACGCCGATCAGCTTGCCGATGCCGTAGGTCACGCCGGCCGCGCCGAGCCCGATCGCGAGCTGACGCAGGCCGGAGAACAGCACGCCACGGCCGGTGAACAGCGTCGTCCCGGCGCCGATCAGGAACATGACGGCGCCGCTCAACGCCGCGCCGGCCCAGACCGCCGCGGCACCGCTCAACACCGCGAAGGGCAGGATCGGCATCGCGGCGCCGCCGGCAAACAGCAGAAACGACGTCGCCGCCGCGATCCAGGCCGAGCCGCCGAGCTCCTTCGGATCGATGCCGAGCTCCTCGCGCGCCAGCGTATCCAGCGCCGCGCCTTTGTCGCCGATGATGCGGTGGGCGAGCAGGTTCGCCTGATGCTCGGTCAGGCCCTTGGCCTGGTAGATGAGCGAAAGCTCCTCCTTCTCCTCCTCAGGGAAGGTGCGGAGCTCTTCGGCTTCGATGTCGATCTGCGACTGCGCCAGCTCGCGCGCGCTGTTGACGGAGAGCCACTCGCCCATTGCCATCGAGCATGCGCCGGCGATCAGGCCGGCAATCCCGGTCACCAGAACGGCGTGGCTGCTGAGCGCGGCGCCGGCGACACCGGCGACCAGGCTGAGATTGGACACGAGACCATCGTTGGCGCCGAGCACGGCAGCGCGCAATGCGTTGCCGCCACCGCGGTGGCGGCCTTCGAGTTGCGCCAGCTCGCCGCCGGTGAGCCCGCCGCGCGGCGGCTGCGCCATCGCCTGGATAATGCGCGCATGCGAGCGCTCGTCGGCCGGCAGTCCGGCGGCCGCCGCCTCGGGCTGCGCATCGTATTGCGTGACGTCGCTGCGCTCGAGCGTGTCGACGATCGGCAGCACCGTCGCGGTCCCGAGGCGCCGGGCAAGCCAGGCGAGGACGCGCGAACGCAGGCCCGGATGCAAGCGGCCGGCGCGGCCGCCGGCGCCGAGAATGCGGCGCGTCCAGAATTCGGCGTGGGCTTCTTCGACGCCGGCGAGACGGCGATAGACCTGCTGCAAGCGAGGGTCGGCCTCGGCGTCGGCGAGCGCGCGATAGAGCGCGGCGCTGTCGACCTCGCCCTGCAGGTTGCGGCGGTAGCGGCCGAGATTGCCGGCGCCGCCGGCGGTCGGTTTCACGTCGTTCACGATGTGCATTATAGCGGCATGTCGCCAGCATGCATGGCTACCCTGCGATATTTCGGTGACGACGGTCGCCGCGCGGACTTTATGGTTTGATACTATCGATCGATAGATATAATGGCAGCCGTCCCATGCTTGAGCCCGAGACCATCACGGGGCGCAGTCCCCGGCGGAGTTCCGTGTCGGCCCGTGGCGCCGACACGCGCCGCCGGCTGATCGAGACCGCGATCGAAGTCTTCGCGACGCACGGCTACGACGGCACCAGCACGCGCCTTCTGGCGGAGCGCGCGGGCGTCAACCTGCCAGCGATCCAATACCATTTCGGCAGCAAGGAAGGTCTCTATCGCGCGGTCGTCGGCTATTTCGCCGAGTACATCGAGCAGCAGATGGCACCGGTCGGCGCCCGGGTCAAGGCGCTACTCGCGACCGGCAAGCCGTCGCGCGCGGCTACTCTCGCGCTTTTGACGGAGTTGCTCGAGAATTTTGTCGCGCTCATCTTCGAGGGCGGCGACGGCGACACGCGCGCCAGCGTCGAAAGCCGCAAGCTCTTCATCGCCCGCGCCGAGGTCGAGCGCTCGGCGGCGCTGGAATCGCTCTATGCCACCATGCGGCGCTGCGTCGGCGAGCCGTGCGCGGCGCTGGTCGGGCGGCTGATCGGACGCTCGCTCAAGGACGAGCAGACCTGGCTACGCGCCACGGCGATCCTCGGCCAGGCGGCGGTGTTCTGCAACAAGCCGGCGACGCGCTCACTGCGCTGGAAGAGCGTGAGCCGCGGGCGGGTGCGCGCCGTGCAGCGCATCGTCTGCGAGCAGACGCGCGCCATCTTCGCGGAGTTCAGCAAATGATCCGACGCTCGCTCGCAATCGTCGCCGCGCTCGCGCTCGCATCGTGCGCGGTCGGTCCCGATTTCCAGAAGCCGGCGGCGCCGGCCGGAGCCGGCTATACGCCGGAGAAGCTCGCCGATACCGCGTCGACCGACATCGCCGGCGGCGCGGCGCAGCATTTCGCCGTTGGCCAGGACATTCCCGGCGAGTGGTGGACCCTGTTCCATTCGCCGGCGCTCAATGCGCTCGTCACGGAGGCGCTCGCGCACAATCCCGATCTCGCGGCGGCGCAGGCGTCGCTGCGCGAAGCGCGCGAGACGGCGCTCGCTTCGGAGGGCGGGCTCTTCCCCAGCATCAACGGCAGCGTCCAGCACGAGCGCGAGAGGTTCAACGGCGCGAGCATCGGCAATCCCAAGTCGAGCGGCATCTTCTCGTTCAACACCGCCGAGGTCACCGTCGCCTATTCGCCCGACGTATTCGGCGGCGTCCGGCGCGGTGTCGAGGCCGCCGAAGCCGCCGCCGATTATCAGCGCTTCCAGCTCGAGGCGGCCTATCTCACCCTGACCTCCAACGTCGTCGGCGCGGCGGTGCAGGAGGCGAGCCTGCGCGCGCAGATCGCCGCGACGCAGGAGATCGTCAAGGCCGAGAGCGACCAGCTCGGTCTCCTGAACCGCCAGTTCGAGCTCGGCGCGGTGGCGCGCAGCGCGGTGCTGCAGCAGGCGGCAACGCTGGCGCAGGAAAAAGCGACATTGCCGCCGCTCGAGAAACAGCTGGCGCAGCAGCGCGACCGCATCGCCGCGCTTGCCGGCCGCTTCCCCAACCAGCCGCCCGGCCAGACCTTCGAGCTCGCATCGCTCACGCTGCCGCAGGACGTGCCGGTCAGCCTGCCGTCGCGGCTGGTCGAGCAGCGTCCGGACGTGCGCGCTGCCGAGGCAACGCTGCACCAGGCCAGCGCCGAGATCGGCGTCGCGATCTCCAATATGCTGCCGCAGTTCCCCTTGAGCGCCGACATCGGCACCGAGGCGACCGAGCTCGGCAGTTTGTTCAGCTCCGGCACCGGCATCTGGAGCGTCGTCGCCGGCGTCACCCAGCCGCTGTTCCGCGGCGGCACGCTGCTGCACGAGAAGCGCGCGGCCGATGCCGCGTTCGACGCCGCCGCGGCGCAATATCGCGGCACGGTGCTGACGGCGTTCCAGAACGTCGCCGACAGCTTGCGCGCGCTGCAATCCGACGCCGATGCGCTGCAGGCGGACACCGCGGCCGAGCGCTCGTCGGCGGAAAGCCTCGATCTCGCGCGCGACCAATACCGTCTCGGCGCGGTCAGCTATCTCACGCTGCTCAATGCCGAAACCACCTACCAGCAGACGCGCATCGCGCTCGTTCAGGCGCAAGCCGCGCGCTATGCCGACACCGCCGCGCTCTTCCAGGCGCTCGGCGGCGGTTGGTGGCATCGCACCGACGTCGCCCAAAACCAAAGCGGGAACTGAAGCCATGCCGTTCGATCCACGTGATGTGACGCAACGCATTCGCGGCATGAACCCGACGACCAAACGCATGATCGTCATGCTGGTCATTGCGGCGGTGCTGCTGATCGCGATCTTCGGTTTCGAGACCTTCCGCTCCTACATGATCGGTCAGGCGATGAAGGCGTTCGCCAATCCGCCGCAGACCGTGTCGACCGTCGCGGCGACCGCGCAGGAGTGGCAGTCGCAGCTCAACGCCGTCGGTTCGCTGCGCGCGGTCAGCGGCGCCGACCTGTCGCTCGAGGTCGACGGCATCGTCGACCAATTCCATTTCCGCTCCGGCGACGACGTCGCGGCCGGCGCCGTGTTGCTGACGTTGCGTGACGAGGACGACGTCGCAAAGCTGCGTGCGCTCCAGGCCACGGCGGACCTCGCCGCGATCAACCTGGCGCGCAACCAGAAGCAGCTCAAGATCAACGCCGTCAGCAAGGCCCAGGTCGACACCGACGCCGCCACGCTGCGCAATGCCCAGGCCCAGGTCGCCGAGCAGCAGGCGGTGGTCGACAAGAAGACGCTGCGCGCGCCCTTCGCCGGCCATCTCGGCATCCGCGCGGTCGATGTCGGCCAGTATCTCGCCGCCGGCACGACAATCGTTACGCTCCAGTCGCTCGATCCGATCTATCTCGACTTCACGCTGCCGCAGCAGGCGCTCGCCCAGATCCGCGACGGCCAGAAGATCGTTGCGACGATCGACACTTTCCCGGGCGAGACCTTCGCCGGCACGATCAGCGCCATCAACCCGAAGGTCGACACGGCCACCCGCAACGTCCAGGTGCGCGCGACGCTCGCCAATCCGCAGCACCGGCTGCTGCCCGGGATGTACGCCAAGGTCGCCATCGATGTCGGCGCGCCGCAACACTACGTCACGCTGCCGCAGACGGCGATCACCTACAATCCCTACGGCGACACCGTCTATATGGTCGAGAACAAGGGCAAGGACGCGCAAGGTCATCCGCTGCTCGAGGCGCATCAGACCTTCGTCACCACCGGCCCGACGCGTGGCGATCAGGTCGCCATTGTGAAGGGCGTCGACGCCGGCGCGACCGTTGTCTCGGCCGGTCAGATGAAACTGCACAACGGCTCGCACCTGATCGTCAACAACACGGTGGTGCCGACCGACAACCCCAATCCGCATCCGCAGGACGAGTAGCGGCGATGAAGTTCACTGACATATTCATCCGCCGGCCCGTGCTCGCCATGGTGGTGAGCCTGATGATCCTCGTGCTCGGCCTGCGCGCGGCCGGCACGCTGCCCATCCTGCAATATCCGCGCACCGAGAACGCGGTCGTGACGATCACCACGACGTACTACGGCGCCGATCCGGCGATCGTCGCCGGCTTCATCACCACGCCGCTCGAAAACGCCATCGCCCAGGCCAACGGCATTGATTACCTGACGTCGACCAGCACGACCGGAACCAGCACCATCACCGCCGATCTCCGGCTCAATTACGACGCCGACAAGGCGATGACCGAGATCAACTCCAAGATCACCTCGGTGCTGAACCAGCTGCCGCCGGGCTCGCAGCAGCCGGTGGTGACGATCAAGATCGGCCAGACCTTCGACGCGATGTATCTCGGCTTCAAGAGCAACGTGCTCGCGCCGAACCAGATCACCGACTACCTGACACGCGTCGTGCAGCCGAAGCTGCAGGCGGTGAACGGCGTGCAGACCGCCGAGATCCTCGGCGGTCGCACCTTCGCGCTGCGCGCCTGGCTCGATCCGGCGAAGCTGGCCGCCTACGGCCTGACCGCCAGCGACGTGTCCACGGCGCTGTCGCAGAACGACTACATCTCCGGCCTCGGCAATACCAAAGGCCAGATGGTCCAGATCAATCTCAACGCCTCGACCAACCTGCACACCGTCGACGAGTTCAAGAATCTCGTGCTGAAGCAGTCGGGCGGGGCGATCGTGCGCTTGAAGGACGTCGCCAACGTCACGCTTGGCGCCGACGACTACGACTCCCAGGTCGGTTTCGACGGTCAGCGCGCCGTCTATATCGGCATCCAGGTGGCACCGGCCGCCAACCTGCTCGACGTCACCAAGGGAATTCGCGCGGTCTTTCCGTCGATCCAGCGCCAGCTGCCGCAGGGACTGCAGGGCACGATCGTCTACGATTCAACCGAATTCGTGAACAGCGCGATCAACGAAGTGATCCATACCCTGATCGAGGCGCTGCTGATCGTGACCGCGGTGGTGTTCCTTTTCCTGGGCTCGGTGCGCTCGGTGGTGATTCCGACCGTCGCGATTCCGCTGTCGCTGATCGGCACCTTCACGATGATGCAGATCTTCGGCTTCTCCATCAATCTGCTGACGCTGCTGGCGCTGGTGCTTGCCATCGGCCTCGTCGTCGACGACGCGATCATCGTCGTCGAGAACGTCAACCGCCACCTGGAGGAGGGGATGCGGCCGGTGGCGGCGGCGATCCGCGCCGCGCGCGAGCTGGGCGGCCCGATCATCGCCATGACCGCCGTGCTGGTTTCGGTCTATATCCCGATCGGCTTCCAGAAGGGCCTCACCGGTGCGCTCTTCACCGAGTTCGCCTTCACCCTCGTCGGCGCGGTGACGGTCTCGGCCGTGATCGCGCTGACGCTCTCGCCGATGATGTGCGCGCGGCTGTTGAAGCCGCATGCCGAGCTCGGCCACGGCTGGCAGGCGCGCTTCACCGATTTCGTCGACCGCAATTTCGCGCGCCTGCACGGCGCCTATGAGCGCCGCCTGCATTCGAGCCTGAATTTCTTGCCAGTGACGGCGACGCTGGCGGTCATCGTCTTTGCCAGCATCTATTTTCTCTACACCGGGTCGAAGAGCGAGCTGGCGCCGATCGAGGACCAGGGCGTCATCATTGAATCCGCGCGGCCGGCGCCCGACGCGACCCTGCAGCAGAAGCTGCTCTACTCGCGCGAGGTCTATCAAACCTTCGCCGGCTATCCCGAGACCGCCCACGTCTTCCAGATCGACGCGCCGAATCAGGATCTCGCCGGCATGGTCCTGAAACCGTGGGACGAGCGCTCGCGCACCTCGAACACGCTCCAGCCGATGGTGCAGCAAAAGCTCGCCGGGATCACCGGCATCAACGCGGTGGCGTTTCAGCCGCCGCCGCTGCCGGGCAGCTTCGGTCTGCCGGTGCAGTTCGTCATCGGCACGACCGAGCCGTTCAACCAACTCAACACGGTCGCGCAGAATTTCCTTCAGGCGGCGCTCCGGACCGGTCAGTTCATCTTCCTCGACAGCGACCTCAAGGTCGACCAGCCACAGGCGACGCTCGTCATCGATCGCGACAAGACGGCGCAGCTCGGTCTCAAGATGAGCGACGTCGGCGCGGCGCTGTCGTCGATGCTGGGCGGCGGCTACGTCAACTATTTCGACCTGCAGGGCCGCTCGTACAAGGTGATCCCGCAGGTGCAGCAGGTCTCGCGACTCAATCCCGACCAGCTGGCGGACTACTACATCAAGACCGCGGATGGCACGCCGGTGCCGCTCGCGACCATTGCCCATATCAAAACCACGACGGTTCCGGAATCGATCAACCACTTCCAGCAGCTCAACAGCGCAACCATTCAAGGCGTCACCGCGCCCGGCGTCGCGCTCGGCACCGCGCTCGCCGCGCTCAAGGATCTGGCCGATCGCACGCTGCCGCCCGGCTACTCGATCGATTACGCGGGCACGTCGCGCCAGTTCATCCAGGAATCCAGCGGCTTCATCGTCACCTTCGCCTTCGCGTTGATCATCATCTTCCTGGCGCTGGCGGCGCTGTTCGAAAGCTTCCGCGATCCGTTCATCATTCTGGTGTCGGTGCCGATGTCGATCGCCGGCGCCCTGGTCTTCATCAGCCTCGGCGTCGGCGGTGCGACCCTCAACATCTACACCGAGGTCGGCCTGGTCACGCTCATGGGCCTGATCAGCAAGCACGGCATCCTGATCGTCGACTTCGCCAACGTGCTGCAGCGGCAGGGCAAGACGAAGCGCGAGGCGATCGAACAGGCCGCCGGCATCCGGCTGCGACCCATCCTGATGACCACCGCGGCGATGGTGCTGGGCGTGACGCCGCTGATCATGGCGAGCGGCGCGGGTGCGGTCTCGCGCTTCCAGATGGGCCTGGTGATCGCCAGCGGCATCGCCATCGGCACGCTGTTCACGCTGTTTGTCGTGCCCGCGGTCTACATGCTGCTGGCGGCCGACCATTCCAAGGCGGCGGAGGCGCAAGCCGGCATCGCATCACCCGAGCCCGAGGGCATCTGACGCCAAGCCGCTTGCACGCGTTCGGCCCACCGCGTAACGCTTGACTCGGGCGGCGCCCAGGCCGCGAAGGGGACCCGATGAGCCAAGTGATCGTCAGCCGCGACCCCGCGTACGGCCGCACCGCCACCATCGTCTATATCCTTTATCTGCTCGGGCTGATCATCCAGGTCACGCATCTGATCGGCGTGATCGTCGCTTACGTCTATCGCAACGACGGGCCCGATTGGGTGCGGACGCATTATCGTTTCCAGATCCGCACCTTCTGGATCGGTCTGCTCTACGCCGTGATCGGATTCATCACGCTGCACATCCTGATCGGCGGGCTGATCCTGTTCCTGACGCTGATCTGGTTCATCGTCCGCTGCGTCAAGGGCCTGAAAGTCCTCGGTCGCGCCGAGGCCTACGACAACGTCACGAGCTGGCTGTGGTGAGCGCGCGCTAGGCGCCGGTTGCAACCGGCGTGTCGCCCGGCAGGCCCCATTCCGACCACGAGCCGTCATAGACTGCCGGTTCGGGCCAGCCGAGCAGGTACATGCCGAACGCGATGGCGCAGGCGGTGACACCCGAGCCGCAGCTCGACACCGCGGGCTTTTGCGGATCGATGCCGGCGGCGCGAAAGCGAGCGGCGAGCGCGTCGGCCGGTAGCACCGTGCGCGCCGTCTTATCGACCAATTGATCGGAGGGCAGCGACAGACTGCCGGGAATATGGCCGCCGCGCAGGCCGGCACGCGGCTCAGGCGCGGTGCCGCCGAAGCGGCCGGCGCTGCGCGCGTCAATCACCTGCTCGCGCTTCGCTTTGAGATTGGCGAGCACCTGCGCCTTGGTGCGCACGCGGCCGCTGTCGAGCTTGGCATCGAATGTCGCCGGCGGAAATTTCGGCACGTCGGCGGTAACCGGACGGCCCTCGGCCAGCCATTTAGGCAAGCCGCCGTCGAGCACCGCGACGTCCCGGTGCCCGAAGACACGCAGCGTCCACCACACCCGCGGCGCCGAGCTCAAGCCGAAAGCGTCATAGACGACGACCTTGTTCCGGCTGCCGACGCCGAGCCGGACCATCATCTGCGCGAACGTCGGCGCGTCGGGCAGCATATGAGGCAGCGGATCGGCGGTGTCGCGGATTTCCTCGATATCGTAATAGATCGCGCCGGGAATGTGCTGCCGCGCGTAGAGCTCGGGCCCGGTCGGGCTGACGCCGGGCAGCGTGAACGTGCCGTCGAGAATGCGCAGGTCGGCGTCGTTCAGATGCGCGGCCAGCCACGCGGTTTCGACCAGCGCGTCGGGCCGGGCGTAGGCCGCGCTCATCTCAGGTCTCCGGAATCCAACTCGGCACCGGCAGGTGCTTCGATTTGAGGAATGCCGGATTGAACAGCTTCGACTGATAGCGCGTGCCGTAATCGGCCAGGATCGTCACCACGGTGTGGCCGGGTCCGAGCGCTTTCGCCACGTTGATCGCGCCGACGATGTTGATGCCGGACGAGCCGCCGAGGATCAGGCCTTCCTCGGTGACGAGATCGAACAACACCGGCAGCATCTCCTCGTCGGTCACCTGGAACCAGCCATCGAGCGGCGCGCCCTCGAGGTTCTTGGTGATGCGGCCCTGGCCGATGCCTTCGGTGATCGAGCTGCCTTCGGCCTTGAGCTCGTGCTTCGCGTACCAGGAATAGATCGCCGAGCCCTTCGGGTCGGCGAGATAGATCTTCACCTTGCGGCTGAACTCCTTGAGCGCAATGCCGACGCCGGCGAGGGTGCCGCCGGTGCCGACCGAGCAGACGAAGGCGTCGACCTTGCCTTGGGTCTGTTCCCAGATTTCCGGGCCGGTGGTCTCGATATGCGCGCGCCGGTTGGCGACGTTGTCGAACTGGTTCGCCCAGATCGCGCCGCGCGGCGATTGCGCCGCGACTTCCTTGGCCAGGGTCTCGGAGTAGCGCACGTAATTCATCGGATTGGCATAGGGCACGGCCGGCACGAGACGCAGATCGGCGCCGCACAGCTGGAGCATGTCCTTCTTTTCCTGGCTCTGCGTCTCGGGCATGACGATCACGCTCTTGTAGCCGAGCGCGTTGCCGACGAGCGCGAGGCCGATGCCGGTATTGCCCGCCGTGCCTTCGACGATCGTGCCGCCGGGCTTCAAGAGGCCGCGCGTCTCGGCGTCCTTGACGATATAGAGCGCCGCGCGGTCCTTCACCGAGCCGCCGGGATTGAGGAACTCCGCCTTGCCCAGAATCTCGCAGCCCGTGAGCTCCGATGCCTTGCGCAGCCGGATCATCGGCGTATTGCCGATCGTTTCGATAAAACCGTTGCGGATCGCCGGGCTGAGCATGGGGGGCAGTAAGGTTATGACGCGGTGACTATAGAGAGTCACCTCTTGCAATCAACCCCGGGGGCGTCGCATCCTAGGGATCGTGCACGTGCGGTTAGCGGACGCCGTTGCCATGGCGATCGCGGTGGTGTTGTTGGCCGGCTGTGCCGGCAATCCACCGACGCCAGTCTACGGTCCGTTCACGCCGCGCGACGGCGCCGGAGCGCCGATCGATCGGAATGGCATTCCGATGATCGGCACGCCCTGGCGACCGTAGGTTTTGGGGGGATTGACCTCGGAGTCGGTGCCTAGAATCTTCCGGAGGGGGAGGTAGTCTCATGTGGCACTGGATTCTCGATCACGGCAGCGCGTTCAACGACATCGGCTTGGCTTGGATCGCTCCTGCCGTGGTGGTTCTCATCGCAGCCAAGCTGTTCCGGCCGGGCTATCGCCGCGGCGAACCCGAACTCATTCCGGTACGGACGGACGAGCAGCGCGCTGACACGCAGAAGTCGCGCTCGGCGGCGTAAGCCGACCTGACCTGCGTTACCGGCGCGGCCAGCGCCGCCGCAGGCGCGCGCGGTTGGCCGCGAGCCAATAAAGGGCAATCAGGGTTGGGCCGTTCTGAATCCGGCCGCTCAACGCCAGATCCATCGCCGCGCTAAATTTCTTCACGGTCACGCGGATGTCTTCGTGCTCGTGCCGCAAACCGTGGATGCCGCCGACGCAGTGCGAATCGACCCGCGCGCAAAACAGGTGAAACGTCTCGGTCGAGCCGCCCGGCGAAGTCATGAACTTCTGTGCGAGAAACGGCGCGCCGGCGAGGACGACGCCGGTCTCTTCGTGCGCCTCGCGCACCGCCACCGCGCGCGGACGTTCGCGCTGGTCCTCGATGATGCCGGCGACGATCTCGATCTGCCATGCCGGAAATCCGGCGAGATAGGCGGGCAGGCGGAACTGCTCCACCAGCACCAGCGCGTCGCGCGCCGGATCGTAGAGCAGGATGCCGACGGTGTTGCCGCGCTCGAAAACCTCGCGCGTCATCGCGGCGCTCATGCCGCCGCGATAGAGCCGGTGGCGCAGCACGTAGACGTCGAGCCGGAAATAACCGCGATAAACCGTCTTCTTGCGGAGGATGCGGACGCGCGAGCGCTTCGCCATGGCGGCGCACTCTAGGGGAGCCGAGGCGCGTTCGTCGAGCAGGCGACGCTTCCGGTTCCGGCAATGGCGCGGCTAATGGCCGTGGCGCAGACTCAGGATATAGGCGATCACGTCAGCCGCTTCCTGCCGCGTCAGGACGAGCGTGGGCATGGTCGGATGCGGGTTGCGCAGCCAGACATTGAGGCTCAGATCCGTCGTTCGCGGGCTGGCCGCGATGGCCTTGAAGTCGGGTGCGTTGGCGAACCGGATTTGCGCGCCCTGGCCGGGTTCGACGAAATGGCAAGGCCGACAATTGGCGAGCGCGAAGCTGCGGCCGACGCTGATCCGGCCTGGCACCGGCGGCGGCGCCGGTGGCGGCGGTGCCGTCGAGGGCTCTGCCGGTGGCGCCGGCGGCGCAGGGTTCGGCCGGAAATAGGCCGTGCTGGTATCGACGTCGGAGGTCGGACCGCGACTGCGTGCGGCGTTAATATCGGCAGCCACAGTCGGCGTCGGCGCTTGCGCCGGCGGTTGTGGCGCGCATGATAGTAACACCGCAGTAGCGGCGATCGCGGGCAGCGCAAGCGCAATCGCGATATTGCATCGCATGCCGTCGATCATGGCGAACGTCGCGCGAATGGCCTTGATCCAGGTCAAACCGGTGTCACGAAATGCTGGCGCGCCGTCCGCCGGCCGGTATGATGCGATCCATGACGGCGGTTGCGACGGACGAGCGGCTTCAGTTCATCGATCTCATGGCCTTCGAGCGCACGAAGCTCGAGACCGATCCGTTCCCCTATCTGATCGTGCCGGGTTTCGTGCCGCCGGCGGCGCGTCCGGCGCTGTCGGCCGATTATCCCAATGTCGAGCGGCCGGGCAGCTTTCCGGTCGCCGACGTCGCCTATGGTCCGGCCTTCGCGGATTTCCTCGCGGAGATCCAGGGGCCGGAGATGCGCGCCGCCTTTGCGCGCAAATTCTCAGTCGACCTCGCCGGTCGGCCGACCATGGTGACGGTGCGCGGTCAGGCCCAGGCCAAGGACGGCCGCATCCACACCGACACGGCGTCGAAGATCATCACCGTCCTGGTCTACATGAACGAGGCATGGGAAGCGCCGGGCGGACGCCTGCGTCTGCTGCGCTCGAACACCAGCCTCGACGACATGGTCGCGGAAGTGCCGCCGGCCGCCGGCACGCTGCTCGCTTTCCTCGTCACGCCGCATTCGTGGCACGGCCATCATCCGATCAGCGGGCCGCGCCGCGTGGTGCAGCTCAACTGGGTCGAGAGCGACGCCGTCGTGCGGCGTGAGCGCCTGCGCCACGGCATTTCCGCGCGCATCAAGCAGTTCCTGCCGGCGCGGCACTGAGCGCGACCGGCGCGCTTAGCCAGTGCCGTCCTCGCGAGCCGCAAGGTCGTCGCGCGTCTCCGCGTCGACACGCACGGACTCCGTGCTCGCCACGCTCGCCTCGATCGAGCTTTCGGCCACGACCGGCACGACCAGCGCGTCGCCGACGCTCGCCAGCTCGTCCATCAGCACCGGCGACGCGACGCCGCCGAGCCACGCGATCGCCAGCACACGCCAGAGGTTCGCCGTGATCGCGCTGTGCCGTTCACTCACTGCGCAACTGCGGCTGTGCGCAAATTGAAGCCGTCACCGGCCGCGATGAAGACTGTCTTTGTTGTCATGTTGCGCTCTTGCATGCTGACGAACGACAGTTATTTCGGAGCAACATTCCGGGATATCCAGCGCGTTACAGTGATTTAACTTGGCGCGTGAAGGTGTGGCGCTATTTTTTGCGGCGCCCCGACCGGGGTCGGCTGGCGTTCATTCGGTTTCCCCTCAGCCGCGCATGCGACACTTTCGGGAGGCGAGATCCACGATGCGCCGCGTATTCTGGCTGCTGATGGTTCCGCTGGTGCTTGCCGCAAGTCATGCGCGGGCAGCAGAGGCGCCGCACGTCAAGGGGCTGTGGCTGACGACCAACTATCCGTCGCTGGCGGCGCAAGCGGGCCAGGGAACGACGCTACAGCTCAGGCTTCAGAACTACGACCTGCCGCCGCAGCGCATCGCGCTGTCGGTTGCCGACGTGCCTTCGGGCTGGAAGGCGGCGCTCCTCGGCAATGGTCTGCCGGTGACGGCGGCGATGCCCGCGACCAACGACAGCGTGCCGCTGACGCTGCGCGTCGACGTGCCGGCCAATGCCCACGCCGGCACCGACGAGATTGTGCTGCACGCGAAGGGTGTTGGCGGGTCGGCTACGCTGCCGATCGACATCACGATCGGCCAGAACCTGCCGCCACAGCTCACGATCAAGACCGATCTGCCGTCGCTGCGCGGCACGCCGACGACGAGCTTCAAGTACACGTTCCACGTCGAGAACGACAGCGACAAGGATGCGACGGTCAAGCTCGTCGCCGACGCGCCGCCCGGTTTCCAGACGTCGTTCACCGAGTCCTACGGGACACAACAGCTGAGCGCCATTCCGATCGCCGCGGGCAAGCGCAAGGATCTGCAAGTCCAGGTTCAGCCGCCCGACAATGTCAAAGCGGGCAACTATCCGGTTGAGGTACACGCCTCGGCCGATGGCGCCGCGGCGTCGACGCAGCTAGAGATGCAGATCACCGGCCAGCCGAAGCTCGCGCTCAGCGGGCAGGGCGGCCGGCTCAGTGCGACCGCCGAAGCGGGCAAGGCGACGCCGATCAGCCTGGTCGTGCGCAATGACGGCAGTGCGCCCGCGCAGGACATTCATCTGTCGGGCTCGCCACCATCCGATTGGAAGGTGGATTTCAAGCCGGCGCGGATCGCCGAGCTTGCGCCCGCCCAGAAAGTGACCGTGCAGGCGCTGCTCACGCCCTCGGATCAGGCGCTGGCCGGCGACTACATGACGACCTTCGACGCCGACGGCAAGAGCGCGTCGACCTCGGCCGATTTCCGCATCACCGTCGAAACTTCGACCCTGTGGGGCGCAATCGGCATCGCGGTCATCGCGGCCGCGCTGCTGATCGCGGTCGGCGCGGTCGCGCGCTATGGCCGGCGATGAGCGAGGTCATCCTCAGTGCCAGGGGCCTGAGCAAGCGATACGGCCGAATCAATGCGGTCGCCGGCGTCGACCTTGAGCTCCATCGCGGCGAGATACTTGGCGTGCTCGGGCCCAACGGCGCCGGCAAGACGACCACGATCCTGATGCTGTTGGGATTAACCGAGCCGACGAGCGGAACGATCGTCGTCGACGGCTTCGACCCGATCCGCGCGCCGCTCCAGGTCAAGCGCCGGATCGGCTATTTGCCGGATTCCGTGGGCTTCTACGAGACGCTGACGGCGCGCGAGAATCTGCGCTACACCGCGCGGCTCGCCGGGCTGACGCGCGCCCAGGCCGAAGCCAATATCACCGCGGCGCTCAAGCGCGTCGGCCTCGATACCGTTGCCGACCGCCGCGTGCGCACACTGTCGCATGGCATGCGACAGCGTCTCGGCCTCGCTGAGGTTCTGATGAAGGGTGTCGAGCTCGCGGTGCTCGATGAGCCGACATCAGGTCTCGATCCGCAGGCGAGCTTCGACCTGCTCGATATCATCCGTGGCCTCAAGGCCGACGGCGTTGCTGTGCTGCTGTCGTCACACTTGCTCGATCGCGTGCAGGCGGTGTGCGATCGCGTCGCGCTGTTCCATCAGGGTAAGATCGTTCTCGAAGGCACGGTGCCCGATCTGGCACGCCGCGTCTTCGGCGGCGTCTATATCTTCGAACTCGATTTCGACGGGGATGTCGACGCGGTGAGCCTGTTCTCGGCGCTGCCGGGCGTGCGCCAGGCGTTCGCGACGGACGGCACGACGCGCGTGCTCGCCGATCGCGATGTGCGCGCCGAGCTCGCCCGGGCGGTCGTCGCTTCGGGCGCGCTGCTGCGTCGTCTGGTCAGCGTCGAACCCAGCCTCGACGCGATCTATCGGCAGTACTTCGAGAGCCGGCATGGCACGGCGTAGCGGCTCGCCCTTCACCGGAATCGGCGCGGTCTTCGTCAAGGAGCTGGCCGACCATTTCGGCAGCGCGCGCATGCGCGTCCTCGAATGGCTGGTGCTGCTCACCGGTGTCGGCGCGGTCTATACCGCGATCAGCGATCTCAAGACCACAACCGCGAGCGATCCGTTCGTATTCCTTCGCCTCTTCACGCATGCGCGCTCGCCACTGCCGTCGTTCATCGCGGTACTGGCGTTCCTGGTGCCGTTGATGGCGATCGGGCTGGGCTTCGACGCGATCAACGGCGAGTTCAACCGCCGCACCATGAGCCGCATCCTGGCGCAGCCGATCTATCGCGACGCATTGCTGCTCGGTAAGTTTCTCGCCGGCCTCGCGACGCTCGCGGCGGCGCTGGTGACGCTGTGGCTGCTGGTCGTCGGCTTCGGCCTGGTGACGCTCGGCGTGCCGCCGGGCGGCGCGGAGGTGGCGCGTGGCCTCAGTTTTCTTGTCGTCGCGCTGTTCTACGGCGGCTTGTGGCTCGCGGTGGCGCTGCTGTGCTCGGTGCTGTTCCGCTCGGCGGCAACGTCGGCGCTGCTGGCGCTCGGCCTCTGGCTTTTGGCGAGCGTGCTATGGCCGCTCATCGTCCAATTCATCGCCAATGCGGTCTATCCGCCGAGCGCCGTGACGCTGCTGCTGGGCGGAGGACCCAGCCTCGGTCAGATCGAGCTGCAGCAGGCGCTGTCGCGCGTGTCGCCGAGCACACTGTTCGACGAGTCCGTCTTGGCGCTGCTACATCCGGCGACGCGCGCGCTCGGCCCGGTATTCATGTCCCAGCTCGAGGGCAGCGTGATGGGCGCGCCGCTGCCTTTCACTCAGAGCGTGCTGCTGATCTGGCCGCAGGCGACCGGTCTCGTCGCCGGCACCATCATCATCTTCGTCGTTGCGTATATTGCCTTCCAGCGGCAGGAAGTGCGCGCGTAGGGCGGCAGAACGCCGCGACATCTGCGGTCGTGTGCTGTGCTATTTGGGCGCGTTCTGTGCGGCGTCGCTGACCGCGCGCAACAATGTCAGCAGGGCGGTGTTGAGCGGCGTCGCGATGCGGTGTCGTGCGCCGGCCGCCACGATCGCTCCGGTGAGCGCCTCCGCTTCGAGCGGCCGGCCGGCCAGCCGATCGAAATACATCGACGTTCCGGCGTCGGGCGGGAAGGTCAGCAGGAGTGCCATCGTGCGCGCGGTCTCGTCGGGTGCGAGTTGCGCGCCATCGGCGCGCGCGACCGCAGCGGCTTCGTCGAGAACGGCGCGACACAACGCCTGCACGTCCTCGCGCCGCAGCACCGATTGGCGCTGCAACGTGAGGGCGGTGACGGGATTGGCGGCCGCGTTGAGCAGCAGCTTCTGCCATGCGAGGGTCGCGAAATCCGCGCTGAGCTGCACGCGCAGGGGCGTTCCGGCGACGAGCGCCGCGAAGGCGCGGCCGTCCGCGTCGTCGTGCAGCACGAGATCGTTGCTGCTGGCGCGGCGAAAGCGGACGTGGTCGGCCGCCAGCCGCTCGCCGTTGTAGTAGACCAGCACCGGAACGACCGTCGCGTCGTTGACCAGGGGCGCGACGCGCGCGACGTGGTCGATGCCGTTCTGCAGAACGGCGACGCGGGTGCCGTTCACGCACAATCGCGCCAGCCATGGCGCGCTCGACGAGGTCTGGTGCGCCTTGGTGCAGAGCAGGACCCAGTCGACCGGCGAGGCGGCGGCCGGATCGGTCAGAGCGCGCAGCTTCACGTCGACCGTTTGGTCAGGCCAGTCGACGACGAGGTGCGCGACGGGCTTTTGGACGCAGGCGATCACGTCGTGCCGCTCGGCGGCGCGCAGCGCGCCGGCGATCACGCCGCCGATGCTGCCGAGACCGACGACGGCGATCGTCGCGCGCGTCTGGTTGCCGGCCGCGCCGTCGTCGTCGGATCGCAAGGCGGGTTTGTCCATGGCACGCGTCATCGCAGGGCTCGCGGACGATCACGATGACATAGCCGGCCCGGCGCGACCAACGCCGCGTCGCTGGCGCCTGCCGAAAGCAAAGGGGCCGAGCGAAGATGTCGCTCAGCCCCTGGCTTGAAATGGCTCCGGGGGTCGGGATCGAACCGACGACCGATCGGTTAACAGCCGATTGCTCTACCGCTGAGCTACCCCGGAATATGGCCGCATCATATACACGCCGCCGGTTAACGAGTCCAAACCGGAGCGCGTGGAGGCCGGAAGCGGAATCGAACCGCTGTACGGGGATTTGCAGTCCCCTGCATAACCACTCTGCCATCCGGCCGGCGCGGCGCGGCCCGACATATAGGCGGTTCCGCCCCACCGGCGCAATGCCGAGGCCACGCGGTGATTGTCGGGCACGGTCGCGGCGGCTAAGATCGTTTTTTCAAGGCCGTTAGCCACCGATCTTCATCCAAATCGATGACCCGATCCGACTTCCACGCCGCGCGCCTGGCCATGATCGACGGACAGCTGCGCACCAACACCGTCAACGACACGCGCGTTCTCGACGCCTTCGGGGACGTGCCGCGCGAACGGTTCGTGCCCGAGGCGCTGCGCGGCGTTGCCTATATCGACGAGGATTTGCCGCTCGGCAACGGGCGCTGGCTGATCGAACCGATGGTGCTCGCGCGGCTGGTTCAGCTCGTCGGCATCGCGCCGACCGACCGGATGCTGGTCATCGGCGATCCGAGCGGCTACGCCGCCGCGATCGTGGCGCGGCTTGCCGGCCACGTCGTCATGCTCGAATCCGAAGCCGGCGCGGCGTCCGCCGCGCGCCAGCGCCTCGCCGAGCTCGGCTCGACGAACGTCGAGATCGTGGCGGGGCCGCTTGAGCAGGGCCACGCGGCGGGCGCGCCTTATGATGCGATCGTTCTCGCCGGCGCGGCGGCGGACGTGCCGCATGCGCTGCGCACGCAGCTCGTCGAAGGCGGATGTCTCGTTGGCGTCATCCGCAAGCCGGGCGCGCCGATGGGCGAGGCCGAAGTGATGACGCGCGTCGGCGCGGTGCTGTCGCGCCGGCCGGTGTTCGATGCCGGGACGCCTTATCTGCCCGGCTACCGGCCCGTACCGAGCTTCGCCTTCTGAGCCGGTGGCGATGCGGCGCGGCGCGATCCTCGCCTTGCTCCCGGCGCTCGCACTGAGCGTCCCGACAGCCCGAGCCGAGACGCTGCAGGACGCGCTCGCCGAAGCCTACAACACCAATCCGCAACTGCTGGCCGAGCGCGCCAACCTGCGCGCGACCGACGAAGGCGTGAACCAGGCGCTGTCCGGCTGGCGGCCGACGCTCCAGTTCAACGGCGCGATCGGCAAGCAGCAGTTCGAGAACACGCCGACCACCAGCTCGAACGTTCCCGAAGGCTACAACACGCCGCGCTCGCTCGACTTCAAGCTGGTCCAGCCCGTCTATCAGGGCGGCCAGACCGTCGCGAAGACCGCGCAGGCCGAGGACGCCGTCCGGTCCGAGCGCGCCCACCTCATCGCCGTCGAGGGCACGGTCCTGTTCAACGTGATCTCGGCCTATCTCGACGTGCTGCGCGACCAATCGGTGGTCGCGCTCGACCGCAACAGCGAGAAAGTGCTGGAGGAGACGCTCGACCAGACGCAGGCCCAATTCCGCTCCGGCCTCGTCACCCGCACCGATGTCGCTCAGGCCGAAGCGCGCCTCCAGGCGGCCCATGCGCTGCGCCAGCAGGACGAGGGCACGCTGCAATCCGACCGTGCCAACTTCACGCGCTATGTCGGCCATGGACCGGAGAAGCTGGTGCAGCCGACGATCCGGCCGCAGATTCCCGCAGCGCGCCCCGAAGCGCTCGCCTTGGCCGCGACCAAGAACCCGAACGTGATCTCGGCGCTGTTCGGTGAGGATGCCGCGCGTGACTTCGTCGCGGCCACCGAAGCGCAGCTGCTGCCCAGCGTCAATCTCGTCGGCGAAGCGAACCGCACCGACGATCCGATTCAGCTCAGCGGCCACGAGACCACCTACGGCACGGTCGAGGCGCAGCTGAGCGTGCCGCTCTACGAGGCGGGCCTGATCTATTCGCAGTCGCGCCAGGCCAAGCAGAAGGTCGGCCAGAGTGAGGGGCTGACCGACGACGCGCGGCGCTTCGCGGTCGAAGGCGCAACGGCGGCATGGGAGACCATCCAGGCGCAGCGCGCCAACACCGTCTCGCAGCAGGCGGCGATCAGCGCGGACACAATCGCCTATCAGGGACTCCAGGCGCAGCAGCGCACCGGATTGCGCACCCTGATCGATGTCCTCAACGCCGAGCAGGAGCTGTTTACCGATCGCACCAACCTGGTGCGCGCGCAGCATGATCTCGCCGTCGCCGAATTCAATCTGGCGGATCAGATCGGCCGGCTCACCGCGGCCGATCTCCAACTTCACGTGAACCTTTACGACGTGAACCGTTATTACCAAGCCGTGCGCGCGAAGTGGCTGGGCTTCGGCCCGAACAAGTGAGTTATCCCCAGGCGGGAAGGCATATCTAGCATTTGCTATGGCCTTTCCCTACTATATCTGGGAACCGTCGCCGTGCGGCGGACGTTGGTTTGGTGGAGGTTGTCATGTCGGATATCAGGCGCCAGGACGAGCCCTCGATGGAGGAGATCCTCGCCTCGATCCGTCGCATCATCGCCGAGGACGCGGATGGCAGCGGCAAAACGAGCGCCACCGGGGCCGAGCAGGACATTCTTGAGTTGACCGACCGGGTCGAGGCCGACGGCTCGGTGGTCTCGCTCGCGGCGCGGATGGCGCCGCGCAGCGAGACGCGCGAAACGCCGCCGATCTCGGTCGCGCCCTACGAGCCGGCGCCCAAGGTCGAGCCGCCGTCCGCCGCTGAAACGCCGGCACCAGCCGAAGCGCCGGCCGAGCGGGTCATTTCCGCAGGCACCGCCGCGGCATCGATTGCGGCGCTGTCGGAACTCGCGCGCGAGGCGCCGCGCAGCGTCGCGTCGGCCTCGGGCGCATCCGGCGATCGGACGCTCGAGGACGCCACGCGCGAGTTGCTGAAACCGCTGCTCAAGGCTTGGCTCGACGCCAACCTGCCGGCGCTCATCGAGCGTATCGTGCGCGAGGAGATTGCACGGCTGGCGCGCGAGGCGCGCGGCGGCTGACGCGCTAAAGCGGGGGCAGGCGATGACCGACCGGCCGGGCGCGCCGTCCAATCTGCACTTCTTCAATCCGCCGGCGCTGTTCAAAATCCCCGGCCTTACGCATGTCGTCGAAGCCAGCGGTCCGGGTCGCACCGTCTTCGTCGGCGGCCAGCTCGGTCTCGACAGCGCCGGCCGTATCGTTGGCGCGCCCGGCGACTTCCAGGCGCAGGCGACCCAGGCCTTCGAGAACCTCAAGACCGCGCTCGCGGCAGTCGGCGGCGGCATGGAGCACGTCGTCAAGATCACCAACTATCTGGTCGATGTGCCGCGCCACTTTCCGATCTTTCGCCAGGTGCGCGACCGCTATGTCAGCGCCCAGAACCCGCCGGCATCGACCCTGGTGCAGGTGTCGCGCCTCGCGCTCGACGGCCTGCTGTTCGAGGTCGAGGCGATCGCCGTCCTGCCGTCGAAATAGGCGCGACGCGCTTGCCGTAATGCGCCGGGCCGCCTAAAACCGGGCGCGATGCTCGACAAGACCTTCAATCCCGGCGCGATCGAGCCGGTCATCTACGCCGCATGGGAGAAGTCCGGCGCCTTCGCCTGCGATCCGCAATCGCCGAAGCGGCCGTTCTGCATTGCCATGCCGCCGCCCAACGTGACCGGCAGCCTGCACATGGGCCATGCGCTCAACCACACGCTGCAGGACATCCTGACGCGGTTCGAGCGCATGCGCGGCCGCGACGTGCTGTGGCAGCCGGGCACCGACCACGCCGGCATCGCGACGCAGATGGTGGTCGAGCGCAATCTCGCCGCCGAGAAGACCGACCGTCGGGCCCTCGGCCGCGCGAAGTTCATCGAGCGCGTCTGGCAATGGAAGGCCGAGAGCGGCGGCACCATTACCCGCCAGCTGCGCTCGCTCGGCGCCTCGCCGGACTGGAAACGCGAGCGCTTCACCATGGACGACGGCCTGAGCGCCGCGGTGCGCAAGGTCTTCGTCAGCCTCTACAAGGAGGGCCTGATCTATCGCGACAAGCGATTGGTCAACTGGGACCCGAAGCTGCACACCGCGGTGTCGGATCTCGAGGTGGAGAGCCGCGAGACCAAGGGCTCGCTCTGGTACATCAAATATCCGGTCGTCGGCCATGACGGCACGTTCATCACCGTGGCGACGACGCGGCCGGAGACCATGCTCGGCGACACCGGCGTCGCCGTGAATCCCGGAGACGAGCGCTACAAGCACCTGATCGGCAAGCACGTCGTGCTGCCGCTGACCACGCGGCACATTCCGATCGTCGCCGACGAGCACGCCGATCCCACCGCCGGCAGCGGTGCGGTCAAGATCACGCCGGCGCACGACTTCAACGATTTCGAGGTCGGCCGCCGCCACAACCTGCCGCTGATCAACATCTTCGACCAGGACGCCAAGCTCAACGACAGCGTGCCCGAGAGCTATCGCGGCATGGACCGCTTCGCCGCGCGCAAGCAAGTTCTGGCTGATCTCGAGGCGTCGGGACTGCTCGAGAAAACCGAGCCGCATACGCTGATGGTGCCCTATGGCGACCGGTCGGGCGTCGTCATCGAGCCGTGGCTCACCGACCAGTGGTACGTCAATGCGAAAGAGCTGGCGAAGGCGGCGATTGAAGCGGTCGAGCGCGGCGCCACCGTCTTCGTGCCGCGGCAGTGGGAGAACACCTTCTTCGAATGGATGCGCAACATCCAGCCGTGGTGCATCTCACGCCAGATCTGGTGGGGTCACCAGATTCCGGCATGGTACGCGCCCGACGGCCGCGTCTTCGTTGCGGAGACTGAGGCCGAAGCTCGGGATGCTGCCCGCGCGCACTATAAAAAAGATGTCCCGCTTGTGCGAGACGGGGACGTGCTCGACACCTGGTTCTCGTCGGCGCTGTGGCCGTTCTCGACCTTGGGCTGGCCCGAAGAGACGCCCGAGCTCAAGCGCTATTACCCGACCGACGTCCTCGTTACCGGCTTCGACATCATCTTCTTCTGGGTCGCGCGGATGATGATGATGGGCTGCAAGTTCATGGGCGAGGTGCCGTTCAAGACGGTCTACATCCACGCGCTGGTACGCGACGAGCGCGGCCAGAAGATGTCGAAGTCCAAGGGCAACATCGTCGATCCGCTCGCCATCATCCAGAAATACGGCTGCGACGCGCTGCGCTTCACGCTGACGGCGCTGGCGGCACAGGGCCGCGACGTCAAGCTCGCCGAGAACCGCATCGAGGGCTATCGCAACTTCGCCACCAAGCTGTGGAACGCCGCGCGCTTCGCCGAAATGAACGAGTGCAAGCTCGATCCCAAGTTCGATCCGGCGAGCGCCAAGCTCACGCTCAACAAGTGGATCGCCGGCGCGCTGGCGCAAGCCGCGCTGCGCGCGACCGAGGCGCTCGAAGCCTTCGAGTTCAACGCCGCCGCCGACGCGCTCTACCATTTCACCTGGGGCACGTTCTGCGACTGGTATGTCGAATTCGCGAAGCCGGTGCTGGCTGCCGTTCACACAACTCCAAAAGCTGAAGCGGACAAAGCAGAAACTCGAGCAACGGTCGCTTGGGTGCTAGCGCAACTTGTCCACCTGCTACACCCCATCATGCCGTTCGTCACCGAAGAGTTGTGGAAGCACCTCACGGACGGCAAAGGCGGCCTACTGATCCAGGGCCGCTGGCCGGTTCTCGCTGCCGGATTGCTCGATCGCGACGCCGCGGCCGAGATGGACTGGGTTGTTGCGCTGATCGAACAGATTCGAGCAGTGCGTAGTGAGATGAATGTGCCCGCCAGTAGCGCGATTGAACTCAATTTCGTCGATATCGGCACGCGGGAAAGGTTTTTTTTCAACAACAATGCCCTGAGAATTATGTCGCGCACTCGCGTGAAAGGTCTTCGCGAGATCGATCCAAAGGCGCCGGCCAAGCAGAACAGTATTCAGCTTGTGGTGGAGAACGCGTCGTTTTTGCTCGATCTCGAAGGCGCCATCGACGTCGGCAAGGAGCGCGCGCGCTTGCAGAAAGAGTCGCAGAGCGTGCGCGCCGCGCTCGACAAGATCGCCGCCAAGCTCGGCAACGAGCAATTCCTCGCCAAGGCCAAGGCCGAAGCGGTGGACGAGCAGCGCGAGCGCCAGGCGGAAGCGCGCGCCGCGCTCAACCGTCTCGACGCCGCACTCGCCCGCATCGGCGGCGCGTAGGCGCTATTGCAGTCGTGCTCGGACTCGTTCCGAGCAACCACATACGTCTCAGGGCGACTTTAGATCCGATCGAAAGGGGACCCCCTCACCCAGCTTTGGGTAAGGCTCGGCTACGCCGCGCCAACCCAAAGCAACCCTCTCCCCCTGTTCAGGGGGAGAGGGAAGGGTGAGGGGGCGAAACCGCAGCGCTAAACGTGCTCACACCGCCAGCGCCTGTGCGATCTCGGCGTTGGTCATCGGCCAGCCGACGGTGCGCGACATCAGGTCGAGCGCGAAGCGGTGCATCTCCGGTCCGTCGACCGTGTCGACCGCATCCGACGCGATCACCACGCGGAAATCGCGGTTAGTGGACTCAAAGGCGCTGCACAGCACGCATGACGTGGTGTTGATGCCCGCGAGGATCAGCGTGTCGACGCCCAGCCGGCTCTTCAGCAAGAATTCGAGATCGGTGCCGAAATAGGCGCTGTAGCGCTTCTTGTTGTGCACGACATGGTCGCCATCGCGGAGCAGGTCGGGAATGATCTCGGTGCCGCGGCTGCCCATCAGATTGTGGCGAAACGCGCCCTGGCGCCGGTTCGGACGGTTGTCGCCCGGTTCGCCTCGCCAGTAGGGATTGCTTCTGATCTCCTCCCCATCGCGATACTCCGTGACGACGTGCACAATCGGTATGCCCTTGCCGCGCAAATCGTCGAACAGTTTCGCAGCGCGCTCGATCACCGGCCCGCAGCGCTCGGCCGGCAGCGGCAGCGTCGCGACCGCCGGATCGAGATGGCCGCGATGCATGTCGATGGTGACGCAGGCGGTTGTCTTCGGGTCGATGCGGATCACGGCGGGCCTCCCAATCATCGCGTGCTACGGCCGAATCGCGGCGCTGCTTCCGTCATGCTAGCATCCTTGCCGCCCTAAGAAAGCAACGGGAGGGAGTCATGGCAAAATATCTGGTGCGCGTTTCCTATACCGCGGACGGCGTGAAGGGTCTGATGAAGGACAAGGCATCGGGCCGCCGCGCCGCCGTGGCAAAGCTGCTCGAATCGGACGGCGGCAAGCTTGATGCGTTCTATTTCGCGTTCGGCGCCGACGATGCCGTTTCGATCGTCGATCTGCCGAACAACACGGCCGCTGCGGCGTTTTCGCTCGCGGTCAATTCCTCCGGCTTCGTGCAGCTGAGCCTGACGCCGCTGCTGACGGTGGAGGAGATGGACGCGGCGCTCGGCAAGTCGGTGAGCTACCGCGCGCCGGGCAAGTAGGCGACGCTTTTTGAAGTCATGCCCGGACTTGTTCCGGCCATCCACGCCTTGATAGCGAGAAAATTCGTGGATGGCCGGACCACGCCCGGCCGTGACGGGTTCAGTCTGATGAATCTGGCCTAGCAGGCTGCTGAAAAACGTTTTTGGACGCGAGAAGACGCAACATTGATTCGCATGGCGACCAGTTCACGCAAGAACGATTCGCGAGAGGGCTCTCGATGATTCTTATGTTGCGTGATTCGGCTTCGCATCAGAGTTTTTCAGCAGCCTGCTAGAGGAACTTCGTCGGCCAGATGATGGTGCGCCACATGTGCGCGACCGGGCTGTTGTCGAAGCCGAGCCCCTCGGTCGGCTGCTTGAAGTTGCGGCCGAGGATGTCGGCGAAGTCGTCGAAACTCACCTCGGCGTTTGGGTCGAACGAGTAGATGTCGTAGACCGTGATCAGGCGCGCGGTCATGTACCATTTGTGGTTCCGCGCGCGCTTGTACGCCTCTTCGATATAGGGCTCGGGCCTGTAGCCGGCGCCGAACAGCTTGATGTACTGCTCGGGATAGGCGTAACCGACGCTTTCGTCGGGAAAGAAGCGCAGCGCCTGATGCGCGCGGATCGCCCACGATACTTCCTCGTCGACATAGGGCTCGACCAGCTGCGCGCCCCAATAGCCGTGATCGACGCGGATGAATCCCAGGATGGCGATGTCGTGCAGCAGGCACGCGGTGACGACCGTCTCGTTCATGCCGGCCTTGAGCGCGTGCCTCGCGCTTTGCAGCAGGTGATTGGCCGGCGCGAAACGCAGCCGGAAGAAATCGAACAGTGTCGGCTTCGTCGGCATTTTCTCGAGCCGCGGATCGTCGCCCATCAGCACGTGCTGGCCTGGCTCGAGCGTCCGAAACCGAGCCGGAACCGGCGTCGTCGGATCGCGGTCGCCCGAGGTGAACAGCACCGACCGGTCGACGATGCGGTCGAGCGCCGCGATCTGTTGGCGCTCCAATTCGTCGGCGCGCTGCGACAATGTCGTGGCTTGGCGGCGCTCCATGGGCGCGATCTTGGCTCCCGCGCGCCGCAATGGCAAGATCGGGCGATGAGCAAGGCATTCACCAAGGAAACCGACGACGCGGCCGACGAAGTCGAGTTCGACAGCGGTCCGGCGCTGCCCGCCGGCGCCAAGAACTACATCACCGCCGAGGGCCATCGCCGGCTGCAAGACGAGCTCAGGGCGCTGGTCAAGACCGAGCGGCCGAAGGTGGTCGAGACCGTGTCCTGGGCCGCCGGCAACGGCGACCGTTCGGAGAACGGCGACTACATCTACGGCAAGAAGCGCTTGCGCGAGATCGACGGCCGCATCCGCTTCCTGACCAAGCGGCTCGAAGCTGCGGAGGTGGTCAACCCGGCGGCGCAAGCCAATCGCGACCAGGTGTTCTTCGGCGCGACCGTCACCTATGCGACGCCGGACGACAAGGAGCACACCGTCACCATCGTCGGCATCGACGAGGCCGATATCGACCACGGCAAGGTGAGCTGGATCGCGCCGGTCGCCCGCGCGCTCTTGAAGGCGCGCGTCGGCGACGTCGTCGAGCTCAAGCGACCCGACGGCGCCGAGGCGATCGAAGTCGTCGCGATCCGCTATCCCGAACGGTCATAGGCCGCCGTCATTGCGAGCTCCCGTAGGGAGCGAAGCAATCCAGCGGTCAACTGGATCGCTTCGGCCGCTGTGCGGCCTCGCGATGACAGCTATTCCGGCCCTAGCCCGGATATCTCACCGAAGAGCAGTGCATCGGGGCGCAGACTCTGAGAAAATTGTTGTGCCGCAACGATTTTTCGGAGTCTGAAGGAGCGCCCCGATGCCGACAGAGTGTATCCCGGAGTT
>Ga0307372_10000574_pt1 | contig 65284 bp, 54 predicted proteins | sample OX1MG_FD_202533 | JGI IMG/M metagenome (GOLD analysis project Ga0307372, IMG submission 202533) | Soil microbial communities from Risofladan, Vaasa, Finland - OX-1 | ecosystem: Environmental > Terrestrial > Soil > Coastal area > Acid sulfate soil | place: Finland: Risofladan, Vaasa | collected... | reverse complement strand
TCGGCGGCGAAGACCGCGGTCTGCTCGTGCCTGACATCGATGATCGGCATCGGCGGATGGGCCTTGACCGCGCCGTCGTAGACCGGGAAGACATGCCCGCCGGAGAGCGTGAACATCGTGCGGGCGCCGTGGGCACGGGCGGCGGCGACGGCCTGTGCGCCGCCATGCGTGACCGGTTGGGGATCTTTCGCCGAATTCATGGCGGCGACGTTACCACCGGACACGCGAGCGGCCGCGGCCGAGCGGAGCGTCAGTGCGATGATGGCCAGGTGCCCACGCTGAACGACCTGGCCCGCCAAGCGCAGATCACCGCCAGAGACCTCCAGTGGCTGCATGCCCTGGTCTCCGACTGGGAGTTGCTCGCGGATCTGTCGTTCGCCGACCTCACGCTGTGGGCGGTACTGCCCGGCAAACAGTCCTGGGTCGCGCTCGCCCAGGTGCGCCCCACTACCGGGCCGACCGCGTTTCCCGAGGACGTGGTCGGTACGGTGCGCCGGGCGCGCGAGCAGCCCTTGCTTGACATCGCGATGAGCGAAGGGCGCATCTGCCGGGAGGGCGACCCGGAGTGGCGGAACGGGGTGCCGGTGCGGCACGAGACCATTCCGGTCCGCCGGGCGGACCGGATCATCGCGGTGCTCGAGCGGTCGACCAACTTGGAGTCCGCCCGCACGCCCAGCCGGATGGATCTCGCCTTCCTGCGCGTCGCCGACGATCTTGCGCAGATGGTCGCGGCAGGCTTGTTCCCCGGTCCGACCAGCTCGCCGTTGCACGTCCAGTCGCCGCGGGTCAGCGACGGCATGATCCGCCTCGGCAGGTCAGGCAAGGTCAGCTACGCGAGCCCGAACGCACTCTCGGCCTACCGTCGGCTCGGCCTGACCGCCGACCTGGCAGGACGTGAGCTCGGGCCGCTCACCGCCCGGCTGTGCGCGAGCACCAGGCCGAGGGACGATTCGCTGATGCTCGCGGCGAGCGGCAGGGCGCACCTGGAGACCGAGATCGAGGCCAACGGAACCGTCGTCCAGTTGCGGACTATCCCGCTGACTGTCGGCGGCGGGTCGGCCGGAGCGCTGATCCTGCTGCGGGACGTGACCGAGCTGCGGCACAGGGAACGCGAGCTGATCACTAAGGACGCGACCATCAGGGAGATTCACCACCGGGTGAAAAACAACTTGCAGACCGTAGCCGCACTGCTCAGGTTGCAGGCCCGCCGGATGCGGGTGCCCGAAGCGGCGTCGGCGCTGCAAGAGGCGGTGCGCCGGGTCGGGTCTATCGCGCTGGTGCACGAGACCTTGTCCCGCGCGAGCGGTGAGGTGGTGGAGTTCGACGACGTGGCCAGGAGGATCGCCACGATGGCCGGCGAGCTGTCGACGCCGGAGGCCAGGATCACGCCCGTGTTGTCCGGTAAGTTCGGCGTGCTGTCCGCCTCGGTGGCTACCCCGCTGGCCTTGGTACTGACCGAATTGCTGCACAACGCGGTGCAGCATGGCCTGGCACGGCCAGGAGCGCCGGCAACCGGAACGCTGGAACTGCTGGCGGACCGCACCCAGGACCGGCTGTCGGTGACCGTCTCCGACAACGGCGCGGGCCTGCCAGCCGACTTCGATCTGGAATCGGCGACTAGCCTGGGCTTGCAGATCGTCCGCACGCTCGTCGTCAGCGAACTCGGCGGCAGTCTGGCGATCTCGGCCAGGCCGCAGGGCGGCACCAGCGTCCGGATCGACCTGCCGCTGCCCGTTGCCGACCAGCTCGACCTGCCGCTTGCCACGGCAGACCAGCCCGCGTAACGGTTGGTTCAGGCGCTCGCGCCGACCCGCGCGCCCCGCCGCTTGTAAGCGCGCCGCTCGTCCTCGCTAAGTCCGCCCCAGACGCCCGAGTCCTGGCCGCTCTCGAGCGCCCACCGCAGGCAAGCCTCCGCGACCTTGCAGCGGCCGCAGACCTGTTTTGCCTCGTCGATCTGGAGCAGTGCCGGACCGGTGTTCCCGATCGGGAAGAACAGCTCCGGGTCGACGTCACGACAGGCGGCGTAGTTGCGCCAGTCCATGCGGTCCACTCCTCTGTGAGCGTCAGCGGGTCTGCTGCTCTGCAGGCCCGTCGCCTCCGTCGCGCTTGTGAACTAATTCACGAGCTAAACATATATCAGATCCGCTCGGGGACCCGAATCAGCTTCACCGCAGTACGGAACGTTAGGCCCCGTGCTGGCTCCCGGAAGGCCACCAGACCACGCCCCCGTGGACAGTACCCGCGGACATCGCCCGTCTGGACCGGGCGGGCATGCGCGCTCGCCTCTCGCCAGGAGCGTTACAACCCTCCCAAGTTAATCGATCAAGCGCAAGACCCTTAGGCAAAGGTTCGGGTGGATTTCGGTGTCAGATGAGTCACATGGCGGGCATAGCCCGTCCGCCGGAGACGAAACCCAGCCAATCCAGAGTCTTGTTTGCCAGAGTATTAGTAAGATACCTGGAAGGTCGGCATTTGCCGATGGCGGGGTCAGGCGAGTACGCGCAGCGCCTCCGGGACGGCCGTGAAGGTCACTTCCTCCCGCTCGCCCATGTACTCGCCGTCGATCTGGAACGCGACCGGTCGGCTGGCATGCAGCCTGACGCTTGGCTGATCATGGAACGAGGAAACCTTGCGGCCATGCACCCGTTCGCTGCGACTAGTCAGCATCCGGCCGACGGCCGAGAGCACGCTGAGCGAACTCATGCTGCGCAAGGCGAACAGGTCGAGGCCGGTGTCGAAGCCGGCCCGGGGATTGGCGTGAACCTCGCGACTGCCCAGATAGGTCCACGGTGCCGTGTTCGACACGATGCACAAGTACACCGGACCCTCCGGCGACTGGCCGGGCAGGTCCACGGTGATCGCCGGGTGCCTGCGGTCGGTCTGCCGGTAGAACTGGCGCAGCGCCAGCCGGACATACAGCAGCGGCGTGACCGGGCGGCCATGCGCACGCAGGCCCTGGACGGCGCGGACTACCTCGGCGTCGAGGCCGAGCCCGGAATTGAAGGTAAAGTACCTTCCGTCCGCCTGCCCGACGCTCACGGTCCGCATGCGTCCTTCGGCCAGTGCCTGCAGCAGTTGCCCGGTGGCGTCCACCGGGTCGCGGGGCAAGCCGATCGCCCCGGCGAACACGTTGGCGCTCCCTCCGGGCAGCGGTGCCAGCGCAGGCAGGTCGTCCGCCGACAGCGGGGCGTCGGCCCGCCGGGCGAGCAGGCCGTTGACTGCCTCGTTCACCGTGCCGTCGCCGCCGAAGGTGATCACGAGCCCGTAGCCCTCGGCGCGGGCACCGGCTGCCAGCTTGGTGGCGTGTCCCCGGTAGCGTGTCTGTACGACTTTAAGTTCAACGGCGGATGCCAGGGCAGAGGCAATGACGTCCCGGCGCAGCCGGGTCGTGGAGGAAGCAGATGGGTTCACGATCAGCAGAGCGTGCACGCGCTCAGGCTAACGTCGTATCTGAGAGCGAGCACTACCGGCGTCCGCCGACGCTGATCGGGGCCTCGCTCGTGCAAGGCGTGCAGGCGCTGGCGATCCTGCTGGCTGCCGTGCTGGCCGGAGTGGCGGCGATTCAGGGGAAGTCGTACCAGAGTTCAAGCGGCATCGCGATCACCGCGATCGGCATCGGGACGGCGGTCGCGCTCGGCCTGGTGGCCCTCGGAGTGGCCAGGGCGGGGCGATGGAGCCGTACTCCGGCATTGCTTACGCAGCTTTTTACCGGGATTATCGGGATCTACCTGATCCACGACCATCGCTACTCGTGGGGCGTGCCGGGCGTCCTGCTCTCGGCCGCCGGGTTCGTGCTGCTGCTGGTGCCGCCGAGCCTGCGAGCGTTGCACTCCGAGTCAGCCGAGCCGCCTGCACCGGCAAAGTAGACCGCCGGTGCCGGGACGCGCGCGCCGGCTCTGGCTCACTCGTTCTCGAGCTCACTCGTCGCTGGTCAAGCCTTCGCGCAACTGGGTAAGTGTCCGGGCGAGCAGCCGCGAGACGTGCATCTGGGAGATGCCGAGTTCGGTGGCGATCTGCGACTGCGTCATGTTGCCGAAGAACCGCAGCAGCAAGATCCGCTTCTCACGTGGCGGCAGCCGCTCTAGCAGCGGCTTGAGCGATTCGCGGTACTCGACGCCTTCGAGTGCCTCGTCGACCATGCCCAGCGATTCCGCGACGGCCGGAGCGTCCTCGTCGCCCGAGTCCGGCGCGTCGAGCGAGACCGTGGAGTAGGCATTCGCCGACTCCAGGCCCTCGAGCACGTCCTCCTCGCTCATCTGCAGGTGCACGGCGAGCTCGGCCACCGTTGGCGCACGGCCGAGCCGCTGGGCGAGGTCGCCGATGGCCTTGGTCAGGGCCAGCTTGAGTTCCTGAAGCCGGCGAGGTACCCGGACGGCCCAGCCCTTGTCCCTGAAGTGGCGCTTGATCTCGCCGACGATGGTCGGCGTGGCGTAGGTGGAGAACTCGACCCCCCGGCCGAGATCGAACCGGTCGATGGACTTGATCAGCCCGATGGTGGCGACCTGAGTCAGGTCGTCAAGCCATTCGCCCCTGTTCCGAAAGCGCCTGGCCAGGTACTCGACGAGCGGCAGATGCAACTCGACGAGCTCACCGCGGATCCTGAGCCGCTCTGGATCGCCCTCAGGCAGCGCGGCGAGCCGCACGAACAGTTCTCTGGCGTAACCCCGGTCACGGACGGCATGCTGGATCCTGATCGCGCCAGACAGTTGCTCGGCGCCAGCTTCGTCAGTGATCTCCTCCGCGATCAGCCCGGCTACCGCGATGACCTCGTCGGAGTCGGCCAGCGCCTGCCCCCCGGCAGGTTTGGCCGTCATCGTCTCGAACTCTTCGGTCAAGGCGACCTCAACTTCCCCCGTCATACCGACCTCGACGAATCGCGACTTTTTCGGAGCACTATCGTGACCCGGTCGCCAGGTCCGACCTGGGCATCAACGCTTCCGGCAAGCGCGGAAAGCACCGTCCAGGCGAAAGTGTCGCCTGCCGGTAGCCGAGGTGCCAGGCAGCTCACCGAGACGGAGACGGTCATGGTGTCTTCGGCGAGCTTGAAGCGGCACTCCAGGCCGCTGCCAGGAATTGCCTGGCCGAGCAGCATCGCGCAGGCCTCGTCCACGGCGATGCGCATGTCTTCGATCTCGTCGAGGGTGAAGTCAAGACGCGCTGCCAGACCCGCGGTCGCCGTCCGCAGCACCGAGAGATAAGCGCCGTCGGCAGGCATCCGGACCGTCACCTCGTCGCGGACCTCGGAGTCGGCTGGCTTCATCGGCACCGACTGCACCGCCGTCGTAAGATGTCCACTTTGATGATTAATATTCGGCTCAGCCGCAATAGTCTGACTTGTCGACGAAGCTGTTCTTTCCTCGGGCACGGCTACCCCTCCAACAACGGTCGAACGTCGTTCCCTCGTCACGGCGTACCGACTTCTCCCTGCAACTTATCCTGGATACCGACCTGCCTGGACGCCACCCGCTCCAGCGGGCGACTTCTCGTCGCAGACACGGTGTGTCACGGTGCTCACGGCAGCGTGCCCGATCGACGGCGGCTCGCCACGGCATAACTGGCGCCGCACGCTCTTCACTCCCCCGAGAGAACTGCTCCCGCCGCCCTGGGCGGCAGGTAGTGGCAGCCCCCTGACTGCCACCTCACCGCGTGCCGCCGCGACTGGAGCGGCAGGACTGCCAAGCTGGCTCAGGCCTGCTTGGTTTCCCAGAATATCTTGGCGATTTCGTCGATCTTGCCGAGCAACTGGTCGGCCTTGGCTGTGTCCGTACTGCCCTTGGTACCGCCGGCGCCGGCCAGCTTGGTGGCGTCGTTGAAAAGCTGGTGGAGCTGCGGGTACTTCTCGAAGTGCGGTGGCTTGAAGTAGTCGGTCCACAGCACCCACAGGTGGTGCTTGACCAGGTCCGAACGCTCTTCCTTGATCTGCAGGGCCCTGGCGCGAAATTCGGAGTCGGTGTTCTGCTGGTACTTCTCACAGATCGCCTTGACCGATTCTGCCTCGATCCTGGCCTGTGCCGGGTCGTAGACGCCGCACGGAAGGTCGCAGTGTGCGTGCGCGGTGACCTTCGGCGCGAGAGCACGTGCGAGGAGCCTCATGATGTCCTTCTCTCGTGTCGGATCATTGGATCACGGAATCCGACAGTACAACGTCGCACTGATCGACCGCCGACGGGGATGGTGGCCGATACGCGAGTCCTTGCCGGCAACGGGATCGCGGACGCATCCCGCCCGGCGCAGGCGCCCGGCGCAGGCGCGCGGTGCACGCTCGTGATAGGGATGCCCGTAGGCTTGGCCGGCACCGCCGGACAGAGGGGAACTGGCATGGGGGGAGCCTCATGAGCGCGGCTCGCGCACAGGGCAAGATCGTGGTCGGGGTCGACGGATCCAAGCATGCGGCCAGGGCACTGAGCTGGGCGCTGGAGGAAGCACGGCTCCGTGGCCTGGTGCTGAACGTGGTGTACGTGTTCCCGGCGCTCGTCTCGCATGCCGGCCCGACCGCGCACGAGTACTACCCGCAGGTGGAGAAAGAAGCCGAGGGGGTCATGGAACGGGTGCTCGCGGCCATGCCCGACCACTCGGACGTGGATGTGGAGCGCACGCTGGTGCCGGGTAACCCGTCCGCCCAACTGGTCGAGGCAAGCCGCGAAGCGAAGCTTCTCGTGGTCGGGTCGCGTGGCCTCGGCGAGTTCAGGGGCATGCTGCTCGGATCGGTATCGATCCACTGCGTGCAGCAGGCGCACTGCCCGGTCGTGGTGGTCAGGGAGGAAGACTGACCGTTCAGGGCCAGCGGTGTGCTCCGCCTGATCCGTCGGCACCGGGCGCAAGTGCCCCTTCCGTCCGGCCGCTCGCGGTGATCTTCATTCACTGAGCCGGCTCGTCAGGCAGACCTGGCGGCTCAGACTGGCACGGGAGCGTGAGCTAGCCTTGCCTGGTTCCTGACAGCACGACGTGAAGCCGCCGGATGGTCGGGGAGGATACGTGCGCTGGCCGATCTGGCGTGTCGCCGTCGCCGAACGGTCGATGGAGCCGAAGCTGATGCCAGGCGACCTGCTTCTGGTCTGGCGTGGCGTCGGGCCAACCTGGCTGACTCGGACCAAAGGACTACCGCATCGGGCGATGCACGATGGACTAGTAAGAGTCAGGCCCGGCCAGATAGTGATCGCAAGGAATCCCGACAAGCCAGAGATGCTCATCGTCAAGCGCGCGGCCTGGCACGAGCCGCAGGGATGGTGGCTGACGTCGGACAACCCCCGAGCCGGCGGCGTCGACAGCTTCCGCTTCGGCGCGGTCCGTCCTGAGCACATCGAAGGACGGGTTCTGGGGCGCTACTGGCCGCCGCGCTGGACGAGCGACTGACCAGGCTCGCCGAGAAACAGCGAGCTGGGCTTGGGCCTGGATCGCACTTCGCGCTGATCGAGGGCACGCTGCTGGTGCGGTATCACCGCGGCTGACGGGCTCGGTAAGGCGACGAGGCTCCGGCCCTTGCGGACCGGAGCCTCGTTACTTGCGGGCGGACAATCAGGTCGCCGGGGTCTCCGCGGCCCCTTCAGCCTCTGCCACCTGCGCCTCCCAGTCCTCAGAGCCACCGCCCTGTGCGGAGATGGCTCGCTCCATATCGGTGCGGGACTGGGCAGACCCGATCGCCCAGTAGTAGATGACCAGGCTGAACACGGCCACAATCCCCATGTCCCACCAGAACGGGATCCGCTGGGTGTTCTCCGGCCCGAACTGGCCCATCCACGAGATGATCCCCATGCCGAGCAGGTAGACGCCGAGCCATGCGGAGCGCGCCCAGTCGACCTTCGGCGCGTGCGGGTTGTCGGAGAAGTGCATCAGGATGAGCAGGTAGCCGATGATAATAGCCACGCCCAGCTTCCACAGCACCTCGAAGCCCGACCAGTAGATGATCAGGTTCGCGACGATGAACGCGATCGGCGCGATGACCGCGGCGGCCGGCATCTTGTAAGGCCGGACCGCATCCGGGAGGTTCTTGCGGAACGCTCCCATGGCCAGCGGAGCGCCGGCGTACATCAGCACGCTCGCCGAGGTGACCAGCCCGACCAGCGAGTGCCAGCTCGGGAACGGCAGCAGGAAGACGAGCCCGAACAGGAACGAGACGACCAGGCTGAACCAGGGCACGCCCTTCGCGTCGGTCTTGGTGAACATCGACGGGTAGTACCTGTTCCTGGCCAGGCCGTAGCCCACCCGCGAGGTCGAGGTCACGTATACCTGACCGGTGCCGTAGGGCGAGACGAACGCGTCGAGCCGCAGGACGGCCGCGAGCCACGCCAGGCCAGCCACGCCCGCCAGGCCGGCGAACGGCCCGATCGCGATCGGGCTGGTCGACGAGATGCCCGCGAAGCCCAGGTGACCGCTGATCAGGTTCGACGGGGTGGCCCCGATGAACACCACCTGGAGCAGCACGTAGATCGTGGTACCAAGCAAGATCGCGCCGATGATCGCACGCGGCAGGTTCTTCTGCGGATCCTTGACCTCGCCGGCGAGCTGGTCGGCCTGCTCGAAGCCCAGGTAGGCGAAGACGATGGACGCTCCGGGGATCGCGTAGAAGAAGTCATGCCAACCGGTGCCCTGAGGTCCGGGGCCTCCGAATGCGTGACCAGGGTTGAGGCCGCCCTGGACGCTGAAATTGTGCGGGTGGAACTTGAAGAACAAGACGATGATCGCGAGCACGGGGATGGCGACCTTCCACCAGGTGATGCCCGCGTTGATGAAGTTGAACAGGCGCATCGCGAAGAAGTTCACGCCCGTCATAATCGCCATCAGCACGATGACCACCACGAAGCCCAGGTGGGTCGCATTTCCAGTGGTCGGGTCAAGGACGTTGATCTTGGCGGAGTCGAGCCAGTACTGCCCGTACCTAATAACGGCGTAGCACTCGATCGGCGCCACCGTGACCGCCTGGAGCCACGAGAAGAACCCGAACGAGATCCCGGCGCCGCTGCCGAACGCGAGGTGCGGGAACCGAGCGGTACCGCCGGCCACCGGGAACATTCCGCCAAGTTCGGCGTGGACGAGCGCGAGGATGATGACCGCCACGCCGCCGACGACCCACGCCCAGATCGCCGAAGGCCCGAGATACGTCGCAGCGAAGAACGAACCGAAGAGCCAGCCCGAGCCGATGATCGAGGTTTCGGACGCCCACATGGCGCCGATCAACCCCATCTCGCGCTTGAGGCCTACGTCGACCGGTCTGTTAGACACGGCCGTAGTATCAGTTGCCATGTAAACCTACTTTCAGGTCTCCTAACAAGAAGCTAACGCCCGCAAGTAGGGCTCATGGTAATGATCATTAGTGGGTGTGAGAAGAAGCGTGAAGGTGTCGTTTCGGTAACGCGAGTTGTGCTGTCCTGTGCTAGGAGATGCCCGTGGTGCTAGCTCGCGGCGGAGTTCACGGTTCCCGCAGCACCTTCGGCTAGGTTGCGGCGCTGGCCGCTGAGCGAGGTGACGTTCCCCCTGGCAGCGGAGTGGACCGCGCAGTAGCGCCTGGACTTGTTGCTGCTTCCATCGATGAACACCCGGTCGCACGACGCGATCGCACAGATGCCGAGACGGTCGGTGCCAAGCTGGCTGAGCAGCAGCGCGAGGCTGATGACGGCCGCGGTCGCGTACCTGTCGGTGATCGAGCCTGCTTCGCTGAGGTGGATATGCCATGGCTCGTCGTCATGAGCGACCAGAACCGGATGCACGGGATAGATCGTCATCAGCGCGTTCAGCCGGTCCGCCGTCGCCTGGCTGTCTCCTTTGACAGCGCAGGCGAAGACCATGGCAAGCTCGGCGCGCAGTTGGCTGAGCTGGTCGAGATCCTGCGGGGTAAGAGGAACGGCGAAGGACGGCCGGTCGGCGACGAACTCGCGGAAGGACGCACAGCTGCGCAGCGGGTCCGACCCGGCGTCTTCGGCGCGCGAGTTGACCAATCGCACAGCTAGTTCGGCGAAGGAAGCCAGGTTCACGCCGGTCCTTAGTGCCAGGGGTTCTGAAGCCAGCCTTTGCAGCCAGCCTTTGCGCGGAGTATCCCACAGCGAGCCCAGATAGGAATCCCATTCCGGATAAGCCTTGGCCCAGGCCGATGCGCCGGGCCGGCCCGCTCGGTGACGGGCCACGGACCGTGTTACGGGGCTCGCCTGGCGTGACGCTTAGCCTGTGCGGAACGGGCCGCGGTGACAGGCCGACGACCGGGCGGCTATGGTCCATCCCATGTTCGCAGTGACTGCGGAGCGGTTCAGCTCCGATGACCCTATCTCGGCTCTCCAGCTTGGCGAGCACGCCGAGCCCGACCCCCCCGATGGCTGGACGACTGTCACCGTCAGGGCGGCATCGCTCAATCATCACGATATATGGACGCTACGTGGCGTAGGAATCTCGGCCGACCGGCTCCCGATGATCCTGGGCTGCGACGCCGCAGGCGTGGACGCCGACGGGAACGAGGTCGTGGTGCACGGGGTAGTCAGTGCCCCTGGCACGACCGCCGTCGATGAGACACTCGATCCGGCGCGGTCGCTGCTGTCGGAGCGCTACGACGGCACCTTCGCCGAACAGGTCGCCGTTCCGAGCAGGAACCTCATCCCCAAGCCCGCCGCGCTCTCCTTTGAAGATGCGGCCTGCCTGCCGACGGCCTATCTGACTGCTTACCGAATGCTCTTCGACAAGTCGGGCGTGGAGCCGGGCAGCACGATCCTGGTCCAGGGCGCGGGCGGTGGCGTCGCGACCGCGCTGATCCTGCTGGGCCGGGCCGCCGGTTACCGGATCTGGGCGACGAGCCGCAGCGAGGAGAAACGGGAACGCGCCTTGGCGGTTGGCGCCGATCAGGTGTTCCCGACCGGCGCCCGTCTGCCGGAGCGGGTCGATGCGGTGATGGAGACTGTGGGCGAAGCCACCTGGTCACACTCGGTCAAGTCGCTGCGTCCTGGTGGGCGGATCGTCATCTCCGGGGCCACCAGCGGCTCGATGCCGCCTGCCGACCTCACCAGGATCTTCTTCCTGCAACTGTCGGTCGTCGGATCGACGATGGGAACCCGTGATCAGCTAGCCAGGCTGGTCAGGTTCTGCGAGCAGACCGGCGTGCGCCCGCTCATCGACAGAACACTGCCGCTGCGCGGAGCGAGGGACGGGTTCGCCGCCATGATCAACGGCGAATTGTTCGGCAAAGTCGTTTTTACGCTCTGAATTCAGCGGCCGGGCTCATGATCGTGGTCGATTTTCAGCCGTGCGCACTGAAAATCGACCACGATCATGAGCCCGGCTCGTTCTGCCCCGGCCCTGGTGCTCGGAACACCTCGGTCTTGATCCGGCTCAGGGCGTCGGTAAGGATCCTGCCCAGGTTGGCGACCGCGTCCTCGCTGACAGATTCGGTATGCCTGGCAACGCCGCGGATCTCTCTGGCGAAGGCGGCAGCCAGCCGCTCAAGATCCCAGATCAGGTCCGAGGCTGGCTCGCGGCCGTCGTCAGTTCGGTCCTCAGCTCGGTCGCCTGTTCCGCCGTCCCGGCCGCATGTCTTGGACTGGGCTTGTCCTGACCGGCTCGAGTCGGCTCGCTCCTTCCAGCCTTGCCTTCGGGCTCGGTCGGCCCAGTCCTGGCGCTTCGCCCAGTCGGCCCACTCGCGCCAGTCGCGTCGCTCGGCCCAGTCTGCCCAGTCGCGCCGGTCTCCCGGCGGTCGTCGGCGCTTCTCGTCTGCGCCACTAGCTGGCTTCTGGCCGGCTTCCCGGTCTCCCGCAGCTTCCTGGGGCGCGTCCGTAGCCTGGCTTGTGGTGGCGTCCTGGGGGGAGTCCGTGACCTGATCCGTGGCGGCACTCCAGCTCGAGCCCTCGCGGGCGGCCGCCCCGTCGGAGGTGGCCGCCCCGTCGGAGGTGGCCGCCGGGTTGGAGGTGGCCGCCGGGTCGGAGGTGGCCGCCGGGTCGGAGGTGGTGCTCCGGTCAGCGGTGGCATTTCGGCCTGCTTTGCTTGCCTCGCGCACTGCCCAGGTCAGTTCGTCCCGCAGGCTCCGCACCGTCTCCCTGACGTCCCTGGAGACCTCTTTGGCGATATCGCGGACCGACGCGGCGAGTTCGTCTTCCAGATCGGCCAGGTCATCGAGCCTGCGGTTCAGTTCCCCACGGCCAGCCTCGGTGATCCGGTACACCTTCTTGCCGTCGATGACCTCATGCGTGACCAGGCCCTCTTCCTCCAGCCTGGCCAGCCTCGGATAGATGGTGCCAGGTGAGGGGGAGTAGACGCCGAGAAACCTGTCTTGCAGCAGCCTGATCACGTCGTAGCCATGCCGAGGTGACTCGTCGAGCAGTTTGAGCAGGTACAGGCGCAACCCGCCGTGCCTAAAGACCGGGCTCATCGTGCGTTCCCCTTTTCGTCGGCTCAATGTTACACACGATATATCGCGTATGTGAAAAGTAAAGATGTATCACGGATAGACCGGCGCCGTACCAGGTCAGGCGGCAGGGCATCGCATGCGGGCACTGCCACCGTCGGGGTCACCCAGCGGGCACGGCCACCGTCGGTGTCATCGCATGCGGGCTCGGTTATCGTCGGTGTCATCGCATGCGGGCCAGGCGAACGTAAGCGTCGCCCAGCGGGCTCGGCGATCGTCGGCACGCGTCAGCGGGCCAGTACTGGCGCTGCCCGGGTCAAGTGCCGCGGCTGGTGCCGGGCGATCTGTCAATCGTCCAGGTCGTCGGCCCGAGCCAGCCAGGTGGCTAGCCGTTCGATCGCGGCCTCGTGCTCGGGGAAGACGTCCACGAACTCGGTCAGCTTCCCAGCCAGCCAGTCGAGCGTGACCTCTTCCTCGCCGCGTCGCTGCGCCAGTTCCTCGATACCCCGGTCGGTGAAGTACACGGTGCGACCCCGGCCTCAGCCGAACGCGGAAGCGACGAGGGCCGCGTGCTCGGCCGCGTGCGACTTCGCCGAGCCGGACGCGGGGGCCGAGCTCTCCGGCAGCGCGATCACGCCGAGACCGCGTCCGAGCGCGCCGGGAAGGTGCATCGCCATATAGGGCCAGGGGCCCATGTTGACTGGTTCTTCCTGCACCCAGATCAGCTCGGCAGCGCCAGGGTAAGCGGCGAGTGCCGTCGCGATCTCGGCGGCGGGCAGCGGATAGAGCCGTTCTATCCGGACGATGGCGACGTCAGAGCGCTGCTCGGCGCGACGCTTCTCGGCCAGGTCGTAGAACATCTTGCCCGAGCACAGCAGCACCCGGCGTACCTGCCCGGGATCGTGCCCGCCAGCGCTCGGGTCCGCGGCGGTCATCGGGTCGGTGAGTACCGGCAGGAACGAGCCCGAGGTGAAGTCGGCCACCGCGGAGACCGCCGTCTTCAGCCGCAGCATGGATTTAGGCGTGAACACGACCAGCGGCTTGACCCGGTCAGAAAGGACCTGCCAGCGCAGCAAGTGGAAATAGCTCGCCGGGGTACTCGGCTTCGCGACCGTCATGTTGTCCTGCGCGCACAGCGTCATGAACCGTTCCACCCGCGCGGAGGAGTGGTCAGGACCCTGGCCCTCGTATCCGTGCGGCAGCAGCAGTACCACGCCCGAGCGCTGGCCCCACTTCTGCTCGCCGGAGGACACGAACTCGTCCAGGATCGTCTGCGCACCGTTGACGAAGTCGCCGAACTGAGCCTCCCAGCAGACGAGCGAGTCGGGTCGGGCGACCGAGTAGCCGTACTCGAACCCGACAGCCGCGAACTCCGACAGCAGCGAATCGTAGACGAAGAACTTGGCGTTGCCGGTGTTCAGCTCGCGCAGCGGCGTGTACTCCGCGCCGGTGTGCCGGTCCACCAGCACGGCGTGCCGCTGGCCGAAGGTTCCGCGCCGGGTGTCCTGGCCCACCAGGCGCACGCCGTGGCCGTCGGCGAGCGTCGCGCCGAAGGCCAGCAGCTCGCCGGTTGCCCAGTCGATCTCGTCCTGCTCCACCGCCACGGCCCTGCGCGCGAGCTGCGGCGCCAGCCTGGGGTGCGGGGTGAATCCCGGCGGTAGGTTGAGCTGGGTGTCGACGACCCGCTTGACGGTCTCCGGGGTAATCGCGGTCCGGACCGCGTTGTGATCGACCGGTCTTGGCTGGGCGACAGGCGCGGGCAGCACCGATCCCGGTTCGGCCGGACGGCTCGCTGCCTCCCGGGTTTCTGTGAACGCTCGCTCGAGCTCGGCCTGGTAGTCGCGCAGAATCTGCTCGGCCTCGTCCAGCGTGATGTCGCCGCGCCCGATCAGCGTCTCGGTGTAGAGCTTGCGGGTCGAGCGCTTGGCATCGATCAGGTCGTACATCAGCGGCTGGGTGAACGAGGGGTTGTCGGCCTCGTTGTGGCCGCGGCGGCGGTAGCAGACCATGTCGATGACGACATCCTTGGCGAACGCCTCGCGGTAGGCGAAGGCGAGCCTGCCGACCCGGACCACGGCCTCGGGGTCGTCGCCGTTCACGTGGAAGATCGGTGCCTGGATCGTGCGGGCCACGTCGGTGCAGTACACGCTGGAGCGCGAGGACTGCGGATCGGTCGTGAAGCCGACCTGGTTGTTGACGACGATGTGCACGGTGCCGCCGGTGCGGTAGCCGCGCAGCTGGGAGAGTTCGAGCGTCTCGGCGACCACGCCCTGGCCGGCGAAGGCCGCGTCGCCGTGGATGAGCACCGGGAGCACGGTGTAGCCGGGCGCGCCCATGTCGAGCATGTCCTGCTTGGCGCGGACGACGCCTTCGAGTACCGGATTGACGGCTTCCAGGTGGCTGGGATTGGCGACCAGGCTGACCGGGATCGTGGTGCCGTCGGCCGCGGTATAGCGACCGTCGGCACCGAGGTGGTACTTGACGTCGCCGGACCCGTGCGTGCTCTTGGGGTCGACGTAGCCCTCGAACTCGTTGAAGATCTGGCCGTAGGACTTTCCCACGATGTTGGCGAGCACGTTCAGCCTGCCGCGGTGCGCCATCCCGATGACGGCCTCGCTCAGTCCCAGCTTCGCGGCCTCGTTCAGCACCGCGTCGAGCAGCGGGATCAGCGACTCGGCGCCTTCGAGGGAGAACCTGCGCTGACCGACGTACTTGGTCTGCAGGAACATTTCGAACGCCTCGGCCACGTTCAGCCTGGACAGCACCCGCATCTGCTCGTCATGATCGGTGTCCCGGTGCGCCCGTTCCACCCGGTCCTGCAGCCAGGCACGTTCCTCCGGGTTCTGGATGTGCATGTATTCCAGGCCGACGGTGCGGCAGTAAGCGTCCCGCAGCACGCCGAGTATCTCCCGCAGCAGCATGCGCGGCTTGCCGCCGAAGCCACCGGTGGCGAACTCGCGCTCGAGGTCCCACAGGGTCAGGTCGTGCATGTTGATATCGAGGTCGGGATGCTTGCGCTGGGTGTAGCCGAGCGGGTCGGTGTCGGCAAGCAGATGACCGCGAACCCGATACGCGTGGATCAGTTCGTGGACCCGCGCCGCCTTGCTGATGTCGTTCTCGTGGCCGGCCGGGATGTCGCGGACCCACCGGATCGGCTCGTACGGAATCCGCAGCGAGGCGAAGATCTGGTCGTAGAAACCCTGCTGGCCGAGCAGCAGGCCGCTGATCACCCGCAGGAAGTCGCCTGACTGCGCGCCCTGGATGATCCGGTGATCGTAGGTGGACGTGAGCGTGACGGTCTGGCTGACGGCGAGCCTGGCCAGCGTCTCGCGTGAGGCACCCTGGTACGCGGCCGGGTACTCCATCGCGCCGACGCCGATGATGCAGCCCTGTCCTGGCATCAGGCGCGGGACCGAGTGCATGGTCCCGATCGTTCCCGGGTTGGTCAGGCTGATCGTGGTGCCTGCGAAGTCCTCGACCGTGAGCCTGCCGGTCCTGGCCTTGCGCACGATCTCCTCATAGGCGAGCCAGAACTGGCGGAAGTCCAGCTGCTCGGCAGCCTTGATGCTCGGCACGAGCAACTGCCTGGTCCCGTCTTCCTTCCGCACGTCGATCGCCAGGCCGAGATTCACGTGGTCGGGCTTGACCAGCGTCGGCTTGCCGTCGACTTCGGCATAGGAGTCGTTCAGCTCAGGAAGAGCCGCCAGGGCGCGGACCACCGCATAGCCAATCAGGTGGGTGAACGACACCTTGCCGCCGCGGCCGCGGGCCAGGTGGTTGTTGATCACGATCCGGTTGTCGGTCAGCAGCTTGGCCGGTACGGCCCGTACCGAGGTCGCGGTGGGAACGGCGAGGCTTGCCTCCATGTTGGCGACGGTGCGCGCGGCGGCGCCGCGGAGCCGGGTACCGCCTTGCCCGGCGGTCGCTCGGTCCCCAGCGGGGGCGGCTGCGGTACGACTGACCTGGCCGTCCGGCGTTGCCGGGGCGGTCGGCGGTGCGGCGGTCGCGTGTCCGGCGGCGGCCTGCGCCGGCGATCCGGGCTTAGCCGCCGGGCCACCGGGAGCGGCCTGTCCGGGAGCGGCCTGTCCGGGAGCGGCCTGGCCGGCGACGGGCGGCCCGGCCGCGCGCTGGGCGCCGGCTGCGCTCTGCCGGGACCGCGCGCCCGCGGCGCCGGTGGCGTCCGTGCTTTCCGGCCGGTAGTCGGCGAAGAAATTCCACCAGGCACGGTCGACCGAGCCAGGATCGTTGAGATACCGCTGGTAGAGTTCTTCGACCAGCCATTCGTTGGGACCGAAGTCCGTGCTGCGCGTCAGCACTCCGGCCGGGAGACTGGGCGCGCCGCTTCCCGGCTGCCGCCCGCCCGGCGTCTCCAAGATCTCAGATGGATCTTCGTCAGATAGTGCAACGACCTCTGCGGCTGCATGCGAGAACTCGGCAGACACGGCCGACATCGCCTCTTCCGGAGCTTGATTACCTGTACGACCCCCAGGACAAGGCTACCCGCCCGGATGGGCCGGGCTGTGCCCGCTAGGCGGTCATTCGGGCTCGGCCGTGCGGCTCGTTCCAGTCTATTTGCGGTCCTATGGGAATTATGCCGAATTTATTACCCCACTCCGCTGATTGGTAGTAATGGCGCTTGATCTGGCCAAGGTCGGTCGTCTCGCCGAAGCCCGGCAGCGTGTACAAGTCGCGCGCATAGCCCCACAGGTGGCGGTAGTCGCTGAGCCGCCGGAGGTTGCAGTTGAACAACTGGCTGTAGACGGCGTCGAACCTGGCCAGCGTCGGGTAAAGCCGGACGTCAGCCTCGGTCAGCAGGTCACCGAGCAGGAAGCGGCGTCGGGCCAGTCGCTCGTCCAGCGCGTCGAGCGTGGTGAACAGCGCATCGACGGCCTGGTCGTAGCCGGCCTGCGTGGTTGCCAGGCCGGCCTTGTAGACCCCGGTGTTGACCGTGTGGAAGACCAAGGTGGCGAGTGACTCGATGTCCCGGCGCCTGGACGCCGGATAAAGGTCGGGCGCCCCTGGCTTGTGGAACGGCCGGAACTCCGTCTCCAGCATGACTGTGATTTGCGCCACATCGTTGCATACGACTCTGCGGCTGCGCTGGTCCCAGATCAGCGGCAGCGTGTAAGGGCCTTGGTAGGTCGGGTCCGTCGCCTGATACAGGTCGGCAAGGAGTCGGGCACCGGTCAGCGGATCCGCGCCGCCGTCATCGTCGAACTTCCAGCCACGTTCGTCCACTACCGGATCGGTCAGGGTGAGTCCGATGACGCGGTCGAGGCCGAGCAGCCGGCACGCGATGAGCGTCCGCTGCGACCACGGGCACGCCAGCGATGCATAGAGCTGGTACCTGGCTGGCTCGGCCGCGAATCCGCTTGAACCGTCCCTGGTGATCCGGCCGGTGAACGTGCCCTGACGACGGATCAGTCCGCCGGTGATTGCAGGTAGGCTGCCGGTGCTCGGGGAGGAATCGGTTGGACCATGGCTGAATGTGCCGCCGCCACTGGCAGGCCCGCCACTGGCAGGCCCGCTGCCGGGCATCGGCTGGTCGGCAACGGCAGGCCTAGCGGCACCGGACTGTGGTCGGTCGGCCGCGGCCCGGTCGTCGACAGCCCACGGCGGCCCAGCGGACGCAGGCGGTTCGCTGACCGTCCATGGCGGTCCTGCGCTGGCGTGCGGCGCGCTCACCGGTCGCGGCGGTCCTGCGCTCGCGAGTGGCTCGCTGACCGGTCGCGGCGGTCTGGGGCTGGCCCGGGGTTCGCTGACCGGCCACGGTGGTCCGGGGCCGGCCTGCGGTTCGCTGACCGGCCACGGTGGTCCGGCGGTGTCCGGCGGCATACCGGAGGCCCACGGCGGTCCGCCTTGGGCCTCCGCAGGGACCCTGCCGTGCGGGAACGACGGCTCGGGCATGGCTGGCATCGGCGTCTCCTCCCCGAAGCCGGGTGCTAGGACGCATTATGGCCAACTAGATCACAACCGGAGAGCGGATCGGGCAGTCAGGTCCAGTTCGACGAGCAATAAGTCGCAGGGTGGAGGCGAGAGCAGTGGGCAGTATCGTCAGCGCGCTTACCACGACGCTCAACCAGATGAACGGTTCGGTAGCGGTGGGCCTCATCGCGGCGCTTGTCTTCGGCGAGACGGCGATCTTCCTCGGCTTCGTGCTGCCAGGCGAAGCGGCGGTCGTGCTTGGCGGGGTGCTCGCGAGCCGCGGTCACCTCTCGCTGCCGGTGCTCGTCGGCGTGGTGGTCGTCACGGCGGTGACCGGCCCGATGGTCGGCTACGAGATCGGCAAGCGGATGGGGGACCGGCTGTTCGACTCGCGCGTGCTGAGCCGGGTACCTGGTGCCGTCGACCGCGTCCGCAGGACACTTCGCGATAGGGGCGGCATCGCGGTCTTCGGCGGCCGGTTCGTGGCGATAGTCCGTGCGCTGATGCCTGCCGCGGCCGGAGCAGTCGCCGTGCCCTACCGGGTTTTCCTGGTCAACAACCTCGTCGGCGGCGTCGTCTGGGGCGTGGGCTACAGCCTGCTCGGTTATCTCGCCGGATCGGCCTACGCCGTCGTGGAGCGCCAGGTCGGCACCGGACTGGCCATCGCCGTCGTCGTCGGTGTCCTGGTATTGGCGGCAGGCTGGGCGTGGCGGCGGCATCGGTCGCTGGCAGCCGCGGCACGCGACCCCGAGTGAACCGCGGCCAGCACTACGTGGCCATGACCCGTCAGCACTAGGCACGCCCGGTGAAGATATCCGGACGCCGGTGTTCCAGTGCCGGGATGACGGACCTGACGCGGCCAGTTACCGCGGTGTCCACCACGCCGGCCGCGACACCGGGCGCCGAGCCGAGATCGAGCCGGACCGTGCCCATCGGGTCTACCAGCATGCTCCGTCCCACTCCGGTGGGCGCTGTGGTGGGCGGCTCATGGCCGTCAGGCACCTGGCCGGCGGCCGCTACCCAGATCGTGTTCTCGATCGCCCTGGCACGCACGAGCGTGACCCAGTGCTCTTCTTTGAACAGGCCAGCCGCCCATGCCGCCGGAACCACGATCAGGTCAGCGCCTCGGTCCGCGAGTGCCCGGGCTAGCTCAGGAAAGCGGATGTCGTAACAGGTCAGGAAGCCGATTTTGAGGCCCGCGAGATCCGTGACGACCACCTCGGAGCCAGGGGCGACGGTCTGCGACTCACGCTGGCCGAGCGCATCGAACAGGTGGATCTTGCGGTATGCCGCCACTAGCTGGCCGGTGGCGTCGAAGGCGACGGCCGTGTTGTAGGCCCGCCCGTCTGGCGCCGACTCGAAGACGCCGGCCACCAGCGCCATTCCGCTGCCGCGAGCCGCCGCCGACAGCCCGGTACAGAACGGCCCGTCAAGCGGCTCTGCTATCTTCCGGAGGTCCGCCGAGAACCGCGCCTGCGTTCCTTCCGGGAAAACGGCCAGGTCAGACCCCTGCTCCCTGGCGCTGGTCAGTGCGGACTGTACTCGGCTGAGATTGACGGCGGGCTGGCTGCTTACCGGCAGTTGGCAAAGGGCGACGCGCATGAGCGAAGCGTACTTCGGAATCAGATTCCCAGCGTGAATTCGTCCCCCGCGGGGGCAGCGCGTGGGCGCGCGCGGCACGGAAGCCGAGCAGCCTGCGTGCGGCCCGCTCGGCCCGGCCCGGAGGCTGGCCGGCCAGGCTGTGCGCTGACTCCTCTCTCAGGCTGGCGAGGCTGACCAGGATGATGGCGCCGACTGGCAATCCCACGGAGAGGATCGCGACGATGGCACCTAGCACTACCCACAAATACTCCACAACAGCTCCTCCTCTTCTCCGTCTACGGCAGACGACGAAGCGCCGCGGTCCCTTCGAATCGGCGCTAGAGGTTTACTGGCGGCCGCTCTCCGTCTAACATCGATCGATCCGATGTTTCTGCTCATCTAACTCATACCAAACAGTTGGCTGATTCAAACGATATGCAAGGGTAGGAACTACCTATCCGGAAGGTGACATCGCCGTCCTGAGGAAGGTTGGGCATGGCGCAGGCCAAGTACCAGGAGATCGCCGACCGACTCCGAGACCAGATCGACAACGGCACGTTGCAGCCGGGCGAGCGGCTGCCGAGCGAGCCGGATCTGGTCCGGCAGTTCGACGCTTCTCGCAACACAGTCCGGCTGGCCCTGGCGCTGCTGACGAATCAGGGACTGGTCGTGACCAGGCAGGGACTAGGGACGTTCGTCAACGAGCCTGCCAAGCCGTTTACCGCGCTGTTGTCCAGGGTCACTATGCAGCCGACAGCGCAGAGCACGTCGACCATTCTTCCCGAGGTCAGTAACGCCCAGGCCGAGGCCGAGACGTCCAGGCAGGTAGTGGAGAAGTCGCCAGCGTCAGCCAGCGTCGCGGAGAAGCTGGAGATCGAGCCGGGAGACCTGGTGGTAGTACGCCGCAGGCACGGCGCGATCGGCGCCATCCCGTGGATGATGATGGCGTCGTACTTCCCGCTCGACATCGCAGCGGGCACGCCGCTGGAGCAGGCAGGTGACATCGCCGAAGGCAGCATCAAACTGCTCGCCGACCTCGGGTACGCGCAGGTCGGCTTCGTCGACGAGATCGGTGCCCGGATGCCCAACAGCAGGGAATTTGCCTTCTTCGCGCTCACCACGGGCACCCCGGTCATCGTGGTCAACCGGACGGCGTATGCCCGCGATCGCCCGATCCGGATGACCAGGTACACCTACCGGGGTGACCGGGTCAGGCTCAGCCATGAGGTGGGCGGCATCCCGCCCCGCTATCACAACGGCTAGCGGGGCGCGCCTGGGCTAGCGGCGTGCCCGCTTCGCCGCGGCAGCGAGTTCGGGGACGAACCAGCGAGCGTTGATCGTCCCGAGTCCCGAGCTGAGGTCGTACCCCGGGACCGCGGGCCAGCCGCGGACCGTAATGTTCCTGTTGTTCTGGTTCACTATCACGGTGTTGTCGCCGCGGGTGATGTCCACGATGCCGCGGGCGTGCTGCGCGGCCAGGGTGTAAAGGAGGGAGTTGATCGGGCCGATCGGGTGGCCGGCGACCTGGTCGGTCAGCGCGAGGATGCCAGCGAGCAACGGCGTCGCCTCGCTGGTGCCGCAGATGGAGTCCCAGCTCGGCTGCCCGGTGAAGCTGGCGAAAATATCGACCGGATGCAGGCACGACGCGCTGAGCGAGACGTCGGGAACGCCGCGATGCCGTCTGACGATAGCGGCGACACGGTTCTGGAACGCAGGCCGGCCGAAGATGATCGACCGGCCGCCGCCGCCGGCGCTCGGTGGCGGGCTGGGATCGTTCCACACCTGGTCAGGCACGACTCGCTGGCCATGGCCGTTCAGGTTGAGGTCCAGGCCGCCGACGCTGGTGACCAGCGGGTCGCTGGCCGGCCACGAGGTGACCCGCGTGGTGTAGTAGGAGGACATGTCGGACCGCAGGTCGGTGGCTCCGGCGTCACCGGAGGCGCTCACCACCGTGATGTTGTGGGACGGCCGTGCCGCCTCGATGTAGGCACGGCGCAGCGGGCGCAGTGTGCCCTTGGGGAACGTCTGCTCGGTCGCGCCGAAGCTCTGGCTGATCACGCCGCCGAGTCGGTGCGCGATGACGTACTTCTCCGCTTTGACGATCTGCGGGAATCCGCTCGTCCCCTCATTCTCCGAGACCGGGATCTCGACCAGGACGATCCGCGCGGCGGGAGCCATGACGTGCGCCCATTCGACGTCGAGCGTCGTCTCGTCCGCCCAGCTGAGCATCTCCTGGGTCTGCCGGAACCTCGGTATCCGGCCCGCCGGATGGATGATCAGGAAGGAACTGGGCGGCCGGAGCTTGAAGGTCCGGTCGAAGACCCGCAGATCGTGCCTGATCGTCGGAGAGCCGAAGCTGTCGACGATGACTATCGAGCTTCCCTTGCCGTCGATTCCCCGGCGCAGCAGCGGGTTGACGAAGTAAGCCGACCTGATCTGCGCGGGGGTATAGCCGCCGGGAAGGCCGCCAGACGGCCCGGGCGTGACGAGGCGGACCATTGGGAAGATGCGGACGCCGCTCACCCTCCCAGCGGTGGTGCGCCCGGCCGGCTGCCCGGGCCGAGCCGCGGCCAGTCGGCCAGTCGCGGGCGCGACGGCGAGCAGGGCTGTCGTCACGATCGCGGTACCGCCAACAAGCACCTGAGCGATCCGCCGGCCTGGACGCATCCGAACCCTCCCCCGTCTGGCTACCCGCTCCGGCAGCGCCGGAGTATGTTCATCGGACCGGCGCCACCATAGCGGCTGGTCGGCCGCGGCACACGGATATCGCGCCGACCAGCGCGAACTCAATCCGGGCGGATCGGAAACGGCCTGACGTTCGCTAGCGTTTAGCCATGCTCGCCTTGGTACTGGTCGCCGCATCCGTCGGGTTCTCCAACTTGGCCGCGTCGATCGGGATCGGAGCCGGCGGCATCGGCCCGGGGACCAGGTTGCGGGTCATCGTGATCTTCGGTGTGCTCGAGGCCGGGATGCCCGTCATCGGGCTGGTGGTCGGGCACGGCCTGGCCAGCTCCATCGGGGAGCAGGCTGACTGGATCGCCGCGGTGCTGCTGGTGGCCGTCGGCGGCTACGGCATCGTCAAGTCGGTCCGCTCCGCGGGCCTGAGCGCGATCCGCGCATGGTTCGGCGGGTCGTCCCGTGCACAGCGCCGGCCAGCCGAGCGCCATGCTGCGGAGCGCCGGCCAGCCGGTGCCGCCACGACCGAGCACCGGCCCGCGGAGCCGCGACCAGCCGGACCAGGCCGCCCCGCCGGTGGCGCCAGGCAGACGGTGCAGCTTGCCATCAGCGGAATTGCCCTCAGCATGGACAACCTGGTCGCCGGATTCGCCCTGGGCACCTACCAGGTCAACCTCATTGCCGGAGCCCTCGTCTTCGGTGTCGTGAGCATCGCGATGTCACTGGCCGGACTGGAGTTCGGCGCCCGGATCGGCAGGGCCGCCGGCGAGAGCGGCGAGCTGATCGGGGGAGTCGTGCTGGTCGGTGTCGGCGTCGCGGTAGGCCTCGGCGTGCTCGGCTGAGGCGTGCCCGTGCTATTCCAGGCGCAGCGCGGCCTTCGGGCACGAGCGCACCGCGTGCCCGACCGCGTCTGCCAGCGTGCCTGGGACCTCATCCATCTTGATATGCAGCACGTCTTCGTCGTCGACCTCGAAGACTTCGGGGACAAGCCCTGCGCAGATCGCGTTGGCCTCACAGGCGTCGCGGTCGACTCTTACTTTCACCGCATGCCTCCCTAATCGGGATTCTTACCTCACGCCTACCCTAGTGTCCGGCTCAAGCCGAGCACGTTCTCGGGCACTAGACGAGACGAGGCGGCAGACTATCGCTATGACATACCTCCTGCCCGACCAGCACAGGCGCCTCGCCGAGGCGGCCAAGGGTTTCATGCCGCCAGCCGAAGGCGAGGCGCTCTTCTCGACTGCCGTCAGCTACGCGCCGGTCGGACCGATCGCGGAGATCGGCACGTACTGCGGTAAGTCGACGATCTACCTGGCGTCGGCGGCGAGCCAGACCGGACAGGTCGTGCTGACCGTCGACCACCATCGTGGTTCGGAGGAGAACCAGCCCGGCTGGGAGTATCACGACACGGCGCTGGTGGATCCCGCCGTCGGCCTGCTCGACACGCTGCCGGTCTTCCGCGCGACGCTGGCAGCGACCGGGCTGGAGCAGCAGGTGATAGCGATCGTCGGGCGCTCGGCTGACGTGGCCAGGCTCTGGCGTCACGCATTGGGCATGCTCTTCATCGACGGCGGCCACACCGACGCGGCGGCGACCGCCGACTACGAAGGCTGGGCGCCGTGGGTCGCCCAGGGCGGCGCGCTCGCCATTCACGACGTCTTCCCCGATCCGGCCGACGGCGGCCAGGCCCCGTACCGCGTCTACCTGCGGGCGCTGGCATCCGGTGCGTTCAAGGAGGTCGCTGTGCACGGCTCGCTGCGGGTCCTCGAGCGAGTCGCCGACGGCATCGGCTGACCGGCATCGGCTGACCGGAGTCGGCTGACCGGAATCCTCAGACGAGGTCGGCGATGCCATCGGAGGCCGGATCACGCGGCTCGCAACCGCAGGCGGCATCGTCCGCCGGCATGACAATCGCCGGGTCGGCCGCGGCATCGCGGAAGATCGCCGCGCCGCCGGACGCACCGCAGACGGCGTCGGCCGCCAGCACCATCGCGGCGGCGGTGTAGCTGCTCTGCTCGTCCGGGTAGTGCCGGCCGGTGATGTACTGCCAGCCGGTCCAGTACGCGCCGCTCTCGTCCCGCAGCAACTGGATCTGGTCGAGCAGTTCCAGGGCGCCGGTGGTGTCTCCGATCGCCTCCAGGGTGATCGCCAGTTCCGCGGTCTCCGCGGCCGTCACCCAGGGCTCGTCGCTGACGCAGCGCACCCCGAGCCCGGGGACGACGTACGTCTGCCAGCCGCGGCTCAGGTGGGCACTGGCAGCCTCGCCGCGCAGCGGCCCGCCGAGTATCGGGTAGTACCAGTCCATCGAGAACCGGCTCTTGTCGGCGAAGGCTTCCGGGTGCCGGGCAACCGCATGCCCGAGCTGGCCGGCGGCCAGCTCCCAGTCTGGTTGCGGCTCGGCCAGGTACTCGGCGAGCATGATGGCGCAGCGCAGGCTCGTGTACATGCTCGCGCTGCCGGCCAGCAGCGCGTAGCGCCCTGGAGCGCCGTCGGCCGCGCGCCGCCAGATGATCTCGCCGCGCGGTGTCTGCAGGCCGAGCACGAACTCCATCGCCGCCCGGACGGTAGGCCACATCCGCGCGACGAACCCCTCGTCCCTGCTGACCAGCAGTTCGTGCCACACCCCGACGGCGCAGTAGGCAGCGTGGTTGCTCTCAGTGGTGAGGTCGACCTCGCCCGGCGGCATCTGCTTGCGCCAGGATCCGTCGGGTCGCTGGTTCACCCGAAGCCACTCGTAAGCGCGCCGTGCGGTGTCCCGCAGGCCGCACACGCTGAGCGCCATCGCGCACTCGATGTGGTTCCAGGCGTCGACATGACCATCCGGCCAGCCGATCGCGCCGCCGGGCTGCTGCACCGCGGCGATCGCATGGCCGGTGCTGATGATCTGGTCCGCGGTGAGAATGCCGGCGACCTCGGGGACCCAGGCCGCCGCGCGCGACCGCGGCGAGCTATCCGACTGGCGCATGCTTGTCCGCATAGACGACGAGGCTCTTGCCGATCAGCGGGTTCAGCGCGGAGTCGGTAAGCCGGGTAATCGCTGGTTTGTGCATGATGTCCCAGACCAGGAGCTTGTGATAGGCGCTGGCCAGTGGATGGTCGTCGTTGTGCACGCCTACCGCGCATTTCACCCACCAGTAAGGCGAGTGCAGTGCGTGCGCGTGATGATGCCCGGTCACGGTCAGGCCGGAGCGGGTCAGCTTCGTGACGAGCTCACGGCGGGTGAAGATCCGGATATGGCCACCTTCGTTGTTGTGGTATTCGTCCGACAACCGCCAGCAGATCCGTTCAGGAAGCCAGGCCGGTACCGTCACCGCGGCCATGCCGCCAGGGCGCAGGATACGTGCGATCTCGTTCATCGCGAGCTGATCGGCGGGAAGGTGCTCGAGCACTTCGGCCGCGATGACCTTGTCGAAGGAGCCGTCAGGGAAGGGTATGGACGTGGCGTCGCCAGCGACGGCCGTTCCGCAAGCGCCATCGGGGATCTCGCCGGTCTCATTCATGGCAGCGAAAATGGCCGTGACTTTGTCGAGCTCACTCTGGTCGGTGTCCATGGCGACGACCCTGGCGCCGCGCCTCGCGGCCTCGAACGCGTGCCGCCCGCCGCCGCAGCCAAGATCGAGCAGCCGGTCGCCGGCGCTGACCGGGAACCGGCCGAAGTCAACGGTCAGCATCGGCGGCTCCCTGGTGCGGGCCGACGGCATCGGCTGCCTGGCGCGGGCCGAGGGCATCGGCTGAGTCGTTGGCCCGGCCGGCCGCTTCGGCAGGATCTGAGCCGGTCATCCTGGCCATCGCGCGCCGGTACCCGGCCACCGTGGCACGGGCTACGGCTGGCCAGGCGAAGCGCTCGTGCACCCTGGCCAGCGCCGCGGCGGAGAGCCGCTCACGCTCGCGCGGGGAATCCTGGAGCCGCCGCAGCGCGGCGGCGAGCTCTTCGGGGTCGCCCGGACTGACCAGATCGGCGGCATCGGCGGTCACCTCGGGCAGCGCGCCGGTCCGGCTGGCCACCAGCGGGGTGCCCGATGCCATGTGCTCGACGGCGGGCAGCGAGAAGCCCTCGTACAGCGAGGGCACCACGGCCACCTCTGCGCTCGCGACCAGCTCGGCGAGTTCGAGGTCGCTGATGCCGGTCACGAAACGCACCTTGTCGCCGAGCGACAGCTCGCCGATCAGCTTCTCGGTCGGGCCGCCGGGTGACGGCTTGCCGACCACGGTCAGCACAGTGTCGCGCTCGGTGGCGAGCTTGGCGAACGCCCGGAGCAGCGTCGGGATGCCCTTCACCGGCGAGTCCGCGCTCGCGACGGCGATGATGCTGCCGGAGACCCGCGGCGCCGGGCGGGGGTAGAACAGCCGGGTGTCGACGCCGAGCGGGATGACCCGGATGTTCTCTTCAGGTACGCCGAAGTCGCGTAGAATGTCGTCGCGGGATGACCGCGACCCGGTCATGACGGGACCGACCCTGCGTGCCACCTTCGCCTGCATCCGCACGAACGAGTACCAGCGCCACTTCGCCAGCTTCGACAAACCCCTGGCCTCCGCCAGCTCGATCCGGCGATCCACGCTGATGGGGTGGTGGATGCTCGTCACCAGCGGCAGGCCGAGGCGGCCGATGCCGAGCATGCCGTAGGCGAGCACCTGGTTGTCGTGCACGATGTCGAAGTCGCCGCGACGCTGGCGCAGCTCGCGCAGCACCCGGAGGCTGAACGTGAGCGGCTCGGGAAAGGAAGCCGTCCACATCATGCCGACTTCCAGCAGGTCGATCCAGTCCCGGTACTCCTTCAGCCCAGGGGTACGGAACGGGTCGTCGTCGCGGTACAGGTCCAGGCTGGGCACCGTCCGCAGCATCGGGCCAGGTTCCAGCTCTGGATAAGGCTGCCCGGAATAGACCTCGACGTGATGTCCGAGCGCGGCCAGTTCGCGTGACAAGTGGCGGAGGTAGATACCCTGGCCGCCGCAGTGCGGCTTGCTGCGGTAGGAGAGCAGCGCGACCCGGAGCGGTCGGTCGTCGACAAGTGGTCGGGCGTCGACTATGGTCACGAGGTCTGCCTCCTAGTCGCGGGCGCCGGCCGTGCGGTGCCGTTCGAGGCCGATCCGCTGACCCTCCTGGCTGGGAACATTATCACTGGTCACGAATGCGACTCGCGGCCCCAGAGCTTAGTCGCCGGCCCGCTTCGGTCCAGGGGTGTATCGGCCGGTCCGCCAGGGATGTCACCGCCGGCGCTGCCAGTCCCGATATGCTGCCGCGACGTAGGTCGATAGGCGAGCCGTCGCCTGACCGGCCCTGTCATCGTGGAGGCAGCCCTGTCACGACGAGCGCTGATCACCGGCATCACCGGCCAGGATGGTTCCTACTTGGCCGAGTACCTGGTCGAGCAGGGATATGAAGTCTGGGGACTGGTCCGGGGGCAGCAGAATCCGAGGGTCCGCCAGATCAAGCAGCTTCTCGGCGAGGTAAGGCTGATCCGTGGCGACCTGCTGGATCAGGGCAGCCTGATCGCCGCGGTCGAGCGGGTCCAGCCCGACGAGGTGTACAACCTCGCGGCGATCTCCTACGTGCCGATGTCCTGGCAGCAGGCCGAACTCACCGGCGAAGTAACCGGGCTCGGGGTGCTCCGGGTGCTCGAGGCGATCCGGGTATGCAGCGGCGTCAGTGCCTCCCGCAGCCCTGGCCGGGGTCAGATCAGGTTCTACCAGGCGTCGTCTTCGGAGATGTTCGGCATGGTCAGGGAGTCGCCGCAGACCGAGAGGACGCCCTTCCACCCGCGCAGCCCGTACGGCGTGGCTAAGGCCTACGGCCACTTCCTGACCCAGAACTACCGCGAGTCTTACGGGATGTTCGCGGTCTCCGGCATCCTTTTCAACCACGAGTCACCGCGGCGCGGACCCGAGTTCGTGACCAGGAAGATCTCGCTCGGCGTAGCCAAGATCAAGCTGGGCTACGAGCGGCAGCTCAGGCTTGGCAACTTGTCGGCGCACCGGGACTGGGGGTTCGCCGGCGACTATGTCCGGGCCATGCACATGATGCTCGCCCAGGACGAGCCGACCGACTTCGTGATCGGCACCGGCGTCACTCATTCCGTGGCTGACCTGCTTGAGCAGGCCTTCAAGGTGGCCGGGCTTGACTGGCGCGACCACGTGGTCACCGACGCCGCCTTCATCAGGCCAGCCGAGGTGGACAAGCTCTGCGCGGACCCGTCAGCGGCCGGGGAACGGCTCGGCTGGACGCCCAAGGTCAGCTTCGACGAGCTCGTGGGCATGATGGTCGAGGCCGACCTGGAGCTGCTTGCCTCTGGCGGGCACGCCGAAGACTCCTTCGGCAGCGACACCTGGTAGCTCGGGCGCCTGGTAGCTCGGGCGCCTGGTAGCTCGCCGGGCCGCGTGGTGCTCAGTGCGGTCAGTGCCCGAAGCCGCCGACGGCGGTTCCGATCGCATAGCCGATGACGTAGGTGAGCCCGGCGGCCGCCGTCGCGAGACCGAGCTGGCGCAGCGCTCCGCGCAGGAACGGCCGTTCGGTGATCCGCGAGACGAGGCCGCCGCCGGTGAACGCGGCGGCTGCCGCGAGCAGCAGCGAGGCGGGCAGCGAGTCGAAGCGGAACAGGAAAGGCAGCAGCGGGATCAGGGCACCCACCGCGAACGTCACCAGCGAGGCGCCCGCGGCCACCAGCGGTGACGGAAGCTCGTGGTGGTCCACGCCGAGTTCCTCGCGCACGTGCAGGCGCAGCGCCTCCTCAGGGACGCGCGAGACCTGCCGCGCGACCCGGTCGGCTAGGTCGGCATCTACGCCCCGGCCGCGGAACACGGCGGCCAGTTCCCGCCGCTCCGCGTCCGGGTTGTGCTCCAGCTCGTACCGCTCCTTGGTGACTTCGGACGCGACGAGCTCGTTCTGCGACGACACCGAGACGTACTCACCCGTTGCCATAGAAAAGGCGCCGGCGGCCAGGCCAGCCAGGCCGGTCAGCACGATTGCCTCCCGGTGCGCGCCGCCGCCGCCGACGCCGGCGATCAGCGAGACATTGGTGACCAGGCCGTCCATCGCGCCGAATACCGCGGGCCTGAGCCAGCCGCCGGAGACGTCACGGTGCTGGTGGCCATGGGCTTCGCCACCTGACCGGGCAGCGTCCGGGTGCATCCCGTAGCGCTGTCTGTGTCCGTCGGGTAGCCCGTCCTCCTCGTGGTGTCCGTCGTCGGCGGACGTCATCGTCACCTTCCCGTGCCTCGGCTCGGTCGTAGAACTACCAGGATATTCCGGCAAGCGGGCCAAACGATTGCCAGGGCGCGCCCCGGGCAGGCCGGGGAATACGGAACCCCGCTGCGGCCGGCTGTCTTTCGACGCCCGTTCTCGCGCCCGCCGGCGGAGTGCCCGCGCCGCATGTCGGCGGGCTAAGCTAGCTTTTCCTTGGTGGATGGCGTCAAAACGCCCAGCCACAGAAGGGCCGCGTCATGATCACCTTTGAGAATGTGACCAAACGCTATGCGGGCGGCACTACCGCCGTGGACGGGCTCAACCTCGAGGTCCCCGCAGGCAAGACGATGGTCCTGGTCGGGCCGAGCGGCTGCGGCAAGACCACCTCGCTGCGCATGATCAACCGGCTGGTCGAGCCCACCGAAGGCCACGTTCTGCTGGACGGGCGCGACATACAGACGGCCAATCCTTCGGCACTTCGCCGCGGCATCGGGTACGTGATCCAGCACACTGGCTTGTTTCCGCACCGGACGATCGAGGACAATATCGCGACCGTGCCGTTGCTCTGCGGCTGGACGAAGGCGACAGCCCGCCGCCGGGCGCGCGAGCTCATGGAACTCGTCGGTTTGGACGGTGCGATGGCCCGGCGCTACCCGCATCAGCTCTCCGGCGGCCAGCAGCAGCGAGTCGGTGTCGCCCGGGCGCTGGCGGCCGATCCTCCGGTGCTCCTGATGGACGAGCCGTTCAGCGCGGTCGATCCGATTGTCCGGGCCAGCCTGCAAGATGAACTCATCAGGCTACAGGCGGAACTGCGCAAGACCGTGGTCCTGGTCACCCATGACGTCGAGGAAGCGATCAAAGTCGGTGACCTCGTGGCGGTCTTCCGCCCGGGCGGGCGGCTGGCTCAGGTGGATACGCCCGAACGGCTGCTCGGCAGTCCGCGTGACGAGTACGTCACGGACTTCGTCGGCTTTGATCGCGGCATCCGCCGCTTGTCGTTCTTCGCCGCGGCTGGCCTCGATTTGCGGTCCGCCGCCGTCCTGCCGCTGGAAACGACCGCTGCCCAGGCTGCCGGGGTGGCCAGCGGAGAAGGCGAGCCGTGGGTGCTCGCCGTGGACGCCAAGCGGCTGCCGGTCGGCTGGCTGTCGCTGGCCGACCTTGAGCTCGCGCCCGCGTCGGTGACGCTCGCCGACCTGCCGATGGCTGGCTACGGGCACACCTTCCGGCCAGAAACCGACTCCCTGCGGGCCGCCCTGGACGCGACCGTCCTGTCGCGGACCGGCCGGGCGGTCGCCGTGGACGCCGAGGGCCGGGTCGTCGGCGTGACCTCCTACGAGCGGATGCGAGCCGCGATCCAGGCGGCCGAGCAGGCCGCCGAGCAGCGGCATGCGCGTGAGGTCGCCGATCACGGGCTGGTGTCATGATCTGGTCCTGGATTCCGCAGAATCTCGGCTTGATCGAGCAGCTCACGCTGCAGAATGCTTACCTCGGCATTGTCTCCGCGCTTTTCGGCTTGGTCATCTCGGTGCCGCTCGGGGTAGCTTGCGCCAGGTGGAGCGTGCTCTACCCGCCGGTGCTTTCGGTGACGAGCGCGCTTTACGCGGTGCCGTCATTGGCGCTCTTCGTCGTCCTCATCGCCTACACCGGCTTGTCGGACCTGACCGTGATTATCGCGCTGACGCTGTTCTCGCTGTGCGTGCTCGTCCCGAACGTGGTGGACGGGCTGCGATCGGTTCCAGAGCCGGTACGCCAGGCCGCGACGGCGATGGGATTTGGGACGCTGCGCAGGCTCTGGCAGGTCGAACTCCCGGTCGCCATCCCCGTGATCATCGCTGGCATGCGGGTAGCTACCGTGTCCAGCATCAGCCTGGCCAGCCTCGGCCAGCTCATCGGCGTGAGCTGCCTCGGATACCTGTTCATAGACGGCCTGCAGCGGGATTTCCCCACCGAGATCTTCCTGGGCATCGGGCTGGTCGTGATCTTGGCGCTGGTCGCCGACGGCGCGTTGCTAGCCATCCGCAGGCTGCTCACGCCCTGGCAGCGGCGGGCCAGGGCGACGGCGGCGCCGCCGTCGGTGCTGACGCCGAGACAGCCAGCGGGGCAGCGGTCGGCCCAGGCGTCAGCCGGGGCGGCCTCGTGACCTTCCTGAGTTACGCGTGGAACTGGCTCACCGCCGGCCAGCAGTGGCAGGGCTCCGACGGTATCCCGCTCCGGGTACTCCAGCATCTCGGCTACAGCGCGCTCGCCCTGCTGATCGCCGCGCTGGTCGCGCTGCCGCTCGGCGTGGCGATCGGCCATGTCCGGCGCGGTGCTTTCGCGGTGGTCAGCGTGGCCAACTTCTGGCGCGCCATCCCGACGCTCGGACTGCTGATCATGATGGTCGTCTGGCTCGGGTTCTCGCCGCTGACCTGGCTGATACCGCTGGTCGCCCTGGCCATCCCGCCGATTCTCGTCAACTCCTACGAAGGCGTGCTCGGCGTCGATCCGGATCTCACCGACGCCGGCGCGGGCATGGGCATGACCGGCTGGCAGGTGCTGTGGCGGATCGAGATCCCGGTAGCGCTGCCGCTCATCATGCTCGGGCTGCGCACCGCGGCGATCTTCATCGTGGCGACCGCGACGATCGCCGCCGAGATAGGTACCGGCGGCCTCGGCCGCTACATCATCGACGGCCTCGCCGCCAACGACTACGGGCAGGTGGCCGGCGGCGGTGCGCTGGTGGTGCTGCTCGCGCTCGGGGTTCAGGTCAGCTTTGTCGGGCTCCGGCGTCTCGTCGTCCCGGCCGGCCTGCGAAAGGCCGGCTCTTCCTGATGTCAGGTTTCCTCTTACGCGAAAGGAATGAAATCATGCGCATCACCGCAGCGTCTTCCCGGCGGCTGACCGCGCTCAGCCTCGCCCTCACCGCTGGTCTCGGGCTGGCTGCGTGCAGTAGCGCCAAGTCGGCTAACCCGCTCAACTCCTCCGGTGGCACGGGCTCCGTGGTCGTCGGCTCCGCGAACTTCCCCGAGAACGAGTTGCTCGCCGAGATCTACACGCTCGCGCTTGAGGGGAAAGGCGTCAAGGTCACTGACAAATTCAATATCAGTTCGCGTGAGACTTACTACCCGGAGATCGCCAAGGGCGCCATCACCATCATTCCTGAGTACAACGGTGCCTTGCTGACAACGTCGGTCGACAAGACCAGCACCGCGGCGACGACAGCTCAGGTCGACGCGGCGCTGACCGCCGGCCTGCCGTCGTCGCTGGAGATACTCAACCCGTCCTCCGCGCAGGACAAGGACTCGGTGACGGTCACGCAGGCTTTCGCCGCACAGCATCACGTGACGTCCATAGCCCAGCTCAAGTCGCTCGCCGGATCGATGATCATGGGCGGCCCGCCCGAGTTCAAGACCCGCACCGACGGACTCGTCGGCCTCGCCCGCAGCTACGGGCTGCATTTCCGTGGCTTCGATCCGCTGGACGAATCTGGTCCGATCACCCTGGCGGCGCTCCAGGACGGCAAGGTCCAGGCCGCTGACGTGTTCACCACCACGCCGCAGATCATCACCGACCACCTCGTGGCGCTGGCCGACCCCAAGTCCAACTTCGCCGCGCAGAACGTGTTGCCGCTGGTCTTCAAGAAGGGCGTCAACCCGCTGATCGTGGCGACGCTCAACGACATCTCGGCGAAGCTCACCACCGCCGGGCTGCTGGCCATGGACAAGCAGATCATCCTCGACCACGCGAGCTACGCCACGGTCGCGACCGGCTGGCTCAGGGCAGCGGGCCTGCCCTACTAGACGTCGGCCGAATCCTGGAGAAACACCGGGCCGGGCCGCTCCCCGGCCCGGTGTTTCGGGTGCGGGCCGGGGCATTTGGGCGGGCCTGGGCGCGGCTCGGTTCGGCTGGCGGGGGATGATGTTCAGCGGGCGCTGGCCACGCGGCGCCGACAGTCTGACCGACCTGGATGGGGAACTGGCCAATGACGGCTGCGCGAACTTCAGACCAGGTGCCGGCCGGCCCCCGGCCGGTCCGGGCGCCTCGCGGCACTGACCTGTCCTGCAAGGGATGGCCGCAAGAGGCGGCCATGCGGATGCTGATGAATAACCTCGACCCCGAGGTCGCCGAACACCCCGATCAGCTGATCGTCTACGGCGGATCGGGCCGCGCCGCTCGGAGCTGGAGCGCGTTCGACGCGATCGTCGCGTCGCTGCGTGATCTTGAGGGCGACGAGACGCTGCTGGTGCAGTCCGGCAAGCCGGTCGGCATCTTCCGCACTCACGAGTGGGCACCGCGGGTGCTGATCGCCAACTCGAACCTGGTGCCGCAGTGGGCCACCTGGGACGAGTTCCGGCGGCTCGAATCACTCGGGCTCACGATGTTCGGCCAGATGACAGCCGGATCGTGGATCTATATCGGCACCCAGGGCATCCTGCAAGGCACCTACGAGACGTTCGCAGCCGTCGCAACGAAGAGATTCGGTGGCTCGCTGGCAGGCACGATCACACTGACCGCGGGACTGGGCGGCATGGGCGGAGCGCAGCCGCTGGCAGTGACCATGAACGGTGGCGTCGTCATCTGTGTCGACTGCGATCCGGCCAGCATCAAGCGCCGGATCGAGCACGGCTACCTCGACATCGCGGCTGACGACGTCGACGACGCCATCAGGCGAGCCGTGACCGCGGCCAAGGCAGGCCAGCCGCTCTCCGTCGGCTTGCTCGGCAACGCGGCCGACCTGGTGCCCGCGCTGCTCGCCATGGGCGCGCCGGTCGACGTCGTCACCGACCAGACGTCGGCGCATGACCCGCTGACCTATCTGCCTCGCGGCGTGGCGTTCGAGGACATGGCGGCACTGCGCGCCGAGGACCCGGCCGGCTTCACCCGCCGCGCCCGTGAGTCGATGGCGGCGCACGTCGAGGCCATGGTCGGCTTCATGGACGGCGGCGCCGAGGTCTTCGACTACGGGAACTCCATCCGCGGCGAGGCTGAGCTCGCCGGGTACGAGCGGGCGTTCGCGTTCCCCGGTTTCGTGCCCGCGTATATCCGGCCGCTGTTCTGCGAGGGCAAGGGCCCGTTCCGGTGGGCCGCGCTCTCCGGCGACCCGGCCGATATCGCGGTGACCGATCGCGCCATCCGCGACCTGTTCCCCGACAACGAACCGCTGGCCAGGTGGATCGACCTGGCGGGCGAGAAGGTCCGCTTCCAGGGGCTTCCCGCGCGGATCTGCTGGCTCGGCTACGGCGAACGGGACAAGGCCGGGCTGCGCTTCAACGACCTGGTCGCCCGTGGCGAGGTCAGCGCGCCTATCGTGCTCGGCCGCGACCACCTGGACTGCGGGTCGGTCGCGTCACCGTACCGGGAGACCGAGGCGATGGCCGACGGCTCCGACGCGATCGCGGACTGGCCGTTGCTCAACGCGATGGTCAACACCGCCTCCGGCGCCTCCTGGGTGTCGATCCACCACGGTGGCGGCGTGGGGATCGGCCGGTCGATCCACGCCGGGCAAGTGTGCGTCGCCGACGGCACCCCGCTCGCCGCGGCGAAACTCGAGCGGGTCCTGACCAACGATCCTGGCATGGGCGTGATCCGGCACGTCGACGCAGGTTATGACCGTGCTCGCGAAATAGCCACCGAGCGCTCGGTCCGCGTCCCCATGCGGGAGGCGCACGGGTGAACCAGGCGCGATTCCATGATCACGAACGAAATGGGGGAGCCGGCGGCCCAGGTCCTTCGCGATCGTGGAATTCGGCCTTGTGGCAGTCGCTGCTGCCGCTCGGCCGGGACGACCAGACCGGCGGATACCGCCGCTATTCGTTCACCGCGGCCGACGCCGCCTGCCGGGACTGGTTCCTGCGAGCCGCGGAGCAGCGCGGCCTACGTGCCGAGTGTGACCAGAACGCCAATCTCTGGGCCTGGTGGGACCCGCCGCCAGGCGGCGGGGCCTCGCCTCCGGACCGCACTGGCGCCATCGTCACCGGTAGCCACCTGGACTCGGTTCCTGACGGCGGGGCGTTTGACGGCCCGCTCGGTGTTGTCAGCGCGTTCGCCGCGATCGACCTGCTCAGGGAGCGTGGCCAGGTCCCGGGCCGGCCGGTGGGCGTGGTGGCGTTCGCGGAGGAGGAAGGTGCCAGGTTCGGGCTGGCCTGCCTGGGCAGCCGGCTCCTGGCCGGCCTGGTCGCCGCGGACACGGCCAGAGCGCTGACCGACTCGGCGGGAACGACACTGGCCGACGCGATGGCCGGGGCTGGCTTCGATCCTGACCTGATCGGGCCCGATCCCGATCGGGTCCGCGGCATCGCCGCGTTTATCGAGCTGCATATCGAGCAGGGCAGCGCACTCGCCGGGATGAGCGCAGCCGTCGGCGTCGCCAAGTCGATCTGGCCGCACGGCAGGTGGCGGATCGACTTCGCTGGCCGGGCCGACCACGCGGGGACTACGCGGCTGGCCGACCGGCGGGACCCGATGCTGCCGTACGCGGCCACCGTGCTCGCTGCCAGGACGGCAGCGGCGGAGTGTGGCGCACTCGCCACGTTCGGCAAGGTCCTGGCCGAGCCAGGCGGTTCCAATGCGATCTGCTCGGCGGTCCGCTGCTGGCTGGATGCCAGGGCACCGGCCGAGGAGACCTTGAGCAGGCTGGTGAGCCAGGTCCTCGCGGTGGCCGGGCGCAGTGCCGCCGAGCATGGTGTGCGCATGACCAGCCGGCGCGAGTCGTTCACCCCTGTAGTCGACTTCGATCCTGATCTTCGCGCTCGGGTACGGGCGGCGCTGGCGGCCCGGGGAATCGACGCGCCGGTGCTGCCCACCGGTGCCGGGCATGACGCGGGCGTGCTGGCGGCGCGGCTGCCGACGGCCATGCTCTTCGTGCGGAACCCTTCGGGAGTGTCCCACTCGCCGCAGGAACATGCCGACCCGCAGGACTGCGCGGCCGGGGTGGCCGCGCTAGCCGCCGTCCTTGAGGAACTCACTTGCCGATGATGCCGCCGAGTGCGAGTCCCGGCCCGAGCCCCGGCCCGAGCTCCGGCCCGGGTGCGGCCCGGGCCTGGCATGCCGAGCTCGCGTGGCTGCCGGGCGTCGGCGTACTGCCGGATGTCCTGATCGAAGCGGCCGGGGATAGGTTCAGCAAGATCACTCCCGGTGTTGCGGCCGGCACCGTGCCGCCCGGCACGATCAGGCTGGCCGGCCTGACGATGCCGGCGCTCGCGAACGCGCACTCGCACGCCTTCCACCGCGCGCTGCGCGGGATCACGCAGGCGGGCCGAGGCACGTTCTGGACGTGGCGGGAGCGGATGTACCAGGTGGCGGCTCGGCTGGACCCGGACAATTACCTGGCCCTGGCCCGGGCTGTCTATGCCGAGATGGCGCTGGCCGGGATCGGCTGCGTGGGCGAGTTCCACTACCTGCACCACGGACCCGAAGGAATCAGGTACACCGACCCCAACGCCATGAGCCTGGCGCTGATCCAGGCCGCTGCCGAGGCCGGCATCCGGATCACCTTGCTCGATACCTGTTACCTGTCGGGCGGACTCGACCCGGCAGGCTGGTCGATCGCGCTTGCTGGGCCGCAGCTGCGATTCGGCGACGGGACGGCGCAGGCCTGGGCGCGGCGGGTAAGTCGGCTGCGGACCGATGAACATGGCCTGCTCAGCTCCGCCGCCAGGATCGGTGCCGCGATTCATTCGGTCCGCGCCGTGCCGCCGCCGCAGATCCACCCAGTGGTTGCCTGGACCCACCAGGCCGGGGCACCGTTGCACGTGCACCTGTCGGAGCAGGAAGCGGAGAACGAGGCGTGCCTGGCGGCCTACCGGTGCACGCCGGCCGCGGTGCTCTACGACGCCGGTGCGCTCGGCCCGCGTACCACTGTGGTGCACGCGACGCATCTGACCAGTGCCGACATCAGGCTGCTCGGCGGCAGCGAGACGTTCGCCTGCCTGTGCCCGACCACCGAGGCTGACCTGGCCGACGGGATCGGCCCGTTCGGCGACCTGGCCGCGGCCGGATGCAGGCTGACCGTGGGCAGCGACAGCCAGGCCGTGATCGACTTGTTCGAGGAGACCAGGCGGATCGAGATGTACCAGCGACTCGCCAGCCGCGAGCGCGGGCACTTCACCGCCGAAGCGCTCGGGACGGCCGTGACCTGGGACGGGCACGCCAGCCTCGGCTGGCCGGATGCCGGCGAAATCGCTCCTGGGTCACTAGCCGACCTGCTCACTGTCTCGCTTGACTCGCCCAGGCTGGCCGGGCTGGCGGTCAGAGCTGCCGCGGCCGGGTTCGCCGCGGCTGCTCCCGCGCCTGGCGGTGCCGGGCCCGACGGCGGGCCGGGCCAGGCCCCGGCGGGCAGAGCGCCGGACCTGGCCGCACTTGAGGCCGTCATCTATGCGGCAAGTCCCGCCGACGTGCGCAACGTGGTGATCGGCGGCGCTGACGTGGTCGTCGGCGGTCGGCACCTGCTGGTCGAGGACGTTCCAGCCGCGCTCACGGCCGCGATCCGTGCCGTCCTTGACTAGTCTGTCTCCGGCTCAGCCAGCCTGGCGGTAGCCAGCCCAGAGTCGGCCGCCTGCCCGGGCCAGCACGCCCTCGGCGGTGCGGGCCAGCCTGGCCGGGTCATCCCGGGCTGCGAGGAGATCGGCAGCCAGTGCAGGGTCGGTCGCCCTCAGCTCGCGGAGCAGCCACTTGCCGCTGCCCAGCCAGCCGCCAGCGACTAGCAGGGCAAGCTCAGCGGACTCGGCAAGAACGTGCCAGCATGATCAGTGCGCGCGCGTCCGCCGCTGGGTCCATAGCCGTATTCTCCCGTGAGCGGCATGCCGCCGCTTCCGCCAGTGACAGGATGCGCACGGGAGGACGCGATGAGCACGGTGATCATCAACATCGGGGAGCTGGTCACGAATGCGCCAGAATCCGGGCCGGATGATTCCGGTGGTTACGCGGCCATCGCGAATGCCGCGCTGGTGATCGAAGACGGTCGGATCGCCTGGACCGGCCCGGCGTCGCGGGCGCCGGACGCCGACCACGCCGTTGACGCGGCCGGCCGGGCCGTGCTGCCCGGGTTCGTCGACTCGCACGCGCACCTGGTCTTCGCCGGCGAACGTGGCGCCGAGTTCGCGGCCAGGATGGCCGGAGTTCCCTATAGCGCTGGTGGTATCGCCAGCACGGTCGCCGCGACCCGCGCCGCCAGCGATGCGCAGCTGAGCGCGAACCTGCGCAGGCTCGCCGCCGAGATGCTCGCTCAGGGGAGCACCACGTTCGAGTGCAAGTCCGGCTACGGGCTGACCGTCGCGGACGAGGCGCGGGGCGTGGCACTCGCCGCCGAGGTCACCGCCGAGGTGACCTACCTCGGCGCACACGTCGTTCCGCCGGAGTTCGAGTCTGACCCGGCCGGCTACGTGGACCTCGTCTGCGGCCCGATGCTCGCCGCGTGCGCCCCGCACGCCAGGTGGGTGGACGTGTTCTGCGAGCGGGGGGCGTTCGACGAGCACGCGGCCAGGGCAGTGCTCACGGCCGGCCGGGCGGCGGGGCTTCAGCCGCGCGTGCACGCCAACCAGCTCGGGCCGGGTCGTGGCGTCCAGGTGGCTGTCGAGTCCGGTGCCGCGTCGGCCGACCACTGCACGTACCTGTCGGACTCAGACGTGGACGCGCTGGCATCGTCTCAGACCGTGGCTACGCTGCTGCCCGGTGTGGAGTTCTCCACCCGGCAGCCTTACCCGGATGCCCGGCGGCTGCTCGGCGCCGGGGCGACCGTCGCGATCGCCACGGACTGCAATCCGGGCTCTTGCTTCACCTCCAGCATGCCATTCTGTATCGCGCTGGCGGTCAGGGAGCTGCGGATGACTACCCAGGAGGCGGTCTGGGCGGCGACCGCTGGCGGTGCCCGCGCCCTGCGCAGGGACGATATCGGCCACCTGGGGACCGGCGCCCGCGCCGACCTGATCATGCTCGGCGCGCCCTCGCACGCCTACCTCGCCTACCGGCCAGGCGTACCGCAGATCGCCGCGGTCTGGCAGAACGGCAGGCTCAAGGCAGGACCTTCGGCCGGTTCCTGCGGCCAGCGGGACGGCTAGCGTTGCTGACGTGCAGCAAAAGGTGAATAACACTAGTTATCAACCGAATCGCTCCTCGCGTCCCGGGCTGACGTTTCTCGGTGGCGCCGGAACCGTCACCGGCAGCAAGTTCCTGGTGGACAACGCGGGTACGAAAGTGCTGATCGACTGCGGGCTGTTCCAGGGCGCTCGCGACCTGCGGCGGCGCAACTGGGAGCCCTTCCCGGTCGGGCCATCCGAGATCGATGCCGTCATCCTCACGCACGCGCACCTCGATCACTGCGGCTACCTGCCCGCCCTGGTGCGCCAAGGGTTCACCGGGCCGGTATTCGCCACCGGCTACACCGCGGACCTCGCCGAGATCGTGCTGCGGGACAGCGCACGGCTGCTGGCCGAGGATGCCGAGCATGCCAACTCGCACGGCTGGTCCAAGCATCATCCGGCGCTGCCGCTGTACACGGAGGACGATGTGGAGCGGGCGATGAGCCTGGTCACTCCGGTCGAACTCGGCCAGGTCGTGACGGTCGCCCGCAACGCCGACCTGATGCTGCACCGGGGCGGGCACATTCTCGGCTCGTCCTGGGCACACCTGACGGTTGCCGGAAAGCACGGGCGCTGCACCATCGCCTCCAGCGGAGACCTCGGCCGCTCGGCGCATCCGCTGCTCTGCCCGCCCGAGCCATTTACCGGGGCCGACGTGCTGCTTGTCGAGGCGACCTACGGCAACCGCAGTCACGGTGACGAGCCGGCGCTGCGGGCGTTCGTCAATGCCATCAACCGAACGTTGCGCCGGGGCGGTTCGGTGCTCATTCCCGCGTTCGCGGTGGACCGGACCGAAGTCATCCTGCGCACCTTGCATGAACTGCACAAGACCGGCGCGATCCCGTCGGTTCCGGTGCTGGTCGACAGCCCGATGGCGCTCGCGGCGCTGCGCGTCTACCAGCAGGCGATCGAGGCCGGCGATCCTGAATTGCGGCCCGAGATCGTCGCGGACGGCCCCGCCGCCCTCGATCCCGGCCTGCTTGAGGAACTGCGGACCAAAGAGGAATCCATGACGGCGAACGACCCGGCCCGGCCGTCGCTGATCGTGTCAGCGTCGGGCATGGCGACCGGCGGGCGCGTGCTGCACCATCTGCGGCACCTGCTTCCTGACCAGCGGAACACGGTGCTGGTCGTCGGGTTCGCCGCGGCCGGGACTCGCGCCAGGGACCTGGTCAACGGTGCTCGCGTAATCAAGATCCACGGCGAGTACGTGCCGGTCCGCGCGGAGGTGGTCGAGGTGGACGCGTTCTCCGCGCATGCGGATGCCGACGACGTGCTGGCCTGGATGTCCGGCGGTGCCGCGCCGCTGACTACCTACGTCATCCACGGCGAGCCCGCCGCCGCGGCGGCGCTGCGTGACCGGATTGACGCGGAGCTTGGCTGGACCGCGGTAGTGCCCGGCGCCGGCGAAAGGGTGGTCGTCCGGGCCAGCGGCGACCGGCGACAGGAATAGGCTCGCAGCGTGAGCCTGACGCTGCCGCTGTTCCCGCTGGGCACGGTGCTCTACCCAGGGCTTGTGCTGCCGCTGGACATCTTCGAGGAGCGGTACCGCCAGCTCGTGCGCGACCTGCTCGATGCGCCAGAGCCCCGGCGCTTCGGCGTGATCGCGATCCGCGAGGGTCGCGAGACCGGGGTGGGCGGCGTGTCCGCGCTCTTTGACGTCGGCTGCATCGCGACCGTGCGGGAGATCACCGAGCTCGAAGACGGCAGGTACGACCTGGTGGCCGTCGGGACGGACCGGTTCCTGCTCGGCGGCACGGACGACAGTGCCAAGCCGTACCTGCTCGGCCAGGTCGAGCTGATGCCGGAAGACGCCGGTGACGAGGGGGAGGCAGCGCTCGCGGTGCGGGCGGTCCAGCATGGGTTCCGTGGCTACCTGGAGGTGCTCGCGGCCCAGGGGTCGGCCACGATCAGCGTGCCCGATCTGCCCGATGAACCGATCCTGCTCTCTTATCTCGTGGCCGCGGCGATGATCCTGGAACTGCCCGAGCGGCAGGGATTGCTCGCGCAGCCCGACGCGGTCGGCCGGCTCGCCGCCGAGCGAGCATTGCTCGGCCGGGAGACGGCGATGCTCAAGTCACTGCGCTCCACACCCGCTCCCGACCTGCGTTCGTCGCCCTACAACCCCAACTGAGCCCGACTCGGTACCTGGAGAGGGCGGTGGTTGCTGCTAGTCAAATTTGAGTACTCGATGAGCGGCGACCTCGACGAAGACGTGCTGCGCGGATATATCGAGGACCGGATCACGGCGCTCGCGGTCCAGTCCGCGAGCTTCGATCACCGCTGCGACCGGGCCTGGCCGGATCAGACCGTGGCCGACGACTTGGTGGTCGAGCACGCACGGCTACGCATCGGAGCGGAGCCTGGCACCGGATGGTGCTCGACCGGCTCGGCAAGCTGACCACCGAAAGCGACTACGCGGCCGGGCAGGCGGACCGGCCCGATGCCGGGACATACTCCGACGCCAGCCGGTCGCGGACCGCGCCATGACGATCCGGCCGCTGCGAACGCTGGGCGATCCGGTGCTGCGGACTCCGTGCGACCCGGTCGTCCGGTTCGACGACGGCCTGGCGCAGCTGGTGACCGACCTGCTGGACAGGACGGCGCGGAAGCCTGCCTGTCGGTCCCCGGGGTCAGTGCTGTCCGGCGCCGGGCGGCATCCGCCGTCGTCACCGGGGTCAATCTGCGACAGGAACCGTGACCGTCCGCGGCGACGGGGAGCTTGCCCGGTGCCTGCAGCACGAATGCGACCACCTGCGCGGCGAGTTGTACCACCGCCAAGCACCTCACCACCGGCCCGCACCCTCCCGGGCTGAGTGCCAGGTGACCGAGGTCTGCTGTCGTCCTCGGCGGCCAGGCGGCCTGCGGACCTCAGTCAATCCAGTAACGGCGCATGGGGATTGGCCGTCCTGGCCCGGCGTCGAGCACGGAGTCGAGCTTGCCGCCACAGGACTCGATCACGGTGATCGAGCCGACGTTGTCGTCGTCGCAGGTCAGAAGGACCCGGTCGACTCCGAGCGACCGGGCGATCACCAGGCTCTGGCGCAGGATCTCGGTAGCGTGGCCGCGACGGCGGTAGGCAGGCAGGACGCCGTAGCCGATGTGTCCGCCTTCGCGCCGCAGCTGCTCGTTGAGCCGGTGCCTGATCGACGTCCTGCCGACGAGCTTCCCGTCCGCCTCGGCGACCAGCAACGTGCTGGGCACCAGGCGTTCAGGCAGGTTCAGGCCGAGCCGGTGGTCGGTCAGCAAGCGCAGGTACTCGGCCCAGGTCATGCCGGGCTCGAGCCCCAGGCCGAACGTGAAGTCCTCGGCTGCCATCTTCTTGTGCCCGGCACGGAACGGCCGCTCGTCAGCGGGCCGCGGCGGCCGGAGTCTCAGCACCGCAGCAGGGTACCCGTGGCGGTCCGGCGGGCTCCAGCGATTTAGCCGCGGGCTAGTGCCGGATACCGGCCGCGGAACCTGACCAGCGGATCACCGGACTCGGCTACATAGGCAACGGCACTCACTCCGGCGATCACCAGCAGGTGATCGCCCGCGGGCACCCGCATGCTGACCTCGCACTCCATCGCCGTGAGCCCGCCGTCCACGATCAGCGCGCCGGCGAACTCGCCCCGGTGATGCGGAACGCCGTCGAGCAGCAGCCTGGCACCAGGCCGGCCCGACGCGGCGAACCGTCCGGCCAGCATCCGCTGGCCGGACGCGAGGACGGTCACGGCGAACCTGTCCAGCCGGCCGAGCAGTTCGGCCGGGTAGGAGTCGCCGGTCAGCGAGATCAGGATCAGCGGCGGGTCCGTCGATACCGGGCAGAACGCGCTGACGGTCACTCCCAGGTCCTCCCGGCCGTCGGCGATCGTGACCAGCGTGACGCCGCTGGCGACCGCTCTGAGCGCGGCTGCGAAGTCAGCGGGCGAGTCAGCGGCGCTGGTTGGTTGGGTCAATGAAATGTCCAGCTGCCAGGGAGCAGCAGCGGTCCGTGGGCCGACAGGCCGCAGCGGGCCGCTAGCTGCCAGACCGGACCCCAGCTCTCGGCGAGCAGGCCCTCCCCGAGCAGTCCCTCCCCGAGAGCGCTTGCGACCGCGGCCGCCCCGGGACTGCCTGCCAGGCCCGCGCCGACGGCGGCCGCGGCCGCTGCGATCCCGCGCCCGGCAAGCTGAGCCGCCGGCCAGCCGGTGACCGGCCCGATACCGGCGGCGGCACGCCGGTCCTCGCTGTTGCTGGCCGGCCTGATCCGCTCGAGCGGGCCGATCCTCGGGTAGGGCACGAGCGGCGCGGTCGGGGGCAGTCCAGCCCGGTGGCGTGCGATGTCCGCGGCTTCCTCGATGCCGCCCAGTTCGTCGACGAGATCACGTTCGCGGGCGTCCGCGCCGGTCCAGACCCGGCCACGGGCGAGGTCGTGCACCCGCTGCGCCGACAGGCCCCGGCCCGCCGCCACCTTGCCGGTGAAGTCCGCGTAGATGTGATCTAGCCAGGCATCCACCACTGCCCACTCTGCCTCGGTGAACGGGCGAGCGGTCGAGAACATCGCCGCATGCTCGCCGACGACGACCGAGTCGGTCGTGACGCCCGCCTTGTCCAGCATCTCGCCGAGCACCGGCTTGCCGCTGATCACGCCGATCGAGCCGGTCACGGTCCCTGGCTGAGCGACGATCGCGTCGGCTGCCATCGAGATGAAGTAACCGCCGGACGCCGCCACGTCGCCCATCGACACGACCACCGGCTTGCCGGCGTTCCGTGCTCGCACGACCTCGTGCCAGATCGAGTCGGACGCGACGTAGGAGCCGCCCGGGCTGTTCACCCGCAGCACGATCGCCCTGATGTGCGGATCGGCCGCGGCACTGCGCAACGCCGCCGTGATGCTGTCCGATCCCATGGCGGTACCGGTCATCGGGCTCCGGCCGCCACGGCCGCGCCTGATGGTGCCGGTCGCATGGATCAGCGCCACGGCGTGCGGCCGCGGCGCCGCTAGCTGCCGCGCCCGGCTGGCCAGTTCCTTCGAGCGCTGGTAGCGGCCCAGGTAGAGCAGCATAGGCTCGGCCACAGCGTTGACTCTGCCGCGCAGCGAGGCGTAGACCTCGTCCCGGTAGCCAAGGGTGTCGACAAGCCCGGCTGCCACGGCCTGCTCAGCCAGGTACGGACCTTCGTTGATCAGCCGCGTCGCCTCCTGGGTGCTGATCTTGCCGCGCTCGGCGATCGCGTCGGCGAGCTGACCGGTGACCGACTCGGCCATCCGCTGCGTCGCTTCCCTGGCCGGGCCGGAGAAACCGCGCTCGGTGAATCGCTCAGCCGCGCTCTTGTACTCGTGCCTGGCGCCGATCTCCATCCGCACGCCGAGCTTGTCCAGGGCGCCGCGCAGGAAGACCTGCTCGACGGCGAGTCCGGTCAGGCCGAGGTCGCCCGACGGCTGAAGGCAGATCGTCCCGAACGCCGTGGCGAGGTAGTACGGCACATTACCGGCCGAGAACTCCCCGAACGTCTCCGCCCAGGCGACGGTCGGCTTGCCGGAGGCAGCGAACCTGGCGACCGCCTCGCGCAGTTCCTGCACCGTCCCTAGCCCGATCGGCTTGCCGCCGACCTTGACCACGAGCGCCTTGACCCGGTCATCGTCGCGGGCGAGCCGCAGGCCTGCGACGACGTCGGCAACCGTGGGCTGATGTCTGGTCATCATGGCTGATACCGGATCGGTCGGCCTGGCCTCGGCAATGCCGTCGGTCAGGTCTAGTTCGAGTATCAGCGGTGCGGTGCGCTGCCTGGTGAGTTTCGAAATGGAGTTGGAGACGCCGATGGCTGCCATGATGCCAGCCTAATCATGGCCGCGGCGGGAGGCTGGAATGGCCGGCTGGCGGTGATAACGCACCGGTCGGCGCCGTGAGCTATCGTCGGCTGAGATGACGGTGCACGATGGGAACGGCTGGACCCGGTGCGGCCGTGGCCACCGGCACTGGGGCCGGCATGGCGCGGCCGGACTGCTGCTTGCCGCACCCGACCGGACTGGCCAGCCCTCGGTGCTGCTGCAGCAACGAAGCTGGTGGGGCAGCTACGGCGGAGCGTGGGGGCCGCCAGGCGGCGCACGGGACAGTCACGAGTCGGTGGTGCGCGCGGCGCTGCGCGAGGCGGCCGAGGAGTGCGCCATCGACCCTGCCGAGGTCACCGTGCACGGAGTGCTGCAGGACGACCATGGCGGCTGGACGTATCAGACGGTGCTTGCCCGTGCTCCGGCTCCGCTGCCCGCTGTCCCGGTCAGCGAGGAGACGAAGGATGTGGCCTGGGTACCCGTCGCTGACGTGGAACTGCTCAACCTGCATCCCGGGTTCGCTGGGCAGTGGGCAGCGCTGCGGACGGTGCTTTCGCCGCTGACGGTCGTCGTGGACGCGGCCAATGTCGTGGGCTCCCGCCCGGACGGCTGGTGGCGCGACCGGGCGGGGGCGGCTCGGCGGCTGTGCGACGAGCTAGCCGGGCTGGCGTCACGCGGCGTGACCGGACTGCCGGAGTCGGCGGGATTGCCTGCGCTCCAGCGCTGGTTTCCCCAGTTCGTGGTGGTGCTTGAGGGCGCTGCCAGCGAGGCTGTCGTCCAGCCGCAGCAGAGCTCGGTGCCCGGCCTGAGGATCGTGCGGGCCAGCGGATCAGGCGATGACGAGATCGTCCGCCAAGCCGCCGAGCTGCCAGGAGTCCGGCTCGTGGTCACCGCCGACCGTGAACTTCGCGCCAGATGCGAGGCGGCGGGTGCGGCAGTGACCGGGCCGCGCTGGCTGCTGAGCCTGCTGTAATCCATGGAGGCGGAGCCAGGGCCAGTACGACGAGCGCAGGGAGTGACCCCATGACTGAGCTGATCTATGACTACGTGCCGCATCACCGGACCAAGCGGAAGCTTGAGGGAGGTGCCCCTGGACCGGTCAAGGTCGCCGAGCAGCTGCCAAGCAGCACCGTGGCAGACCGGTTCAACGCGTGGCTCGCCGTGAAGGTGACCTCAGGGGTGGGCACGATGTGGTGCGCTTACGCGTTCGCGGCCCTGGCCCTGGTCAGCCTGCCGTCGGCGCTCATCTCGGGCAGCCCGATCGTGATGGTGTCCTGGATCTCACAGACCTTTCTCCAGCTCGTGCTGCTCTCGGTCATCATCGTCGGGCAGAACGTGCTGGCCGCTGCCGCCGACAAGCGTTCCGAAGCCACCTTCAAGGACGCGGATGCCGTGCTGCACGAAGCGGTGAAGATCCAGGAGCACCTGCTTGCCCAGGACCGGGTGCTCGCCGACCTCGCGGCCAAGCTGGCGCGGCTGGAATCGCGACCCTCGTCCTGAGGGTCCTGCCACCTGGAACGACCTCTTGGCCAGCCCGTGCCCGGCGTGGTGCCCGGCTCCCGGCGTGGTGCCCGGCTCCCGGCGCCCGGCGCCCGGCCCCGGCCGGTGTGGAACCTCATGATCGTGGTCGTTTCTCAGGAGTGGCGACCGACTAACGTCCACGATCATGAGATGCCTGCCTGAGCGTGCGAGACTGACAGGCCTGAGGTCGCGGAAGCAGGCTCACCGGGTTGGCTGTCCTAGTTATCCACAGGTCAGCCGCGTCGCGGCGCCGTTATGCACAGCGACACCGACGGCTCATGCGGACGCGGCCCACGCAGGCCAGGCTGCGCTCATGGTAATTCGACTGTCGCCCGAGTGCACCGATCTGATCGAGCGCCAGAGCGGGGTGCTAGCCCGCTGGCAGGCCAGCGGTCGTGCCAGCGACCTGTCCGGGATCGACGCACTGCTGCGCCGGGAACGGTGGCAGGCCCTGTATCGCGGCGTCTACGCCGCGCACAACGGCCCGCTGTCGCGGGAGAGCGTATTGTGGGCCGCCGTCCGCCGCTGCGGGCCGACCGCGGCACTGAGTCACTTCACCGCGGCCGAGCTTGACCGCCTAGCGGACAGGCCCTCCGATGCCATTCACGTCACAATTCCGCTGCTGGCCCGGACGAGGTTCTCGGAATCTGAGTTCTGCCGGGGTTTGCCGCGCGTCGCGGTGTACCGCTCGTCGAGGATCGACTCCGGCGCCCGTCATCCGGCTCGAATGCCGCCTCGGATCAGAATCGAGGAAACCGTGCTCGATCTGGTCGAGCTAGCTCAGGACTTCGACGCAGCCTTCTCCTGGTTAAGTGCCGCCTGCAACCGTCGGCTTGTCATGCCAGACCAGATCCGCTCGGCGGCGGCACTTCGCCGCAAGATGCGCTGGCGCGCCGAAGTTCTGGTGGCGTTGCGGGAGATCGGGACTGGAGTCTGCTCCAGCTTGGAACGCAAGTACCTGCTGAATGTCGAGCGTCCGCACCGGTTGCCCCAGCCGGAGCGTCAGGCCCGGATGGAGCTCGGTGCGCGGTCGGCATATCTGGACAACCTCTACTCCGAATTCGCGGTCGCCGTAGAACTCGATGGTCGCGCCGCGCATCCCGCCGAAGCCCGGTGGCAGGACGTCCACAGAGACAACTTCTTCGCGCGCTCGGGGCTGGTGACGCTGCGCTACAACTGGGCCGACGTCACAGAAAGGCCCTGCCAGGTGGCGGCTGAGGTGGCGCTGACGTTGCGGATGCGTGGCTGGACCGGCACGCTGCGTAGCTGCGGGCCGAGGTGTCAGGCCACCGGTCCATGAACGTGGTCGATTTTCAGCCGGTGCGACTGACCAACGTCCACGATCATGGGACGAGCCCGCCTGGCGCTGGGGTGGGGCCGGGTGGGCTCGGCGGGGCGGTGGCGTCGTGAACCAGCCAGAGCACTGCCAGCGGCGGCAGGGTGAGCGCCGCGGAGGCAGGGCGGCCGTGGCACGGCTGCGGCACCGATTTGACCGCGCCCAGATTGCCGACCCCGCTGCCGCCGTACTCCGAAGCGTCGCTGTTGATCAGCTCACGCCAGGAACCGGCCGACGGCAGCCCGATCCGGTAGTCGTAGTGCGGGTCGCCGGAGAAGTTCACTACGCAGGCCACGGCCGGGGCGTCCGCCGCGAACCGCAGGAACGAGACCACGTTGCCTGCGGCGTCGTTCGCGTCGATCCAGCTGAAGCCGGCCGGTGAGTAGTCTTCGCGCCAGAGCGAAGGCAGCCCGCGGTAGGCCGCGTTCAGGTCGCCGACCAGCCGCGCCAGCCCGGCGTGCGCAGGGTCGGCGAGCGCTCCCCAGTCCAGCCCGTGCTCCTGCGACCACTCGCCGCGCTGCCCGAACTCCGATCCCATGAATAGCAGTTGCTTCCCCGGATGCGCCCACATATACCCCAGCAGCGCCCGCAGCGTGGCGAACCGTTTCCAGTCGTCGCCTGGCATCTTGCCGAGCAGCGAGCCCTTACCGTGCACGACTTCGTCGTGCGACAGCGGCAGCACGAAATTCTCGCTGTAGGCGTACATCATCGAGAACGTCAGCTCGTTGTGGTGGTACTGGCGGAAGAGCGGGTCGTGCGACAGGTAGGCCAGGGTGTCGTGCATCCAGCCCAGGTTCCACTTCAGCGCGAAGCCGAGCCCGCCAAGGTGCACCGGCCTGGTCACCCCCGGCCAGGCCGTCGACTCCTCAGCGATCATGACGATGCCTGCCGACCGCTTGTAGCAGGTCGCGTTGACCTCCTGGAGGAACGAGACGGCGTCGAGGTTCTCCCGGCCGCCGAGCACGTTCGGCGTCCACTCGCCGGCCTTGCGCGAGTAGTCCAGGTACAGCATGGACGCGACCGCGTCGACCCGCAGTCCGTCGACGTGGAACTCCTCCAGCCAGTAGACCGCGTTGGCGACCAGGAAGTTCCGCACCTCACGGCGGCCGAAGTCGAAGATCAGCGTGCCCCACTCCGGGTGCTCGCCCCGGTGCGGGTCGGCGTGTTCGTAAAGCTGGGTGCCGTCGAACCTGGCCAGCGCCCACTCGTCCTTCGGGAAATGCGCGGGCACCCAGTCGACGAGCACGCCGATCCCGGCCTGGTGCAGCCGGTCAACGAGGTAGCGAAAATCGTCCGGCGTCCCGAACCTGGCCGACGGCGCGTAATACGAGGTCACCTGATATCCCCAGGAACCACCGAACGGGTGCTCGGCCACCGGCATGAATTCGACATGCGTGAAACCCCGGTCAAGCACATATTCCACAAGATCATCCGCGAGCCGCGGGTAGGAGAGCCCGGGTCGCCAGGAGCCGATATGGACCTCGTAGATGCTCATCGGCTCGCGCAGCGGGTCGCGCTGTGCCCGGGCGGACATCCACTCGCCGTCGCCCCACTCGTAACCGGATTCGAACACCACGGAGGCCGTGGCTGGCGGCGCCTCGGCGAACGCAGCCATCGGGTCGGCCTTGCGGTGCCAGTCGCCGTCCTGCCCGCGGATCTCGTACTTGTACCTGGCCCCCGTCCCGACCCCGGGCAGGAACAGCTCCCACACCCCGGACGAGCCGAGCGAGCGCATCGGGTGCGCCCCGCCGTTCCAGTGGTTGAAGTCGCCGATGACCCTGACTCCCCGGGCGCCGGGCGCCCACACGGCGAACGAGGTCCCGTCAAGCTCCGGCCGGACCCTGGCACCGAGCGCCCGCCAGAGTTCCTCGTGCCTGCCCTCGGCGATCAGGTGCAGGTCCATGTCGCCGAGCGTGGGCAGGTACCGGTAGGGATCGTCGATCAGGATTTCTGGCCCGTCCGGCGCGTAGCTGACCGCCAGCCGGTAGTCGCCGATCGGGCCGGCCGGGAGCAGCGCCGAGAACACGCCCTCGTGCACGTGGGCCATCGCGAGCCTGGTGCCGTCGGCGGTCACGACCGCCACCGAGAGCGCCAGCGGGCGCAGCGCACGGACGACGGTGCCGCCGGGCACCGCGTGCGCCCCGAGCACGGAGTGCGGATCGTGGTGCTGCCCGGCCAGGATCCGGTCGATCTCGGTATGGCTGACCGGATCGCTGACCTGACTGCCAGGCTTACCTGTCGCTGTCATATGCCGCCTCTGCGATTGCCCCGAGCGGGATCGGCAGCCAGCCGGGCCGGTGCCTGGCCTCGTAGACCGCCTCGTAGACCGCTTTCTGGAAGATCAGTGCCCGCAGCAGCGGGCCGTGCAGCCCTGGGTCTGCCCGTTCCGCTTCCGCGTATCCGGCCAGGAACGCGTCCTGACAGCGGCGGATCCAGTCCGCCGCCGTCACCTTCAGCCGCTGGTCGGCTGGCCGCCGCAGCACCTGATGCCGGCCCGCGTAGTCGAACGAGCGGAGCATGCCGGCGACGTCACGCAGCGGCGGAGCGAACGCCCGCCGCCGCGCGAGCGGAACTGAAGGCTCGCCCTCGAAATCGAGTATCACCCAGCCCCGCTCGGTGCTCAGCACCTGGGCCAGATGGTAGTCGCCGTGGATGCGCTGGATGGTGACCGGGGCGTCGAGCCTGTCCAGTTCGGCGTAACTCGCCCGGATCCGCTGTTCGTACTCTCGCAACCGCGGCACGATCTCGATCGCCCTGGTCAGCTCGGCCGCCATGGTGGTGGCCAGCTCGGCCAGGGCCAGCCTGGGCTGCGGGCTGGTGCCGAAGGCGGCGGCCAGCTCGGCGTGCAGCCGCGCGGTCACCTGGCCGAGCAGGTGAGCCTGGGCGGTGAAGTCGGGCGGTCGCGCGTCCAGGCTGGCCGCGGCGAGCGACCATCCGTCGGTCGCGGCCGGGAAGAACTCCGACAAGATCGCCAGGACCGTGGAGTCGCCATCGGGCAATCCAGGCAAGCCAGTGGCGGCCGCGTCGGTCTGGTGAGCCGCCACCGTGGCGGTCGCGTCGGTCTGGTGAGCCGCCCCGGCGGGCAGTTCGATCCAGCCGAGCGGGGCGGCGACCAGTTTCGATCCGCTACTGGCGAGCCGCGCCGGGATCTCCAGATCGGGGTGGTGCCCCTGGAAGGGCCGGCGAAATATCTTCAGGATGGCCTGGTCGCCGAAGACGACGCTGGTGTTGCTCGCCAGCGCGGGTAGCGTCCGGCCGGCGGCGGCCTGGTCGATCTCCGGGTCCGGCTGGGCGGCGAACCGGAGCGGGCCGGCCTGGCGGTGCGACGCGATGCCCCGCAGCAACACGGCGGCCAGCTCCGGGTCGGCCATGCCGTCGTAGGCGATCCTGCCGTCCGGCGCGGTCCCGATTCGGGCGGGTCGCAGACCGGGCGGGAGCGCTGTCCTGAGCCCGACAGGTACCTGGTACCTGACCGTCTCCTCCCCGATGCTGACGTCGGCGAGCAGGTGCCGCAGTTCGGGGTCGCCGGCGGCGAGTGTCACGTCGCTGCTCATGGTGAGATTACGTATGCCAGCGCCACCGCCCGCGAACCAGCGTTGCCTAGGCAGCCAGGCGGCGAGCAAGTCGGTGAGCGAGCCGTTGCTCATCGCACGAGTCAAGCATCCGCGGCGCCGGCCGTGGGCTGGCGGGGTGCTTTTTCGCGGGAACTCACTGGTGCTGGGACCTGGCCGGCCGGCCAGGTCCCAGCACCAGCACGGATCAGGTGATCTTGATCGTGAGTAGCTGGACAACCGCCCTGCCGACGCCGTTGAACGCGGAGATGCTGATCCGGTAGGTATGCCTCGCGTCCGAACGGAACGGCGCGCCGAAGATCAGCGCACCACCCAGCCCCGCGCGGAACCGCAGGCCCCTGGGCAGCCTGCCGCGGACGATCTTCAGGTGCGCGGCAGGGAACCCGGTCGTACGGACGACGAAGTGGACCTTCCTGCGGTTACGGAAGGTGAGCCTGGCGCGGGAGACGAACCGTGGCGCCACGCCGGGGACGAACTTCAGCGTGAACATCTGGATCGCGGGACTCCCCAGGCTGCTCGTCGCGAAGACCACCATCGGCCAGGGAGTCTTCGTTCCCTTGGGTACCGTCCCGGACAGCAGGCCGTTCTTCGAGATGGTCAGTCCCGGCGGCAGCGGGTTCGCGCCGACGGTCGGCGCGGGCAGGCCCGTCGCGGTGACCTTGAAGCTCATCTTCACGCCGAAAGCGAACGTCGCCGTGGGCCTGGAGGTGATCCGCGGCTCCGCCCCGACGTTCAGCGTGAACGTCTGGCTGCTGGTGCCGACGCTGTTCGTCACCAAGATGGTGAACTTGAACGCCCCGGTCTTCGACTTCGGCGTCAGGGTGGCGGTGAGCAGCCCCGTGGTCTTGCCGATCGCCACCCAGCTCGGTGCTCCGGACAGGCCGAAGGTCGCCGGGCCGGGGAAGGCGTTGGCGTTCACCTGGAAGGTGTCCATGCTCGGGTCGTTGTTGGGGACGAGCGTGGACGCCGCCGAGATGATCGTCGGCTTGGCTGGAGCCAGCGGCAGGATGTTCTCGAAGCTGCCCTGGCTCGGGCTACCGCTGATCACCCAGAGCTGGCCCGAGCTCGGATCGTCGGCCACCCCGGTGACGAAGGGAGACTCGCCGAACGGCGCCCACGGTGCCACGCTGCTGACGATCGACGGCGGCGACGTCTTCTCGGTCGCCTGGTAGACCTTGCCGTCCAGGTCGGCGAGGTAGGCCTGGCCCTTGGCGGTATCGACCGCCGCGCCCTGGGCTGGCTGATCGAGCGTCAGAGTGTGCACGGTGCCGGGAGCGGACTCGGCGAAGTCCGACACGGTGCCGTCGCTGTTGGTGACCCAGACGGTCTTCGTGACCGTGTCCACGGCCAGGGAGTTCGGGTTGCTTCCTACCGCCGCCGGGCTGCCGATCGAGTGCCCGTTCGCCTCGTTGAACGCCGACACCGAGTTGCCCGACCCGCTCGCGACCCAGATGGTGCCGGTGCCCGCCGGATCGAGGGCCACGGCCTGGGCGCCGCTGACGGCGCCGGTGGCGAGGGTGACCGGGGTGGCGGTGGGGTGTGTCTCATCGATGCTGAGAATGTCGCCGTTGACGTCGACGACGATCAGCTTGGCCGTGAACTTGTCGACGGCGAGTCCGACGATCGAGGATCCGACCGACACGCTAACCGGGGTAACCGTGCCGTCGGACTCCTTGATCAGCGTCACGGTGTGCGTCGTCGTGCCGTTGCTCGCCGCCCAGACCAGGCCCTTGACCGGGTCCACCGCGACGCTGCTGACCCCGGATGCCACGGTGAACGGGGTCACGGCATGACCGGACTCGGTGATCTTGACCACCGCGTCGGTGGGGTTGCCGCTGATGGCCTCCGAGACCCAGAATGTGTGCGTCGTCGGGTCGGCGGCGATGGCCTGCGGCGCACCGCTGACCATGAGACCTGGCGTGCTGCCGCTCGCCGTGCCCGGCACCGCCGGTGCGGCGAGGGCGGGGGTGACGAGCGCCGAGGCCGCGAGTGAGCCAGCCAGGCAGCCGACTGCGATCCGTACCGCCGCCGTCCGCGGGCGGCTTCTTTGTTGCTTTTCGCGCATGTACAGCTCCTCCAGCTCGATCGAAGTGCCGTTTGGCGCCCTTTGCCGGGGCGTACCGGTGCCACGCCGGTACACGGCATTGTCATTCCTTGATAAGAATGACCCCGCGGAATGTGACACCTTTTACCAGCAAACTTCACCCTACCTATCGGTAACTATCGATAGTGTGGTGCGAGGCTTGGGGCCTGTCAAGCGACAAGGAAATGGACTTATTGTCACGGCGATTCAAGAATGACGCAGTGATTTAGCGTCCGGTGATAATGGCTTGCTCCAGTTCTCGGGCAGGCCAGAGTTGCTGGCGGCCCGGGCACGGCGCAGCCTGGGCAGGTGCGCTAGACCGCGGGCGGGGCCGGCGGTTCAAGGACGAACCAGTAGAAGCCGTGGCCGGGCAGGGTCAGCAGGTAGCTCCACTCGCCGATCGGCGGGAACCGGACTCCGCCCATGCACTCCACCGGTGAGTAACCGTTGTAGTGGCTAAGGTCGAGTTCTACCGGCTGCGGAAACTTCGACAAGTTGTTCACGCACAGGATCGAATCGCTTGGGCCCTCGCCGCCCGGGCCGTCCTCGTGGTATTCCCGCACAAACGCGAGCACGCTCGGATTGGAACTGCTCAGCTCGATGCACTGACCCAGGCCGAAGACCCGGTGCCGCTTGCGGATCTCGATCATGCGCCGGGTCCAGTGCAGCAGCGAGCCTGTGTTGCGTTCTTGCGCCTCGACGTTGAGCGCCTGGTAACCGTAGATCGGGTCGGTATTCGGCTGAAGGTAGAGCCGCTGCGGGTCGCAGTTGGAGAAACCGCCGTTGCGGTCGGGAGTCCACTGCATGGGCGTCCGCACGCCGTCCCGGTCGCCGAGCCAGATGTTGTCGCCCATCCCGATCTCGTCGCCGTAGTACATCACCGGCGACCCGGGCAGCGACAGCAGCAGCGCGGTGAACAGTTCAAGCTGGTTGCGGTGGTTGTCGAGCAGCGGGGCTAGCCGGCGCCTGATCCCGATGTTGGCCTTCATCCTCGGGTCCTTGGCGTACTCGGCATACATGTAGTCGCGCTCGTCGTCGGTGACCATCTCCAGCGTCAGTTCGTCGTGGTTGCGCAGGAATATCCCCCACTGGCAGCCCGACGGTATCTGCGGCGTCTGCGCCAGGATCTCCGAGATCGGGTACCGCTGCTCGCGCCGCACGGCCATGAAGATGCGCGGCATCAGCGGGAAGTGGAACGCCATGTGGCACTCGTCGCCGCCTACCTCCGGGTCACCGAAGTACTCCACGACGTCGGCGGGCCACTGGTTCGCCTCGGCGAGCAGCACGCGGTCGGGGTAGAGCCGGTCCACTTCGGTCCTGATCCGCTTCAGGTACTCGTGCGTCTCCTTGAGGTTCTCGCAGTTGGTGCCCTCCCGCTCGTACAGGTACGGCACCGCGTCCAGCCGGAAGCCGTCGATCCCCAGGTCGAGCCAGAACCGCAGCACCTCGAGCATCGCGTCCTGGACCTTCGGGTTCTCGTAGTTGAGGTCCGGTTGGTGCGCGAAGAACCTGTGCCAGTAGTACTGGCCGCGCACCGGATCGTAGGTCCAGTTCGACTGCTCGGTGTCGACGAAGATGATCCGCGCCTCGGAGTACCGGTCGTCGGTGTCTGACCAGACGTAGAAATCGCCGAACGGGCCGTCCGGATCGGATCTCGATGCCTGGAACCACGGGTGCTGGTCGCTGGTGTGGTTCATCACCAGGTCGGCGACGACCCGCATGCCCCTGGCGTGCGATGCCTCGACCAGTTCCACGAAGTCGCCGATGGTACCGAACTCGGGCAGGATCGCCATGAAGTCCGCGATGTCGTAGCCGCCATCCTTGAGCGGGGAAGCGTAGATCGGCAGCAGCCAGATGCAGTCGATGCCAAGCCACTGCAGGTAATCCAGTCTGGAGACCAGGCCGCGCAGGTCGCCGGTGCCGTCACCGTTGGAGTCGTGGAAGCCGCGGACGAGCACTTCATAGAAGACGGCGTGCTTGAACCACTGCGGATCTCGTGGCTTGTCAAACGAGAAGGAGTTCGGGACGGGTTCGTTCGGAGCCGAACTCGCCCTGAACGGGCTGACAGGCGCGGGGGTTACCTGCGGCACTTGTACTGGCTGTGTCGCCACTGCGGTCTCTCCTGGTTACTGGCGTGCCAACCTAACCGGGTGCGCTGGTCGGCTGCGACGCAGCCCGCACCGGGTGATCCGTCGGCGCACGGTCCTTGTCTCACCGGCTCCGGGACACCACCTTCGCGCCGTTATCGCCGTATTGTGCCTAATGCACCATGGCCTGCGTGCGTTAGGCCGGCCGGTTCCCGCCGCCTGGCTGGTCGGCGGAGACCGTGAAGACGTGCGCTGGAGCGCTGCCCGGATCCAAGCGGACGTAGTTAGCCTTGCCCCACCGGTAAGACGCACCGGTCAGCTCGTCGGTTACGGTGAACCCCGCGCTGGTATCTACGCCGAGCGCGTCCCCATCTAGCCAAACAGTGGCCTCACGCGGCTGGTGCGGGTCGAGGTTGACTACGACCAGAACCGTATCGCCACGCGGAGCACCGGCTTCCGGCGCACCCACAGTCTTAGAAAAGCACAGAATCTCCTTCTGGTCTGCAAAATGGAAACGCAGGTTACGCAGGCGCCACAGAGCGGAATGTGACCGCCTGATCGCATTGAGTTGAGTTATAAAACCAGCGATGCCCAGGTCCATTCGTGCGGCCAGCGACCAGTCACGGGGCTTGTACTGGTATTTCTCCGAATCCAGATACTCCTCGCTGCCGGGGCGTAGCGGAGTGCTTTCACAGAGTTCATAACCGGAGTACACGCCCCAGGACGGGGAAAGCGTCGCGGCAAGTACGGCGCGTACCTTGAATGCGGCCGGACCTTCGTGCTGCAAGTACTCGCAGAGGATATCCGGTGTGTTGACGAAGAAATTCGGCCGCATGTAGGCGGCAGCCGGGCCGGCCAGCTCGGTCAGGTAGGCGGTCAGTTCCGCAGCGGAGTTACGCCAGGTGAAGTAGGTGTACGACTGGTGGAAGCCGATGACGGCCAGCGCTCGCATCATGGCAGGCCTGGTAAATGCCTCGGCCAGGAACAGCACATGCGGGTCGGTCGCCGCTATCTCGGCGAGCAGCCGGTCCCAGAACGGCAGCGGCTTGGTGTGCGGATTATCGACCCGGAAGATGGTGACGCCGTGGCTGATCCAGTGCCGCACGATCCTGAGTACCTCGGCGTAGATGCCGTCCGGATCGTTGTCGAAGTTGAGCGGGTAGATGTCCTGGTACTTCTTCGGCGGGTTCTCGGCGTACGCGACCGTGCCGTCGGCCCTGGTGGTGAACCACTCCGGGTGCTTGGCGACCCAGGGGTGGTCGGGCGAGGCCTGCAGTGCCAGGTCGATGGCGACCTCCAAGCCGAGCGCGGACGCGCGCTTGACGAACGCATCGAAGTCGGCCATGGTGCCCAGATCCGGGTGGATCGCATCGTGTCCGCCGGCGGGCGACCCGATCGCCCACGGCGAACCAGGGTCGTCGGGCCCGGCGGCCAGCGCGTTGTTCCTGCCCTTACGTGCGGTCGTCCCGATCGGATGCACCGGCGGCAGGTAGATCACGTCGAATCCCATCGCCGCGACGGCGTCCAGCCGCCGCGCGGCCGTGCGCAGCGTCCCTGAGACCGGCTTGCGGCGGCCGAGCGGATCGACCCTGGCCCCCTCCGACCTAGGGAAGAGCTCGTACCAGGAACTGAACAGCGCACGCTGCCTGTGCACGATCAGCGGGAACCACTCCGACCGCGACGTCAGCTCGCGCAGCGGGTACTGCTCGAGTGCCTCGGTCACGTGCGGCGTGAAGGCCGCGCTGAGCCGGTCGACCGGCGGTACCTTCGCGGCGCGCAGCGCCGCCGCCACCGACCGGTACAGCACCCGCGTGGCCGGCCCCTGCGCGGCGGCTGCCCGGTCGAAGAGCAGCGCGCCTTCTTCGAGCATCAGCTCCACGTCCTGGCCGATCGGCACCTTGATCGCGGCGTCGTGCCGCCAGTGCGCGACCGGATCGCCCCAGGCCTCGATCCGGAACCGCCACCGGCCTTCGGCCGTCACTGTGACCTCGGCTCCGTAGCTGTCCGACCCCGGGCTCAGCTCGCGCATGGCCACGAGCGGGCGGAGTCCGCCCGCCGGATCACGCAGCACCACGCCCGCCCCGAGCATCTCGTGCCCTTCGCGGAACACTGTCGCTGTGACCTGCAAAGTTTCGCCGGTGACCGCCTTGGCCGGGCGTCGCCCGCATTCGAGCACGGGCTGGACGTCGAGGATGGGTATCCGGCCGATCACCTGGAAAAGCTACCCTGCGGGACGAGGCCGCATGCACGAAGCATCGGTTTGCGGTTCGTTGCCTGAGTCTGGCGGCTGGCAATGTCCGCCGATTGGGGGCGGTGGCTGTGATCGCTCTCCCGACGCATTAGTGTCACTCTGCGTGAGAGCTATCCGGCGGTTCACCATCCACCCGGCCCTGCCAGCCCCGCTCGCGCCGTTGCGCACCTTGATGCTCAACCTGCGGTGGTCGTGGCACGTTCCCACCAGGGCGCTGTTCGCCGAGATCGACGAGGTGGCCTGGGATGCCTCGGGGCATGATCCGGCCGCGTTGCTCGCGCTGGTGCCGCAGCAGCGGCTGACCGAGCTGGCGGCGGACGCGGACTTCTTGCGCCGGCTCGGCGAGGCCGTCGACGAACTAACCGCCTACCTGAGCGGGCCGCGCTGGTATCAGACCTCCGGGCAACTGTCCGGAGGGCCGGCCGCGGTCGCCTACTTCTCGCCCGAGTACGGGATTACCGCGGCCCTGCCGCAGTACTCTGGCGGGCTCGGCATCCTGGCCGGTGACCACCTGAAGTCCGCCAGCGACCTGGGAGTGCCGCTGATCGGCGTCGGTCTGCTCTACCGTCACGGGTATTTCACCCAGTCGCTGTCGGCTGAAGGCTGGCAAGCCGAGCGTTATCCGGCGTCGGACCCCGCTGGCCTGCCGATGGCGCTGCTGCGCGACGAGACCGGCGCGCCAGCCCGGGTGACAGTGGGCCTGCCCGGCGGGGCGGAGCTCGCCGCGCAGATCTGGGTCGCCGCGGTGGGCCGGGTACCGCTGCTGCTGCTCGACTCCTACACCGAAGACAACGATCCGCTGCTCCGTGAGGTCACCGACCGGCTCTACGGCGGCGGGAGTGATCACCGGCTGCGCCAGGAGCTGCTGCTCGGCATCGGCGGCGTCCGGGCGGTCAGGCTTTACTGTGCGATCACCGGCCACCCCCAGCCGGAGGTGTTCCACACCAACGAGGGCCATGCCGGCTTCCTCGGCATCGAGCGGATCAGGGAGTACCTGGCCGCGGGTGTGTCGTTCGCCGAGGCAGTGGAGCTGACCAGGGCGGGAACCGTCTTCACCACGCACACTCCGGTGCCTGCCGGAATCGACCGGTTCGACCGGCAGCTGATCGAGTGGCAGTTCGCCGCGGACGGCGGCGAGCCTGGCCTGCCGGTAGAGCGGGTGCTGGCGTTCGGTTCCGAGACCTACCCCGGTGGCGATCCAGGCGTCTTCAACATGGCCGTCATGGGAATGCGGCTCGCCCAGCGAGTCAATGGCGTGAGCAGGTTGCACGGCGAGGTGAGCAGGGAGATGTTCACCGGGCTGTGGCCGGGCTTCGACACCTCGGAAGTGCCGATCGGCTCGATCACCAACGGCGTGCACGGCCCGAGCTGGGTAGCTCCCGAGATCCTCAGCCTGGCCCAGAACGGTCATCAGGCGGGTTCGGCGGACTGGCTGGCTGATGATGCTCCCGCCTGGGAAGCGGTCGCCGCCGACCCGGCTGCCCTCTTCCAGATCCGCCGGATGCTCCGGGCCAGGCTGGTCGAGCACGCCAGGGCCAGAATGCGGACGTCCTGGCGGCAGCGGGGGGCTTCCGATGCCGAGCTCGCCTGGATCGGCAACGCGCTGGACGAGGACATCCTGACGATCGGCTTCGCCCGCAGAGTGCCGTCCTACAAGCGGCTGACCATGATGCTGCATGACCCCGCACGGCTCAAGGCACTGCTGCTGGACCCGGACCGGCCCGTCCAGATCGTGATCGCCGGCAAGGCTCACCCGGCCGACGAAGGCGGCAAGGCGCTGATTCAGCAATTGGTCAAATTCGCCGACGATCCGGCGGTCCGGCACCGGATCGTGTTCTTGCCCGACTACGACATGACACTGGGCCGGATCATGGTGCAGGGCTGCGACGTCTGGCTGAACAACCCGCTTCGGCCACTCGAGGCGTGCGGCACCTCCGGCATGAAGGCGGCGCTGAACGGCGCGCTCAATGTCTCCGTGCTCGACGGATGGTGGGACGAGTGGTTCGACGGCGAAAATGGCTGGGCGATTCCGTCGGCCGATTCGGTGACCGATCCGGTCCGGCGGGACGGCGTGGAGGCCACCGCGCTTTATGACCTGCTGAGCCAGTCGGTGGCGCCGAAATTCTACGACCGGGGAGCCGACCGGCTGCCGCGCCGCTGGCTGGAGATGGTCGCCCACACGCTGCGCACGCTCGGGCCGAAGGCGCAGGCCACCAGAATGGTCCGCCAGTACACGACCGACCTGTACCTGCCCGCCTCGCGGGCGTCACGTGAGCTGGCCGGCCAGGACGGCCGTTCGTTCCGCGGTGCCGCTGAGCTGACCGCGTGGAAGGAGCGGGTGGAGCGGGCCTGGCCCGCGGTCCGGATCGAGCTCGTCGAGACGGACGACGGCGACCAGTACCCCGGCGCGAAACTGGCGGTGCGGGCCGGGGTCGCGCTTGGCGAGCTGAGCCCGGACGACGTGAGCGTGCAAGTCGTCTACGGTCGTGCGGGTGACGACGACGAGATCACCGATCCGGTCCGTGCCGAGCTGGCCCTGGAGGGACAGCCGGGTCCCGACTCGGTCGCGTGGTACGGCGGCGAGGCCATTCTCGGGCCGCCCGGCCCGTTCGGCTACACGGTGCGCGTGCTGCCCAGGCATCCGCTGCTGTCGGCCCCAGCCGAGACGGGCCTGATCACAGTGCCGATCGCGCCCGCCGGAATGGTGAGCGGCGACCTGAGGTAACTGCGGCCCGAGTCGCAGGTAACACTTCTTCCGTACCAAGTGCAGTTCTTTCGGCGCACCGGCCGACTTGCCGGCGATTTGCTGCCCAAGTAAACCGGCGCGCGCTGATCCACGTCCTTATTGCACTGGACAACGGGGCTGCCCAGCGAAATTTGTCGCCTTGCTGGTTGGAACGCCAGCAAAGCCGAGGGACATGTGACATCCTGTGATTCGACGACTTCAAGGAGTAGTGACTATGACGGTCACTGTCAGTCACGACGTCATCACCTAGTAGCAACGAGAGGATCTGTCGCAGTGAGAACTCAGATCAAGCCGGACAACAGGCTCCTCACCCCCGCTGAGGTCGCGGCCATGCTTCGGGTGGACCCGAAGACGGTGACCAGGTGGGCGCGAGGCGGCAAGCTCTCTTCGATCCGTACTCCAGGCGGGCACCGCAGGTACAGCGAATCTGAGGTACGCGGGTTCCTCAACAGCTGGCAGGGCGTGAACCTGCCGCGCGCTGTTGGCGAGTGACTCGGCTGCCTGAAGCAGACGACAGGCAGCGGGCCGGTCCGGTGTACGCCGGGTGGCCCGCTGCCTGTCGTCTGCGCTCCGCTTGCCTGGTGCCGGCCGTGGGGGTTGATAACTGCTGTGTTTCGAAAGGCACCCGGAAGGGACGGCGGCTCGGTTCCCCCCGGTTCAAGAAGCGCGGCAAGTGCCGGGACTCGTTCAGGTTCAGCGCCGGGATGATGCGCTGCTTGCGATAGCTGCGGCCTGGTCGCTGGCCGGGACGTCAACGCCGCCGTGAACCTGCTCAAGCTCGCCGCCAGTGGGGCGGAGAGTCAAAACGCCTGCGCAGGGATGACAAGACCCGGCCTCGCCGGGCACGTCCCGGTGAAACAGGAACCCGGCACCGCCTTCGCGGGTCAGACCGGGACCGTCCCAAGGCAACGCGGGACTGCGGGACGAGAGCTTACTCATGCTCACTGACTCGCAACGGCTGCGTAAGATCACCGGTGTGCGCGCGGGCAGTCCGCCCGGGCGAATCGCGATCGGATGCCTGTCCGAGGTGGCCCCGGTCGCGCCAGGGGACCGGCGGAGGTGCGCGGTGGGCGAATTCGTGCGGGTAGAGATCGACCGGGCGATTGCCACGATCCGGCTGGACCGGCCCGGCATGAATGCGCTCAACGCCCAGGTCCAGGTCGAGATCGCCGACGCGGCGGCCCAGGTAAGCGCGGACGATCAGATCAGGGCGGTAATCCTCTACGGCGGCGAGAAGGTGTTCGCGGCCGGCGCCGACATCAAGGAGATGGCCGAAGCCAGCTATGCCACCATGGCCACGACCAGCAAGCGGCTGCAGGACGCACTCACGGCGGTTGCCCGGATCGGTAAGCCGGTCGTCGCGGCGATCACCGGTTATGCGCTCGGCGGCGGACTTGAGCTAGCCCTGTGCGCGGACTTCCGCGTGGTCGGAGAAAGCGCGAAGGTCGGCCAGCCTGAGATTCTGCTCGGCGTGATACCCGGTGCTGGCGGCACGCAGCGGCTGCCGCGGCTGATCGGCCCGGCGCGGGCCAAGGACATCGTCTTCACCGGCAGGTTCGTCGGCGCGGCTGAGGCACTGGCGATCGGCCTGGCCGACAAGGTCGTCCCTGATGCCGAGGTCTACCAGGCGGCGCTCGACCTGGTCAGCAGGTACGCGGCTGGCCCCGCGGTCGCACTGCGGGCAGCCAAGCAGGCCATCGACGACGGCCTGGACGCTGACCTCGACACCGGCCTGGAGATCGAGCGGCTGCACTTCGCCGGGTTGTTCGCGACCGAAGACCAGCGGACGGGCATGCGGAGCTTCGTGGAGAATGGGCCAGGAAAGGCAACTTTCGCGGGCCGCTAGCCGCGGGCTGACAGCAGGCGGGCGGGACGAATGACGACGACAAGGCCGGGCGAGCTATGACAGATCCGGATAACAGCGCGCAGCCTGGGGATGCGCTCTCGCTGGAAATGGTGCTGGCGGCGCTGCGTGCCGACACCACGGACATCGCGATGTACGCGCAGGTGCTGACCGAGTCCCTCGGCGAGTCGCTGCCGCCGGGTTGCGTGACGGTCGAACGATCCAGGTCGATGTCAGACCGGCTGCAGAACCGTCCGGGTACCGTCACGAGGGTGTCCGTGCGGCTCGGTGAGAAGAACCTGACCCTGGGCACCGCGCGCGGAGTTCCGGTGGCCGAGATCTGCCATGAGGTGCGCGGCATAGTGCTCTCCCGCACCCCCGTTCCCATCACCGACTGGACGGCAGAACTGGCCAGGGGGCTGGTCGCGCACGCCGAGCAGAACGCGGCCGCAGCCGCGGCGCTGCGGCGGCTGGTCGCGGGCAGCTAGCTGGCACCGGGCATCGACTGGCACCGGGCATCGACTGGCACCGGGCATCGACCGGTTACCAGGCAGCGAGCTCGAACTACCTGCCTCGCTGTGTGCCGTTCCGCAGGCGCGATCCGTAAGCTATGAGGTCATGAGGGTGCAGGATCGCACGCCAGAGCGACTTGGGCCGTACCGCGTGCTACGGCGGCTCGGTGAAGGCGGCATGGGCGTGGTGTACCTCGCCGCCGATGCGGCGGAGCAGTCGGTCGCGGTGAAGGCACTGCACCCTGGGATGGCGCAGGAAGAGCACGCGCGGCGGCGGCTCGCCCGTGAGGTCGAGACGATGCGCCGGGTACACAGCCAGTACGTCGCCGAAGTGCTCGGCGCCGATCTGGACGGTGATCCGCCGTACATCGTGACCAGATACGTGCCCGGGCTGACCCTGGAGTCGGTCGTCGCCGCGGGCGGCCCGCTGTCCGGGCAGCCGCTTGCCAGGCTGGGCCACGGGCTCGCGCAGGCGCTGGCCGCGGTGCACGCCGCGGGAGTAGTACACCGGGACCTGAAGCCCGGCAACGTGATGATCGCCGATGGCGAGCCGGTCGTCATCGACTTCGGCATCGCCCAGCTCGCGGAGACCACCAGGCTGACCATGACCGGCATGTTCATGGGCACTCCCGGCTACCTGGCGCCCGAAGTCATCGAGGGCAAGGACAGCGGCCCTGCCTCGGACGTGCACTCCTGGGGTGCCACCGTGGCGTTCGCGGCGACCGGCAGGCCGCCGTTCGGATCGGGCGCGTTCGAGGCCATCTTCTTCCGGATCATGCACGGCCAGCCTGACCTCGATACGCTGTCCGCTCCGCTGCGGCCGCTCGTGCTGCGAGCGCTGTCACGCGATCCGGCCGCCCGGCCGTCAGCGGCCGAGCTCGCCCAGTGGGTGAGCTCAATCGATCCTGGCTTGCTCGTGCCCAGCCCGGCATCGGCGGCCGGCGGCGGTCTGGCCGGTGGCGAGGCGGCCGACGGGGGTCCCGCTGTGGCGCTCGGCGCGATGCCGCGGACCGCGGCTGACGAAGCTGGCTGGCAGGCGTGGCCGAGTTCGACCAGGCCGATGAGCGGTTCCGCCGAAGCTGCCGATTTCCGCGATCTGCTGCCTCCGGTGGACTACGGGGCATCGTCTGGGCAACGGCCGCCGGGTGCCTGGCCGCCGGGTGCCGGACCGCCGGGTGCGGGTCTGCCGGGTCCAGGGCTCGCTGGTGCCGGGTTGCCTGGTGCCGGGTTGCCGGGTGGCGGGTTGCCGGGTGGCGGGAACCCGGCTCAGCCTGGTCAGCCTGGTCAGCCTGGTCAGCCGGGCCAGCCGTACGGTGGTGAGAACTGGGGCGCGGCCGCCGACCGGACGGTCGGCGCGGTGCTGCCGTGGAGCCCGCTGGTGATCGCGTCGATCGCCATGGTGGTGGCGATCAGCGTCATGGCGCCGGTCATCGGGACCGCCGTCGCGCTTACCGCGCTGGTAGCCCTGCGGGCGGCGGGCAGCACGAGCAAGCAGCTTGCCAGGCGGCGATCCGCCCGCGGGAATTCCAGCGGACTGGCGCTCACCGCCGTGGCCTTTTTCCCGCTGGCCGTCTTGCGGTCACTGGTCAGCCTGGTGCTGCTCGCGCCGGTGGCGGCACTCGGTTTCTGCATGGCGGCGGCGGCCACGATCATCTTGGTTCCGGTGCATCCGCTGCCCCAGGCTGTCGCATTCGGTGCCGGAGCGCTGGTGGCGATCATCGGCCTCGGGCCGGGCTCGGCCGGCGGCCGGGCATGCCTGGCGAGCATCTACACTTCGGTGAGCCGGACGCCGGCTCAGCGGGCCGTCGC
>Ga0307372_10000573_pt1 | contig 65556 bp, 36 predicted proteins | sample OX1MG_FD_202533 | JGI IMG/M metagenome (GOLD analysis project Ga0307372, IMG submission 202533) | Soil microbial communities from Risofladan, Vaasa, Finland - OX-1 | ecosystem: Environmental > Terrestrial > Soil > Coastal area > Acid sulfate soil | place: Finland: Risofladan, Vaasa | collected... | reverse complement strand
TTATTCGTGACGGTGACGGAGGATTGGTTGAGCGCGGTAAACGACGCGTTCGAGACGCCCGACCAGGCGACCGAGGCCGAGTCCGTGCTGGAGGCCACGCCGTTGACGGTGACGGACTTGGCGGCGGTGATGGTGACGTCGAGGTTGAGGACGGCGGGGTTGGTCGCGTGAGCGTTGGAGAGTCCAAGCGACAATCCCGAGACGGCTAAGGCAACGGCGAGCGCGGCTTTCTTCCATGCGGTTTTCATTGAGGTCTCCTTGACGGTGATTTGGGTGTGGTTTTTATTTTTTGAATTCATGGCTTATGGCTCCTATTTGCCTTTGCCCTTGTTGGGGTCGGCTTCGGTCTGGACGAGCAGCTTGTAGTAGACGTGAGTGGGGATTTCCTGCTCCAGCACGTCCACCGAGACAACGAAGAAAAGATCCCGGCCGTAGAACTTGGGATCGTTGGGAAGATTGATGGACAGCCCGACGTCCTTGATGGAGTTGCCGGGAATCGCGACGACGCTCTGTTCCGGCGTGATCCACTGGGGAACGATGTTTTGATCGTAGTTCGGAGGGGGCGTCAGGAGGCTCTCCCAAGCGCCCAGGGAACGGACTTCGAAATGCAGAGTCTCGTTGTTGGGGTTGACCAGTTTGAGGGAGATGCCGCGCTCTTTTTTAAGATCGAAAGGCCGGCCGATGGGCACGTCTTTGGCCAAGCCCTCGGTGGGAAAGAGCGTGAAGTCCAAGTTGGCCAGGCGTTTGTTGACATATTTCTCCTTGAGCTCTTTTTCGGTCGGCGGGATGCTGGAGACTTGAAGCAGAAGGCGGCTCAGGATGGCGACCGAGTACATGCTCGAGACATCCTTGTTGCGGCTCCAAATGTCCGCCTCGAAGCGGCGGCCCATGAGCTTGGGGTCGTTTGGAATGCTGATGATGATGTCCGTAACGGCCTCGTGACCCGGAGGGACTTGGAATTCGTTCTGCGCGAGCTTGACCCAGGACAGATCCGGCAGCGGGGAATACCCTGGCCGCAGATCGGCCGAGGAGATGCGGATGAGCTTGATCTCCAGGTTCGCTGTTTGGCTTCCGGTGTTGACCATGCGGAAGGGAAGGTTGATCAACTTGTAGAGGGAGTAGGTGCGCCCAATCTGGATGTTGCGCACCACCACTTCCCCGAACTGCGTGCGCAGCCCCATGGCTCGCGTGGGTCGCGCGGCCAGGAGCAGCGCCGCGGCGATGAGCGCCGCCCCGAAGCTTCCGGTTGCCCTGATTTTCAGTTTTGCCATTTTTCTTTCGTCTCCTTGTCTTGTTCCGCGCGCGAAGTTAACTTTCGGAGCTTGGTATCGCTCGCGAATTTTTAATTCGCCCGCGCGCGTATATAAGTTTAGGGGGTTCGGCCAGGGGGGAGTTGCGAATTTTCCGCGAAAATCTGCGAAATTAAATTCGCAAATTGTTCACAAAACAAAAAAGCCTAATATAGCTATACAAATTACTTAACAATACAAAACACTAAAATATGGAATTATGAAGGAAACGGAAAAATCCCGGTCTAGGGGTAGATCGGAGCGATGTAGACGTGAAAGGATTCCGGCTGGTTGACAGCGGTGGTCGAAGTGGGCCGCCAGAACTTGAACCAAAGAGTGCGCGTCGCGCCGGCCGGGACATCCACGCCGCTCTCGTCGCCGGCGTAATTGACCGCGGTCGAAGTCGTCGTGCTTCCCGTGACCGGAGTCTGGAACGAATCCGAGGAAGGCTGCGCTGAGTTCCAGAGGCCCTGCAGAAGCACCGTTTCGATGCCGGTTGAGGTTCCCAGAATCCAGGGGCATCCGGGCGTGCCGGTCGCGCCCCAGACCGTGAAGGTCTCGGGGATGCTGCCCGCGTTGGTGACGACGATGGAGCTCACGGCCACGGTGGAGACGTAAAGATCGGCGTTAAACGAGCCAAGATCGACGCCTGCACTCGAGGTGTTGACTTGCATAGCCAACTGACCAAGGCTTTCGTATCCGATTGCTCCGGCCCAGTTCTGCGTTCCCAGGCGGAAATAGTATGTGTTCGCGAAGTCAAGATTTGCGACGGTAATGGTGGACAGCGACAGGCTGGTCGTCGAGGAAGAGTAGAAAATCGTCGAGAAGTCCGGCGTCGTCGCGACGTCGAGCTCGTAGCCTTCGGCCGATGCGGATGACGCCGCCGGCGGCGAGAGGGGCAGCGCCGTCCAGACGGCCGCCGCCGAGGAGTATCCGACGTCGAGGAACGGAACGGCCGCGGTCGAAGGCACAACGGCCATGGTGGCGAGCGCTTGGGCGGAAGAATATCCCGAATTGTTTCCCGCCGCGTCCTGCTCGTAAGCGCGGACGTAGTACGTCGTGTTCGGGTAAAGCGCGTCAAAGGTGAAGCTCGGGCCGGCGATGAAGCCTGAATTGGCGTTGATGACGCCGAAGCCTAGGTCGGTCGAGGCCTGAACATCGAATGGCGCTGCGGCCAAGCCGCTTAAGTCGTCGGAACCGGAAAGCCCGTTGATGGTCAGCCCGTAGGTGGTGGGATTCGACAAACTCGAGAATGACGGCACCGCGGGCGGCGTCGTGTCCACGAGAATCGTGTATTGAGCCGTCTGCTCGTTTGAATCGAGCGATGAGGCAAGAAACGTGACTTGATCCGTGCCGACACCGGCGCCGGTCGATTGAATGAAGTTAAAGCCTGAAAGCGAAATAGTAGAGGACCACGTCTGCGCGGCCGTAGTTCCATTGGCGCCGGTCAGGTGAAATGCCGAGGTGGAAATTCTGGTCCACGTTCCTCCGGCTCCGGTAGTGGAAACGTCGACGCTGGGACTTCCCAGTTCGTGACCCTGTTCGACCACGTTATAATAGGCCTGGATCTGGGCGCCGGTAAGCGCGATAGTCGAAACCAAAACTTCGTCGATGGTCCCGTTGAAGAACCTGTTGGCCAATGAGCCGCCAGTGTTCGTTCCCAGGGTCGACGCGGCGCCGGTCCAGAGATAAGCGGGCCCGGCGTAGGTTCGAGCGCTGGCGGAGGTGACCGAAGCGCTGGTCCCCTGCGACTGCCCGTCGATGTAAAGGGACATGCCGGAGGTGTTCAAAACGGCGGACACGAAATGCCAGTTGCCGTCGGCGTAAGATTTGGTGGCTTGCAGATAATAGCGTGTGCCGCCGGTATTGGTGACTTCGAAGGCGAGTTTTTCTGTTATGCGGTACCAGGAAATTTCGGCGTCGTAGGTCCCTGCGCCGGCGGCGTTGGAATTAGCGACCTGGCAGAGATAGCCGTCGGGCAGGCTGGTGTTAAACCACATGCTGATGGTGAACTGGTTGTTGGCGGCGTTGGTGCGCCAGCCAGAGCCCGAAACGCTGGGGCTCACGGCATAAGCCGAACTGCCGTCGAATTGGACGCCCGAGCCCAACTCTCCGCTGGCCCAGGAATAGCCGCCGTTTAAGCCCAGCGTGTAGCCGTTGCCGCTGGCGTCGTAGGCCGAGGAACCGGAGCCTTCGTCCATGTGCCACAAGGCCAGGTGGCTCGTCGTCTGCGCGACGGCCAAGCCGGGGGCGAAGTTGGACTGGACTTGGATTTGCAGCGCAGGCGTCGTCGTGTCGGTATACAGCGTCGGAGACTGAAAAGTTCCTGCGGCGTTTGAAACAAGGAAGGATCCGTTGAGGAACGTGGGGATGGAAGAGTTGAGCGTCTGGGTCGAGCCGTAGGTGACGTAGCCCGAGCCGATGTCCTGCCAGTTGAGCGCCTGGACGCGCGTATAGTAAACGGTCCCCGCAGTCAGTCCCGTGAAATTCACGGAGTTGGTCGAGACGACATCGTCGATGATGCCGGTCGTGAACCCAGAGTCCAGCGCGGCCTGGGCCTCGTAGTCGGTGCCGTCCGGGTTGTAGCCTCCCGCCGCGGTCCCCGACGCCCAGGTCAAGGTAAATCCCGTGGCCGAGAGGCCCGAGTAGGACGGCGTCAAAGTCCCCGTGAGAACGGCCAAGGTGGAGGTGGAGCCGAGCGCGGCATAAGGCGAGTAGGCGCCTTGGCCGTTGATGGCCGCGACCTGGGCGTAGTAGCTGGTGTTGATGGAGAGCCCGGTGTAGGAGGCGCTTAAGCCCTGGGTAAAGCTGTCGGTCCAGACGGAGAACGCGGGGTCGGTGGAAAGCTGGACATCGTAAAGAGTTCCGGATGGGTTGGCCGGCGAGCCATTGGAGAAGACGACGGTGAGGCTGGTGACGTTGACGGGCGTAAAGGCGACGGCCGGGACTTGGGGCGTTGAAGCCTGGGTCATGGTGGAGCCCAAAGAGACGAAGGCGGTGGGGGCTCCGTCGTTGCTGACGGCCTGGACCTCGGCGTAGTAGGTGGCGTTGGGGTTAAGGCCGGTGAGCGTGGCGTAGAGGTTCAAGGTATTGGCTGGCAAGAGCGTGCCGGAGAAGTCGGATGCGGTCGAGAGATTGACGTTATAGAGAGTCGTAGTGGAATTGCCGTTGGCGCTCCATTGGACGGTGGCCGAGGAGGCTCCGACCATGGTAAAGCTTGGGAAGGCCGTCGCCGGAAGGGCGGCCAGCGTGCTGGTGCTGGGCAAAGACGAGTAATTAGCCACGCCGTTCCAGTTCAATGAACCCAGGCGGAAATAGTAAGTGACGTTGTTGGACAAGCCCGAGACGCTTAAAGTCGAATTGGCGACGTTCAAGGTAATGGAGGAATACACGATGCCGCCGGGGGCTGAAGCGCCGAAGTCCGTGGATGAGGCGTCCAACTCGTAGCCTTCGGCCGTGGCCGACGAGGGCGAGGGCGGTGAAGACGGCAGGGCGGCCCAGCGGGTTTGGATGGTGGAAACCGTGACGCTTAAGAAGGGAGGCGTGATAATTTGCACGGGCGGCGCCAGAGTGGACGTCGAGCCTCCTAGCGTGAAGTCCGCAGCTCCGTTCCAGTTGAGCGATCCGGCTTCGTAGTAATACGTGGTGTTGGCATTCAGGCCCAAGAGGGAGAGACTGGTCAGCAAGGGGTCGGCGGTCTGGCTCGAGTAGACGATTCCAGAGAAATTGGAGGACGTCGAGGCGTTCAAGGCGTAGCCTTCCGAGGTCATCGACGAGGGGAACGTCGGAAGCTGAGCCCATGAGACGCTGAGCGTAGCGCTGGAGATCGCCGAAGCGACGATGCTCGAGAGCGGCTGCGCGAGCACGGCCTGAGTCGCGCCATCTGAGAGCGTCGACCAGTTCGGAACCGAGTCCGAAGACCAGAGGCGGATGTAATAGGTCGTGTTGGCGTTGAGGCCGGAGAGTTGGAAGCTTTGCGGAAAACTGCGCGCGACGGAGAGCGTCGAAAAAACGACTTGCGCGGCGCTGGTGGACCACACCACGCCCGCCGTATAAGTCGCGTACTCGATGGCGTAATTGCCGTTCAAGGGATTGTTGTCGGGGTCGGTGGGAGAAGTCCAATTGAGAATGAGGCTGCCGGCATCGGCGGTTGAGGCGGATAAATCACTGACGGCCGTCGGAGGCGTGACGTCGGGAGATACGTTGGTTTCGGTCGACCCGAGAAAAATATAGTTCGAGACTTGCGCCCAGTTTTCCGTTCCCAAACGGAAATAGTAGGTCGTCAGCGCGCTTAACGGCTTGTCGATGAGGGTTGTTTGCCCGATGTCGTCTGTTTCCGTCGAGATGATGAGGCCGGAGAAGTCGGCCGCGGTCGAGGCGTCAAGCTCGTAGCTTTCCGCGGTCGCGGACGACGGGGCCAGCGGGAGCCCCGTCCATTGAACTTGGACCGAAGACACGAAAACTCCGGTGAAAGTGGTCGCGGCAGGCGCGGCTTGGTTGGCCAGGGTCGGAGTGGCATCTAAAACGGTGTAGTCGGGGGCGCTCGCCCAGTTGAGGCTGGCGACGCGGAAGTAATACGTCGTGTTTGCCCAGAGTCCGGGCATGGTGAGAGTCCCTACGGCAGGATTGTGCGTGACTGAAAGATAGGTGGCGCCGCCCGAGCTCTGCGCGCCGAAATTGGTCGACGAAGCCTCCAGTTGGTACTCCTCGGCGGTCGTCGATGAGTAGGACGTATCCAGCGGCGTCCATTGCGCCGCAATGGAACTGGTGCCGATGTTGAAAAGAGACGGTGGATTAAGGCCGATCGGCAGGGTCAGCGTAACCGTCGAGCCCAGACTCTCATAGTTGGGCGTTCCGGCGACATTGAGAGAGCCGACGCGGAAATAATAAGTCGTGTTGGCGTTGAGGGCGACGGTCAAAGTCGAAAGGGCGATGTTCGTCGTGATCGAAGAAAAAATGATTCCCGAAAAATCGGGTGCCGTGGAGGCGTCTAGCTCGTAGCCTTCAGCAGCAGCCTCAGGCGGCGAAGAGGGAAGCGCGTTCCAGGCTAAAGTGGCCGAAGAGTATCCGATGTTGAGCAAAGAAGCCGCGGGAGTCGAGGGCAGGACGGCCAAGGTGGCGAGCGCTTGTGCGGAGAAATACCCCGAAATGTTCTGCGCGGCGTCTTCTTCGTCGCCGCGGACGTAATATGTCGTGTTGGCTTTAAGCGAGGCGAACGTGAAGTTCGGTCCTGCGATGAGGCCGGGGTCTTCGTTGATGATGCCGAAGCCCGGATCCGTCGAGGATTGGACATCGAACGGCGCGGACGCCAGGCCGCTTAAGTCGTCGGAACCGGAAAGCCCGTTTATGGTCAGCCCGTAGGTGGTGGGATTCGACAAACTCGAGAATGACGGCACCGCGGGCGGCGTCGTGTCGACGAGGATGGTGTACTGGACGGTCGTTTCGTTGGAATCCAAGGATGAAGCGAGAAACATGACTTGGTTGGTGCCGAAGCCGGGAGCGGTCGATTGGACGAAGTTGAAGCCCGAAAGAGAGATGGTGGAAGACCACAGCTGAGACGATGTGGTTCCGTTGGATCCAGTCAAATGAAAGGCGGCGGTCGAGAGCCTGAGCCATGTCCCGCTGTTCCCGGCCTGCGTGGAAACATCAACGCTGGGCGCTCCCATCTCGTGGTTCTGCTCGACAAGATTGTAATAGGCCTGGATCTGCGGTCCGGTCAGAGCGATAGTGGAAACTAAAACTTCATCGATATTCCCGACTAGGAATCGGCTTCTTAACGTGCCTCCGGTGGTGGCTCCAAGCGTCGAAGCGGCGCCGATCCAAAGATAAGTCGGGCCGGCATAGGTCCTGGCGCTGCTTGAAGTCACCTGCGTGCCTGAAACGACCAAGTTTCCATCCACGTAGAGATACATGCCGGAGGTATTTAAAACGGCGGACACGAAGTGCCAGTTGCTGTTGGCGTAAGAAGTGGGAGCTTCGATGTATCTGCGTGTACCGCCAGAGTTAGTGACTTCAAAGGTAAGATGGCCTGAATTGGCGCCGGTGCTGTACCAAGAAATTTCGGCGTCATAGGTTCCGGCGCCGGAGCCGGCGGAATTCGCGACTTGGCAGAGATAGCCGTCGGGCAGGCTGGTGTTGAACCACATGCTGATGGTGAACTGATTGTTGGCGGCGTTGGTGCGCCAGCCGGAGCCGGAAACACTGGGGCTGACGGCATAGGCGGAGGAGCCGTCGAAATGAACGGCCGAACCCAGCTCTCCCGAAGTCCAGGAATAGCCGCCGTTTAAGCCCAGCGTGTAGCCGTTGCCGCTCGAGTCGTAGGCGTTGGAACCGGAGCCTTCGTCCATGTGCCACAAGGCCAGGTGGCTCGTCGTCTGCGTGACGGCCAAGCCGGGATTGAAGTTTGATTGGAGCTGAATCTGCATGTTGGGCGTGAGAGTGTTGGTGTAAAGAGTTGGAGATTGGAAGGTCCCTGAAGCGTTAGAGATGAGGAACGTGCCGTTCAAGAACGACGGCGCGGACGAATTGGAGGTGATGGTGGAGCCGTAAGTGACGTAGCCCGAGCCGATGTCCTGCCAGTTAAGAGCTTGGACGCGCGTGTAGTACTGAGTGCCCGAGACCAAGCCCGAAAAGCTGGCGGAATTGGTCGGGACGACCTCATCGATGACCCCGGTGGTAAATCCTGAGTCCAGCGCGGCCTGGGCCTCGTAGTTCGTGCCGTCCGGGTTGTAGCCTCCCGCCGCGGTCCCCGACGCCCAGGTCAAGGTAAATCCCGTGGCCGAGAGGCCCGAGTAGGACGGCGTCAAAGTCCCCGTGAGAACGGCCAAGGTGGAGGTGGAGCCGAGCGCGGCGTAGGGCGAGTAGGCGCCCTGGCCGTTGACCGCCGCGACTTGGGCGTAGTAGCTCGTGTTGATGGCGAGCCCGGTGTAGGAGGCGCTTAAGCCCTGGGTAAAGCTGTCGGTCCAGACGGAGAAGGCGGGGTCGGTGGAGAGCTGGACATCGTAGAGCGTTCCGGACGGGTTGGCCGGCGAGCCGTTGGAGAAGACGACGGTGAGGCTGGTGACGTAGACGGGTGTAAAGGCGACGGCCGGGGCTTGGGGCTCGGAGGCCAAGGTCATGGTGGAGCCCAAGGAGACGAAGGCGGTGGGGGCTCCGTCGTTGCTGACGGCCTGGACCTCGGCGTAGTAGGTGGCGTTGGGGTTAAGGCCGGTGAGGTCCGCATAGGTGTTCAGCGTTGCGGAAGAGAAAAGAGTTCCGGTGAAATTTGGGGCGGTGGAGAGGCTCGTGAAGTACAGGGTAGTCGGCGGATTTCCGTTTGCGTCCCACTCGACGGTAGCGGAGGAGACTCCGACCATGGAAAAACTTGGGGAGATGAGCGCCGGCAGCGCGGCCAAGGTGCTGGTGCTGGGCAAGGACAAGTAGTCGGCGACGCCGCTCCAGTTAAGCGCGCCCGCGCGCAGGTAATATGTCGTGCTGAAGGCAAGGCCCGAGACGCTGAGGCTCCCCACGGCGTAGCTGGAAACGGATGAGATGTAGATGGTCCCGCCGGGCGCAAGCGCGCCGAAGTTCGTGGAGGAAGCATCCACTTCATAGCCTTCGGACGTGGCGGAAGACGGCGTCGCCGGCAGCGGCGTCCATTGGACGCTGATTGAATTGCTCAGCACCGAATTGATGGAGGGTAAAATGGGAAGCGCCAGGGATGAAGAGCTCAAATTGGAGGAGAAGTTCTTGGCCGCAATCCAGTTAAGCGCGGCGACATGGAAAACGTAGGTAGTGTTGGCCAGAAGGCCGGAGAGAGACAGCGCCATGTCGCCGGAGTCGGGAGTCGCTGAGGAAAGCACGACGCCCTTGCCGTTGAAGGCGGTCGAGGAGGCGTCAAGCTCGTATCCCTGATTCGTGCCTGAGCCGTTCGTCCAAGACAGGCTGGCCGCTGAGGTCGATATGGAATTGAGCGCAAGACCGGCGGGAGCGGAGGCCAGCGTCGAGGTGGAACCTGCCGCCGTGAAGTTGGCCGCGCCGAACCAATTGAGGCTTCCCACGCGGAAATAATAAGTGGTGTCCGGCGCGAGCCCGGCGGCGGCAAGCGATGTCTGACTCGCAGAAGGGGTGGAGGCGGAAGAGATCGCGCCCGAGAAATCGGGCGCCGTGGACGCATCGACCTCGTAACCCTCCGACGTCGTGGAGGAAGGAGTCAGAGGCAGCCCGCTCCAAGAAAGAGTGGCGGAGCTGGCGAAATCAGCGGCGATTTGAGCGGACGCGACGGCATGGGCCAGCGTGGGAAGCGCCTGGATCGGCGAGAACCCGGAAATATTCGTGGCGTTGTCCTCGGCACGAGCGCGGACATAATAAGTCGTGTTGGCGTAGAGGGAGGAGAAGACGTAGCCGGTTTGCGCGCTGGCGAAGAAATTGGAGTCTTGGTTGACGCTGGAAAAATTGGAGTAGGTCGAGGATTGCACGTCGAAGTAGGCCAAGCCGCTGGGCGAGTCCGAGCTGGTCAAGCCGCTGACCGGGATGCTGTAAGTGGTCTGGCTCATGGAGAACGCCGGGACGGCCGGAGGCGTCGTATCGACGAGAATCGTATAGGCGGCGGTGCTTATGTTCGAGGTCACGTCCGAGGCCAAGTAAAAGACTTGGTCGGTGGCGGCGCCGGGGGACGCGGTCTGAACCAGGTTTAGGCTGGTCAGGGTTAGCGTGGAACTCCACAATTGAGCCGAGGTCGTGCCGTCTAACCCCGTGATGTTGAATGTGTCGGTGGAAAGCCTTACCCAGGTGCCGGCGCCGCCGCTTTGCGTGGAGACGTCCACGCTGGGCTCGCCCAGCTCGTGCGTCTGATTTTCGACTAGATTGTAGTAGGCGGAAGCCTGTTGCGCGCTCAAAGCGTCCGTCGTGTCGATGAAGACTTCGTCCACGTCGCCTTGGAAATACTGGCTGGTCGGCGCGGGAGTCCAGCCGCCTAAATTATCGTAGCACAAGCGCCAGTAGCCGTTATAAGCTTGGCTGGCGGTGTTGGCAAGAGAGCCGACCTGAACGCCGCCTACATAGAAAAATTGCCCGGCGGAAGACAATGTCGCCATGGCAAAATGCCAGTTGCCGTCATTGTACGTGCTGGAAGTCCCAACGGTTTGAGTCGCACCAGTATAAACTCCAAATTCGAGATGGCCGCCATTGTCCATCCAAATGTGGCGGTCGTATTGGCCGCTGGCGCCGGTTTGGGCGTTTCCAAAGCCTAAAATCATGCCGCCGGAGGAATAGCCGGAAGCGGTTTTGAACCACACTCCGATGCTGAAAGTGGTCGGGTCCACGACTTGCGTGGAGCTGCCGCCGGAAGTGCTGGAGCCGTCGCAATACACGGCTTGGCCGAGAATTCCGGGCTGCCAGGCCACGGTGCCTGAAAAATTGACGGAGTTGCCGTGCAGGCTCGAGTCCTGGCTCGAGGCCCCCGAGCCTTCGTCCATGTGCCAGACGGCGTAGGTGTTGGGCGTGTCCGAAACGGAGAGGCCCGGAGGGGAATTGGACTGAACTTGGACGCGCAGGCTCGGGGTCGTGGTGTCGGTGTAGAGGGACGCGCTCTGGAATGATCCCAAGGCGTTGGAGACCTGGAAGGTTGTCGCCAGGAAAAACGGCAGCGAGGAGCTCGACGTCGTGGTCGAGCCGTAAGTGGTGAAGGCTGAGTCGAGGCCTTGCCAGTTGACGGCCCGGACGCGGGTGTAGTAGACCGTGCCGTAAATAAGCCCGCTGAAATTGACCGAGGTCGCATTGGTGAAGACATCGTCGACGCCGCCGGAGAAAGCGGGACTGGTGGAGACTTCCGCGTCGTAAAGGGCGTTCGCGGGGTTGTAGCCCGTGGCGGCGGTTCCAGACGTCCAGGACAACGTGAAGCCCGAACCTGAAAGATTGCTGTAGGACTGGGCGAGGGTTCCAGGGGGCACGGCAAGAGTCGAAGTGGAGGATAAGCTTTGGTAGGGGGAAAGGACGCCGAGATAATTTCTCGCCGCGGCTTGGGCGTAATAGGTCGTGTCCGGAGAAAGGCCGGCAAATCCCGCGTTGAAGTTCTTGGTGAAGCTGTCGGTCCAAACGGAAAACGCCGGATCGGTGGAAAGCTGGACGTCGTAGACGGTTCCCGTCGGGTTCGCTGGAGATCCGTTCTGAAAGCCGACCGTCAGGCTCGAAGCATAGACGGGGTTAAACGGCAGCGCCGACGCCAGCGGCTCGGAGGCCTGCGTGACGGTCGAGCCGAGCGCGACGAACGACGTCGCGATGCCGTAGTTGTTGAAAGCCCTGACTTCCGCGTAGTAGGTGGCGTTGGGGCTCATTCCTGTAAGCGTGGCGGAAAGATTGTAGGTAGTTGAGGAGAACAGGGTTCCGGTAAAATTCGCGGCGGTCGACAGGTTCAATGTGTAATGAGTCGAGGCGGAATTGCCGTTGGCGCCCCATTGCGCCGCGGCGGAGGAGACTCCGACCATGGTGAAGGTGGAGGCGATGGAGGCGGGCAGCGCGGCCAGGGTATTGGTCGAGCCGAGGCTCGTGTCGTTGGGAACTTTGTCCCAGTTGAGCGCGCCGGCGCGGAAGTAATAGACCAAGTTCGGAGACAATCCCGAGACAGTGAGCGTCGAGTCGCGGACGTTGGCGGTGGCGGAGGATAAGACGGCGCCGGAGAAATCGGGCGCCGTCGAGGCGTCGAGCTGATAGCCTTCGGAGGTGGAAGACGACGGCGTCAAAGGCAGGGCGGCCCAGCGTGCCTGCGTTGATGATATGTAGACGCCTAAGAAGGCCGGGTTGATGGCGGAGATCAAGCGCGCCAATGTCGCCGTGGAACCCAGGACGTAGTTGGGCGCGCCGTTCCAGTTGATGGGACCGGCTTCGTAGTAATAAGTCGTGTTGGCGCTTAAGCCGTAGATCGTAAGGGAGCTGACGGCGGCGTTGGTCGTTTGGGATGAGAATACGGTGCCGGTGAAATTCGAGGCCGTCGAGGCTTTGAGTAGATAGCCTTCCGAAGTCGACGAAGAAGGAGTGAGCGGCAGCGCGAGCCACGAGATCGTCAAAGAGGAGCTTGAGCTTACGGGCGCGATGTTTGTGATGCCGCTGGCCAGGACGTCCTGCGTCGCTCCGTTGGAGAGCGCCGACCAATTGGGAACGGTGTCCGAACTCCAAAGGTGAATGTAGTAGGTGGTGTTCGCGCTTAAGCCGGCCAGATTGTAGGATTGCGCGGAGCCGGCCGTCACGCTGGCGGTCGTAAAGAGCACCTGCGCGTTGGCCGTGGACCATGAGACGCCGGACGACGTCGAGTACTGGATAGCGTAGTTACCGTTCCAGGGATTGGCATAGGGATCCGTCGGCGCCGTCCAGGTCAGCAGCAGGTTCGACGGCGTTTGAGTGGAAGCGGCGAGGTTCGTCACGGTCGCGGGCGGCTGCGTTTGGGACGAGGACAAGGTCTGGGTCGAGCCCAGAAGTAGATAATCGGCGATGCCGTTCCAGTTGAGAGTGCCGACCTCGAAGTAATAGGTCGTCACGCTGCCGAGGCCAGTGATGGTCAGAGTCGAAAGGGAAACGTTGGTCGTGGCGGAGGAGAAAATGAAGCCGGAAAAATCCGACGCCGTCGAGGCCTTGAGGACGTAGCCTTCGGCTGTCTGCGCCTGCGGGGTTTTTGGCAGCGCCGCCCAGCGCACGACGGCCGAGGACGCGGCGACATTGAGAAAGGGCGGAGAAATGAAGCCCGCCGTGTTGGACCAGGTGACGCTGGAAAGAGTCGGCGAGTAATTTGTCCCGCCGTCCCAGTTATAGGCGGCGACGCGGAAGGTGTAGGTGGTATTGGCCAGAAGTCCCGAAAGCGTCAAAGTGCTCAAGGCCGCGTTGAAGGTGGCGGAGGAAATCGTCGCTCCCTTGCCGTTGAAGGCCGTTGAGGAGGCGTCGAGCTCGTAGCCTTGGTTGGCGCCGGCGCCGGCCGTCCACGACAAGACGGCCGTGGAGGTCGAAATGGAGTTGAGGACAAAGCTCATTGGGAAAGACGCCAACGTCGAGGTTGATCCCGCGGAAAGGTAGTTCGCCGTTCCGATCCAGTTCAGGCTGCCTACCCGGAAGTAGTAGGTTGCGTCGGTGGAAAGCCCGGAAATCGTGAGGGAAGTCTGCGCCGCGGAGGACGTGACCGAGGAAACAACGGTCCCGGAAAAGTCCGGCGCGGTGGAAGCGTCTAACTCGTAGCCTTCGGAAGTCGTGGAGGAAGGCGTCAGCGGCAGGCCGGTCCATGAAACGGTGGCGGAACTGGAGAAATCGGCCGCGATCTGGGCCGCAGGAACGGCGCGGGCTAGCGTCGCCAGCGATTGGGCGGAGGAGAAGGCAGACACGTTCCCGGCGTTGTCCTCGGCGCGCGCACGCGCGTAATAGGTCGTGTTAGCGTAGAGGGAGGGAAGCGCGAGGTTTGGTCCGGAGATGTATCCCGAATCGTAGGCGATTGTCCCAAAGCCGGGCAGGCTCGAGGCCTGCACGTCGAAAGGCGCCGCCGTCAGTCCGCTCAAGGCGTCGGAAGCGGAGAGTCCGCTTAAGGCGAGGCTGTAGGTCGTCGGGCCGCTCAAAGGCGAGAACGTCGGAACGACGGGGGGCGTCGTGTCGACGAGGATGGTGTATTGCGCGCTGTTGATCTCAGAGATCAAATCGGAGGCGATAAAGGCGACTTGGTCGGTGGCGGCTCCGGGAGAAGCGGTCTGCGTCAAGCTGAGCCCGGAGAGAGTCAGCGTGGAGCTCCACAGCTGGGTTTGGGTGGTCCCGTTGGCGCCGGTGATGTTGAACGCCGCGGTGGATATCCTCAACCAGGAGCCAAGGCTGCCGCTCTGCGTTGAAATGTCCACGCTCGGTTCGGAAAGTTCGTGCCCTTGATTTTCCGTCAGGTTGTAATAAGCCAAGGCCTGCGAAGCGCTTAAAGCATCCGTATTGTTGATGAAGACTTCGTCTACGCTGCCTTGAAAATAATCGCTGGTTGGGGCCGGAGCCCAGCCGTTTAGGTTGTCGTAGCACAGACGCCAATAGCCGTTGTAGGCCTGCGGGGTTCCTCCGTAGGTGAGAGTGCCCACTTGGGCGCCGTCCACGTAAAAAACTTGGGTGCCGGACGAGAAAGTTCCCATGGCAAAATGCCAGCTGCCGTCGTTATACGTGCCGGCGCTGGTGATGGTTTCCGCGGCGCCGGTCCAAATGCCGAAAGAGAGGTGTCCGCTGTCGTCCATCCAGATGTGACGGTCATAATTTCCGCTGGCTCCGGTCTGATTATTACCGAAGCCCAGAATCATGCCGCCGCTCGCGGTGGTGGTCTTAAACCACACGCCGATGGTAAATGTGGTCGGATCGGTGACTTGATTGGCGCTGTAGCCGTAGGCGCTGCCTCCGTCGCAGGCGATGGCGGAGCCGATGACGCCCTGGGTCCAGGAGTAGGCGCCGGTGAAGTCCACCGGGTTGTTGTGTAGGCTCGCGTCCTGGCCTGTGGAGCCGGAGCCTTCATCCAAGTGCCAAACGGCCCATGTGTCGGGAGTGTCCGTAACGGAGAGTCCCGGCGAAAAGCTGGATTGCACTTGGACGCGAAGGCTCGGAGTCGTAGTGTCGGTGTAGAGAGAGGCGCTCTGAAATGTTCCCGAGGCGTTCGACACTAAGAAAGTGCCGGCCAGCAGGGATGGGACGGCGGATTGCAAGGTTTGAGTCGATCCATAGTAGGTGAAGCTCGAGTCAAAATTCTGCCAATTGACGGCCCTAACGCGGGTATAGTAGACCGTGTTCGATGTCAGCCCGGCGAAATTCGCGGAGGTCGTGCTCACGACAATATCCACGATGCCTGAAGCGAAGGCCGCGCTGGGCGACGCCTGCGCCTCGTAGAGGCCGTTTGCCGGGTTGTAACCAGTCGCGGCGGTGCCCGAGGTCCAGGAAAGAGTAAAGCCCGAGCCGGAAAGATTGCTGTAGGGTTGGGCGAGAGTCTGGGCCGGGACGGTCAGCGTGGCCGTGGAGGACAAGCTTTGATAGGGTGAAAAAACTCCAAGATAGTTTTCCGCCGCGACTTGGGCATAGTAGGTCGTGTCCGGCGAGAGCCCGGCAAATCCAGCGCTAAAGTTTTGGGTGAAGCTGTCGGTCCAAACGGAGAAAGCCGGATCCGTGGAGAGTTGGACGTCGTAGATGGTTCCCGCGGGGTTGGCGGGAGATCCGTTCGAGAAACTGACCGTCAGGCTGCTGATGTAGACCGGGGCGAAGGGAGCCGGCGGCGCTTGCGGTTCGGAGCCCTGGGTTACGGTGGACCCGAGCGCGACAAAGGATGTCGCGATGCCGTTGTTGTTGAACGCCTGGACCTCGGCGTAGTAAGTGGCGTTGGGGTTTAGCCCGCTTAATGTCGCGGAGAGGTTGTAGGTCGTCGATGAAAAAACGGTTCCGGTGAAATTCGCCGCGGTGGACAAGTTCAAGGCGTAGTAAGTCGAGGCCGAATTGCCGTCGGTTCCCCATTGCACGGTGGCCGAAGTGACGCCGACCATGGTGAAGGTCGAGGCGATTGAGGCGGGGGGCGCGGCTAGGGTGTTTGTGGAGCCAACTGTGACGTCGTCGGCCAAGCCGTTCCAGTTGAGCGAGCCCACGCGGAAGTAATAGACGACGTTGGGAGAAAGTCCGGTGACGGTCAAGGTCGAGTTTAAGACGCTCGCCGTGACCGAAGAAACCGGCGTGCCGGAAAAGTCCGGCGCGGTCGAGGCGTCGAGCTCGTAGCCTTCGCACGTGGAGGAGGAAAAAGGAATATCCGGCAAGGCGCCCCAGCGGACTTGGGCCGATGATGAGTAGACGCTCAGAAAAGCCGCCGAGGCCGACGCGACGGGCTGAGCCAAGGTGACGGCGGTGGTCGGGCTTGAGAGCGGGCTTAAGTCGCCTTGAGTGTCCAAGGTCCAAATGGAGTAGTAGTACGTCGTGTTGGCGAAGAGGCCGGTGGATAGGTAAGCCTGGTAATCGCCGGGGTTCACGCCTTGCGTCGAAATGACGACTTGCGCGCTGGAAAAGCTCCATGAAACCGTCGCGGCCGTCGCGTACTGCACGTAGTAGTTGGTGCCCGGCTGGAGAGCTCCTTGGTTGCCGTCATAGCCGGGCGCGTTCCAGGACAGGGAGATGGTGGCGCTGCTTTGTGTTGCGGCCGTGAAGCTGGAGGCAGGCCCCGGCGCGGACATCAGGCTCATAAGGCCCGAATAGATTCTGTACCCGGAGGCGCTAAACGACGAGATGGCAGGTTCGCCTACGCTCGAGTTTGTTTGATAGGAGGAGAATGCTGCGGTGCTTCCGGATTGCTGATACGTGTAAGGCTGGATGACGTTCGAGCCGGCCGTGATTTGCGCGAAAACCGGAGAAGCAAGCAGGATGAAGAGACCCGCTCTCGCGATGCCCAGGATTAACGCGGGCTTCGATATTTTTCCGCGCCAATGCGAACGAATCACGATGGTTTACTCACCTGGACTAGGAATGCGGCGCTCAAAGCCCCGTAACGTATAGGCAAATAGTTTGCCCTGCCGACGCCCCGGAAAGCGCCTTGCCGATGACAGCGTTCGCGTTGGTGCAATATTCTATTTCTCCGGCAGTTCCATATGTGCAGATGCGTTCTCCGATGGTGATGGTGGCTCCGGCGAGAGCTTCGCAGTAGATGCCGCTGGTGGCTACCCAGACGGTTCCTCCGATAGTCGCGGATGTCACAGCGAAGCCGATGGCTTTGATATCCGCGTTACCGCTGGGCATGGAGACTCCTCCTCCTCCGACGCTGACCACGTTGCCCGTGTTGATGTTGGCTAGAGCAGAGAATGGATAGGCGATATAATTATCTCCGCCTGGAGTACCGTTGAAGAAGACGCTGGTGCTGAACATGACGCCAGGCTGCCCGGCGGGTCCTTGGATGCCGCTGCCGGAAACGCTGGTGTTGCCGGCATTTATAGTGAGCGGATCTCCCAGCGTAATCCGGCTCGTTCCACCCGAATCTTCGATGCCGTTGCCTAGGATCTCGACGTTGCCGTTTAAGGTCTGGGGGCCGGCGCCGCTGACGCTGAGGTTGCCTGCGATGCTGACGTTGTTTTCCGTGTTGAGGTTGCTCTCGACGGAAACGTCGTTGACGCCTGGCGTTCCGCCCAGGGTGACCGTGCCCGTCGCGGTGAACGTTCCGCCGACCGTGCCGCTGGAAACGTAGAAGACCGAGTTGGGGGAGGGCACGGAGCTGTTTTGAATGTAGTTGGTGTCGCCGGCGACAAGATACTCGGCGTTTGTGGCGTCGGCGGATAAGTCCGCGGAAGACGCGTGGAAGGCGTATGGACTGGTGATCAGTTGTTCGCGTGGAGCGCCGGTCTGGCCCGCGACGGTAATTTCAAGGTACGCGTTTTGCGCGGCGAACACATTCGCCGAAATCGGATTGGCGGCGCCGATCTGAACCGAGAAAACTCCGTTTGAAACGGAGACTCCGCTTTGGGTTTCGCTCCACAGCTGCGTCCCGCCGGTTGGAGAGTCGTAAATTTTAAAGGTCATGCTGAAGCTCCCGTTTTGGGGGACGCTCGCGGCGTTGAGAAGCTTGCCCTGGAAATTAATTTCCGAAGGCACCGCGGCCAGCGCAGGAATCCCTAAAATCAAGATCGGCCAGATCATCAGAGTGCACAAGATTTTCGAACGCGTCATGCGAGTCCTCCGGTATGTATTATATGCGCGGATATATAAATCACGATATTTTAACATAGGCCGACAAGGCATATGACATTCGAGATTTCGGGGAAATAACGATGACGGTTGCTTGGAGATGAATCGATCAGCGGTTGGGACGCAGGCCCTGAAGAATTGCGCGGGTTAAATCTGGAAGCGAGGGATCGCGGGCGCCCATGATGAGAACGGCGTCGCCAGGCTTGGCTTCTTTCGCGATAAGGCCGGGAATATCTTTCCGGTCTGAAACGAAATCGGCGCGGCGCTTGCGCGCGGCCACGGCCTCCGCGATGTCCTTGGCGGAAATGTCCCGGGTCACGGAGCCGCCGGCGTAGTAAATCTCCGGCATCCAAAGCCGATCTTCAGGACTTAACGCGAGCGCGAGCGCTTCGATGAATTCGTTCTTCAGAAATCGCGCCGGCGCGTAGCCGTGAAGCTGAAAAACGGCCAGCACGCGATGGCCGCCCAATTGGGCGGCCGCGATGGCCGCGGAAACTTTGGCCGGGTTGTGGGCGAAATCATCGATGACCGAGACGCCGCGCGCTTCGCCGACGAACTCGAAGCGCCGCGCCACGCCGCGAAACCGCGCGAGAGCTTTCGCGGCGGCTTCCGGCGGGATTCCGATTTCACGCGAAGCCGCGACCGCGGCCAGCGCGTTTTGGATGTTGTGCGCTCCGGGGCACGGCAGCGCAAAGCGGGTTGTGCCGACGCGAAACGTGGAGCTTCGCGGCCCCAATTCGACGTCTTCGGCGGCGATTGACCCGCCTTGCCCGAAGACCAGGCTCTCCGGGCGCAAGTCGGCGAGCCCGGGGTCCGTCGAAACGGCGAAGCTTTTCGAGCGGCTCTTAAATTCCCTAAACAAATTTTTGACTTCCGCGATTTCCTTGTGGTCCTTGCTGATGTTGAGCAGGACGCCCAACCGCGGGCTGTAGCGCACGAGAGTCCCGTCGCTCTCGTCGGCCTCGATGACGAGCCACTCGCCTTTTCCGCGCCAAGCGTTGCCGATGAGGCCGCGCTCCTTGAGCTCGACGAGCTCTCCGCCCGTGATGATGGACGGATCGAGCCCCGCGCCGGAGAGAATCGCGAAAATCATCGCCGCGACCGTGGACTTGCCGCTGGTTCCGGCGACCGCGATGGTCTTGCGTTCGTTCGCGATGCACGCCAGTTCGTCCGCGCGGTGGCGCAGTTCAATTCCGGCGGCGCGGGCTTCCTTGATGTCGGCTATTTCCGATTCGACCGCGCCGGAAGCGACCACATAGTCCGGCCGCCGGGCCAAGGCGCTCGCGTCCTGGGGGAAAATCCGGATTCCCAATCGCTCAAGATTTTTTCGGGTCGATGATGCTTCGCCATGATCAAAGGAGCGATCGGATCCCGTCGCTTGTCCGCCGCCCATCGCGTGGAACTGCGCCAAGGCGCCGACGCCGCTGCCGGAGATTCCGACATAATGAACCAATTTCATCGCGGGTCATGCTACAAAATCACCCGGCGCCCTGAACAATTACTATAATTGAGCGGCCGTTTTAAAAGGAGAGAATTAATGATGAGTTTCGCGCGCCTTCGCCACGCCGTCGTCAACCTTGATCACAGGTTGTTTGTTGATTTCAACAGCCGCTGGACTTGTCATTTTTTCAATGTCGTGATGCCGGTCTTGACTGATTTTCAAAAGACGAAGATCGGGCTCTTTCTAGTTATACCTGCCGTTCTCGCGATCTGGATATGGCTTAGGAAAAAGCGCGGGGTGCGGACCATCATTGGGCTCGCCATCGTGGTTGGCTTGACGGACTTGATTTCCTTCCGCGTGCTCAAGCCCATGTTTCATCGCTTGCGTCCCGAGCACACCGTCGGGCTGACGGTTGTTCTCCGGGAAGGCCATCATGGTCTTTACGGCTTTCCGTCCAACCACGCCGTCAACATGTTCGCCGCGGCCGGGTTCCTGACCCAGGCCGAGCCGATCTTGGCGCCCTTGGTCGCCGCGGCCGGCGTGGTCATCGCTTATAGCCGCGTTTACGTTGGGGCGCACTTTCCGCTCGACGTGTTCGCCGGCGCGATTTTTGGATTCCTGGCCGGAATTTTGGGCGGGATAATCTTCAAAAAAATCCGCTGGCGGGCTTAGGCTCCGGTCTGGGCGTCCGCGGCGTGCCTGCGGTAGGCTTTGTGATCTCCCTGATAAATAAAGAGATCGAACCAAACCAGGAACGAGAGCAGGCTCCATAAAGCGCGGCCGTGATCCTTTTTCCGGCTCAGATGCTCCTGCCACATTCCCGTTATGACCGCGTGGCTGAAAAGCCCGCATCGCCCCAGCCGATCCGGAGCTAAATACTCTTCCATCAGCGGACGAAGCTCGCGCAGAAACCAAAGGGAATAGGGCATTTCCAGGCCCATGTTTTTTCGCCGCAAAATAGCGGGGGGAAGCAGGTTCTCCAGGGCTTTCTTCTGAATATAGCGGCCTGAAAAACCCTTGAGCTTGAGCCCGACGGGAATGCGGGCGGCGAATTCGACCACGGGGCGATCCATGTAGGGATAGCGCCCCTCGATTGAATGCGCCATCAGCATCCTGTCGTTCTTGACCATCAGATCGTCGATGAAATAATGCTTCAAGTCGATGAACGATATTTTGTTCAAGTCGTCGTCGAAGGCCAACTCCCTGAAAAGAGCGCGGAATGTCTCGTCCGTGGGGGCAAAACCGTCGGGATTTAAAAATAGCCGGCGCTTGTCTTCTTCGCTGAAAGCTTCGCGAAAAAGCAGGTGCGCGCCGGGCGCGTCCAACTCGGCGCCGCGCGTGAAGCGCTTGGCGACGAAATCGAGGCTCAGCTTGCGGAAGGACACGGGCATTTTCTTGGCCAGGCGGAGAAGCATCCGCCGCGCGGCCGCCGGCGCGAACGCGCGGTACATTTTGCGGGCCTTGAAGGCCCGGTGTGTCTCATAGGCGTTGAATATCTCGTCGCCGCCTTCGCCCGAGAGAAGTATCGAGACATAACGCTTGGCCTCCTTGGCCAAAAGAAAAAGCGGGATGGCCGCTCCGTCGCCGCTGGGCTCGTCCATGTAGGACAAGTGGGTTATGAGGGTCTCGCGCACGTCGTTGACGCCGAAGCCGATCTCGTGATGAATCGGATTCGCGTAGTCGACGAGTATTTTTTGATAGCGCGATTCATCGAAGCTGGGATCGCCCACGCGGATTGAGAACGTGTGCGTCCTGCGGCTGCGGCCAAGCGCCTTGAGCATGCCCAGCAGGCCGCCGGTGTCCACGCCGCCGGACAGCGTGAGGCCCACGGGAGCGTCCACCGCCAAATTGCGCTCGAGCGAGTTGAAGAGAAGATCGCGCAGGTGAGAGGCGGCGCCGGCTTCCGTCAGGGAGTCATCCTGCTCATAGTTCAAGCGGTAGTATTCGCTTTTGCTCCAAGTTCCGCGGGCGGTATCTATCTCGATGTATTCTCCGCCGCCCAATTCCTTGATGTCCTCAAAGGGCGTAAGCTCGCCCGGAATATAAGCCAGGGACAGAAAATGATGGATAGCTTCTATGTTTAATTTTTTTTCAAAGCACGCAAGTTCCAGGAAGGCCTTGATCGTCGAGGCGAAATAAAGCTTCCCATTTTTAACCATGTAGAAAACCGGGCGCAGGCCGAAGAAGTCCCTGGCCAGGTAGGCCTTTTGCCGGCGGGCGTCGTAAAGGCAGAATGCGAACATGCCCGTGAGCCGGCGCAGGAAACGGATGCCTTCCTCCTCGTAAAGATGAACAAGCACTTCCGCGTCGGAGGACGACTTGAACCGATGTTTTTCGGCCAAGCGCAGTTCTTGCTTGAGATCTATAAAATTGGTGACCGCGCCGTTATAGGCCAGGATGACGCTGCCGTCCTCGTTGGACATGGGCAGGGCGGCGTTTTCGCTGGGGTCCGTGATTTTAAGGCGGGTGTTGCCGAGGATAAATCCGCGCCCCGCGCGCAGAGCGTGGCTGTCCGGCCCGCGGTGGATGAGGGCGGAAAGCATTTGTTCAACGTCTGTTTTATCGGCGGGGCCAAGCTCCGCGCCGCAGGAAAAAACGCCGGCTATTCCGCACATGGCCTTGCCTTTCTAGGTGCGAGCGCGGAAAATCGAAACAGAAAATTTCTCATGCCGAAATAGATGCTCGCAAAAAACTGCGACAAAGCCAAGACGGCGTTGTAAGCCAAGGTCTCGGCATGAAACCGGAAAAAGCGCTTGCGGACTCTCCAGAGGCTCAGGCGATGCAGGGGATAGGCGAAAAGATTGACGGGGAAGTGCGAGAGATGCCGGCGATAACGGAAGGCGAGGAACGAGGAGATATAAACCTTGTTGGCCAGCGCGGGATCCGCGAGCCAAGGATTGGCGACTTTAAAATGGTCCTGATTGGCCCAGTCCAGCAGACGTTGGGGCGGGGTAAAGCCCCATTTGACGGCCTGGGGATAGAGCTCATTTCCAGGCAGGGGAACGTAGGATTGAATTTGAATTTCGGCTTTGGGGTGCTGCCGGTGCAGGCTTTGGGCGAAATCAAGGTAATGGCCGAGCTTGTCTTTTTCGCCTTGCAAGGGCAGCCCGTAAATGAGGGAAAAAACCGTGGGCAAAGACGAGCGGCCGATGACGCGAAGCCCTTCTTTTACCGCGGCGGCGGTATAGCCCTTCTTGATGGCCTTGAGCACCGCGTCGTCGTCCGATTCGATCCCGAAGTAGAGCCATTTGCAGCCCGACGATTCGATGCGCCCAAGCAAGTCCTCGTCCAGCATGTTGATGCGCAGGTTGCCTATCCACGCGAATTCGCCTTTTTTCAGAAGGTCGAGGTATTCCGGAAAATCGCGGCGGCGGGCGCCAAAGAGGGTGTCGTCGTAAATGTCCAAATCTCTGGCGCCGAGGCTTTTGAGGCGATCCAATTCCTCGGCGGCTTTTTCCGTTGATTTGGCGCGGGTCTGGTTGTGAAATCCCGGGCTGTAGCAGAACGTGCACAGAAAGGGGCAGCCGCGGGAGATTTCATAGCCCACGGCCTCGCGCACCGAGCGCCGCTTCATGTAGCGGGCGAGCATGCCCGCGGCCTTGCCTTGATAGACAAAGGGCAGGCTCTCGACGTCAGGCGGCGGACGTTCGGGCGTTCGGTGAAATGCGCCGTTTTCCGACCAGGCGAGGCCGTGGATGACGGAGGTCTTGCCGTTTTGGTTTTTTAGATCCGTGTAAAGCTCGAGGATGGTTTCCTCGCCTTCGCCGATGACCACGTAATCGACGAAGTTCTCGCGCGCGGTCAATTCGGGCAGCGTGGTGGGGCTGATGCCGCCCCAAACGATTTTGCTTTCCGGGGAAAGCCGGCGAACCAGGCGCGAAAGCTTCGCGGCGGAAACGATTTGGTATCCGCCGATGACGGAAAATCCAACCAAGAGCGGCTTGAGTTTGAGCAGCTCGCCCAGGCGGCCGATGCCGTCTATGCGCTCATCGAAATATTCGACACGCACGCCCTTGGATTCGAGGAAAGTGCCGAGGCAAAGAATCGAGAGCGGCGTGTGGGCGTCATAGGAATACGGGGAATTTCGCGAGTAGCACAGAAGCACGAAGTCGCTATCGTTGTTCATGAGGGGGAGCCGAATATAGCCGGGTCAAGGCTGGGGCGCCCCTTGACGGCGAGACTTAGAAGCTCTTCGGCGGAAGAATAAGCCGCGCTGGCCGTGATGACGAAGGAAAAAGCGGCGCTGAGGATGAGGCATGCAAGGCCGAAGAGCGGTCCCTTGTAGCGCAAGGCAAAACGATAGAAAGGGACATAGGCAAAGGCGAAAGCCGCGGCGAGAAAAACGGCGGGGGCAATCAGCCAGTGGTTGAAGACGGACGCAGCGAGGAGAACGGCGGCCGCGGGAAAAGCCGCCGTGCCCAACCCGTAAGACGGCGTGGTCAGACAGAGCTCGAAGCGGCGTCCGTCGGCGAAGAAGGTTTTGACCCACCAATAAACCCGGCGCGTGAAAATGAAGAAAACTTTCGATGTTCCGCCCCAATGGTGATCCACGGCGATGGACGGATCGATCATGATTTTAAATCCGCGCGCGACGAGCTTGCGCCCCAAGGCCTCGTTCTCCACTTCCACGCCTTTGGGCGTAACCGCATGCCCGCCGACGGCATCCATGGCCTCGCGGCGGCAAAGAGCGCACCAGGCATTGAAGACATTGTAGGCAACGGGATGATCCGAAATCAAAAAAGAGTGATGGGCGAAGGCGGCGTAATAAGCGGAAATAAGCCCGCCGTCCAAAGCGACGGGGCTGTAAATGCCCTCGAAGACGTCGGCGCCGGTTTCGTTCAAGCCGCGGCGCAGGCAAGAGATGGTGTCGGGATAAAGGCGCACGTCGGCGTCCAAGAAGAGCAGCAGAGGCGCGCGGGCCAAGGCGAGCGCTTGGTTGCGCGCTGCGGCAACACCGAGATTGGTTTTGTTGCGGATGACGCGCAGGTCAAGGCGGCCGCGGTAAGATTCTATTTTTTGCAGAGTCCCGTCCGTGGAGCCATCGTCGCAGAGGCAAACTTCAAAATCGCGTTCCGTTGAATGGATTAGAGAGTCGAACAGAACGGCAATCTCTTTTTCCGAATTATAAGCGGCTGCGACGATGGAAAGAGACGGAGGCACCATTGCGATTATATAAAACGGGCATTGGACGCGCGAGTCTCTTGGAGGATTACTTCCGCCTTTAGTAAAATAATTTCAGAGGACAAATTAATTTGAGATTGCACTATTGAAATCGCCGCGACGCGGCCTTGACGCTTCGAAGAGCGCCGATTATTCCAACCTAATTGCCGCGGCAGCGGTATTTCTTGCGACGTTCGCGGTTTTTTGGCCGGCTCTTCACAATGGGTTTGTCAATTTCGACGATACGCAGTTCATTCTGCGCGGCGCCGGCTATTGGGTCCTGGACTGGAGCCATATCCGGTGGATGTTCAGCTCGTTCTATGAGGCTATCTACGCCCCTCTAAGCTGGCTGCTTTACGCGGTTGATTGCCGACTTTGGGGACTCAACCCTTTCGGCTACCACCTGACGAATCTCCTTATTCATGCGCTCAACGCCGTTTTGTTCTATTTCCTTAGCCTGCGCCTGCTGTTTTTGGCCATGCCCGGACTTTTCTTTGGAGAGAAGAGGCGGCTGCAATGTGCGGCGGTGTTCTCGGCGCTGTTTTTCAGTCTTCATCCTCTGAGGGTCGGGGCTGTCGCTTGGGCCAGCGGACACGTGGACGTGCTCGCTGGTTTTTTCTATCTGCTGACGATTGTGCTTTATCTTAAAGCCTGCGAAGAAGGGCGTGGACGGCAGGGGCTCGGAAAGTTCTGGTACGTCGCGGCCGTATTCGCTTGCGCGCTTTCGCTGCTCTCAAAAGGCACGGGAATTGGTCTGCCTTTGGTCCTCGTTATTTTGGACGTCTACCCGCTCAGACGCCTGACTTGGGACGCGCGCCGCTGGTTTTCAAGCGATTCATCCAAAGTGATGGCGGAGAAAATACCATTCTTCATCTTGGCTTTGGGGGCGGGGATCGTCGGCTATTGGGCGGAAAGACTGTCCGGAAACGTTTATTCGGGCTCCATCTCTTGGAAATTAGCAGAGGCGGCCTACGGTCTAGCGTTTTATGCCTGGAAAACTGTTTGGCCTTTTCATCTTGTGGCGTTCTACGCCAGACCGCCTCATATGAGCGTTTGGCGCGAGCCGTTCTTAGCGTGCGCGTTGGCCGTTGCAGTCTCAGGCGCGGCGATAGTTGCCGCGAGGAAGCGCTGGGAAGCGGGCCCTGCGTTGTGGCTGTTTTACGTCGTGGCGTTGGCTCCCGTGCTTGGCCTTACGCAGTTCGGGCTCCAATTAGTGGCCAACCGCTATTCCTACCTAGCGTGCTTGGGGTGGGCGCTGCTGTTCGGGGCGGGGTTGGGGAAGCTCCTTGCCGCAGGGAATAATATAAGGAGGATGAGTCTTGGCGCCGCTGGATTCATCCTTGTATTTCTGGGAATTTTAAGCAGGAGGCAGACGGAGATATGGCGGAATTCCCAGACTCTGTGGAAGCATGAGATTGCCGTCGCGCCTAAAAACCAGGTTGCCCACAATAACCTGGGCGCAGCTTTAGCCGTCAAGGGCAAATGGAAGAAGGCGATTGTTCAATACAAAAAAGCAATCTCGATTAATCCGAATTACGCGACGGCCCAGGATAATTTGGGCGTGGCATTGGCTTTTCGGGGGAAAATGGGTCAGGCCATCGCCCACTATGAGCGCGCCATTCGAATTGATCCCGATTTTCCGTCCGCTTTCAATCATCTGGGATTGGCTTTTGCGCGAGAGAAGAAATATGACGAAGCGATCACGGAGTACAGGCGCGCCATCCAAATCAACCCGAATGACGCCGAGGCGCGGAGCAATCTCGGCATGGCCTTGGCCGCGGCAGGGAAAATCGACGAAGCCATCTCGGAATATCACGCGGCGATTAAAATAAATCCGAAATCAGCCGCGGCTTTTAACAACTTGGGCATGGCCCTGACCATCGAGAAAAAATTCACCGAAGCCGCCTCGGCTTATAGACGGTCGCTCCGAATCAACCCGAAATACGCGGCAACTCATTATAATCTTGGAGTTGTTTTGATGGATCAAGGGGAAGTGGCCGATGCCCTGGGTCAATACAAACAGGCCGTCGGAATCAATCCGAACTATGCCGCCGCTCATAACGATTTGGGCAATGCCCTCATGTCGGAAAGAAAAATTGACGCCGCGCTGGCGGAGTATGAGAAAGTTGTCGCCATAGAACCCGGCAACGCCGCGGCCCGCCGAAACTTGGGTGTCGCGCTGTTCTATGAGAAAAAATTTAACGCCGCCGTCGCGCAGTATAAAAAATCCATTGCGATTAATCCCGGCTCGGCGGCGACCTACAGCAATTTGGGGCTCGTTTATGCTTCCCAGGGAAGAATGCCCCAGGCCATCGATGAATACAGGCGGGCGCTTAAGATTAAGCCGGATTATATCGTGGCTTATTACAATCTGGCTCTAGCTCTAAATGCCTTGGGCCGGAAAAAGGAGGCGCTGGCTGAACTAAATCGAGTTTTGTCCATTAATCCGTCCTTGGCTCCGGCCGTCGCTCGGCTGATCCTGATGATGCGTCATTGACGCGAATAATCCGCATGGCGCGCCTGTCTCGTTGGCTGGAATGTCGCAAGCATTTTTAATTGAGAAGTTTTAAAATATAAACATGCCGAACCCACGACCGCTCTCGGAAAATGCTCTGCGCGCGATGGACGCCTATTGGCGCGCGGCTAACTATCTCTCCGTCGGACAGATCTACTTGATGGGCAATCCCTTGCTCAAAGAACCGCTGACACTTGATCACATCAAGCCGCGGCTGCTCGGGCATTGGGGCACGACGCCGGGGCTCAACTTCATCTATGTCCACATGAACCGCGTGATCAAAGAGAGCGGCCTTAAGGCGATTTTCGTGACTGGGCCCGGGCACGGCGGCCCGGCCTTGGTCGCTAACGCCTATTTGGAAGGCACCTACAGCGAGATTTATTCCAACGTCTCGCAGGATGAGGAGGGCATGAAGCGCCTCTTCAAGCAGTTTTCCTTTCCCGGCGGCATCCCGAGCCACGTTGCTCCGGAGACTCCGGGATCCATCCACGAGGGCGGAGAGCTCGGCTACTCTCTCGCGCACGCCTACGGCGCGGCTTTCGACAATCCGGACTTGCTGGTCTGCTGCGTGGTGGGCGACGGCGAAGCCGAGACGGGGCCTTTGGCGGCCAGTTGGCACTCCAATAAATTTCTCAACCCCGTCCATGACGGCGCCGTGCTGCCCATTCTGCACTTAAACGGCTACAAGATCGACAATCCCGCTGTTCTCGCGCGCATCAGCCGTGAAGAGTTGGAGTCCCTGCTGCGCGGCTACGGTTACGCGCCTTATTTCGTGGAGGGCCGCGAACCCGACGCCATGCACCAGCTCATGGCGTTAACGCTCAATGAGGTCATTGGAGAAATCAAGAGAATCCAATCCGATGCCAGAACACGGGGAAACGCCGAGCGGCCGCGCTGGCCGATGATCGTGCTGCGCAGTCCCAAAGGTTGGACGGGACCGAAGGAGGTCGACGGCCTGCCGGTGGAAGGCACCTGGCGCGCTCACCAGGTTCCCATCGCGGACATGGCGGCCAAGCCCCAGCATGTGCGCCAGCTCGAAGCCTGGATGAAAAGCTACAAACCGGAGGAGCTCTTTGACGCGGACGGCCGGCTTAGGCCCGAACTCGCCGCGCTCGCTCCCAAAGGCGAGAGCCGCATGAGCGCTGTTCCTGAAACCAACGGCGGGGCGGTCCTGCGGGATCTTCGTTTGCCCGACTTCCGCGATTATGCGATTAATGTACCGCATCCGGGCAGCGTCCTGGGCGAGGCCACTCGCGCGATGGGCGCTTTTCTGCGCGACGTCATTAAGCTTAACGAGCCGCACCGGAATTTCAGGCTCTTTGGCCCCGATGAAACTAAATCAAACAGGCTGACCAGCGTGTTCGAGGCCACCGATCGCGTTTTTGAGGGGGAAATCTACAAGACAGACGAACGGCTGGCGCCGGAAGGCCGGGTCATGGAGGTTTTAAGCGAGCATCTTTGCCAAGGCTGGCTTGAGGGTTACCTTCTTACGGGCCGTCATGGATTTTTCAACTGCTACGAGGCCTTTATCCACATTATCGATTCCATGTTCAACCAGCACGCCAAGTGGCTCAAGGTCACGCGTGAGATTCCGTGGAGACGTCCTATTTCATCGCTGAATTACTTGCTCTCTTCCTTGGTCTGGCGGCAGGATCATAACGGCTTTAGCCACCAGGATCCGGGATTTATCGATCATGTCGTGAACAAGAAGGCGGATATCGTGCGCGTCTATCTGCCTGCGGACGCCAACACTCTTTTGTCCGTGACCGATCACTGCCTGAGGAGTCGGCATTACGTCAATTTGATTGTAGCCGGCAAACAACCTCATCCCCAATGGCTAACCATGGAGCAGGCCATTGAGCATTGCACGGCCGGCATCGGCATTTGGGGCTGGGCCTCGAACGATCAGAATGGCGAACCCGACGCGGTAATGGCCTGCTGCGGCGACGTGCCGACCCTGGAAACCCTGGCGGCGGTGTCCATTCTACGCGAGCGCTTGCCGGAATTGCGCGTCCGCGTGGTCAACGTGGTTGATCTCATGAAGCTCCAGCCCGCCAGCGAGCATCCTCACGGCCTGAGTGAACAGGATTTTGACGGCATTTTCACGAAAGATAAACCGGTTATCTTTGCTTTTCACGGCTATCCTTGGCTCATCCACCGGCTGACCTATCGCCGCGCCAACCAGAAGAATTTTCACGTGCGCGGCTATAAGGAGGAAGGGACGACGACGACGCCTTTCGACATGGTGGCCCGCAACGATCTGGATCGCTATCATCTGGTCTCGGACGTCGTCGATCGGCTGCCCCAACTCGGGGCGCGGGCGGGCTATATTAAGGAAGACATGCGGGATCGGCTTATTCGCAACAAAAATTACATCGTGGAGAAAGGGGAAGACCTTCCCGAAATCCGCGACTGGAAGTGGACGCTTTGATTCCGGGCTTGCGCCGCCGGGCTCCCGTCGTATTCCTCGTGGACGTGGACAACACGCTTCTTGATAACGACGCCATCGAAGCCGATCTTAAGCGCCACCTGGAGCGGACCGTCGGGCGCGCGCGTCAGCGCCGGTATTGGGCGATCTTCGAGCGCCTGCGGCGAAAGCTCGGCTATGCGGATTATTTGGGCGCGCTGCAGAGTTATCGGGACGAACATCCGCGCGACTCGGGACTTTTAGCCATGTCCTCGTTCCTAATCAACTATCCTTTCGCCAAGCGCCTTTATCCGGACGCGCTTAAGGTCCTAAAACACCTGCGCCGATGGGGCACGACGGTCATCCTCACGGATGGGGACGTCGTCTTTCAGCCCCACAAGATAGAGCGCTCGGGAATTGCGAAAACCGTCGATGGCCGCGTCCTGGTTTACATCCACAAGGAGCGCGCTCTGGTCGACGTCGCCCACCGTTATCCGGCCGCGCGCTACGTGCTCATTGACGACAAGCTGCGCATCCTCGCCGCGGTTAAAAAAGCCTGGGGCGCCCGCGTCACGACCGTCTTTCCGCGGCAGGGGCATTACGCGCGCGATCGGCGCATCTTGGCGGCGTTTCCGCCGGCGGATATTTCCATCAATCGCATCGGCGACTTGCTTGAGCGGAAAATCCCTATTGAGTCCGCATGATGTCTATTTCGATGCGCCGGTTCTTGGCGCGGCCCGCGGCGGTGGCGTTGTTGGCGACGGGGCGATACTGCCCGTATCCGATTCCGGCCAGCCGCTGCGGGGTTATTCCTTGGGCTTGAAAAAATACGATGACCGCGTAAGCTCGGGCCATGGATAGTTCCCAGTTCGAATTATAGCGCCGGCTATGGATGGGAACATCATCGGTATGGCCTTCCACCACGATATCGTTGGGAATATGGGTGAGCTCTTTGGCCACCTGCGCGAGCACCGATTTGGCTTGAGGAGCGAGCACGGCGCTGCCAGACCCGAAAAGCACCCCGCTGGCGAGCGTCAGGCGGATCATCTGATCGTTGATCACGACCTGCGTCTCTTTGGAGAGAACGCTTTGCCCGAGACTTTTCCTGATTTCATTGGCCACGGATTCCTCGTTCCCGCGCTTAATCAGGCGTTGGTACATCTCTGAACTCGAAGCGCCGCCGAAGATTTTCTGGATTTTTAGCATCTCCTCCATGTATTGACGCGTGGCGGCGGTGCTTCCGCCGACTTTGCCCAGGCCCATGGAGAACATGATGAGGAAGAAGATCATCAGGTAGCTCATCAAATCGCCGTAAGTGACGGCCCATAGGGCGGATCTATTGAGCTGGCTTTCGAGATCTTCCTTTCTATTTTTACGCATGGTTCGGGGTGCTGCTCCTTAAACCAGGTAGGACTTGAGCTTGCGCTCGACCACCGAGGGGATGACGCGCTTGAGCATCATGACGACCCCGTCGGCCACCATGCGCTTGGCCTGCATCTCATCGAGGTAGCGCAGCCGCAGCTTTCCGGCGATGGGGAGGCAGAAGGCGTTCGCCAGGGAAATGCCGTAGAACGCCGTCGTGATCGCGATGGCCATGGCCTCGCCGACGCGGCTTGGATCGGAAATCTGGCGCAGAACCTGGACGATGCCGATGAGAGTTCCCAGAAGCCCGAACATCGGGGCGAGGACGCCCATGGTCCGAAAGACGTTGATGATCTCGTTCTGCCGATCGTAGGCCTGATCGATCTCGTTGTTGAGGACTTCATCGACCAAGGCGGGATCGTTGTATTCGAGCGCCGTTTTGGTCGCGTATCCCAGATAGCCGCCGACGGCCCTGGAGTCGGCTTCCTGGAACACCGAGACGCCGCGCGCGTGCATCTGCTCGGAGAGGGCGATCATGGTCGCGACAATTTGCCTCTTAGGTGGATAGCGTTGGTCCCTCCAGATTAGCCTTAGAGAGGAGATCGTTTCCCATAGCAGAGGCAGGGGGGTATTGACCAGGATGGCGCAGAAAGTTCCTCCGATGACGATGCCAAGGCCGTGCCAATTGAGAAATACCGCGGGGAGGCTGCCTGTTATGGCTCCGATGACGACCATCCCCGCGATGGCGCCGTAACCGATGAGCGTTGTGATATCCATTTTATTTTAGACCTGATTATATAACAATGCGGGCCAAAGCCAAGTTGAAGTAATCATGTTATGATGCGTCCTTTCTGAACTCGCCGAGGACTTTTTCGAATCGGGCGCGCAGGCGTTCGAGTTCGTTCCGGAGTTCCTTGATTTCCGAGTCGCGCAGCGCCGCCTGGGTCCGCGCGATGGAGAGCTCTCCCTCGTTCATGATGAATTTCCCTTCGATGCTCTTGAGCGCTTCGCTCACGCGGCGGGTCAAGGCGTCCAGCCCGCTTTCGCCAATTTTAGCCTCCAGCTTCGCCGCTAAATCCCGCAAGAGCGCCTCAAAGCGCGAAGATTGGCTTGCGAGCCTGGATTCCGCCTCCGCGGCGAGGCGGCGCAAAATTTCCTCGGCTTTCGAGGCATCCTCCTTGCCGCCGCTGATTTTAACGATCCGCGTCTCGAGATCCTCGATGCGTTTGGCGCCGGCGGCCAACTGCGCATGAAGCTGCCGGAAGGCTTCCTCGGAGCGGTGTTGCGCCACGCTGGTCTGAACAATAGCTTCCGCTTCACGATGAGCCGTGGCGCTGGCCTCTTCCCTCTCGCGTAGGCGTATTTCGGCGGCCAGGGCGCGTTCCTGGGTGTCGCGGAGCTGCCGCTCCAGGGCCGCGAGCCTGCGCTCCAGCGCCTCTTGCGCGGGGGAGGACTCGGCAGGCGGTGGAGCGGGCGCGGGTTCCGAAGGAGTATGAATTGGCCCGGGCGGCGGCTCTTGCGGCCGTTGAGGCGGATGCAGAGCGCTGAAAAGCGACGAGGAGCCTTTTTCAGGATTTTTAAATGGGGTCGCCATGGCCTTGTCTCCCGGACCGATTAGGCCGGAGTGCCTCCCGCCACGGAAGCTTGCTCGCGTCCCCGGCGCAGGTTTTCTTTATCGATAAGCCCTTCTTCGACGAGCTTCGCGACTTCTTCTTCGAGCTTTATCTGCGCGTTGCGGCGCGCGGGTTCGTCGGACACGTACCGCGCGGTCGTTTCCTCGATAACGCGCCAAGTGCCTGCGGTGACGTTTTCCTTTAGGGCGTCCTTGACGGACTGGGGGCCCTGAGAAAGGGCCGCGGCCATCTCGTCTAAGCGGACGCGGGAAAGGAGATGGGACCATTCGTCGTGGCTCAGGTTTCTGATGTCTTCGAGCAGGAAGATGCGGCTCCTGATCTGCTCCGCCATGGCCGGATCATGCTTGGCCAGCTCATTTAGTATTTCCATGCGCCGCGCGACTCCGGCGGCTTGAACCATCTGCACCACGGTTTGCGGCCCTCCGATGGTTCCCGAAAGCCGCCGCTCGACCTCTTCCTTGAGGCTCATGATCATCTCAGGCTCGACGAAGCGCGGGTTAAACAGGCTCGTCATGACCTGGGACGTCGCCTCGGGCGGCAGGATTTTAAGGAAACGCTGGAGCAGGTCCGGGGGCAGATGGGAAGCCAAAATCGCGATATTCCCGGGATCCTCGCCCTTGACCATGTCGGCCAGCACGTCCAATTGTTCGGCCCTTACATTGAAGACGACAGGCTCGGAGGCAAGTTCCAATCCCTGCGTTGGCGCGCCCAAGCGCGGGAGTTCCGCTTTTTCCAATTCAGCCAAATCATCCGTCGGCGGAGGAAGGCTTTCAGCCGCCCCCGCGCCCGGTCCCTTGAAGTCCATGGTGATTTGCTGCATTTGCGCGCGCGCCATTTCATCCATGGCCTTGGCCAACTTGAGGAAGCAAAGCGCTACCACCGTTAGGGTGATGAGCGAGAGCAGACTTAGGAGAATGTACTTGACGAGCAGGCTCGCCGTTTGGGGAGAATACCACACCGTTTTCCACAGCGGGGCGAATTTGGCCCGCACCAAAGTCAGCGTGTCTCCCCTTTGGGGGTTGAGATTAAGGACATTGGTGATTACATTCTCTATTTCCGGGACGGTGGCTTCGGGGACCGCATAGTCCAAGACCAGGGTCACGTGCAGGCGCTTGACGAAGTTGGCCGGATAAGTATTCTCTCTTTCGTAGGACTGAGGCAGCTCGGCGGTCTGCGCCTGCGGCTGGACGGGCACGCCGGGCAGAAGCTCGGGCGAAGCGTTTCCGCTCTCTTGCCCTGAATTCCAGAGATAGGATTCGGCCGGATTGGGAGCCTCTCCGGACTTGGTCTCGACTTTTTCGATGCGGGTAAAGTCGATATCGGCGTCCACCAGCACGTTGGAGCGGTTGGGGCCCAGGATTTTAAGCAGAATGGCGTCGGCGCGCTGATCCAAGGTCTGCTCGAAGGACGCTTTTTCGTTGAGCGGGATGATTTGGGCTCGCAGTCTGGTCGCCGTGGAAAGCAGCAGCAGGCAAAGGAGGATGGAGAGCGGAAGGACGCGGCCTGCGAGAGTTGGACGAATGTTGATTGGGGAGAGCGCCGCGCGCCTTGGCGAGAGAGGCAGCCTCGCCCAAAACGTCGAGCCTTTGCCCAGCCCCGCGCTCTCCACGCCCATGCGGCCTCCGTGGGCCGCGACGATTTCCTCGGAAATGGAGAGTCCCAGGCCCCAACCCTCTCTGCGCTGGCCGGCGTCCTTGGCGAAAGCGGACTGGTAGAATTTCTCGAAAACGCGGCGGCGTTCCGAGGGGTGAATGCCGGCGCCCGTATCCCGGACCTGGAACGTGACGGACTGGCCCACCACCGAGGCCTTGAGCTCGACGCGTCCGCCGGGAGGGGTGAACTTCACGGCATTGCCCAAGAGGTTGAGAAGCACGCGGCTTAAACGGAAGCGATCGGCGCTGAGAGTCGTTTTTGCGGGTGGTTCGCTGCAGAAAAACAGGACGCCCTTTCTCTCCGCCGCGGGCGCTATTTGCCGGGAAATTTCCCCCATGAACTCAGAAATTTCAAAGGGCAAGGGCTGCAGGCGCAATTTTCCCGCTTCGATGACCGCCAAGTCCGTGAGGTCCTCGACCAGACGGCCGATATGCTCGGAGGCCTGGATGATGTTGGAGACTTTTTTCTTGTCATCGGAGACCAGACTGCCGCGCGATTCAAGCATGCGGCCGTAGCCCGTGATCGCGGTCAATGGCGTGCGGATGTCGTGAGTGACCATGGAGAAGAATTTAGTCCTTAAATTGTTGAGGCGCGAGAGCTCGGCGTTGTTGAGCTTGAGCCGCCGGGACAGGGCGACGAGCCGCCGGTTCCTGAAGGCGATTTCCGATTTAGACAACGCGATTTGGGCCAGAAATCTGTCCGCGGCGGCGCGATCGCTTCTTTCCCTGATGCGGTGCCGTCCGAACTGAAAAAATCCGGAGGTTTGGCTGACCATAAGCATGGTCGCGGCCAAAAGCAGGAAAAGCAGGGGCATTAGCCCGATAATCAAGATGTCCATGACGAGGCTCCTCCAAGGATTAGTTCATCAGAATTCTGTCTCATTGAGGTAAATTTTTCTCCATGAAGCCGCGCAGCTTTTCATTGGATGGGTTAAGCGCCAGGGATTTGGTCCAGGCCAGCCGCGCCAGTGCCGTGTTATTGTCGGCGAAATAAGCCGAACCCAGACGCATCCAGGCTTCCGCGTTATCGGGAGAGATCAGAACGGCTTCCCGTCCCAGTTCTTCCGCGGCGGCGAATCGGCGGCGGTAGATATCGTCAAGCATGGCCGCCATGCGATCCGCGGTGAAGGACTGCGTGTCCATGATGTCCCTTCCGACAACCGCTTGGTGGGTCACGCTGGAAAGGCTGTCTAGAAGATCCATGTAGGGCACGGCGCGGCCCGAGGTCCCTGCCGCCACGTGCGCGAAGACCATGGCGTCGGCCTCGCGGCGATCCAGATAAGCCTCCACGGCTTTGGAACCCAAGATTGCCGCGGCGTTATCCTCGGCCAAGACTTTTTGATCCTCGGGGTGATCCGCTAAATCCATGGCGTTGACGAGCAGCTTCAAGCGTTGGGCCGTGGCGCGCCAACTCGCCGAGTTTTCCCAGTCAAGTCCGATGGCCGCTTGGAAATCCGTGGAGGCCGCTTCGTAGCGGCGCTCCTTCAGCTCCTGCAGAGCCAGCGCCACCCGGTCGCCGGCGAAGCTGGAAAGCTTGCTCGGCGCCTTGCGGCTTATGAATCGATAGGTTATGGACGCGCGCTCCGCCATGCCCAAAGTGGAATTTTCCAGCATGGCTACATCGAAGGAAAGATTTTTTCTGAACGTGATTCCCGCGCCGAAGGAGATGCCGTCATCGCCATAACCCGCCCGAAGGGCCGCGAATCCAAGCACATACTCGCCGCCGATATTAACCATCCCGCTCTGAGAGACGTCGAGAGCCAGGAGCAAAGGACTGAAAACGCGGTAGGAGGCTCCCAGGCTCGCCGTCGTGGGAAGAGAATCCGAAGTTTTTCCCTGCGAGAATTTGACGGTATTGTCCAAGGTCAAGCCCAACATCATCTTGCCGCTGAAAAGCGGGCCGTATTGGGCTCCGAAGCTCGCGCCGTAAAGCGTGTCCGAGGCGTTGGCGAGCGAGCGCTGATCCAAGCGGATGTCGCCGCCGAGAGACAAATCGGGAAGAAGCCAGCCGCGCACGCCGCTGGCCAAGTCCAGCGCGGTCTCGGCCCAGCTGAAGGACCCGGTGGGGTTGTTCAAGGCGTCGCGTCCCTGCGCTCCGGAGACGCCAAAACGGATGAGTTCGGCGCCCCAGCTTCCCGGGACGCGGTGGTAATTCCGCGCGTAATCAATCATGTCGTAAGAGGCTCCGCCGAAGAGTACCTGGTGCATGAGGGTTGCCTCGGGCGCGCTCAAAAGCGCCAATCCCGCCGGGTTGTAGGCGATTGATTCCGCGTCGCCCGCGACCGCGGTAAATGCGCCTCCCATGGCCAGGGCCCGCGCGCCGCCGCCGTAATCGAAAATTTGGCCGGGACTGCCAGCGGGAAGCTGCTGCGCACGCGCGCTTTCCGCCAGAACCGCCAAAAATAGAAAAATGATCAAGACGGCGATCTTTTCCTGGTGGCGGCGAAGTTTTAAGGGAACGGGGCGGCTCATCAATGGATCACCCCGATCTTATATGTCGTGCGCGCGCCGCTTGATTGGAAGACCGCGATGTAGATGCCCTTGGACACCTTGCGTCCGGTTCCATCGGCCCCGTCCCAGGTGACGTTGTTGGTCCCTTGCAATCCGCCGTTTTCTCCGGCGCTAAAATGCATGTCGCGGACCAGCCCGCCGAAGACGTCAAAAATCTTGATGGTGACGTCTTCATTGGCCGTCAGATCGTAGACGATGGTGGCTTGCCCGCTGCGGGAGTCAAAGGGGTTGGGATAAGAGGAGAGCCCGGAAAAATCCGAGCCCGGCGTAGAGCCCACCAGCACGCGGATCGGGCTCGACGGCGTGCTTAATAGTCCCGCGCCGCTGACGCTTTGAATTTGGAAAAGATAGGTGCCGGCAGGCAGATTCTCAACTCCAGCGGGTGGCGTGACGAGGCTTGTCGTGGAGAGATCCACGCTTTCGGGGCTCAAGGCGTCTAGCCCCTCTACGATTTGTCCTTGGGTTTTTGCGTTGTACCAAACCGGAGAATCAAGGTTCATGTATTGGAGGAGGTATCCCCTGATTCCTGAAGGCCCTGCCGTGGCGGCAGGCCAGGAAGCGATGACCGTGGTCTGCCCGGGGGTGATGGACAAGGGAGTGGGCGCTCCGGGAATGGTGGTGTCTACCAGCTGCCCCACGCTTTCACCCGTGGGGCTCGTATACCCCAGGCTCGAACCGACCTTCACCGAAACGTAGTAGCTGGTGCCCGTGAATAAAAGCAGGCCGGTCGCGGTGTAGGTGGTGGAGGATGCGGGGATGATCGGCGTAAATCCTCGGATGTCGGTTCCGCCGGGCGTGGTGCCGATGGCGTAGGAGGCGGAATTAATGGAGCCCAGGGCGACGGTCGAGGTCCAGACAAAGGAGAGCGAGTCGAAAGTTCCATCGTATTGACCGGTGGGCAGAGTCACCGCAGGCGTCTCGGGCGTGCGGCCGTCAAGGACTTGGGCCAGCGCCGTCTGGAATGGGAGGTTCGCCCCGGAGACCGAGTCGGGAGACAGGACGGAGAGCTGAGAGGCTCCTGAAAGGGCCAGGCCCACGGTGTCCCCAATGGTCGCGTTAGCCGTCGGCGTCAAGGTGACGAAATACACGCTGGAAGACACGCCGACCGTTTGCGCCGTGGAAAACTGGACGTCTGCGACGCCGGAGGCGACAGTGCCGGTTCCGATAAGAACATCCGAACCGTCCCAAACGCCGTTGCCGTTGGCGTCCAGATACACTTTGACGGCGGCTATGCCCGCGTCCGACAAGGTGCCGAGACGGGTGAAGTTGGCTTGCTTCCAGACTGAAAATACGGGACTGGCCCAAGCCGTAATTCTCATAACTGGAGTCTCGACACCCTGGATGACGCCGGAAGAGATGAGATTTTCCGGCAATACGCTGAGCACATCGGGAGACTTGGAGATAGGGATGACGCTGGAATTGATTGGGAAGCCGGAATTAACGACGAAATTGGGCGCATTAACTGCGACAGAACTCGCGCTCGAGACCGAGAGGCCCAGGTCCGCGTTATAATTCGCCCTGGAACTGATGTCTACGGCCAGGATAAGGCCCGTTTTTGTCAGACCGGCGGTCAGCGGCGTGCCGAGGCTCAGAAACGCGACGCCGCTGTGAAAAGGAGAGCTTAGCGAAGCCAACTCCGTATCAGAGGAAATGTTCAGGACGCCGTTGCCGACGTTGTCTTCATAGAGCCGGAGCTCCGTGACGTCGGAATCGGCGGCAGAGCCGAGAGCGTTGACGGTCAATCCTTGAAGCGCAAGCTCGTATTGCGTGGTGTTGACTTGGAGGTTGAGCATCTGCACGGCGGTCGCGCCTTGAGGCAGACTTCCCGGCGTGGCGTCTTGCCCGGAAACGTCTAGCCCGGCTTCGGTGGCGACGATGGTTCCCGTGCTTGAAACGAAGGGAAAGGGCCCGGCCACCGTGCCGATGGGGTTGGTGATGGAGACGGCGGACGCAGCGGAAAGATTGGCCGCCAAGGTGTCCCCGGCTTGGGCGGTCGGACTCAAGGCGTAGGAAATGTAATAAACGTAAGTCGTGGACGCGCTTAAAGTGCGGTTAATGCTGATGTCGGCCAAGCCTCCTGAGAACGTGCCTTGGCCCAGCAGATTGAAGGTGACGGGATTAAAGGCCTCGGGCGGATTCGGATCCTGGTACACCTTCACCGCGGAGACATCCGAATCCAGGCCGCTTCCGCTGCGGCGCACGGCGATCTGCGTGATCGTCATTTGCCCGGAATCCACCGTCAGCGTCGCTTCCAATACCGCGTACTCTCCTCCTTGGGAAAGTTCTGCCGGCGTCTCCGACATGGGCGAGACCGTAAGCGTATTCGCGAGTTCTATGGGGAAGAGGTTGGATGCAAAAGGCTGGGTCGAGAATGAGACCGTATTGGAAGAGTTGGAAAGGACGACGTCTGATGTCGTGTCAAGCTGAAGCCCCAGGGTGTCTCCAATTGGCGCGCCGCCGGAAAGGCCCATGACCGCGAAGAAGATCGCCGGACTGTCGCTCACGGTCGCGGAGGAAGCGCTTGAGGTAAAGGCCACGGTCGCGACGCCGTTAACGAAGTCGTCAAGGCCGCTGGAAACCAGGGAATCCGTTCCTGACTCGAAAATCCCATCTCCGTTGGCGTCGCGGTAAAGCGCGATGGAGGAGACGGAGTTGGAAGGAGCGTTTCCGGCAAGGTGAAAAACAATGCTGGAAATTTTTACGGTCCCGCTTCCGGTTTGTCCCGTGATTCTGAGAACGGGAACGTCGTTTTGTCCTGGAGACGCCGCGGTCGGAGCATCGCTGTAGGGCGTTAGAGTGACTGTCGCAGTCGAGGCGGTGATGACGGTTTGACTGGAAATAAACGGCAGGGCGGTTGATGTTTGCACGTTCCAGTTCTGCCCTGAGAAGTTGAAGGCCGTCGCGCTGGAAATTTCAGCCTGAAGATCGTCTCCGCCGAGAGCTTGAGAATTGATGTTGAAAACCACGAAGTAGTTCTTGGGGGTCGTGGTGAGGTTCTCGCTTGAAGTAAAAGTTACCGTGGCAACGCCTGAGGTGAAGTTCTGACCGGCGTTTGATATCTCCACGTCCGTCCCCGGCTCAAAGAGCCCGTCGTCGTTGGCATCGCGCCATACCGAGACGCCGTTTACGTCGGAGGCCAAGTCCGTGCCCAGCCCTGAGACGACCAAGCTCGACCAGGGCGCGCTTCCGGCTGCCGTGTTCAGTTGGATGCGCACGAACGCGGTTTGGGAGCCCTGGGCGGCTGCTGCCGGCGCGGCGTTGGCAAAAACGGCTTGCACGGTGGGGACGGTCGTCACCAAAACCGCCCAAGGCCCGGATTTGACGATGTTGCCCGCTAAATCAGAAGCGGTAAAAATAACTTGATTGGTCGCGCCGCAGGGGGAGATACCGCCGCAGACTGTCGTCGTAGTCGAAGCCGCGAAATTCAAGCCTGATGCGGAAATTGTTTGCATCGATGTGGATCCATTGAAGCCGGTTAAAGCGGTGGGAATGGGAGCAATCTGGTAAATGTCTCCGCCGGTGGAGTCTCCGGCGTAAAGATTGCCGTTAAAAGCAGCCAGCGAACTGATGACGCTGCCGATGGGAGCTCCGTTATTAATCGTGGTCCAACTGCTGCCGTCGACACTGACGAAAACTTGCCCCGATTGAAAATCCGCGGCATAGAGTTTGCCGTCGAACGCGGCAAGAGTATCAAGATCGGTTCCGATGCTTGCTCCTCCGTTGGTCGTGGTCCAGGAATTGCCGTCGGAGGTGGCGTAAACGGAAGCAGGCAAATAACCAGCGGCATAGAGCTTGCCGTCGAATACGGACAATGCCTTGATAGTTCCGCCGAGGGCGATGCCGCCCTGCGTATCGGTCCAGGTCTCGCCGTTCGCGCTGACAAAAACGTGCCCGTTGCTGTCTCCATCGTAAAGCCTGCCGTTGAAAACAACCAGTGAGTTCGCGACTCCGCCGATGGGAGCGCCGCCGTTGGAGGCGCTCCAGAACGTTCCATCCGAGCTTTCGTAAACGCGACCGGTGGAGTCCCCGGCGTAGAGCTTGTCGTTGAACACGCTCAAGGAGAAGATGTCCGTTCCGACGGCCATGCCGCCGTTGGTTGCATTCCAGACATTCCCGTCCGCGCTGACATAGACAGAGCCGTCGGCATCGCCGGCGTAAAGTTTTCCGTTGAATACGGTTAATGCCCGTACGGTGCCCCCTATGGGGACTCCGCCGTGAACCGGACTCCAACTCTTTCCGTCCGCGCTGGCATAAACATCCCCATTGAGTTCTCCGGCGTAAATTTCCCCATTGAAGATGGCCAGGGCATGGACGCCGTTCCCGACTGGTGCGCCTCCATTGGAAACGGTGATCGTAGAGGCGTCGATCCAGCTTAATCCATCATTGGTCGAGTACATGACGCCAAAGCTGGTCGCGAACTGCGGATCGTTGTGTCCGTCGCCGGCGAAGGCGAGCGCCGACGTTGAAACGGCCAGCCCCGTGCCCGCGTCCTGAAGGGTCATTTGGACGGTGACTCCTTGGCTTAGGGCGTTAATCTGGTTCTCGCTTAAAACCCCCTGATTGCCGACGCTGTAAAAGGAGGAAGCAGTCGGGGAGGCGAAGTCGGTGGTGAAGCTGGCGGTTTGGGACCAGAGTCCTTGGTCTCCCAGAAGCCCGTTTTCGGTCGCGACGCGCCAGTAATAGATCGCGTTGCTGGCCAGCGTGAAGGTGGATATGTATGCGCCGTCCGCGGTTGGCACCATGGTCGAGGCGATGACCGCCGGCGTGGAAATGGAGATGACGATGTTTCCGGCGCCAAAATTGGGGTCTCCCTTGGAGACCTGCAATATATAGGAAGGGCTGGTAATTCCGGCGATGGTCGCTGTGGCCGCTCCAATCCAATCGAAATTAGGCTGGACGTTGACGTCGTTTGTTGGATAAGTGGGTGTGGAAATTGCCGCTACGAGAGATGTGTCCACCAGGATGGCGTAAGGTCCAGCCGTGACCACGTTGCCCGCCATATCGGAACCGGTAAAAATGACTTGGTTCGTGGCGCCGCAGTGGGATATGCCGCCGCAGGTGACAGTGTTTGTCGATCCTGCAAGATTTAGGCCGCTGGCGGTCAGTGTTTGGGCCGTGGTTTCGCCATTGGAGCCCGGGAGAACCGCGGAGAGAGGGGAAATGCGGTAGATTTTTCCGTTCCCGTCGTCTCCTGCGTAGAGATTTCCATTGAAATCGGCCAGACCGTAGATGTTAAGCGCCCCGAGCGTCGCGCTGGAAGCGGCCAGGGTCCATGAATTTCCGTCCGCGCTGACGTAAAGCCCGTTGCTAAAGTCCGCGGCATAGAGCTTGCCGTCGAAGGCGGCCAGGGAGACGATTTGACTTCCCACGGCCGCAGTGCCATTGACGGCGCTCCAGGAGTTTCCGTCCGCGCTGGCGTAGATTTTGCCGGTGCCTTCATCTCCGGCGTAAATCTTGCCGTCAAATGTCGCCAAAGAGTAGATGCTTGAACCCACGGCCGTGCCGCCGTTCGTGGCGCTCCAGGAGTTTCCGTCCGCGCTGACGTAAATTTTGCCGTTGCCGGCGTCTCCGCCATAGAGCCTTCCGTTGAATACCGCCAAGGCCAGTATGCTGCTGCTGCCCAAGGCCGACTGGGACGCGGCCAAGGTCCAGGAATTTCCATCCGCACTGACGTAAATATTGCCGTTGCTGTAATCCCCGGCGTAAAGCTTTCCGTTGAACACGGCCAGGGCTTGGATGCTGGCTCCCACCGATGCGCCGCCGTTGACGGTGCTCCATGAATTCCCGTCCGTGGTGGCGTAAATTTTGCCGTTGCCGGCATCTCCGGCATAGAGCTTGCCGTTGAAGACGGCCAGCGGCCTGATGCGGTTCCCGACGGCCAGTCCGCCTTTGGTGGCGCTCCAGGAATTTCCGTCCGGGCTCGTGTAGATTTTCCCGCTGCTGAAGTCTCCGGCGTAGAGGTTTCCGTTGAACGCGGCAAGAGACATGATTTCGGTTCCCACTGTCCCGCCGCCGACGGTCGACGTCGCGGAATCATCAATCCAGCTCTGCCCCGCGTCCGTTGAATACATGACGCCGAATCCAGACGCCGTTTGAGGTTCGTCGTGCCCGTCGCCGGCGAAGGCCAGGGCGTCGGTCGAAACGGCCAAGCCCGTTCCGGAGTCCTGCAGCGTGACTTGGACGGTCACTCCTTTGCTCAGGGAGTTGTAGGAGACTTCGCCCACCGGCCCGCCGGGGGCGATGCTCGCAAAGCCGGAGGCGGACGGTTTGGTAAAGTCAGTCGCGAAGCTGGCCGTCGCGGACCAACCGGAAGGCGCGCCGTTGCCGTCGACGGTCCGGACGCGCCAATAGTAGGTCGTGGCGTCAGAGAGGGTGCCGCTGTAGACATAGGCGCCGTCGGCCGTGGGAACCATCGTGGAAGCCACAACGGCGGGGGTGGAAATATCGATGGCGATGTTGCCCGCGCCGAAACTCAAATCTCCTTTGGAGACTTGTAGTTCGTAATGCGCACCGGAACTCAAGCCAGCAACGACCGAGGTGCTGGGGCCTTGCCAATCGAAGTTTGGCTGCACGTTGACATTGCCGTTTGGGTATGTGGGGGTGGAAAGCGCCAAGCCTACGGTCGTGTCTACCAATACGGCGAAAGGTCCGGCCGAAACCACGTTGCCGGCTTGATCCGATGCGGTGAAAATGACCTGATTTGTCGCGCCGCAGCGGGAAGCGCCGCCGCAAGTCGTGGTGTTAGTTGAAGAGACAAGATTTAACGTTGTGGAAAGCGTTTGGGCGGAGGTGGTTCCGTCCGCGCCCGTAAGGGACGCGGCAACTGGCGTCAGTTGTGCGACGCTATTGTATAGACTCCCTGCATATGTGCTACCTAAGTACAACTGGTCATTGAAACCGCTCAAGCTATCATCATTGGCGAAATAGTAAGCGGGATTGGAGTCCACCTGCCAATTTGAGCCGTCAGTGGTGTCATAAAGGCTGAAAGCGGCGAGGTAAAGCCTACCGCCGAACTCGGCGAAAGCTTCGTTCGTAGCAATATTGCTTGCGGTGAACCAACTTTGTCCGTCGCTACTTGAATATATGCTGCCGCTGGTTCCGACATAAAGTTTGTTATTGTAAATGGCTAATGCGCCTTGGGATGTGGAAAGACTTAGCACGGAAGACCAATCTACTCCATCGGAAGAAACGTAGACGCCGTTGGCGGCGGCGGCATAGAGGCTTCCGTGAAACGACATAAGAGAATAAACGGGTCCGGCGGTTACGGTTGTAGATAGGACCAGAGTCCATGCCGAGCCGTCCGGGGTTCTATAAACCCCGGAGGATGCCGAGGCTGCGTAAAGATCGCCGTTGAAGCCGAAAAGTGAATTGACGGCTCCCGAAGATGCCTGGAAGCTTGTTGGGCTCCAAGAGAAACCGGTAGCGGAGGAGTAAACGGAGCCGCTCGCGCCTACATAGAATTTCCCATTGAATTGAGCGAATGACATTCTGTCATTCACTGTTGGAATGCTTCCTACATTGCTCCACGTGTTTCCGTCGCTTGATACTTCCAGGCCGTTTGAATAATTAAGATTAAAAAGATTATTTTTGAATGCGGCTAAAGAGTAGACTCCGCCAGAAGCCAAGTCCAAGTATGTGCCTTGTCCTGCGGACCATTCGACCCAGCTTTGGCCCGCGTCGGTGGAATAAATGACGCCGTACTGCCTAACTGGGCTGGAAATGTCATGTCCGTCCGTCGCGACATAATTGGTGCCCGAGGAAACCATCAGCCCCGAGGTCGCGTCCTGCACCGTGATTTCTGCGGTGATGCTGGAAGCGGACGTGTTCCACTGCGATTCTCCCAAAGCGCCGCCGGTGGAGGACACGCTTTTGAAATTGGACGCCGTGGGCGCGGTGGCATCGTAGCCGAAAGGTCCGGCGTCCTCCTGGGTTCCGGCGGCGCCGCCGGAGTCGAAGCCCTCGGCGTGGAAATACCACTGTCCCTCGGAACCGGCGTTTTCAGTTTGAATGCCGGAGGTCCAAGAGGTTTCGCCCGCGCCGCACGAGAGCCCGGTATCTGCGCCGTTGAACGCGTAAGTCGGGTTGTTGTCCCAGCGAACGCAAATGGAAGCGACATTGCTCAAGCCAAAATTGGCGCCAAAGACAAAGACGGCGTTGTTGGTCCAAGTGGCGGAAGAGGCGTCGAGGGGCGTGATGCTCACGACGGCTTGGGCCCGGGCCGCGACAGGAAGGAGAAAAACGGCTGCCAGCGCGAAAATGAGCGCGGACGCCGTCTTTTTCATATTAACGTTAGTATATAGATAGGGTTCCGACCAATCACGAAGGAATCACGAAGTTTTTGATATGATTGCCTCTGCCGATAGAAAACAATATGGCGCGAGCGTCCCTGTTCATCGTCAGCCGGACACCGCTTTTGGCCCATCGCTGGGCCAAGCTCTTCGATCACGAGTGTTCGGCGGCCGTGCGAGCTCTAGAAAAATTCAGGTTCGCGGGGGAAGAAAAGGCATCGCGGCCCGACCTTGTCCTTCTCGATTACGCCTGCTTGACGGAACCGCAGGCTGATTTTTTGCGGCGCTTAAAAGCCATTTATCCTAAAACGTCTTTTATCCTGACTTCCTTCGCGTTTCTGGACAATTCCCGCATCGTGGAGATGCTGGAAGCCGGCGCTGATGATTATTTTTCACAGTCCCTCCCTCCGGATTTGGTGCGCGCCAAGATCAGGGCTCACCTCAGGCGGATCGGCGCGGGCCAGGCTTCGCGGCTGGGCGCCAAGCGGTTCGTGAGAGGCGGAAAAAATTTGAGACTCAACGTGCCTCTGCGGCGGGTGTATCGCCGCTCGGACGGCGCGGAGTGGGAGCCCCTGGTTTTTCTGACGCCTTCGGAGTGCGTCATATTGGAAGCGCTGTTTTCCCAGGCGCCCGCGCCCGTCGAACGGGGGACGCTCCGGGATTTGATCGCGCGCGACGTCGATTCCGGCATCCGCATCAGCAGCGTAGACAAGCACATCGAGTCGCTGCGGGGGAAGCTGGCGCCGGAGGGCCGCCGCATCCGCACCATTTACGGCAAGGGGTATTCCTGGGATGAATAAAAAAAGCGCGAAGCAATTGACGGTGCTGCTGGCCGAGGACGACGAGATGCTGCGCGGGATGGTCGCGGAAATTCTCTCGGACGGCGGCTACCGGGTTTTGGCGGCGGAAGACGGGCAGGCGGCGTGGGAAAAAATCACCGCGCAAGGGGCGGACATGGCCGTGCTCGACTGCAATATGCCGCGCCTTGACGGCTTGGCTTTGACTAAACGCCTGCGGAAGGATCCGCGTTTTTCCGGAATGCCCATCATGATGCTGACCGTCAAATCCATGGTGGAAGACCAATTGGTCGGCTATGGCAGCGGCATCGATGACTATCTTCCAAAGCCTTTTGATGATCAGGTTCTGCTGACCCGCCTCAAGGTTCTTGCGCGGCGCATCCTGAACGCGTAGGGAACGATTGTCTCGGAATTATGGAAAAAGCTAGGATCCTTTCAAGGAAGTTCTGAGTTTTGGAGAGGTGGCCGAGCGGCTGAAGGCGGCGGTTTGCTAAACCGTTATACCTGTGTAAACGGGTATCGAGGGTTCGAATCCCTCCCTCTCCGGTTTTACGTCATCCACGTCATGACCGAGCGCGCGCCGAGCGCCACTTGACGCTGCCGCGTTGAGATGCTAAGTTTTCACCATGCCGAAAATATCCGCTTCATCTAAGACGCCTGCTTCCCATTCTTCGGGCGGAGCCGCCGCCGCGCGGCCGCGAGAGCTTCTCAAGCTTGCGGCGGAGCTTTTGGGCGGTGAAGATACAGCTCTTGAGAAAATCCGGCGCGAGATCCCTGCAAAAGGCTTGCCGCCGATTAGCATCGGTCCTGAGGAAGGGAAAATTCTGGAGACGCTGGCTCGCTCCTGCGGCGCGCGCAAGATCGTCGAAGTCGGAACGCTGGCCGGCTATTCCGCGTGCTATTTGGCCCGGGCTCTGGGTCCCGGCGGCATCGTGCATACCGTGGAGTATGATGCGCGCCATGCCGCTGTGGCGCGCCAGAACATCGAAAGCGCCGGTTTTACGAAGAAAATCATCGTCCACGAAGGCGCGGCTCTGGATGTCCTTCCCCGCCTCGCTTCGGAGGGGCCTTTCGATCTGTGTTTCATCGATGCGGACAAGGCTAATTACCACCGCTATCTTCACTGGGCCGCGAACAACGTGCGTTCCGGCGGGCTGGTCATCGGGGACAACGCGTACCTTTTCGGCAAGCTTCACCTGCCGCCGGAAAAAGCAGGCGAGGACGCGGCCGGGGTTCCCGCGATGCGGGAATTCCTGAAGACCATGGCCGATACGAAGCTGTTCTCCTCCTGCGCCATGATCCCCACGTCCGAGGGAATGGCCGTGGCCGTGCGCCGATGACGGCGACCAAGGCCGGCGTTCTGCGGCGGCCTTTCGGCCGCACCGGGCTTTCCGTTTCCGAAATCGGCTTCGGCGGCTGGGGCATCGGCAAGTCCATGTGGGGAAAGACGGACGACGATGAGTCGCTGCGCGCGCTGCAGGCCGCCTTGGAGTGCGGCATCAACTATTTTGACACGGCGTTCGCCTACGGCCATGGCCATTCGGAAAAGCTTATCGCCCGTCTTATCAAGATCGCGCGCGTGCCGGATATCGTCGTCTCAACGAAAATCCCGCCTAAAAACATGCAGTGGCCGGCGCGGCCCATGACGCCGTTGTCCCTGGCTTTTCCGCCTGACTGGATCGCGCAGTGCGTGGAGAAATCATTGCGCAATTTGGGCGTGGGCGTCCTGCAATTGGAGCAATTCCACGTCTGGACGGACGCCTGGCTTAAAGATCCGGCGTGGCCGGAAGTTCGGGAAACCATCGCTCGCCTCAAGAAAGAGGGAAAAATTCTGCGCTTCGGCGCTTCGCTTAACAGCGACGATCCGGAGTCGGGCCTTGGCCTCATCCGCGGCGGGTTCGTCGATCAGGTCCAAGTTCTCTTTAATCTCTTCGATCAGCGCGCGGCGGACAGCCTTTTTCCTCTCTGCCGCGAGAATGGGATCGCGGTGGTCGTGCGCTGTCCCTTCGATGAGGGAGGCCTGACTGGGACTCTGTCCCCGGACACGCGCTTCGAGCCCGAGGATTTTCGCAGCTATTATTTTGCGGGCGAGCGCCTGACGGAGACCTGCCGCCGCGTTCTCTCTCTTAAGTCGGCCGTGCTGGGGCCAAAGGCCTCGGACCTTATCACCGCCGCGCTTAAATACTGCTTGAGCTTTCCCGCCGTTTCCACGGTCATCCCCGGCATGCGCCGCGCGCCGCACGTCCTGCAGAACGCCGCCGCGTCGGACGGGAATTATTATGACGAGCGCGAACTAAAGACTATCGCGGAGCACCGCTGGGTCCGCGATTTCTACCGCTAGCAAGGCATGCCTTCCACGCGCCGCCGCGATATCAAGATTTCGGCCGTTCTTCCCGCGTTAAATGAGGCGGCGGCGGTGGCCGGAGTAGTTGCTTCCGTCCGCGAGGTTCTCTCCGGCTTAGTGGAGGAATTCGAGGTTATCGTTGTAGACGACGGGTCGAGCGACGGCACGGGAGAAGCCGCGCGCCAGGCCGGCGCGACGGTCCTTCGGCACGCGGCGAATAAGGGCTATGGGCGGGCGCTCGTGAGCGGAATCGCGGCCGCCAAGCACGACTGGATTTTGACCATCGACGCCGATGAGTCCTACCCCGTGTCGGAAGCGGCAGGCTTGGTCCACTTCGCGCCCGATTTCGATTTGATCATCGGATCGAGGACCGGCATCCATTTCTGGGGCTCGCCTTTTCATGCGCTTCTGCGTTGGCTTTATTTGCGCATGGCCAGCTTCGTCGTTGGGGAAGCCATCCCCGACGCCAATTCCGGGTTGCGCTTGTTCCGACGGGATCTGGCCATGGGCATCGGTCCGGTTCGTTGCTTCGGCTACTCGTATTCAACCACCATGACGCTGTCCTTTCTGCACGAAGGACGCTTTGTCAAGTTCACTCCCATTCGGTTCGAGGCGCGCAAAGGCAAGTCCAAGGTCAAGCCCATGCGGGACATCCTGAGAACCCTCCAACTCATGATTGAAATTATGATCGCCTACAACCCGCTCAAGCTCTTCGTCGCGCTGGCCGCTTTTCCCGCCCTCGCCGGACTCGCTGCAGCCATCGCGTTTTTCGCGACCTGGCATGCGGGGTGGGCTCTGTGCGCCCTGATTGGATTTGGCGCCGCTGGCCTGGGCTTCGCGGCGGGATGCCTTTTGGATTCTTTCCGGCTTTGGAATTATGAGCGATGAAGTCGCGGCGGGCCTTGATCACCGGCGCGAACGGCTTTATAGGCTCCGCCCTGCGCCGGGAGTTGGACCGCGCCGGCTGGCTGGTTTTTTCCATCGTTCGCCGGACATCGCATAAGAAGTCAGGCGAGCGCGTCCCCGGCGTCGAACTGCTCCATGACGGCACCACTCACGGCATGGCGCGCTTGGCGCGCCGCGCGCGACCGGATGTCGTTTTTCATGTGGCTTCCCTTTTCCTGGCCGAGCACCGCGCCGAGGATATAGAAGCCTTGTGCCGAAGCAATATTCTTTTTGGAACGCAGATTTTGGAAGCGGTTTCATCCATGAAAGTAAGCGGCTTCATTAACACCGGCACGGCATGGCAGCACTACCGCAGCGCGGATTACAGCCCGGTCAACCTTTACGCCGCGACCAAACAGGCTTTCCAGGATATTCTCGATTATTATGTTCAGACGCGCGGATTACGCGCCGTAACCCTTAAAATATTCGACAGCTACGGCCCGAACGATCAGCGCCCTAAGATTTGGAAGGCGCTGCGCGAGGCAGGCCCCAAGAGCGCGCCCCTGATCCTTTCCGGCGGGAGGCAGAAGCTTGACCCGATTTATATCGATGACATCACGGCTGCCTATCTAACCGCGGCGCGTCGGCTCTTGACGGATAAGGCCCGCGGCCATGAAATCTACGCATTGTCATCGGGCCGCCCGCGTTCCCTTCGGCAAATCGTCGAGTTGTATGCCAAGGTCACGAAAAAAAAGATTGGAGCTTCGTGGGGTGCCCGGCCCTACCGCCAGCGCGAAGTCATGACTCCATGGAGCAAGGGCAAGCGCCTGCCGGGATGGCGCCCGAAAATCGGCCTTGAAGAAGGCATCCTTTTGGCGAACGGTCTTAAGCGGGGTAAGGCCTGAATTCGATTCCCCAGGACCTCTGGGTTTCGAAATCAAGCTTAGGATTGGGGTAGAGCAGGCTTTTTAGGCTGTCGCTGCGAAATCCAGCAGGCAGTCCCAAAGCCTCAAGCGTCCTTAACAGGCCCAGACCCAAGGCCGCAGGCACGGGAATGAGCCGCGCGTGCCGGCCCTGTCGCTTGGCCAAGGATTTAAGGATATCGGCAAAGGCCACGGGCCGCGGATTGGCCGCCGTGACGAGGCGGCATTCTGATGGAAGGTTCAAGCGCAGTGCGGCGTTCACGCATCGGGCGAGATCTTCCGCGTGAACGAGAACGAACGGCTCACGCCCGCTTCCGAAAACGGGAAGAATCGGCAGGCGGGCCAAGCGTTCGAGCCGTCCGTGCAGGCCGCCTTGCGCATCGTCCCAAACGAGGCCCGGCCGGATGACTAGGCCGCCCATGCGCAAGACTTCTCGTTCGACTTCAAGTTTGCCGCGGCCGTAAAGCGAACGGCAGCCCTCAAACGCGCTGACGCTGGAGATAAAGACTAGTCGGGACACGCCGCTGGCTTTCGCGGCCGCGAATAGATTGATGGAGCCGCGGACGTTGATTCTTTCTATTTCACTCCACGACGCGGCTTTGAAGTCATAGGCGCAGTGCACGAGGGAATCAACTGAATCGAAAATCGCCGGCTTGACGGGCTCTCCCAGCGCGAAATAAAGGGCGGAACCCTTCGGCGCGAATCTGCCGGCTTTTCGAACCTGCAGGCCATGGGCCTCTAGAATTCGGGCGCTAGATCCGCCGACAAAACCGGTGGTCCCCGTGACAAGGCAGAGTTCTTGCGCCATTAGGATTCGACATGCTGGCGCGCGGCTTCCCGCGCGATGCGATCGGCATTGGCCATCATGGTGTAGGAAATGGTTGTCGCGGGCAATGTCGGCAGGACGGAGGCGTCCACCGCGTGCGTGCGGCGCAATCCTTTGACGCGCCCCAAGAGATCCGATTCAAAACCGGCGGGCCGCGCGGCCATCGGGAAAACCGAGCCTATGTGATTGCCTTCCCCGGGCATTCCGATTTCCATGAGGGGCAGCAGCGGCAGGCCGCCGACGGCTCTCGATTTCCGCAGGAGTTTCGCCGCGACGCGAGCGATTTTCCATTTCGTCCGCAGCGGGAGACTTCCCGACAATTTGAGCCGGACTCCGCCGTCGGCCGATTTCTCCGCCGTCATGGAGATTTCTCCGCCGTCTTGGGAATTAAGATAGCCCTGCACGATGATCAGCCGTTCCCAAAGAGCCGGCCCGAGACGTTTGGCAAGCAGGTCGGGAGTAAATTCTAGGATGCCGTTTATTTTGTCTTTGATGAAGCTGTTGTAGGTGTAGAACTGGAGGTGAATCAAATGTTCCGAGATGCCGCGGTCGCTGATTTCCATGAAGCCCTGAGACAAGGTGTGCAGTTTTTCCTCATCGACTCCTGGGCAGCGCGAAAACGCCAGCAGGGGCAGTAGAAAATAAGGCTGATAGCGCAAAGTGAGCTCAGTCGGAGTTCCGAGGCTCGCCAAAATTATTTTTGCCGTGCTCAGGGCGCCGCAGGCGACGAAGACTCGTTGGGCTTCGAATCGCGATGGGGCGGTTCCCGGCGCCGCGGAGCGGCATCGGACAAAAGCCGAAGCGTTGGTTTCTTCGATTTTTTCGGCGATCCATCCCGGCTGGTATCGGAATCTCGGATTTTTTTGCAGCTCTTCCAAGGCTTCCTGGGCACCGTAAATGGCCGAGTAGGGGCAGCCGGAAAGGCACAGGCCGGTCAGCCGGCAATGCCGGCTCGAATCGTCGTCCTGGGTTTTCACGGCCAGGCGCGAACTTCCGAAGATGATGCCAGAGGCTTTGAGGGATTCCCGGTTTCGACGCCAACAGTCGAGAAGCATTCGAGCTTGCCGGCTGGGCTGCATGGGCGCGAGCGCCGGCGCATAATACGGAAAGAGATCCGCTAAATCGTCTTTTTCCCCGGCGATGGCGAGCGCCCGGCCGACCTCGGCGTAAGACGGCGCCAGCTCATTCAAGCCAAACGGCCAGTCCGTGAAATCTTGGGCCGCGCTGGGCAGCACGGCGGCGCCCCAGACGTTGCTCAAGCCTCCCTTGGCGTGCGAGACAAGGCACTTGGTGCCGTCCTGAGCGATGGATGCCAGCTCGTTTTTGGCGTAAGGGAAATCCGAGCCGTAAACGGGCTTGAAGGCATGCGTGTCGCGGGACTTGAGATAATTGCCTCGGATGGCGCTCACGTCGTTCTGCGCCCATTGCGCCGGCTCTTGAGCGGCCAAGCGGCGCGCGACGGCCATCTTGCCGCTTTCGCATTCAACGCCGGCGTCGATCATCAGGACGTCGGCTCCTTCTCGAAGAAGGGCTCGCGCGCAGGCCGTCCCGGCAAGGCCCGATCCGATGACGCAATAAGAAGTCGGCGCCACAGATTGGCCTAGCGGAATACCAGGTTGCGCATGGCAATCATGAAGTGGCGCGAGCCTTGAGGGAAAAGCCAAATCACGAAGTTAAGAGCGGCCCAGGCCGGCCCCGCGCGCTTGAGAACTTCCGGCCGGCGCTTCCAAAACTCGTAGAGCCCCGCGACGGCCAGGCAGACGGCGAGCGGAGCATATTCCTGGCGGTAACGGGAGACGGGGCCGCCGAAGATGGTGTAGACGGCGATGGAGGAGAGCACGGCGATGGACAGCGGAATGAGAGCGGGACGTTTGAGCGACATGAAGATTGCGGCGAGCCAGAAAGGCAGTAGGAGCATGAAGGTCGCGTCGTATCCGGGAAGAAAAGGATAGAAAAGGGTGGAAAAGTTGAAGGCATAGGCCTTGAGCAGGCGGTCCAGACCGGCGCGAATCCACAGACTCTTGAATTGGGCTTTGTAAGCCGCGTCCGCGGCCAATTCGCTGGTTCCGGGAGGGGGAGAATAGAACGGCTCGGAGATTAGAGCGCGCCTTTTAAGCGGCCAAGCCAGTCCGGAGTAGAGCGTGAATCCTCCCATCGTTGAGGATGGAATCCAGCGGTTGAAAACAATCTTGTTCCGCGCGATCCAGGGCGCCATCATGGCGGCGATGACGGCCGCGGCCGCCAAGCTTCTGCCCCAATTGAAGTTCAAGTCTTTAATCAGCGGGGCCAGCGCGAGCGCGGCCAGTCCCGGAACAAGCGCTTCGGGCCTGAAGAAGTAGGCCGCGCCGACGCTTACGCCAAAGGCCGCGGCTCGGAATATGGGCTTCCAATTGAAACGGTAGAGTCCCGCGAATGACGCGGCTAGGAAAAATTGATAAAGGCTCTCCGAAAGAACAAATCGGCAAGGCGCGATGAGATCGAAGTAGCAGGCGGCTAGAAGGCCCGCGATTAAAGGCCACGGAGCGGGCAGAAAGCCTTCGGCCAGGACGGCGATGAAGACGCAGGTCAGCGCGCCCAGCAGGCATTGGGCAATTTGAATCGGCCGCGTAGAGCGCCCGGACAGCGAGTAAACCGCCGCCAGGAAAAAGGGATAACCGGGCATGCGCGAGGCTCTTGCTCCTGAGTCGTCCGCATAACGGCCCTCATCAAGCAAATGAACGGCGTATTGATTGTAGCCCAAAGCGTCTCCACTCAGCGGGATATGCGCATGTCCAAGAATGAAAAAAAGCCGGAGGAGGAAGGCGGCGGCGCCGACGAGCGCCCAGCCGCGGGCGCGTGACCAAGCGAAGGACATGCTGGCGTTATTATAACAAGACTGCCGGGTTTTCGACTTGAAAATTTAACATTTTCCAGGCAATATTGAGCGTCGCTATGCTGATGACCGCCATTCTAGCCTTGGCTGCTCTTGCCATTCCTGTCGGCTCCTGGGCTCAGGAGACGACGCCTTTGGCGGCCTATGCCGAGGCCGTCCAGTTCTACGAGAACGGGAATTTTGCCAAGGCGTTGACGGCGATCGATTCTTCCATCGGCGAGGAGCCTGATAATTATCCAGCGGTGGCGCTGCGCGCCGAACTGGAGATGGAGTCGGGCGATAGAAAGGCAATGCGCGGCGACGCAGGCTTCATCCTGGAGAAGTTGGGCGACTCTCCGCGGACCCGAGGCAATACGGATGTTTTGGCGGCCCAAGCGATCGCGTTTTCTTTGGAAGGTGAGCCGGGAAAAGCCGCGGAAATCTTCGACCGGATCCTCGACCAGCCAAGCGTCTCGCCGGCGACGCTAGCGGCGGCGGCGAGAACCTACGGCCTATTGGGGCGCTCCAAGGACGCCTTGGGGCAGGCCAGCCGCGCGCTCGCCCAGGGAGCGGCTCCTCTCTATTACCGCGAGCGGGCCTCGGCTGAAATCGAGTCCGGACTTTACGGCGCGGCCGTGGCCGATCTGATTTCGGCTCTGCGCCTCAATTCCGGTTTTCCAGGAGCTTATGTTCTTCTCGGCGACGCGCTGGCGGGAAGCGGCGACGCCGTTCGAGGGCGCGAAGCTTACCAGAAAGCGTTGATTCTCCATCCAGCGGACGTGGCCGCCGATCTCGGTCTGGTTCGCTTGGACATGAGCCAAGGCCGCCAAGATCAAGCGCAGGCGCAACTGGAGGCGGCGCTAAAGGCCGATCCGGACGGCTATGCCCCGCGTCTTGCGCGGGCCGAAATGCTTTTCAAGGAAAGGGATCGCAAAGACGCCCTGCAGGACTACCAGGCCGCGCTTGGCTCCGAGGATTTCCCCGCGCAAGAAGCCGAACTGGCCGCCAAGCGGCTTTTGAGTTTGGGCGATTATCAAGACGCGCTTGACGCCTATGGCCGCGCCCTTGACTATTTCCAAGGAAGCGGCGATGAAGAAGCTCGCGTCTTGCTGGGAGAGTCCGAGGCTTTTGCCGGCGCTGGAAATCTGGAAAAGGCGCTGGACGCCGCAAAAAAGGCATTAAAGATAGACAGGCGCAATGCGCAGGCCTGGCTGCGCATGGGCAGCGTCGAGTACGCGATGGGCCGCCCGGAAAAGGCCTTGTCCGACATGAACAAGGCGGTCGAAATGGCGCCCAGCGATCCGCAGGCGCTGCTGCGGCGCGGCGAGCTTTTTTTTCGGATGAACGACGCGGCCAAGGCGTTGGCCGATTTTAATTCCGCGGTTTCCCTGGATTCACGGACCGCGCAGGCCTACAACGACCTCGGAGTCCTTGAATCCGTGGATTTCAGCGATTATGGGAAGGCCGAAGCAAACCTGAGAACGGCGCTTTCGCTCGATTCAAAAAATCCGGAATTCTATTTTAATTTAGGTCTTCTGGGAACCAGGAGGAATTCGTTCGGCCCGGCTCTTGATGCTTTTAACAGCGCTCTTTCCTTGGGCGGTCCGCAGGATTTGATTCTTAAAAATCGCGCAAAAACCTACGCCCGGTTGGGAGATCGGACGGAAGCGCTCGCGGACATCCAAACGGTTCTTTCGGAAAATCCGAAGGACGCCTCCGCCTACACCGCCTTGGGCTGGATCGACTATCGGGCCGCGGATTATGAGGACGCCCAGGCGGCTTTCGAGCAGGCGCTCGGCATCGAGTCGCAGAATTCATCGGCGCTCTGGGGGCTGGGAGATGTTTATGGCGCCCAGGGCTCCTCGCGCCGCGCCCTACGCAACCTTTCAGACGCTCTTGACGCGGACCCGACGTCTCCCGGCATAGCGCTGGCGCTGTGCCAGGAGCGCCGCGCGGCCGGCGACATTTCATCTTCCATCAGGGCTTGTGATTCGGGAATTTCACACGCGCCGAATTTAGGGGCGCTTTACTACCAGCGGGCTTTGGATGAAATCATCAATCGCCGCCCGGACAAAGCTCTTTCCGACATCAAGCAGGCGGAAAAATACGGGCTGCGGATGCCTGAGGAGTTCCTGGCCCTGGCCGTCGCGCACGCGGCTCTTGCACGCTATCGGGAAGCCCATGAGGACTACGAGGAAGCCTATTCCTTAAATCCCGACGCCCGCCAGATTAGCGTGGATTTGACGCCTCCATCGGCCAACCCGGAAGGTTTTTACGATTCCTTGAATTCGGCTGGGCTCTTCCAGAATCCCAACGTTCTTGATCCTTACGCCTTCATTCTAAGGGGAGACGCGCTCTCCAACGCGGGACACTGCGATGAGGCTATAGAGGAATTCAGCCGCGCCATCCAGATAGGAGGAAATCTCGCTGACGCGTACCAAGGGCGGGCGCGCTGCCTCGCGGCTCAAGGCCAGTACGACAATGCCTTGCAGGATTTGCAGACCGCGCTGAGTTCTGCTCCCGCGGACGCTTTTTTATACGATGAAAAAGCCAAAACTTTGGTGCTCATGGGCCGTTATCCCGACGCCCTTCAAGCCGAAATCCAGGCCGTTCGCATCAACGATCGCTACGCCGAGGCTTATCTGGAGGCCGGCCATATCCGCTATTTCATGAAGAAATATCCCAAAGCTCTGGCCAATTACGAGTTGTCGGTGAGATGCGACTCCTCGAATCCCAGGAACTACGGCGGCGTGGGGCTGGGCTATTTCGGCTTGGGGAAATATCCCGAGGCCATTGAAAGTTTTAGCACGGCCATCGCTTTGGATCCGCGTTGCGCGGATTTCTATAAGAATCGCGGCTCGGCCTACGCGGACATGGGGCAGTATCAGAACGCCCTTGCGGATTTTAGGACAGGGAGTGTCATTAATACGGATCCCGAACTGGTTCGGGACTATAACCGGCTCATCGAAGAAGCCCAAGCGCGCCTTGCCCAGGGCAAGCCATAAAACGTTTAATCTCCCCCGTGAGAATTCCGGAACTTCTGGCCGGAGGCCGCCCCGTTTTTTCCTTCGAATTTTTCCTGCCCAAATCAGAGGCGGGGTTCGCTGATTTTCTAGGGAATGTCGAGGAGTTCAAGAAACTCGGCCCCTCTTTCGTCAGCCTGACCTACGGCGCCGGAGGATCACAGAGAAACCGCACCGTTGAGACCGCGGGCAAAATCCAGAACCAGATCGGCCTGGAGACGGCCTGCCATCTTTCCTGCATCGCGCATACGCGCGCGGAAATCGACGCGCTGCTGGGGCAAATCGCGGAAAAGGGCATCACCCATCTCGTCGCGTTGCGGGGAGACCAGCCCAAAGACGGAACGGCTTTGCCCGCGGGAAAAAAAGATTTTCTTTATGCTCGGGATTTGGTTGAACGCATTCGGGTCCGCGGAGGCTTTAGCGTCGCCGTGGCCGGATATCCGGAGACCCATCCCGAGGCGGCCTCTCCCCAGGAGGATTTGGTCCACTTGGCGGAGAAGGTCAAGGCGGGCGCCGACTGGATCATCACGCAGCTTTTTTTCGACAACAGGCGTTACTTTGATTTTGTCGCGCGCGCCCGTGCCCTGGGAATAAGCGTTCCCATCGTGCCTGGCATCATGCCCGTGGCGAGCCTGCCGCAGCTGGAAAAATTCGCGTCTCTCTGCGGGGTGGGCATTCCGGAGGATCTTGATCAGGAAGTTCGCGCGCGCTCGCAAAGCCCGGAAGAAGTATCGCATTACGGCATCGAGCACGCGACCCGGCAGTGCCGCGAACTTCTGGACAGAGGCGCGCCCGGAATCCATTTTTATACCCTCAACCGCGGCCATGCGACCGCCGAAATTTTAGGACGCATTAGGAAGTTTTGACGACATCACGCCGCGGATTTTCTAGAATAGCCTGAGTGAAAAAAGTAATTATAGCGGCGAGTCTTTTGCTGTTCTCGGGCTGCAGCCTCAACCGCATTGCCTTGCGCTCTACGACCGAGCTGCTTCAAAACGGCGCCCAGGCGGTCTATGACGAACCCGATCTGCAATTGGCCCAGGACGCCCTGCCCTCGCACCTCGAATTGACTCGGGTTCTGCTGCAGAATGACCCGGACAACGCGGCCTTGCTGACCCTGGCGGCCGAGGAGTTCAACGGCTACGCCTTCCTGTTCGTTGAGCAATCCCAGCCCGAACGAGCCAGGGATCTCTATCTGCGCGGTCGAGATTTCGCTCTTAGGGCCTTGGCGCGCAAGCCCGAATTCAAAAACTTGGCGGACCTCAACGAAATTGATTTGGCAAAGATTCTGCGCGCGGCCGGGAAAAAGGACGTTCCCGATCTGTTCTGGGCGGCTTTCGGCTGGGCGGGTTGGATTAATCTCTCCAAGGACTCGCCGCAGGCCCTGGCCCAACTGCCCGATGCCGTGGCCATGATGCGGCGGGTGGAAGTGCTTTCGCCGGAATTTCATTTCGCGGGGCCGGAAATATTCTTCGGCGTCTACTACGCGTCCCGGCCCGCGATTTTGGGGGGAAGCACGGACAGGGCCCGCCGGTATTTCGACAGGGCGATTGAAATGACCCATGGGCAATACCTGATGGATTACGTCCTGGAGGCGCGCTACCTAGCCGTGGCTCTCCAGGATAAATCCCTTTTCGAGAAGTTGCTTCGTCGCGTGCAGGAAGATCCGCCGGGACGGCTTCCCGGCGCGATGCTGACGGACGAGGCGGCCAAAAAGGAGGCCGCGGATCTTTTGGGGAGGGTTGATGACTATTTCTAAGTCCGTTTCGCTGCGGCTCTGCGCCGCGCTGGCGATTTTAACCTTGCCGGCCGCGCCCATCCGGGCGACGGCAATACGATTCGCCACTCTGGCGCCGGAAGGCTCCGCCTGGATGGATGTCATGCACGAGTTCAACACGGAGCTCAAGCAAAAAACCGGCGGGCAGCTGGAATTCAAGATGTATCCCGGCGGAGTCCAAGGCGACGATCGGGACGTGGTCAAGAAAATGCAAATTGGCGAACTTCAAGCGGCGGGCCTGACCGGCGTCGGCTTGGGCATGATCGCGCCCGCCGTCCGCATCCTTGATTCACCGTGGTTGTTTCATAACGCCGAGGAGCTTCAGGCCATTCATAAGAAGTTCGATCCGGAGTTTTTCCGGGATTTCGAAAAGGGCGGCTACGTTCTTCTGGGATGGACCGATCTGGGTTTCGTCTATATTTTCAGCCGCGATCCCATCAACGGGCCCTCGGACATAAAGAAAGAGAAGATGTGGGTGTGGGAGGGGGATCCCATCGCGGACGCCGCGTATAAGGTTTTGGGGGTCGATCCGATCCCTCTGTCCGTCATCGACGTCATGTCGTCCTTGGAGACAGGCCTCATCGACGCGGTCTACGGCCCGCCTTTAGGCGTGGTGGCGCTGCAGTGGTTCACGCGGACCAAGTACATCTACTCCGTTCCCCTGGCGTACTCCTCGGGCGCCGTGGTCGTTTCAAAACGTACCTTCGACGCCCTGCCGCCGGGACAGCAAAAAATACTGCTCGCCCTTGGGCGCAAATATTTCGCGCGCCTAAACGCGATGACCCGCCGCGAGAACGCGCAGGCGCTCAAGTCCATGGAGGCGCAGGGGCTAAAGCTCTCTTCCAGCCCTACGGCCGCGGACGTGAAGTTCTACGACAAGCTGGGGCACCAGGCGCGGCTTTCGCTTGTGGGCAGGCTCTATTCTGCGAGTCTGCTCGAGCGCGTCGAGTCGAGCTTGGCCGAGCTCCGGGAAAAGCGCGCTCCCCGTGGAAATCGTTAATCGCATCGAGAATGCCGTGGCCGGCCTGGAAACGGGCCTCCTAGTCGCCATCATCCTGGGCATGGTTCTGCTGTCTTTTGTTCAGGTCGTCCTGCGTATTTTTTTTCACGGGGGATTCATATGGGCGGATCCCTTTCTACGCCACTTGGTGCTATGGGTGGGATTTTTAGGAGCGGCTTTGGCCGCGCTTGAGCGCAAGCATTTCGGCTGGGAGACGGCCTCGAGCGGCCCCGGAAAAATCCGCGCCGCGTTGCGGCTGCTGGCGTGGTTGGCGACCGTGGCCGTCGCCGTTTTTTTAATCAAGGCTTCCTGGGATTATCTGGGATATGAAAGATCCTCCGGCGATATTCTCATGACCGTCGGAAACCTCGACATTCCATCCTGGATTTTCGCCTGCGCCATACCCGGCGGCTTCGGCCTGATTTTGTTCCACACCCTGCTCGCCGGCCTGCGGGAGAGCTTGGGACTCTTCCGGAACTAAGATGGCCATCGCGCTGACGGCGTTGGGTCTGCTGCTGGCCGCCATCGGAACTCCCGTCTTCGCGCTTTTGGGCGGAGCGGCGCTGGTCTTGTTCCACGCCGCGGGAATTGATTTATCCGCGACTATCATCGAGTTCTCGCGTCTGGCGGATATGCCGGCGCTCATCGCCGTTCCGCTTTTTACCTTCGCGGGGTATCTCTTGGCGGAAAGCCAGGCCCCGCAACGGATGGTCAGGCTGGCGCGGGCTCTCTTCGGTTGGCTGCCGGGCGGCGTCGCCATCGCGGGCCTGTGCGCCTGCGCTCTGTTCACCGCCTTTACCGGCGCCTCGGGCGTGACCATTATCGCCTTGGGAGGCATCATTTACCCCATGCTCAAGCGCCAGGGCTATCCGGAGTCTTTCTGCCTGGGCTTGGTCACGACCACGGGAAGCTTGGGCCTGCTCTTTCCGCCGAGCCTGCCCATCATCATCTACGCGCTGGTCGGGAAAATTTCGATCAACCGGCTTTTCGCCGCGGCCGCTGTGCCGGGCGTTTTGATCCTGCTCCTTCTTTGCGCCTACGCGGTCTTCGTGGCGGTCAAGCACAAGGTCGCCCGGGTGCCCTTTTCATGGGGCGAGGCCGCTTTAGCGTTGCGGGAGAGCGCGTGGGAAATTCCCCTGCCCTTTCTCATTATTGGCGGGATTTACGGCGGATTTTTTACCGCGTCGGAGGCCGCCGCCGTGATGGCGTTTTACGTCCTGCTGGTCGAGGTTTTTATTTACCGGGACATCGGCCTGCGCGAGCTTCCGGGAGTGACTCGCCGCAGCATGGTGCTGGTGGGCGCCATCCTTATCGTGCTGGGGACGGCCTTGGGCCTGACCAGTTACCTGGTCGACGCCCAGGCGCCGATGAAGCTTTTCGCGATCATCAGCGCCCACTTGAGCCGCGCTTGGCAGTTCCTGATTTGCTTGAATATCTTCCTTCTGGTCGTCAATATGATCGAGATTTTTTCGGCGATAATCATCGTCGTGCCCATCATCCTCCCGGTGGCGCTGGGCTACCATATCGATCCGCTTCACTTGGGCGCGCTGTTTCTGCTTAACTTGGAGATAGGCTATTTGACCATGCCCATGGGCTTGAATCTCTTCCTTTCCAGCCGGCGCTTCGACAAGCCCATGGGCGAGCTCTACCGGGCGACATTTCCGTTTTGGATCATCCTTCTTGCGGGCCTGGCCGTCGTGACCTACGTTCCGGCGCTGAGTTTGTGGCTGCCAAGGACCCTGGGGATCCGCTAAAGGACACGCGCAATGCCTGAAAATCGAAGATCCGATCTGAGCGACGAGGAAAGAGCCGGACTTATCCGGCGAATAAAGGCTTCCGGCGCCTACATCCAGGCTTTCGAGGACATGTACTTCCTGGCCAAGAAAGATTTGCGGCCTGTTCGGCTCCAGCTCGAACTCCTCAAGCCCGAAACCTTTCTGCGCAAGCACGGCATCTTGTCCACCATTGTGGTTTTCGGCTCCGCGAGGCTTCTCTCGCCGGCGCAAGCCAAGCTGCACCATCAGGAAGCCAAGGCTTTTTTAGCGGAGAACCCCTCTAATCCGAAGGCCGCCCGAAACTTGGAGATGGCCAGGCTCCGGCTACGGCAGTCGGAGTATTATGAGGAGGCCAGGCGCTTCGGGCAAATCGTGGCGCGCGCCAAAATCGCGAACAAGCGACTCAAGTTCGTCATCGCGACCGGCGGCGGGCCCGGCATCATGGAGGCTGCCAACCGAGGCGCCTACGAGGCCGGAAGCGCGAGCATCGGCTTCAACATCACCCTGCCGCACGAGCAGGATCCCAACCCCTACATCACGCCGGGCTTGAGCTTCCAGTTCCACTATTTTGCCCTTCGGAAGATGCACTTCATGATGAGATCCAAGGCGCTGGTGGCTTTTCCGGGGGGCTACGGGACGCTCGACGAGCTTTTCGAGGCGCTGACTTTGGTTCAGACCGGGAAGAAATCGAAGATTCCCATCGTGCTCTTCGGCCGCGATTATTGGAAGAGGCTCATCAATTTCAACGTGCTGGTAGAGGAGGGGATGATTTCGCCCGAAGACGCCCGGCTGCTCACCGTGGTCGAGAAAGCCGAGGAAGGGTGGGAGGTCATCCGGGAATTTTGGAGAACGCACAGAAATCCGGAGCCGGAGTAATACTGGCCGCGCTGGCCTGCCTGGCGCTGCCCGCGCGCGGGCGCGCGGCGCAGGGCGCGTTCTTTGATCTTCTGACGCGGGCGCAAAACGATTCAGCGCCGGCCGACGCGGCGGCGGATTTCGGCCGCGCCATTCAAGCATGGGCGCCGGCTGAAGGGGAAACTTTGCTGGCCGCCTGCTATTTCGGACGGGCCGAGGCCGATTATTCTCTGGGAGAACTCGCCGAGTCGGCGTCCGACGCCTCGCGCAGCCTTGAACTCGATTCCGGGAATTGGCGGGCGCTTCTGGTCCGCGGCAAGGCCCGGTTGGCCCTCGGGTTTTACCGAGAGTCCGCTCTTGATTTGGAGCAAACCGTCTCGTCCCATCCGGAGGATGGAGAAGCCTATCTCTATTTGGGACAAGCCCAGCTTCAGATGGAGCGGCCCTTGGAGGCTTCCAAGAACCTGCGTAAAGCCGCGGCGCTCAATCCTTCTGATTTTCGGCCGCTTCTGTCGTTGGCTTCGCTATGGCGGGATCGGGGACGCTGCGATGAGGCCGTGCCTCTCTATCAAAAAGCCGCCGCTCTTTCCGACTCGACCTTGATTCAGGCCCAAGCGGGCTTGGGTTTTTGCGAGTACCACGGGAAGCATTTTCAAAAAGCCCTAAGCTACTACGATCGGGCCGTGGAATCCGGCGATGCCGCGCTTGGGAACCTCATCAGGGGGAAAGCTCCGCTGTTTATAAAGAACGAGACGCAGCGGAACCTGGCGCAGGCTTATTTTTGGCGCGGCCTTGATTATTCGCGCTTGGAGCGTGCTGCGGCGGCGCGGGCGGATTACGCGAAGTCCTGCGGCTTGGGCTACGAGCCCGCTTGCGGACTGGGTTCCATCGCGGACGAAAAGAAGCCTAAAAGCCGCCGGGAGAAGAAAAAGAAAGTGATTTATTCTGGTTTTAAGAATTCTTCTGGCAATAGGATATACGCGCCATGACGGCGGCGCTTTTATTCGGCGTTTTATCGCTTTTTTCCATTCAAGCAAAGGCGCAAAATAACGCTGTTTCTCAGCATTATTTGCAGAAAGCGACCGCTTCCTTATATAGCCTCGATTATGCCGATAGCCGGAAATACTTGAGAAAAATCATCGCTGACAATCCAGAAAACCCTTTCGGCTACCTTTTCGAAGCCGGGGCTATTTGGTGGCAGTTTTCCAATGAAAACAGCCTGTTTTTGAAGCAGCCGGACCTCCAAGATTTATTCACAGCAGACGTGACCGAGGCGATAATTAAATCCAAGCCGATGCTGGCTTCCACCGATCCGGAAGTCAGGGCGGACGGAGCTTTTGCGCAAGGCATGGCCCTGGGCCTGCGCGGCCAGTGGCGCCTGCTGATGGGACATTGGATTGACGCCTATTTTGACGGCCATAGGAGTCTTGGGTTTCTGCATGAGTGCCTGGCTTCCGATCCGGCCTACTATGACGCGGACTTGGGATTGGGGGTATATGATTACGAAGCCGCGCGGTTCGGGCGGAAGATCAAGATGGGCTTCCTATTTAAGATTTTCGGCGATGAAAAAAGGGGGATAAGGCTGATGAGCTTGGCCAAGGAGAAAGGGCGCTACAGCCGGCGCCAAGCCGCGGTTTTTCTTTTAACCCTCTATATCCAGGATAAGAAAGATTATCGCGACGCCCTGCCCCTGGCGCAGGAACTGCGTCGGGATTTTCCACGGAGTCCTTATTTCGAATTCGTCCAGGCCATGCTGGACTATGATTCCGGGCTTAAGGACGAGTCCTTTGATTTGGGGGCGGATCTTTTCCGCAAACTGGGAAAGGACCCCGCCAGGTTTAATCCGAAAATTTTGAGCCTGGCATGCTCATTCTCGGGCAACTCGTGCCTGAACAGAAGGCAGATGTCCTCTTTCATGGACTGGATTAATGGGAGCATCGAAAAATTTTACGGAAATGATTCGCAGAAGAACTGGATCGTGGCCTTGCGTCTTTTACGCGGCTATAGCGAGGGGATACTGGGCGAAACGGCGCAGGCCGATGAGGATTTTCACGGCGTTTTGGCGTCGCCGGACTTTCTCGATTTGCACGCGCGAGCCGAGCGATGTCTCTCTTTCGGGTGCGACAAGCAATCAATTCTGGGCGATTTGGAGAAGTCGGCTGCAGGTTCTCCAAACGGGAGCGCCCTTCTCGATCCATGACGAAACAATTTTGTTCTTGAAAAGCGGCGCGGCGCGAGCTATTCTAGAACGTCTTTAGCCGTAATGAGAGAGGTTGAGAAACATGAAATACTGGGTTTACTTGAACGGGGAAGTTCCGGGCTGCTATCCGGCGGAGGAGCTGGTTCTGCTGCCCGGATTTTCCGCGGCGACCTTGGTCTGCCCCGCTGAGGGGGACATCGAGGACAAGAACTGGCGGCGCGCCGGCGAGTTCGTCGACATCATCAAGGCGACCCAAAACCCGCGGGAGCCCAAGACTCCCTTGGCCGCGATGAGCGCAGACGCCTTGCGGGCGGCCAATGCCGACGATTTCCTCGATTCCGCGGGCAGCCGGCTTTTTCGCCACGTCTCCGATTTGGTCGGCGAGTTGGAAAGCTTCCGGGAAACCAAGAGCCTCGTCGCGGGGCTGCAAAAGCAGCTCGTCGATTCGAAGGAGGAACTGCGGAATTCCGAGGCGGAGAAGGAGTCCCTAAAGGAGAATCTCAAAAAGGAATCGGCTCGACTCCAGGGGATGGAGGACTCCTTGCGGCAGGGCATGGAGGACCGGAGGCATCTGGAAGCCGAGATGGAAGCGCGGCAAAAGAGCGTCGAGGATTTGCGGCTGGCCGCGGCGCGCGCGTCCTCGGATTCGGACGCGGCCAAGCGCAGGCTCGATGAAACGCTTAAACATCTGGCCATTCGCAACAAGCTGGTGGATAAGCTGAGCCAAGATTTGTCGGACAAGGAAGCCAGCCTCGCCAAGGCCCTAGACGTCATTAGGCGCCTGGAGGGAGAGTTGGAGCGGCTCCTTATTCGGGGCGGAGGCAAAGGCAGGGAAGATGTCGCCGCGCCTGTCAAGAGCGTCCCCAAGCCTCCGATTATGGAAAGCATCCGTTCCGTTGAGCCTCCCGAACGGCAAAGCTTCTTCAAGAAGAAAATCATCCCTAAGTCCTAATCGACGGCGCCCGCCGGATAATTAGCACTCGGCAAAGCTTGTTGACAGTTTTGAAACGCCTGTGCTATAATTAGCGACAGAGCAAAGCGAGTGCTAGTATGGCTCGCAAGACAATCCAAAGTGATTGGAGGTAGGAGCGAATATGACTCAAGCAACAGCAACCAAGGTCAAGCTTCAGCCCCTGGGCGATCGCGTTCTCGTTCGACCCTTGGAGCAGAAGGAAACCAAGCGTGGCGGCATCATCATCCCCGACACGGCGAAGGAGAAGCCGCAGGAAGGCGAAGTGGTCGCATGCGGCCGCGGCAAAACGACGGACGACGGGAAGGTTCTTCCCATGGACGTCAAGCCCGGCGACAAGATTCTCTACGGGAAATACTCCGGCACCGAGGTCAAGCTCGACGACGAGGAGTATCTGGTC
>Ga0307372_10000572_pt1 | contig 65584 bp, 42 predicted proteins | sample OX1MG_FD_202533 | JGI IMG/M metagenome (GOLD analysis project Ga0307372, IMG submission 202533) | Soil microbial communities from Risofladan, Vaasa, Finland - OX-1 | ecosystem: Environmental > Terrestrial > Soil > Coastal area > Acid sulfate soil | place: Finland: Risofladan, Vaasa | collected... | reverse complement strand
GGGCTGACCAAGCCGACGCGAGCTCTGTCTCGCGAATTACGGCTCAACGACTGCTGTTTTGCCGCCGCACCCAACGCGACGGCCGGCTCGAACTATGTCCGGAAACCGCGAAACTTGAACTTAGGACTTTGGACAGTTTTCTCTGCCAACTGCTCAGGCGCCCCTTCCTCGTTGGGCTGGGTCGACCAGATCGTTACCGGGAACCGGGCGGCCAGCAACCGTGTACCGTCGGAAGAAAATTCGAGAGCCCGCGGGGGGGCCGAGTTTTCCGTATCGAGGCGCACCAGTTCGCGCCAGGTAGCCACGTTCCACAGGCGGACCGTGTTGTCATAGCTGCCGGAGGCCAGCGTGCGGCCGTCGGGAGAAAACGCCACACACCAAACCCCATTGGCATGTCCCCTGAGTGTCTGAACCAGTTGGCCGGTGGCGGCATTCCAGATATGCACGTTCCCCTCGTGACTCGCCATGGCCAACAGTTCGGCAGTGGGCGAAAACGCCACGTCGAAAACTCTCCGCCAACCGATCGTCGTGGACGGATCGGGGTTCGACAGCACATGCCGCGTTTTCCAGGTGGCGGTGTACCAAATGCGGGCCGTGCCGTCGTAACTGGCGCTGGCCATAAGGCCGCCGTCGCGCGAGAAGGCAATCGCGGGACAATAGTGCTCGTGCCCCTCCAGCACGCGAACCGTGCGGCGCGCGGCGACGTCGTAGACCTTCAGGGGATGAGGGCCTTGGTTTCCGGAGGAAAATGAATTGAGTGAGCCAAAGCCGGCCGCCAGGAATCTGCCGTCGGGCGAGAAGGCCAGCGCGGCGACGATGCCGCCGAATTCGTCCGTCGTGAAATTGGGAATATCGGTTGTGCCCGGCAGGTCGGCCAGGCGCTCGCCGCCGTCGATATCCCACAGCTCGACGTGCGAAACATCCTTGGCCCCGCCATAGCCGACGGCCAGCAGCCGGCTGTCGGGAGAAAAGGCGACGCTATCTGGGAAAATTTGCGGATGCTGGTTGTGCGGCCTGAGAAACTCACGTACCGGCCGCCCGGTCGCCGCATCCCGCAGGCGAGGGTTGCCTGGCTCGGCCAGCGCCATCAGCAAGCCGTCCGGGGAGAATCTCGCTCTCATGCCGCCGATGCCCTCGATAGCTTGGTGGAGCGACGCGGTCGCCTGCGTGAGATTCCAGATCCGCGAGGTCTTGTCGTTGCTGGAACTGATCACCTGCTTTCCATCCAGCGCGAAACCCGCGCATGTGACTTGGCCCGTGTGCCCCGTCAAGGCGGTTGTTTGCGGCGCGGTTGTCTTGCCCGAAGTGGCCTCGTACTGGGCCTTGTAATCGGTCCAGACCTTGATCGAGCCGTCGACCGAGGCGGTCACCATGCTGTCGCCCTCGGCGTTGAAACCGATGGCGGAAACGCTCGACGCGTGATCGAAGAATTTGTCGTTCAGCCGGCGGCCGGTGGTGGTGTCGAACAACGCCACGTTGCCGGAGTAGTATTGGCTGACCGCCAGTGATTTTCCATCCGGAGTAAGCGCCAAGGCGCGCGTACTCCCCATGCCGGCGGAGTGCTTGTCCTGGAGCGTGGTGACTTCGCGCGCATCGGGGTTCATGCGGAAGACGGAGAAAGAAGCATCACTGTATTCGCCCCGCTGTCGCCCCACGGCGAGCGTCAAGCCGTCGGACGAAATCGACAGCGGTCCCGCGCCGGACAGCTTCGCGTCGGCAACCGCGATCGGCTTGCCGGTCGAGGCGTTCCACCAGCCGACCGTATCGTCGGCGGCGATCAGCATGCGGCTGTCGGGCGAGAAGATCAGGCCGAAGCGGGCCGCGGTCGGAAGCGGCCGTGTCACCTCTTTGCCGGTCGCCGTGTCGAGCAGCAGAACCGTGCCATTGAATGCCAAGGCCGCGCGGCGGCCATCGGGGGAGAGCGCCTTCGAGGCCCCCAGATAGCGGCCCTGTTTGAGATCGAGAGTCGGACGCGTCTCGCGGCGCGTCTTGGCGTCCCAGCGGCGCACCTGGCCGTCGTCGTCGAGAGTGACGAATTCACCCTCGGGCGTCAGCGTGTTGTCGACCACGGGCCGCTCGCCACCGGGAAAAATTGCCGCCCGGCTGTCGATCAGCCGCTTCAGATAGTGCCATTCGAAGCCGCGCAGATCGTCCGTAGCTCCGACACTCCGTGGCGGAGAATCCGTCGCCGCAGGCGACGGGCGATCGCCCCCGTCACGGAGTGCCTGGTCTACCGTAGGGTCGTGGTCCGACAGCCGGGCGAGCACTTGCGTGGCGTTGGCGTCCGCGTCGGCCAGCAGCCGGGCGGCCAACTGCACGTCGGTGGCATAGCGAAATTCGCGGCTGCGCCGCTCGGCCCGCTGAGCCACGTTGGCCAACCGCAAATTCTCCGCGGCCTTTTTTTGCGCTTCGCCCGTGGCCACGTCCAGCGCGTCGACCTTGTCGTGCAGCTCTACCTGGGTCGTCTTCAAACTTTGCACCGTGTTCGACAGCCGGCCGTTGACCGAGCGAAAGTAGCCGGCCGCGATCGTCGATCCAACCGCCAGCACGCACACCAGCACGCCGACCGCCGCCAGCGACGCGGCCAAACCCTTGTTGTGCCGGCTCCAGCGCACAACGTGCTCAAAAGTCGAGAGCCGCCGGGCATGAATCGGCTCGTCGTCGATGAACCGCCGCAGGTCGTCGGCCAGCTCCTGGGCCGTCGGGTAGCGATGCTTCGGATCGCGCTCGATCGCCTTGTGGACGATGGTTTGCAGATCGCGCGGAATTTCGGGGTTGCGCTTGGCCAATGGCTCGACCTGCCCGCTCAGCACCTGGTCGATGATCGCGTGCCGGCTGGTCGGCTCAACGGCCGGGCGCAGCGCCAGAAGCTCGTACAAAGTCAGCCCCAGGCTGTATGTTTCGCTCCGCGCGTCGGCGCGTCCCTTGAGAGTTTCCGGCGCCAGGTAGCGCAAGGTGCCCAGGATGTCGCCGGTTTGTGTCAGCCCGCGGTCGTCGTCGAGCTTGGCCAGTCCAAAATCGGTCACCCACACCGTGCCGCCCAGGTCGAGCAGCAGGTTCGAGGGCTTGATATCGCGGTGCAAGATGCCCTGGCCGTGGGCATAGTGCAGGGCTTCGGCCACCTGTACGCCGATGTGCGCCACGCTCTGCCAGTAGGTCCATCTGCGGTTCCTCTTCTCCGTGCCGCCCGAGCTGCCGGACAAGACCACGGACGGGTTGGAACCCGACAACGTATCCGACAGCCAGGAGGAGGGGCTTCCCAGCCCGTCACCGCCTGCCGCGTCATCGGGCGTGGGGCGGCCTTCCCAGGCCGTCTGTGGCGCAGCGCCCGACGAAGCGTGACGGGCCAGGAAGCCCGCCCCAGGCGGCTGTTCCACATCGCCCGGCTCATGGTCCACGGTTTCGTCGATGCGGCGCGGCTCGTCCGCCAAGGGCGGTTCATCCGCCGCCAACGAACGAAACTCGCCGTCGAGCAGCGATCGGGCCACGTCGGCCGCCGACACGTCGCGACGCCGCGCCTGCGCTCCGGCCGCTTCGACGGTCACGCCCGACGAGCCGGGCCGGAGTTTCATCCGCTTCAACTCGTCGAGCACCGCATCCAAGGCCAGCCCCTGGATGAACTGCATCACGTAGTAGCCCAGTCCGTTCTCTTCGCCGACGCCGAAGACGGGCACGATGTTGGTGTGGTGCAGTTTGGCCGCGGCCTTGGCCTCGCGCTGGAAGCGCGAGCGATGTTTGGGATTCGCGAGCAGCTCCTTGGGCAGCACCTTGACCGCCACGTGGCGGCCGAGCGACACCTGCTCGGCTTCGTAGACGATGCCCATGCCGCCGCGGCCCACCTCGCGGATGATGCGGTAATCGCCGAGTTGATCGGGCCGCGCGGCGCCGAGGGCGGGCGTACCGCTGGGAGTCTCTTCACCGAACGAGTCGTCGCTGGTCGGCGCCAGGTTCTCCATCATCGCCAGCGCTTGGAAGGTGTCGCGGATGATTTCCGCGAGCTCGGGATGACGCTCCGTATATTCTTTGATCGCAGGCCGTTCTCCGCGGCGAAACCGCTCGGTGAATTCCTCGGCCAACCGCTCGACGAGTTCCAGTTCCTGATCTTCGGTCATCTGGCAGGCTCCGTGTAATCAGGCGATGCCCCGTCGTTTCTGGGCCGGCCGTCGGCGACATGCATGCTGCCGTCCTGGCAGACCCAGGCGAGCTGAGTGCCGTCGGGGCTGAAGGTCACCGCGAGCCCCTCGCCCGCTTCGGTCGGCAAGACGAGCAATTCGCGCCGGTTGAGTGGATCCCACACGCGGACCGTGCCGTCCGAGCCCGTGGAGGCCAGACGGCTGCCGTCGCGGTTGTAGGCGAGGCTCTGGATGGCGCCTGTATGGCCGCGAAGGGTTCCGATTTGCGGGCCATCCCGGCTGTCGAGAATGCGAATGATTCCATCCGTGCCGGCGAAGGCCAGCCAGGCGCCGTCGGGACTGTAAGCCACGGCGGCGCCCATGTTGTCTTTCGTCTCCAGCGCCATGATGACCCGGTTCGATTGGTCGGCATCGCGCACGCGCAACGAACCGCTGGCACTGGCGGCGGCGATGCGCGTGCCGTCGGCGCTGTAAGCCAGCCCTCGGACCGGCGTGCCCAAAGGCTTGACCTTGATCAACTCCGTGCCGGTCGCCACATCCCACACGCGCAGCGTGCCGTCCTCTCCGCCGGAAGCCAGCCGCTGTCCTGCGTGGTGAAATTGCAGACAATGAACCGCGCCGCTGTGGCCGCCGCAGGTGCGCAACAGCCGAAGCTCCGTCGTGTCCCAGAGGCGCACCGCGCCATTGGCGGTCGCCGTCGCCAGTCGCGTTCCCATTGGGTTGAAGGCGACGGCCGACACCTCGGCATCGTGTGCGGCCACGACGCGCGCCCCGGCCGCCCCAAAGGCGTCGCGGATGAGCAGCGCACCGTCGGCGCCGACCGACGCCAGCCGCGAGCCGTCGGGGCTGTAAGCCAGGCCGCGCGCCGCGCCGCGGTGGCCCGTGAGAACACGCGGCATGCGTTCGCCGGTAGGATCCCAAAACCGAATGGTCCGGTCGGAACCGCCCGATGCCAGCCGCTTGCCGTCGGGGCTGAAGGCCACGCAGTCGGCCGAGCCCACGTGTCCCGCCAAAACCCGCTGCTCGCGGCCCGCCGACGCGTTCCAGATGCGAACGGTTTGATCGCGGCTGGCGGAGGCCACCCACACGCCGTCGGGGCTGTAGGCCACGCGGTCCACGACGCCGCGGTGGCCCGTCAAGGTGTGCAGCTCCTTGCCGCTCGACACGTCCCAGATTCGCACGCTGTAGTCGGAACCGGAGGAGGCAAGCCGCAAGCCATCGGGGCTGAACGCCGCCCAGCGGACCTCATCCGTGTGACCCGAAAGCACGGTCACGGGCCGGCCCGTCGCCGCTTCCCAGACGCGGACCGTCTTGTCGTCGCCGGCCGACGCCAGCCGTCGGCCGTCGGGGCTGAACGCGACGCCGTTGACCTCGCCCTGGCCGGCTGGCACCACACGCAACGCTTCGCCCGTCGCGGTGTTCCAGAGGCGAAGCGTATCGTCCGCGCCGGCCGAGGCCAATTGCGTGCCGTCCGCGTTGTAGGCCACGGAAACGACGCGCTTGGTGTGGCCCGTCAACGGCAACGGAGTTCCTGCGTCGCTCAAATTCCAGAGAAACAACGCGCCGGCGTCGCCGGATGAGGCAAGCTGTTTGCCGGTCGGGCTGTAGGCGACGTCGCGAATGCCCGTCGGATGGCCCTGCAGAATGCGCGACGTGCCGCCGGTCGTCGCGTCCCAGATCCGCAGGGCGCCAGCGGCGCCGCAAGAGACCAGCCAGCGGCCATCGGGGCTGAACGCGACCGAATTCACGGCGTCGGCGTGGCCCGCCAGCAGCATGTCGAAACGATGGGTGAGGCGGTCCTGAAAGTGCCACTCCCAGCCGCGCAGGTCGCGCTCTTGGGGCGAGGCGGGCAGGCATTCGGCGAGCAATTTCGTGGCGTGCGACACGTCGCCCGATTCCCACTTCCTGAAGGCCAGGTTGACGTTGGAAGCATACAGGTGGAAGCGGGCCAGCTCGCGCTGCCGCGCGGCGTCGTCGCGCTGCCGCTGGGCTTCGTCTTTCGCCGCGACCGCTTCTTCGGCCACGCGGCGGCTGGCGGCGGCGAGACCGGCATTCCGCCGGGCCAGCTCCGCATTCTCCGCCGCGCGTTTTTCAGCGTGCTCATTCGCCGAATGGAGCTCCGACTGCGTGAGCCGCAGTGCCACGACGCTGTTCGTCAGGCTCCGGTTCAGGTTCCTGAAATAGCCGGCGGCGATCGTCGAGCCGATTGCGAAAAGGCCGACCAGCAAACCAACGGCGGCCAGCGACGCCGCCAGGGACCGGTTGTGCCGGCTCCAGCGGGCCACACGCTCCGGCAAGGAAATCCGCCGGGCCTTGATCGGCTCGTCGTCGATAAACCGCTGCAGGTCGTCGGCCAGCTCCTGCGCCGTCTGGTAGCGGTGCATCGCATCTCGTTCGATCGCCTTGTGGACGATCGTTACGAGGTCGGCGGGAATGTCGGGATTCAGCTTGCTCAAAGGCCCGACCTGAGCGTGCAACACGCGTTCGATCAACACGTTGCGCTTGGCGTGCTCGAACGCCGGGCGCAACGCCAGCAGCTCGTACAACGTCAGGCCCAGGCTATAGATTTCGCTTCGCTCGTCCGCCTGAACTTTGAACGTCTCCGGTGCGATGTAGCGCAGTGTGCCCAGAATGTCGCCCGTCTGCGTCAGACCGAGGTCGTCGTCCAGCTTGGCCAGACCGAAATCGGTGACCCACACGGCGCCCCGCACGTCGAGCAGCAGGTTGGCCGGCTTGATGTCACGGTGCAAGATGCCTTGGCCGTGCGCGTAGGCCAGGGCGTCGGCCACTTGGATCCCGATTTCGGCCACGCTTTGCCAGTAGGTCCGCTTCGCGCGCGCGCGCTGCGATCGCCCGCGTCCGCCGCCCGGCAAGACCACCGACGAACGGGAAGCCGAGAGCGTGTCGGACAGCCGCCCATTCGATGAAGAGGCGTTCGGGGCGTCGGCGCCGGCCGGCGGCGGCTGGTCGCGCGTTTCGTCGGGCGCGACCTCGCCGTCGTGGCTTCCTGACTTTTCTTCGGGCGTCTGGAAGACGCCGGTCAAGAGCGAATGCGCCGCGCCGGCGGCCGAGACGCCGCGCCGACTGACCGGCAATTCGCCGCTTGGCAACGGACCGCTCAGTGTGCCCGCCTTCGCGCGCAGCCGCTTGAGCTCGTCGAGCACTTCATCCAGGGCCGAGCCTTGGATGAACTGCATCACGTAGTAGTCCGTGCCGTTGTCGTCGCCGACGCCGAACACCGGCACGATATTGGTATGGTGCAGGCGGGCCGCCGCCTTGGCCTCGCGCTGGAACCGCAAGCGCTGCTTCGGTTTTTTGAGCAGATCCTTGGGCAGCACCTTGACCGCCACGTGGCGGCCGAGCGACACCTGCTCGGCTTCGTAGACGATGCCCATGCCGCCGCGGCCCACCTCGCGGATGATGCGGTAATCGCCGAGTTGATCGGGCCGCGCGGCGCCGAGGGCGGGCGTACCGCTGGGAGTCTCTTCACCGAACGAGTCGTCGCTGGTCGGCGCCAGGTTCTCCATCATCGCCAGCGCTTGGAAGGTGTCGCGGATGATTTCCGCGAGCTCGGGATGACGCTCCGTATATTCTTTGATCGCAGGCCGTTCTCCGCGGCGAAACCGCTCGGTGAATTCTTCGGCCAACCGCTCGACGAGTTCCAGTTCCTGATCTTCGGTCATCTGGCAGGGCTCCGTGTAATCAGGCGATGCCCCGGGTTGTTGTCCGCAACGCTCCGCAGGGTGGGACCAGCGAGCTTGCGAGCGCCGGCCCACCATGATTAAGGCATCAGGTATCAGGCATCAGGCGTCAGGGTTCAGATCCTGACGCCTGATATCTGACGCCTAATTCTCTCGGTCGAACGGCATGGGCACTATTCCGTCAGGTGTAGCTCTCGAAGAATCTTTTGCAGGCGCGCCAAGGCGCGAAGGTAGCGTTTGCTGGCGGCGGACGGTTCCAGTTCCAGCTCCTGGGCCGCCTCGGCGTTGCTCAACTGCTCGAAGTGCCGCAAGGCCAGGATCTCGCGGTCCAGCGGGTCCAGGCTGTTGAGGGCCTCCTGGAGTTGAATCCGCATCTCCGCCTTCACGGCCGCTTGCGAAGGAGAGGTCAATTGCCCCAGCAACTGGGCCGCCAGCGACATGGAATTGGCCGCCGGCAACGCGCCGCGGTGGAGAGAAACCTCTCGCTGGGCGTCGCGGGCCTGCGTGCCGAGGTGCGTGCGGTGTATTTCCAGCAGTTTATCGCCGGTGATCCGCCGCAGCCACAAGAAGAACGGCGATTGCGGACCCGCCAGGTACGTCGGCAAGCGGCGTGTGGCCTCCAGAAACGCGTCTTGCAGCACGTCCGAGTCGTCGACGCGCCCTTGCAGCCGGCGGTTCAACCGCAGCCGGATCATCTTCTTCAGCCGCGACCGATAGCGCTCGAACAGTTGGTTGAGCGCCTGTTGGTCGCCCTGGGCGGCGCTCGTGAGCAGCAGGCTATCGTCGCTTTCTTCGCGCATGGTATTCCCCATATTACCATAAGTGCGCTCCGGCCCCGAATGAGGACAGGAAAAATCGCCGTCCGGCGACGATTTTCATTCAACCACCCGCCTAAACAGCAGAAACGGAATGGCGGTGGCTGGGGCAGAGCCGCGCCGATTGGGCAGCTCCTCGGAAACCGCTCCGCCGCGGCGATGCCCCGATAGCGCCACGACCGGGGCATCGCTGGCCGGCACTGCGTATTGAAAGGGCCGAATCGATCACGGCCAGCTTCTGCCCCAGCCACCGACGATGGTTCATTGCCGCCCGTGTGAAGTATCGCAACGTGGCTGCTGGTTTACACCGCGAACGTTTCGACGACCGTCAAACGGCGACGTCTTCCCGCTCAGGGGAAGCGTCCATCCGGTTGACAAGCGGTGGCAATTCCGCCGTCCGCTCGCGGACCAAGAGCGAATAAATGGCGGGCAGCACGAACAGCGTCGCCGGCCCGGCAGCCAGCAAACCGCCCAGAATCGCCCGGGCCAACGGCGCGTTGGCCTCGCCGCCGCGCTCCAACGCCAAGGCCGCGGGCAACATCGCGCAGAAGGCCGCCGTCGCCGTCATCATCACCGGCCGCACGCGAACGCCGGCGGCCTGGCGAATGGCCTCCAGCGGCGAAAGCCCCTCCTGCTTGCGCAGCTCCTGCGCCCAATCGGTCATCAATACCGTGTTCGAGACGCTGATGACCACGATGAAGATGATGCCCAACAGCGACTGCACGTTCAGCGCGCTGCCGGTCACATACAGCATCGGCAGCACGCCTACCAGCGACAGCGGCACCACCAGCATCACCGCCAGCGGCACGACGAACGACCGGGCCAGCGCCACCATCAGAAAGTAAATCAGCAGCGACGACAGCACCAGCCCGACGCTCAGGTTCGTGAACGCTTCCTGCATCCGGCTGTATTCGCCGCTGAGCGTGATTTCGGCGCCGCGCACCATCGGCCTTTCCGCCCCCTTGGCGCCAGGTGAGTAAGGCAGCCAGTGCTCCCCCTCGCGCCGGCCAAAACGATCGAGCAGCCGGGCAACGTCGGTCGCCGCGTGACCGAGGTCGCGGCCCTCCACGGCCATCGTCAGTTCGACCGCCGGCTGAATGTCGACGTGCGTCAGCTCCGAGGCGATCTGAGTCGGAGTGATGCTCGCCAACTCGCCCAGCGTCACCTGCCGGTGCTGCGCGCGACCCGTGATCGGAATGTTGAGCAGATCGTCGACCGAATGCATGCCGGCGTAGAACGTGAGCACCTGCACGGCCGGGCTTTCGAAGACCGGCAGGATGTCGATGGGAACGCGCCTTAACGTCAGTCCGCCGAGCACCAGCACGGTGAGCGAAAACGCGATCACCGCGTGTGGGTTGTCGAGCGAGGCGCGAATCAGTCCTTTCATTGCTTCACCCGCACCGGCGCGCCCTCGACGAGCGACGCCGCGTTTTCGCTCACGACCCAATCGCCGGCGCGGATGCCCGAAAGCACTTCGATTTCGCTCTCGTCCGCGTGGATCAGGTAAATCGCCTGGCGATGGGCCTTGCCGTCGCGGACCACATAGACCGCGGCTTTGCCGTTGGCCGGCTTCTCGACCAGGCAGCTTGCCGGCAAGGTGAGTGGCGGCGAGGCGCTCCACAGGTGGATGGTGGCCTTGCCGTACATGCCGTCTCGCAACAGCCCCGTTTCATTCGGCAGATCGATCTCGACGCGCATCGTCCGCGTCGTGGGGTCTTGCGCGTCGGACACGCGCGAGACTTGCCCCTCGAACTGCAGGCCGGGCAGCGTGCTGGCCTCGAACGTCGCGCGATCGCCCGGTTCCGTAAACGGCGCGTCTCGGTCGGGCACTTGCACCACAACCCGCATCAGATCGGTCTTTTCGACCGCCAACAGCGGCAACACGGCGCTGCCGTCGGCGGCGCGGATGAAATCGCCTGGAAAAAAGGTACGCTCGGTGATCACCCCATCGTAAGGCGAGCGGATTTGGGCGAAGTCGACGAACACACGGGCACGTTCCAGGGCGGCCTGACAGACTTGCACGGTGGCTTCGGCATCCAAAACGTCGGCCTGTGACTCGCTCAGCTTGGCTTCGGCCGCCGCCAGGTCGGCCTTGGCGCTGTCGATGGCCGCCAGGGCCGCGTCGCGCGTCGCCTGGGCGGCGAGAAAGTCATCTTGGCGTTCGTCGACCAATTGCTCTTCGATTGCGCGATCTTCGAAGAGTTGCTTGATGCGGCGGTAGACTTTTTGTTTGAACTCCAACGCCGCCGCCGCGCTTTCCAGGTTTGCTTTGCTGCGGCCGATCGCGGCCTGCGCGGCCTCGCGGAGGGCACGGGCGGTCTCCACACGGGCCTGCGCCTGGGTAAGCTGCGCCTGCGACTGCGCCAGCGCCGCGGTGGCGCCGTTGACGGCCTGCACGAGCTCCGGCACGTCGATCGCGGCCAGCAAGTCGCCCGCCTTGACGCGGTCGCCAATATCGACGCGCTGCTCCTTGAGGTAGCCCGACACCTTCGCGAACAACCTGGCCGACCGGTCCGGAATGACCGAGCCGGGCTGCGTCGTCACGCGGTCTTCGCGGGAGGCTTGCGGGCGGACCACCTTCAGTTGCATCGGCGCGCGGCCGACCTCCGCCGAATAAGTCGGCCCGGTCGGCGCGAGCAGGCACAACGACGCCAACGCTCCGAGAACAGCGGCATGCCGGGCCGCGCAGCCGGTTTGCGGTCGGACCATTCTTGTTCCTCGCTTTTGGGTTCGCGGGTCGGTTACCGTCTTCCGTGCGAACGAGGCAAAGCAAGGCCCATACCTCCACGCCGGATTGGCCGCGATCGCCTCGGAATCAGGCGTTTTGCCGGCACGGCGTGAATGTGCGTGCGCGCGGGAACGTGTGCGGGAAGCTTCGCTGCGCGCGGTTCCGCACATTCTGTGTCAGTGAGTAGTGGCCATGCAGACGTAAGGGTTCTGCCTGTTCGAAGTGCCTCCCGGTGGTGTTTTGCGCGCGGCCTCCTCCCTCGTGGCATTGCGCCTCATTAAAAATGAAGTTGGACTGGGCGGAGAAAGGGCAACGGTGGGAACCGAGCGCGAGCGCCGACCCGGTGGCCGAGACGATCGCATCCCGTCGGGTCGGCGGCGCACTGCCTCTCTAAGAACGATAGCCGGCAGATGCACGGATTTGGTTATTGTTGCGTGAGAAACGTGAGAAAAATGCCGCGCAGCCTCACTTTCTGCTGTCTGCCGGCCGTTAGCCAAGAAAAAATCGCCTAAATCCGTTGACTTAGTGGTAAAGACTGGTACAAGGAGAGGAAGGACCGGAAGGGGTCTTTTTGCCCAGGAACAATTGTCATGTTGCGTTGGAATGCCCTCCGTTCACCGTGGCGGCGACCGCCGCCAAACGCCCGATTGTCGAAGCGTCGACGGCTGCTGGAATCGTTGGAAACCCGCTGGCTGCTGGCCTCGGACGCCTACCTTGAAATCAACCTCGCTTCCAACCAGTCCGGCGCCGCGCTGGTGAGCGATCCGTCGCTTGCCTTTGCTTGGGGAATCGCGGCCAGTCCCGGCGCCAGCGGCGGTTTTTCGGTTTCAGACTCTTCCGCCGGACGCTCGAACTCCTACAGCGGCGATGTAGCGGGAAGTCCGTTTGTTGAGAACGCCAGCCAGGCTGTGGACGTCCCCTTGCCCACCGGCCAGGTCTATAACGGCAACGCCAACGAGTTCATCATCCACTCGCCGCCTCCGCCCCCCGGCGTCGAAACGCCCATCGCGGGAGGGCCGGCGGAGTTCCTCTATGCCTCGCTCGATGGCACGATCTATGGTTTCAATTCGAATGTCGGCCCGCAGGCGGTGGCGGCGGTCTCGGTGCCCGGCGCCGGGTTCACGGGCCTGACGCTGGCCAACAGTGTCACGAGCAACAGTGGTTCCACCAGCAGCGGCACGGGCGACCAGCTTTACGCGGCCGATTTCGTAGGTGGCAAGATCGACGTGTTCGACGCCAGCTTCCAGCCGGTCACGACCAGCGGGTCGTTCACAGACCCGAACTTGCCGGCGGGTTATAAGCCGTTCAATATCCAGGCGCTGGGCGGCGAGTTGTACGTGAGTTACGCGTCGCTGGGCGCGGCGCAAGAGGTCAGTGCCAGCGGTCCGCTGCCCCCCACGCCGGCGCCGGACGGCGTGATCGACGCGTTCGACGCCAACGGCAACTTCTTGGGGCGAATTGCGTCGGGCTCTCCGCTCGACCAACCCTGGGGCATGGCCTTGGCGCCGCAATCGTTCGGCCAATTCGCCGGCGATCTATTGGTGGCCAACCAGGGCAGCGGCGAGATCAACGCCTTCAATCCGGGCCCAAGCCCCACTGCCACGGGCGGCACCTCGCTTGGCGCACTGAACGGGCCCGACGGCAATCCGTTGATCGTCAATGGCCTGTTGGGCCTGGCGTTCGGCAACGGCGACAACGCGGGCGACGCGGACTCGCTCTATTTCACGACTGGCTCCTTCCCGGATCTGGTTTGGCCATTTTCCAATACGTCTGGCGGGCCAGCGATCGCGACGGCGGTCCCCGTCCCGGAGCTGTCGCACGGCCTGTTCGGCGCGGTGCAGGTTGCCGGCACGGGTCTTTCCGGAGCCGTGGGCACCGACACCACAGCCCAGGCCGGCCGCGAGTTTTCCGGAGCGTTGGCGGCCTTCGGTTCGGCCGAGCTTCCCAGCCCCGAGGCCAATCCCGTCGCCAGCTACACGGCCACGATCGACTGGGGCGACGGCAGCTCGACCACGCCGGGCACCGTCGTGCCGACCGGCAATGGCGGTTATCTTGTCGTGGGCAGCCACACTTACACGGCCGCCGCGACCGATGACTATCAGGTCACCATCAACGATGCCAGCGGCAACTCGGCTACGGCCACCGGCACGGTGCAAGTGACGGCCGCAACCCTCATCGCACATGCCCTGCCGGTTGTCAGCCAGAGCTTGACGATCAACAACGCGATCGTCGCCGATTTTATCGACACGGGCGGATCCGACCCACTCTCGAACTACAGTGCCACGATCGACTGGGGCGACGGTACTTCGGCCACGGAAGGAACCGTCACGCACGGAATCGTTCCGCTCAGTTCCGTCCCCATCGACGGTTATTTCTCGGTCGCCGGCAGCCACACCTACGCGGCGACGGGCGACTACACGTTTACCGTCACGATCACCGACAGCGACGGCACCAGCGCGACCGTTCATGGAGCGGTCGATATTGCCGCGGCGACGCTCAACGCACATGCCTTGCCCGTCGTCAGTGATGGGCTTGTCGTCGACAACGCGGACGTGGCGGCCTTCCTCGACACGGGCGGATCCGATCCGCTTTCCAACTACAGCGCCACCATCGACTGGGGCGACGGTTCGACCTCGGCCGGCACCATCGACGGGGGCATTACCGCGACGCCCGCGATCGCGAACGCGGTCGGCGGATACTTCAGCGTGGCAGGCAGCCATACCTATACGGCCACGGGCGATTACACATTCGCGGTCACCATCAGCGACACCGACGGCGGTTCGGCCACCGTCACGGGCACGGTGGTCGTCGCTCAAGCGACACTGCAAGCCAAGGCCATCCCAGTTGATAGCACCGGGTTGACGGTCAACAACGCCACGGTGGCCGACTTTATCGACACGGGTGCCGGAGATCCGCTTTCGAACTACAAGGCTACCATCGACTGGGGCGACGGCACTCCGGCTTCGGCCGGAACCATCACCGGCATCGCCCTGGGCGACAGTACCGGCGGCGGCAGTCTCTTGGCGGCGCCTGCCGTCATCATTGGCGGCGAGTATTACCGTGTTGAGGGCAGCCACACCTACACCACCACGGGCGACTATACGACCACCATCACGATCAGCGACAGCGACGGCACGAGCGCCACCGTGCAAGGCGCCGTCGACGTCGCTCAAGCGACGCTCGAAGCCAAGGCGCTGCCGGTTGTCAGCCAAGGCCTGAACGTCAGCAATGCGACGCTGGCAGACTTTATTGACACGGGCGGGGCCGATCCGCTCACGAATTACAGCGCCACCATCAACTGGGGCGACGGCTCAAGTTCCACCGGCACCGTCGGCGACGGCGTGACGCCGGTGGACGCGAGTATGGCCGGCGGTTACTTCACTGTAGCGGGCAGCCACACTTACGCGGCCACCGGCAGCTACACCACCACCATCATCATCAGTGACAGCGACGGCACGAGCACTACCGTGCAAGGCACGGTCGACGTTAGCCAGCCGACGCTACACGCCCATGCCTTGCCGGTTGTCAGTCAAGGATTGAACGTCAACAACGCAGCCGTGGCCGACCTCGTCGACACCGGCGGTCCCGATCCGCTTTCAAACTACAGCGCCACGATCGACTGGGGTGACGGCACGTCGGCTACGGCCGGCACCATTGGCCCCGCCATCCTGCCGTTGGCTGCTAATCTCGGCGACGCCTATTTGGACGTAATCGGTAGCCATACGTATGTGGCCGCGGGCGACTACACGTTTACCGTTACAATCAGCGACAGCGACGGTACGAGCGCCACGGTGCAAGGAACCGTCGACGTCGCTCAAGCGACACTGCAAGCCAAGGCCGTCCCAGTGGAGAGCACCGGTTTGACGGTCAGCAACGCGACGGTGGCCGACTTTGTCGACACCGGCGGTGGAGATCCGCTTTCGAACTACAAGGCTACCATCGACTGGGGCGACGGCACTCCGGCTTCGGCCGGCACCATCACCGGCATCGTCCTGGGCGACAGTACCGGCGGCGGCAGTCTCACGGCGGCGCCTGCCGTCATCATTGGCGGCGAGTATTACCGTGTTGAGGGCAGCCACACCTACACCAACACGGGCGACTATACGACCACCATCACCATCAGCGACAGCGACGGCACGAGCGCCACCGTGCAAGGCGCCGTCGATATCGCTCAAGCGACGCTCGAAGCCAAGGCGCTGCCGGTTGTCAGCCAAGGCCTGAACGTCAGCAATGCGACGCTGGCAGACTTTATTGACACGGGCGGGGCCGATCCGCTCACGAATTACAGCGCCACCATCAACTGGGGCGACGGCTCAAGTTCCACCGGCACCGTCGGCGACGGCGTGACGCCGGTGGACGCGAGTATGGCCGGCGGTTACTTCACTGTAGCGGGCAGCCACACTTACGCGGCCACCGGCAGCTACACCTTCACCGTCACCATCAGCGACACCGACGGCATCACCACCACCGCGAAGGGAACGATCGACCTTGGCCAAGCGCCGCTGTTGGCGGTGGGCGTGCCCGTCGTCGTCACCTCGGGGCTTTCGATCGACGGCGCGATCGTGGCGGCCTTCGCCGATGCCGGCGGCGGCGATGCGCTTACGAATTACAGCGCCACGATCGACTGGGGCGACGGCAGCTCGACCTCGGTCGGCAGCGTCACCGGGTCGGGCAACAGCTTCATCGTCACCGGCAGCCACACTTACGCGGCGGGCGGCGATTACGAGTTGAAGGTCGCCCTCGCCGACACGGACGGTTCGACCGCGAATGTCACGGCGCACGCCTTCCTCGACTCGCCGGTGGCCTCCGTCGTGGCCACCGCCTTCCAGGACGTGTTGCACCGCGCCGCCGACGACTCGGGGCTCAGCTATTGGACCCAGCAGATTGCCGGCGGCCTGCCGCCCAGCCAGTTCGCCAGCGACTTGACGCACAGCGCCGAGTTTTACGCCACGAACGTCATCGACCCGGCCTACCAGTCCTATCTGGGCCGCGGGGCCGACGCCGCCGGCGTCGCGTATTGGACGAGTCAAATGCAGCAAGGGTTGACCGACCAGGAGATCGAAGCCAATTTCATCGCGTCGCCCGAGTTCTACGCCCACGCCGGCGGGACCGATGCGGCCTGGGTCAACGCCATGTATCAGACGGTCTTGGGACGACCGGCGGACAGCGCGGGCCTGAACTACTGGACCAATCAATTGGCTGGCGGGGCCAGCCGTTCGAGCGTGGCCATGGGCTTCGCGGCCAGCCAGGAGCGCGAGGCGCAGACCATCCAGAACGATTACTTCACGTATCTCGGCCGCACGGCCAGTCCCGCGGAGGTGAATTATTGGGTCGCGCAGTTCGACCAAGGCTCGACGAACGAAGATATCGTCAGCGCGTTCATCGGGTCGAGCGAGTACTTCAAGGTACACTCGTAGGGCGGGACCAGCGAGCTGATTCCTATGACGCCACAAACTCCGCAAGCCGGCGATCAAGCGCGTCGCGGCCTGAGATGATGTCCAGTTCGATCGCCAACGCCCACAGCGGGCGGCAGCCGATCTGCGTTAACCGCAGCTTGACGAGGTCCTTGGCGGTGCAGACCACCGCCTCGACCGCGAGCGATTTGGTCCATTGCCCGAGGGCCTCGACGTCGTCGCGAGTGTAGGCGTGGTGGTCGGGGAACTCCTGCAGCGCCACGACGTTGGCGCCGACACTCGACAGCGTGTGGAGGAAACCGACGGCATTGCCGATGCCGCAGAACGCCGCGATGCGCTTCCCGGCAAGGCCTTCGAGCGGTTGTTCGTCGCCGCCCGCTCCAACGAACCGTCGCGGCCGATGTGTCAGTTCCAGCCAGGCGGCTTTGGGCGCATAGCGGCGCACCCGATGGGCAATCGTTTCGCGCTCGGCGGCATCGACGACGTCGGCACGCGACAGAGCGACGATATCGGCCCGCGCGAGGCCCGCAAGCGGCTCGCGCAAGGTGCCGCGCGGGAAAACATGATCGAAGCCGAACGGCTCCAGGGCGTCGATCAACACGATGTCGAGATCGCGGGCCAGGCGGCGGTGCTGAAAACCGTCGTCCAGCAAGATGAGTTGGCTCTCGAACTCTTCGATCGCCATTTTCGCCCCGGCCACGCGGTCGCGGTTTTGCACGTGCGGCACGTCGGGCAAACGCTGCTCCAGTTCCAGGGCCTCGTCGTTGGCCGCCCCCTGTTCGGCGCCGTAGCCGCGGCTGACGATGGCCACGCGCACGCCGCGCGCCCGATACCAGCGGGCAAGCCACTCGACCATCGGCGTCTTGCCCGTGCCGCCCAGGGTCACGTTGCCGACGCTGATCACGGGGACGCCCACGCGTTCGATAGGCAATCGTCCGCGGTTAAAGCGGTAGTTTCGCCAGCGCATCGCGGCGGCATAGCCGAATTCGGCTCCCCGCAGCACCATCCGCGCGGCGGCGGCTCCGATACCGCGACGGCGGCCGCTGACAAGATCACGGAATTCGGAGGGGCGAAACATGGCCGTGCCTAATGGCATTGCTGGCTCACGGCAATTGACTCATGTGCGGCTTGCACGGCTCATGAGGACAACCGCTTCATGGAGCCCGGACTTGCTTTGTCGACGCCGCATTTTTTCGATTCCATCGAGCCGAAACCCAAAATGCTGGAACAGCTCAGCGAGAAGTTCGTCACTCGGCAGTGGCGCCCCGTAGAACTTGCTGTTGCCGATGACATACGCTAAGCGAGCGGCTCCAGAGCACACCGCGGCAACCTGCGAGGCATGCTGGTACATATCGTTAAAGTACTTGATCACATAGCTCTCCATCAGAGATCCGTTCGAGGGAACGCTTCGCCGATACGGCGCCAATAATTCGGCGATAAACGCGTTTGCGGGTTCGACGCCGTTCGCAAGAACCGACGTGGCCTTGCCCCAGGTACCACCGATCGCCTCCGTCTCGAGCGCTCCGACGCTGCGCGACTCGCTTAAGAAATTCATGAAGAAGAGATGAGGTCGAGTCTCTCGTGCATAACTAAAGCGATTAGGATAAGGGGGCGACGTGATGACCGCAGTTGGCTGTTGGCCTTTGATAACTTCGACCAATTGCTTGCTGTTTCCCCGAAATACATGAACGGCGGCAGAGGGCAGGCCCGCGACGGCCCGCAGATCCGCGATCATTTCTTCCAGTTTGTCAGACAGCACTTGGCAGACATCGACTTTCGGCATCGGCTCGTCGGCGAAGGTAAGTGAGACATGATTGTGCTTGGCGTTACTTACCGGAATCAGGATCGCCAGAACTCCCATGCGCAGCAGGTCGAAATCAAACGATTCTTCCTTCATATCCAGAAGCAGTCGGCGAAGGCAAACGAGTTGCATCAGATTAGCGGGCGACCACCAACGCTCGACGTTTTTTATTGGCGGGACGAAGTTGGCGTTGCCGCTCAGGTAGGCAGCCGCTTGTCCCTCATCAGGAACTTCATCAAGGTGCGCGCGATACCGCTGGACAAATGACGCGAAATAGGTCGCAGTGGCCTCTGGGTCGCGGTACGTACGGTTTTTTACCGTGCTGACGAAATGCAAATATGGGTTGATTTCAACGCTGAATGCCGGGATACTACGATATTTCATGGTGAGCGGCACGGTACCGACTCCACTGAATGGATCGAGCACCAAGTCATCCGTCCCGAGGCGAAAATGGGTCGCAATGTCGTCGGCGAGCTGTGGCGAGAAACTTGCTGTTAGGCGATACCAGCGATGAATCGGCCGGCCGAGCTTGCCCTGAAACGTGACGGCCTTAACCGAACGGTTGCGAAACCGCTCCGAAGCGCCGATATCGAAAAGAGTTCGCTGCTGCGTCATTTCGTCAAGTTCCGCAAAACCTTTATGACCGGTTGACGAAACAGTTCTTTGTTGCGCCGCAAAAAGTCATAGTAGTCAAAGCCAGATAATTCCCTGATCAACTCGTCCCGCCAGATAGGGCGGCGGCGATGTATTCAGCGGAGTCTAAGCCGAAAATGCTGAAGACCGGATCTTGCTCGAATCGGCGAAGCAACGCGTACTTTGCCTTGCCTGCCTTTTTCACCGGTCCAGGAATATAGCTGTCCAGTTTGGCCAAATGCTGGAGCGTGATATCAAACAACGTTTGTTCGAGCGGTGACCTGATATCCGGTGCAGCAACTTTTTTTGGCATCTCCCACGCCTCGCCTCGATCGCGTTGGATAGATGCGGCTATTTTAACTTCGCACAAATCGCCTCGGCCATCTCGCGCGTGCCGACGGCCGTGGGATCGTCGCGGTGCGGCTTCAAGTCGTAGGTCACGTGCTTGCCTTCGACGATCACGTCGGCCACAGCCTTTTCCAGCCGGTCGGCCGCGTCGGTCTCGCCCAAGTGCCGCAACATCAGCATGCCCGACAGGATGAGCGCGGTCGGATTGACCTTGTTCTGTCCCTTGTACTTTGGCGCGCTGCCGTGGGTCGCTTCGAACACGGCGCCCTCGGGTCCGATGTTCGCCCCAGGGGCCACGCCAAGCCCGCCGACCAGTCCGGCCGCCAGGTCGCTGAGAATGTCGCCATAGAGGTTTTCCAGCACCAGCACATCGTACAGTTCCGGCTTCTGCACCAACTGCATGCACATGTTGTCGACGATGCGGTCTTCGAACTCGACCGCCGGATACTCGGTGGCGACCTTCCGCGCCACCTCCAGCCAGAGGCCGTCGGTGTGCTTCATGATGTTCGCCTTGTGGACGCAGGTCACTTTCTTGCGGCCGTTGGCCTTGGCGTAGTCGAAGGCGCAACGCACGATCCGCTCGCTGCCCGACACGCTGATCGGCTTGATCGAGATGCCGGTCTCCTGCGGGCCGGTCTTCACTTTGCGGTCGGGCGAAATCTGGTTGATGAAGTCGATCAGCTTGGCGGTTTCGGGCTTGCCGCGCTCGAACTCGATGCCGGCGTATAGGTCTTCGGTGTTCTCGCGGACGATCACCAGATCGACCGGCACGCCGTCGAAGAAGGTCCGCACTCCCTTGTACTGCTTGCAGGGCCGGATGCAGGCATATAGTCCCAGGGCCTGCCGCAAATGCACGTTGATGCTGCGAAAGCCGGTGCCGACGGGCGTGGTGATGGGGGCCTTCAGGGCACAGCGAGTGCGGCGGACGCTTTCCATGACGGCGTCGGGCAGGGGCGTGCCGGTGCGGGCCATAACATCGACGCCGGCCTCCTGGACATCCCATTTGACTTTGACGCCGGTGGCGTCGATCGAGCGTCGGGCGGCGTCGGCCAGTTCCGGGCCGGTGCCGTCGCCCATGATAAGCGTCACTTCGTGGGCCATGAGAACCTCTTTGCATAACGGTCGTTGGATAAGTTCGCAAACTAACAGATGCCGCGGCATGAGCCAAGGGGCCATCCGTCGCGCAGGGTGTGAAACCGCGGCGCCCCGGTACGAGTCGGCATCTTACGCGCCGGCCGCCAGGGCCAGCGCGCCGTACACGACCATCTCTTCGCCCAGCTTGGCGGGCAAGATTCGAAAGGTGCCGCCCAGCGGCGGAAAGACGTAGCGATCGACCGCCGCGCGCAGCGGCTTGAAGAACTGCTCTTCGCCAATCAGCGACACGCCGCCGCCCACGACCACCACCGCCGGCGAAACCAGCGTGACGACCTGAGCGATGGCCCAGCCCAGCGCCTGGCAAGCATGGTGCAAAACGTCGCGGGCCACCAGATTCTTTTCGCAGGCCGCTTCGCCTACGATCTTGGCCGTCAACGCTTCCGGCTCGCGGTCGCAACGACGCAAAAGATCGGCGGTATGTTCTTCCAGCACGGCTTCGGTCTCGATCAAGTGCTGTCGCACCATTTCGGGTTTCAGCGGCCGCGAACCACCGCGGAACGCGCCGAGTTGGTGCGAGATCGGACCACCCAAATAGGCCTGGGCCGCGGCGGCAATGCCCCAGCCGCTGGCCAGCGACTCGACCGTTTGATCGGAACGGTCGGCGTGCAGGCCCGGCCGAAGGTGGCCGATTTCCGCCGCGGCGGGTCCGTGGCCATGATACGGCTTGCCGTCAATCACCAGTCCGCCACCGATGCCCGTGCCCACCGTCACATAAAATACCGGGCTTTGGCCCTGGGCGGCCCCGAAACGCGCTTCGGCCAGGCCGGCCAGGTCGGCGTCGTTGCCGAGCACGGCCGGCACGCCCAGCGCGTCCTTGGTCCAGGCGGCGAGCGGAAAGTCGTCCCAGCCCTCGACGTGATGGCTCTTGATGACCCTGCCCCGCGCCGCGTCCACCGGCCCACCAAAGCCGTAACCGACCCGCTTCACCCGGTGCTTCTTGACGAGTTCGCCGCCGGCCCGCGCGATTTGATCGCGAATGCCCGCCGCGCCGTTGGCTGGCGTCACATCCAAGCGGCGCATCTCGGCCAGCGTGGGCGAATCGCCTGGGCCGACGCCAAGCTGCAGCTTTGTGCCTCCGATTTCAATTCCCAAGAACATCGCCGTGCTCGAGGCGTGCGAGATGGCAGGTTAGCGCGCAGCCAGCGCCTCGGCGTGGCGCCCTTCCTGATTGATCCGGGCAAAAACGTCGTTCAGCACCCAATGGAACAGCGCCAGGTGGATGCTTTCGACCATTCCCATGTCGTCGAGCGGCACGTGCAGACCCGCCTGCTGCATCTGTTTGAGCTTGCCGCCCTTGAAGCCGGTGAGACCGAAAGTCCGCAGTCCGTGACGGTTGGCCCAATCCACGGCCTTGAGCACGTTGGCACTGTTGCCCGAACCGCTAATGCCGATCGCCAGGTCTCCGGGCCGGCCATAGTTCATGAGTTGCTGGACGAAAATCTGGTCGTAACCGCAGTCGTTGCCCACGGCCAGGATCCAACCCAAATTGTCGGTCAGGCTCATGATCTTGAGCCGTTGCTTGCTTTCGTCCTGCAAATCGCACTCGCGAAGCGAGCTTTTGCCTAGGTCTTCGCTGATGTGCGTGGCCGTGGTGCCGGAACCGCCGTTGCCGAAGACATAGACGAACTTGTCCTGCTCCCAGGCTTCGAAGATCCAGTCGGCCATCTGCTGAATTTCGCTGTGGTCGACGCGGTCGATTTCTTCGTGCAGCCGGGCGAGGTATTTTGGGATGTCAAGTTTGGCGCCAAGCATGGCGGCAGGGTCTCCGGGATATATAGGGAAAGGTGCCATGATTGTAGCGTATGCAGGCGGCGCGTTCCAAGTGCTCCGTCATCGTCCCTTGACGGATCGGTCGCAACAGCAGCGACGCTGGCTGGTGGCCGGGGCATCGCTTGGCCACACAGCGTATCGTGAAGGGTCGTGGTAGTAACGGCCAAGCTCTGCCCCAGCCACCGCCTGTCATCCATCAATTGACGAGCGGTCGAGTACTACTCCGTCGGCAGCGGCACGCTGCCCGTAACGCCGTAGAGGGCCAGGCCGTAGCGACTGATCGCGGGACTTTGCAAACACCTTCCATACGACGGGGCTTCAATGCCGGCCTCCGCGGCGAGCGACGCAAGCTCTCGCCGGGGCAAGGGACCGTGCTCGATCAGCAGGCGGACGATCTCTCGCTCATGTCCTTGCAGAACGTCGAGCGGGTTTTCGGGATGACGTGCCATGATGAATTTTCCGGCAACGCGCCACCCGGGCTGACGACGGCAATAGTCCAAGAGCTGTGCCCGTGTCAGAGCCTGACCCGGATAACGGTCGTCGTGCTGCAGGGCCAGCCAAAGCACGTCTGCGGAAATGCGGGGACAGACCGCCAACACCTTGCGGATCCGGTTCCAGAGCACGTTGGGCCGCGACCAACGCAACGAAAACGTGCCTTCCGATTCGTCGAGCCAATAGAAGCCTTCGAGGGACCGCAGGGCGTACATCACCGCCGAAGGCGAGAGGCCCGCCGCGGCCGGAGTGTCCGTTGCCCGTTTGACCGTCGTCAAGCCGACCGTCGTGACGAGCTGCCGCGCGCGAGACTGCAACTGCAAAATACTCCCCAACTCCGCTTCGGAGACCACGGAGCGCCGTTCTCCGTGGCCGTGGATCACGAAGCCCGGTTCGCGCCCCATAAGCGTCGCCAGCTCTCGAATTCCCGCGACGGGTACACGGCCCTTGGTCAGCCGCGAGCGGGCCAATCGCCGCTCGACCTCCGCCAGCGGGGCCGGCAGGTCGGCCCGCACGATTTCCAGCGCTCGATCGAGCGTGGGAGCAAACGGTGCTGGTCCGCCCGACCGCGGTAGCCAACGGCAAAACACCTGGCGAACGCGCTCGTACGTGATGTCGAACTGCTTGCCCACGCTGGTATTGGTCGCCCGGCGGTTGCCCTGCCATTTCAAGCAGGCTGCGACCACTTGGCGGTCGCGTTGAGACCGGCCGGCGGCCAGGATGTCGACCAACTCGTCTTCCAACTTGGCGCCGTCCAGCGTTTGGACCTCCTCGCAGAGCGACAGCAATGCGGCGGTCGAGGGTCCGCTCAATCGGCCGTCGCGCAGCGCGTCGAGAGCCGCGCCCAAGGTCGTCGCATCGTGGACCGCGGCCCGGAATTGGCGGCCCACCCGCGGATCGGCAGGGGCGATCGCCAAGGCGCCGGGAAGCGCGGACATGCTGGCCGTCACATTTCGGATTCGCTTCGAGACGGCTCCGTCGCGTGCCGCGGCGGGCAGCTTCCGGCTTCGCGCCGCCGGCGACTTGCCTGAGCCGTCCTGTTGGCGTCGCTTGGAATCGGCCGGCGCGCTTGCTTCCAACGACACCAAAAGATCGACGAGACTCTTGAGGCCGAAGCCTTTGAGGTGCAACAATTCGCCAATCGTCACCCCCTCGGTGCCGGTCGTAAAGCGATGGATGCCGGCGCGGTCAAGGCAGTTGAACGTGCGGTTTTCAAGCTGCAGGTCGTCGATCGCGACGGTCCGAGGATGCGGCGAAACCGGGCGGCTCTCCAACGAGCGAACGAGCACGGGCCACCGGGCCGCCAGCTCGTGGAGCAGACTTCTCGCCAGGCGGCGGCGTGTACTTTCATCCTGTCGATTGGAATTCGTCGCCTTGAGGCCCTGAAAGCCCGGCACGCCCTCGTCCTGAAGGAATTCGTGTACCAGTCGGGGCACAATCGGTTGCCCTGGTCGAGGATAGCGAGAAATAGGCATGATGCTGGTGAATTTTACTGCAATTCGAACGAAGGTCCAAGTCCCAGTATAATCGACAAGACCAGCAAACTCACCCCACCTCTATCGGCTTTTCGGCATATCTGACCTGAAAGTGGACGGCGTCGGCGTCCCTCACGGCCGAAGATTATCATATTTGGTCATCGATAGATCGACGCGCGCGGACGCGCCGTGTGAGGGCGCGGTGGCTAACGGATCTTCACCAAGGGGGGCCAATGCGGAACTCGGTTGAACCGTTTGCTGCCAGCCGGCGTTTTACCGGCGCGATCGCCGGTTCGATCGTCGTCGGCTGCCTGGCAACACTCACGGGCTGGCTGATCGACAGCCCAATTTTGAAGAGCTTGCTGCCCGGACGGGTGGCGATGAATCCTTCCACCGCCTTGGCGCTGGTCGGCGCGGCCGTTTCCTTGGGTCTGACGGCAGCCGGACGTGCTCGGAATCTGGCGCGGCTGTCGGCCTCGGTGGTGGCCGCCCTCGGTGCGGCTTGCGTGGCCTGCTATTGGGCCGGCGTCGATTCGCGAATCGACCGCGTGCTGTTTGCTTCGGCGCTGGGCGACAACCGCATGGCCCCCAACACCGGGGTCTGCTTGTTCCTGGCCGGCACGGCGCTGCTGACGGTACCGCAGCCACGCGGTCGGCGAATCGCCGAGGCGTTAGGCTCGGCCCTGGCTTGCTGGTCGTTTTTGTCGGTCATCGGTTACCTCTTCGGATCGCGCTCCTTGTACGGCATCGGTGCGTATATCCCCATGGCCCTCAACACGGCCCTGCTGCTGCACCTGCTCGGGCTGGGAGTTGTACTGGCAGCCGGCCCGTCGTGGCTGGCATCGGTCATCGACACGAACACGCCCGGCGCGATCATCGCGCGGCGGCTGATGCCGGCGGCCGTGGCGGTGCCGTTGGTGTTCGGCTGGCTGCGGCTGAGGGGAGAGGCGGCGAAGCTTTACGACACCCAGTTTGGCGCGGCCCTGCTCGTAGTGGCGACGATTGTCGTATTGCTGAGCGTGGTCGTGTGGGCGGCGAAATCGGTCGATCGGGCGGTGGCCCACAGCGCCGCGGTGCAAGCGGCCTCACGCGCCCAAGAAATACAATACCGGCTGCTGGTCGCGGGCGTTCAGGACTACGCCATTTTCCTGCTCGACCCCGAGGGAAACGTCAGCACCTGGAACGAAGGCGCCCAACGCATCAAGAGATACAAGACCGCGGAGATCCTGGGGCGCCATTTCTCGCGTTTTTACCCGGCGGAAGACCTGGTGCATGGCAAGCCGTTGCGCGAGCTGGCCCAAGCGGTAAAGCAGGGCCGCGTGTGCGACGAAGGGTGGCGCGTGCGGGCCGACGGCACCAGGTTCTGGGCGAATACCGTGATTACCGCCATCTTCGACGACAACGGCAAGCTCACCGGCTTCTCCAAAATCACCCGCGACATGAGCGCCGAAAAAGACTACCAGCAGCGGCTGGCGGACCTGAACGACGATTTGGAGCGGCGCGTCGAGCTGCGCACCAGGGAACTGGCCGAAGCCAACCGCGATCTGGCGGAACAGAACCGCGAGAACGAGACGTTCGTTTACAGCGTGTCGCACGACCTGCGTTCGCCGCTGGTCAATTTGCAAGGTTTTAGCGCGGAGCTGGAGCTGACCTGCGGCGAGCTTGCCGAGACGCTGAGCGCCGCAGACGTGCCGGCGGCGGTGCGCGAGTGCGCCGCGAAACTGATCGATCCCGCAATGAAGGAGCCGATTCACTTTATCCGCACCGCCGTCACTCGGCTGAGCGCGATCATCGACGCCTTGCTGCGGCTGTCGCGCGCCGGCCGCGTCGAATTTCAGATCCGGGATGTGGATCTGAATGAAGTGGTGCAGCGCATCATCGACGCGATGCGCGCCACCCTGGCCGCGCGCGGCGCGGAGATCATCCTGCACCCCCTTCCGGCCGTTCGCGGCGACGCCACCGCTCTGGAGCAGGTGTTTGCCAACCTGATCGGCAATGCCGTCAACTACCTCGATCCGGCCCGGCAAGGGGAGATCGAAGTCGGCGTGTTCGAAGAGGCTCCCGCGACCGACAAGAACGGTCCGCCACTGTGGACCTGTTTCGTGCGCGACAGCGGTCTGGGGATTGCCGCCCCATGTCAAAACAAAGTGTTTCAGGCGTTTCAGCGGCTGCACCCGGCGGCGGCGCGGGGCGAGGGAATGGGGCTGACGATCGTGCGCCGGGTCGTCGAACGCCACGGTGGACGGATTTGGCTGGAATCCACCGAAAACGTGGGCAGCACGTTCTTTGTTTCGTTGCCGGCCGCGGACGCGAGCGGCCGGAATCCGACCTCGCAAGCCGGCCGCGGCGCGCCCGCATCGGAGAGTGCCGGTCAGACCATGAAGGCCACTCGGCAGGAAGGACTTTGTCATGCGCACTGAGCCACTGGTGATCCTTTTGGCGGAAGATGACGACGGTCATGCTCGGTTGGTCGAGCGGAACTTGCAGCGGGCCGGCATCACGAACCAGGTGGTCCGTGTCCGCGACGGACAACATGCCCTCGACTACGTGCGCCGCACGGGAGAACATTCCGGCCGCGATGCCGGCGCGCCCTTGCTGCTCTTGCTCGACATCAACATGCCGCGGGTCGACGGCGTGGAAGTGCTGCGCCAGGTCAAGGCCGAAGAAGCGACGTGCAAGATTCCGGCGATCATGCTGACCACCACCGACGATCCGCGTGAGGTGGAACGCTGCTATCAGCTCGGCTGCAGCGTGTACATCACCAAACCGGTCGAATACGAGGCCTTCGTCGAAGCCGTCAAGCGGTTGGGCCTGTTTTTGCAAGTCGTTCAAGTTCCACTCGAGGACGCGAAACTAGCGTAAAGGACAAGCCATGAGCGAAGAGCGCGAGATCGTGCTGATTGTCGACGACGACCCGGGCGTGGGCGCCCTGCAGCGGCGTGGTCTGGAACGCGCCGGGTTTCAAGTCGCCAGCGCCGAGACCGCTTCGGCGGCGATGGAGCACCTGCGCCGCGGCGGCGTCGAGCTGGTGGTGCTGGACTATCGCCTGTCCGGCGAGATGAACGGCCTGGAGTTCTACGCCGCCATGAAACACGCCGGCTACGATGTGCCGGTGATTATGGTGACCGGGTACAGCCAGGAATCGACCGTGGTAGAGGCCCTGCGGGCCGGGGTGCGCGATTTCGTCAGTAAATCGCCCAACTATCTCGACTATCTGTTGCAAGCGGTCGAGCGGTTGTTCCAGCAGTTGCGGATGCAACGCCAATTGGCCGAATCGCAGGCGCGGCTGGGCGCGGTGATCGGTTCTTCGATGGACGCCATTATCACCGCCGACGCCGGCGGAACGATTACGCTGTTCAACGCGGCGGCGGAGCGGATGTTCGACTGCGCGGCCGCGGAAGCGGTAGGCCAGCCGATCGCCAGGTTCAGCCCGGAGATGGCGGGTCTGCTGAAAGGGGCGGGGGTTGCTTCAGGGACCGCGACTCAAACCGCACCTGCCCTGCCGTATGAAATGCACGCCCAGCGGCTCAACGGCCAACCCTTTGCCATCGAGGCCTCGCTGTCGCAGGGCGACGCGAGCGGCAAGTCTTTTTATACGTTCATCGTGCGCGACGTCACCCAGCGCCAACGGGTCGCCACCGAGCTGCGGATGGCCAAGGAGGCCGCCGAAGCCGCCAACGTGGCCAAGAGCAGTTTCCTCGGCAACATGAGCCATGAGCTGCGGACCCCGATGACCGCCATCCTCGGCTTCACCGACTTGTTGCTCGACGGCGAACCGAACGTGAGCCGGGAGGAAGCGCTGGAGGTGATCAAACGCAATGGAAAGCACCTGCTGAAGATCATCGACGACCTGCTCGACATTTCCACGATCGAAGCCGGGCATTTGACCATCGAGCGCGTCCCCTGTTCGCCGGCGCAACTGCTCGTCGAGACGCACGCCCTGATGCAGGTCCGCAGCCAGGCAAAAGGGCTCTCGCTCACGATCGAGTGCCGCGACTCCCTGCCGCAACTCGTGTACGCCGACGCGACGCGGCTGAGGCAGATTCTGCTTAACCTCATCGGAAACGCGATCAAGTTCACCGAGTCGGGCGAAGTGCGAATCGTGGCCGAATACGACGCCGGCCGTCAGATACTGCACGTCGAGGTGAGCGATACGGGCATCGGCATGACCGAGCGGGAAATCGCCGGGCTGTTTCGTCCTTTTACGCAGGCCGACAGCACCATCACTCGCCGTTTCGGCGGCACGGGCCTGGGACTGACCATCAGCAAGCGGCTGGCCGTGCTGTTGGGCGGCGACGTTCATGTTCGGAGCAGTCCGGGCACGGGCAGCACGTTCCGGCTGAGCGTTCCCCTGCAGCCCATCCGAGCGGAACGGAGTACCCCTCGACCACAGCCCGAGGCCTGCCATCTGCTGGCGGACCGGCGGATCCTGTTGGTCGAAGATTCGCCCGACAGTCAGCGGTTGATCGCGTTCGTGCTCGCCAAGTGCGGCGCGGAGGTCGTGACGGTGGAGAACGGCCAGCTCGCCATCGACGCAGTTTTGGCCGCCAAGGAACGCGGCATCTCCTACGACCTGATTCTGATGGACATGCAGATGCCGGTCTTGGACGGCTATGAGGCGAGCCGCCGGCTGCGCGACTGCGGTCAAACCGAACCGATCATCGCTTTGACGGCGCACGCCATGAAAGGCGACCGGGAGAAATGCTTCGACGCCGGCTGCAACGATTATCTGACCAAGCCCGTCGACGTCGCCCTGCTGCGGGGCAAGTTAGGTGAATGGGCCCATCGTGGCTCGGTTGCCGTCGCGGCCAACTTTGCCGACGCCTCGGCGGGCGAATAGAGAAGGCTCACTCGATTTCATAAATTGGGCTGCGCGGGTCGTCAACACGACAGGGCGCATTCGCGGCCGTGCGTTTGCTGGCCATCGCCTTTTGCGAACCGCGCGATCGTCCCAACCAGCCGTCGCAGGTCAACCGGTTTTCCAAGATGTTCGTCGAAGCCCGCGTCCAGGCATTTGCAGCGGTCGTCGAGCGAAGTGAGCGCCGTAAAGGCGATGATCGGTCCGCAATACGCTTGGGCCCGCACCCGGCGCGTCGCCCCGACACCGTCCAGAACCGGCATCTGGATGTCCATGAGAACCACGTCGAATGCGTTGCCGAGCTGCGCGGCTGCGAGAATCTGCTCGGCGCCGCTCTGGCCGTTCGATGCCAGGCTGACCGTGGCGCCCGCACTTTGCAGTACGGTGATCACGAGCTTCTGAATATCGGGGCAGTCGTCGCACAGCAACACAGTGCAACCTTCGAGACGCCGTTTGTCGAGCATGGTTTCCTCTTGTCAGCGACGGTTTCACCGGCACGCTTGTCCCACCTCACGGCAAGCCGCGTGCCGGAAAGTGCGCCGTCATAAAGCTGACGAATGCGCAAGTCGAATGGATGTGATAACCGGAGCGACCCGGCCGATCGCGCAGACCGTGCCGCGCGACGGCAAGTGCGCTGTGCGAAACCGCCCGCTCAAGCGCAGTACCCGCACACGGACACGGCGCGCGAGGAAAGCGTCGCGGGTTTGTTCGCCGGGCTGGCGTAATCTAGGCTCGATAGGGACACCAAATCACGAACGACCAAGCGGCCAGCATGCGGCAAACGACGGCGGCGGAGATGAACGATCCGAGGTACCGCTTTGCGGTCCTCTATATCGGCGACTGCGATGAGCGGTTCGACCGAGCGGCATCGGCCCTCGAAGCATCGCGCCGTCTGCGCTTCGAGGTCAGCCGGCTAGGCGCGGCGGAGGCCACGCCGTCGCTGCTCGACTCTCGCCAAGACGAAGCCTGGCTGATCGATGCGGTCGACGATTGCGGCGTCGCGCGGCGGTTGATCGAGGAGACCGATAACGATTCGCAACGTCCGGCGCGCATCGCGCTGGTGCGCGCCGAGCGCGGCGAGGAACCGTTTGGCGACGCCACGCTCGACATCGCCCAATTGCAAACCGAGACCATCGAGCGGTCGCTGTCGGAGGCCCTCCGCCGCCGCCGGGAGCATCGCGTCTGTCTGGAACGACAAGCCAGCGCCCAGCTTCAGCCGCCGCAGGCCGACGGACAGTTCACGATGAATGCCGAGGGCATCATCGAGTCTGCCACGCCGGCCGCCGAGAGACTCCTTGGTTTCCCCCCGAACGGCCTGTGCGGCCGCGCCGCACGCGAGCTGGCACCGGGCATCGGCAACTTTCCCGCCGACGCCTACCTCTCGGCCGACCACCAGCGGACCGGTTCGCGGCTGGGCCTGGATGTCTGGCTCCGCTGCCGCGACGGCAAGGCCATCCCCGTCAACCTGCTGCTCTGCCGGCGGACGTTGCCCGACGGCCGGCAGCGAACGGTGGCCACGCTCAGCGACCTGAGAGAAGCGAAACAAAGCGAGAGCCAGTTGCGGCAATCGCAACGCTTTCTGCAAGCGACGCTCAACTCGCTCTCCGCGCGGATTGCCATTCTCGACGATCGCGGCGTGATCATCGCCGTCAACGAGGCCTGGCGGACCTTCGCCGACGCCCAGCCCGATTGGCGCCAGTCGGCCTTGGTGGGCGCCAATTATCTCGACGCCTGCGCGCTGGGCACCGCCGACTGCGGACGCGAAGGCGCCCAGGCCGCCGACGGCGTGCGGCAGCTCCTCGGCGGCCAACGGCGCGAGTTTCACCTGCAATATCCTTTCGCGGGACCGTCGGGCACGCGCTGGTTCGTCATGACGGCCACCCGTTTTCCCGACGATGGGCCGCTGTGCGTGGTGGTGGCCCACGAAGACGTCACGGAACGCACTCGCTTGCAGGCCCAGCTCTTGCAGGCCCAGAAGCTCGAATCGATCGGTCAGCTTGCGGCCGGAATTGCGCACGAGATCAATACGCCCACCCAATACATCGGCGACAATAACCGCTTTTTGCAGGACGCCTTCCGCGACCTCGACGGCCTGTTGACGGAAGTCAAACGGCTTGCCAAGCTGCCGGATGCTGCGGGCCGGTGCGGCGCTTTGGCCCAGCTCGCCGCGCGGGCCGACTTGGACTACTTGCTCGACGAGATCCCCAAGGCCATTTGCCAATCGCTGGAGGGCATCGACCGGGTGGCCGGCATCGTGCGGGCGATGAAAGAATTCGCGCATCCGGGCACGCCCGAAAAAACGCCGGTCGACCTGAATCGCGCCATCCAAAGTACGCTGACTGTGGCCCGCAACGAGTGGAAATACGTGGCCGACCTGGTGACCGAGCTGGACGACCACCTGCCGCCGGTGCCTTGCTTGCCCGGCGAAATCAACCAGGTGGTGCTCAACCTCGTGGTCAACGCGGCCCATGCGATCGGCGACGTGGTGTCGGCGGGCAAGTTCTCGAAGGGCCAAATCCGGGTGGCCACGCGGGCCGACGGCGACTTCGTCGAAATCCGCGTCTCGGACAACGGCACCGGAATTCCGCCGGAGATCCATCGCAAAATCTTCGATCCTTTCTTCAGCACGAAAGGAGTCGGCAAGGGCACCGGGCAAGGGCTGGCGATCTCGCACGCCGTGGTCGTCGAAAAGCACGGCGGCACGATCGCTTTCGAGACGGCATTGGGACGCGGAACGACCTTCATCGTTCGGCTGCCGCTGCAGACGGGCCAGGACGACGAGGGTTCAGGGTTCAGATGAGGGATGAGGGATGAGGGATGAGAGATGAGAGATGAGAGATGAGAGTACGCTTCGCCCACTCAAGACCCGAACACTCGGCACCAAAAACCTGAACCCTGAACCCTGAACCCTGAACGCTCATGAAGCGCATCTTGTTTGTGGACGATGAACCGAGCGTGCTCGATGGCCTTCGCCGCATGCTCCGCGCCTGGCGCGGCGAATGGGAACCGGCATTCGCCGCCGGCGGCAGCGAGGCCCTGGCCCTCTTGGCCGAGCGGCCGTTCGACGTGGTCGTCTCCGACATGCGCATGCCCGGCATGGACGGCGCGCAGTTGCTCGACGAGGTGACGCGGCGTTATCCGTCCATCGTGCGGATTATTCTTTCCGGCCAGGCGGACCGCGAGAGCGTGCTGCGTTGCATCGGTCCGACGCACCAGTATCTGTCGAAACCGTGCGGCGCGGCCGAGCTCAGGGCAACCATCGAGCGCGCGTTGGCTCTGCGACAATGGCTGGACGAGCCGACGATTCAACACGTGATCGCCAACGTCTCGTCGCTGCCCGGCCTGCCGGCGCTCTATACCGAGCTGGTGGCCGAGCTGCAATCGCCCGACTGCTCGCTGGCACGCATCGGCGAGATCATCGGTCGCGACGTGGCGATGACCGCCAAGATCATGCAGCTCGTCAACTCATCCTATTTCGGCTTGCGGCAGCGCGTGGGCACGCCGCAGCAGGCGGCCGCCGCGCTGGGTACCGAAGTGTTGCGGGCGTTGGTGCTGTCGATCAAGGCTTTCTCGCACGAGGATCAGATCAAGCTGCCCGGCTTTGACATCGAGCGGCTCTTCGAGCACAGTCTGGCGGTGGGCGCCACAGCCAGGGCGCTGGCCCGCCTGAGCGGCGGCGCCACGGCGCTGGTCAACGATTCCTTCGTGGCCGGCGTGCTGCACGACGTGGGCAAGCTGGCGCTGGCGCGCAGTCTGCCCGAGCGTTACGCAAAGGTGCTCGCCCTGGCCGATAACGAAGGGTTGCCTCGCTGCGTGGCCGAGACGGAGATCCTCGGTTGCTCGCACGCCGAAGTGGGCGCGTATCTTCTGGGGCTGTGGGGCTTGCCCGACGCGCTCATCGAAGCGGTGGCCTTTCATCACCAGCCTCGCCGCTGTGGCCGCCAGATGGTGGGCGCCGCGGCCACCGTGCATCTGGCCAACGGTTGGGAGCACGAGCGAACGGCCGGCGACGGCGAGCCGTTCCTGCCGGTCGATCAAGAGTATGTCGCGGCCGTCGGCTGGGCCGAAAAGCTCGGCCATTGGCGCGAGGTGCTGAAGCTGCCGTAACGGTAGGGTGGGACCAGCGAGCTTGCGAGCGCCGGCCCACCATCGCCGTAATTTTGGATTTTCGATTTTGGATTTTGGATTGTTCGTAATCCAAAATCTAAAATCCAAAATCCAAAATAGTGGTGGGCCGGCGCTCGCAAGCGCGCTCCCACCCTACCAAATGAAGAAACCCGAGGGGAATCCTGCAATGGACGAGCCAATCCTGTTTGTCGACGATGATCCGAACCTGCTGTCGGCCGTGGCCCGCGGTCTGCGGGCACGCTTTCAACTTGAAACGGCCCTCGGCCCGGAACAAGGTCTGGAGTTGGTTCAAGCACGCGGCCCGCACCAGTCCTTTGCGGTCGTAGTCGCCGACATGCAGATGCCGGGTATGAACGGCGTGGAGCTGCTGCGGCGGGTCGCGGAGATCGCCCCCTTGAGCGTGCGGATCATGCTCACCGGCCAGGCCGACCAGCAGACGGCCATCGACGCCATCAACCAGGGGAGCATCTTTCGCTTTCTCACCAAGCCGTGCGGTCAGGAGTTGCTGGCCGGCACCTTGACGGCGGGCCTGGAGCAATATCGCCTGTTGACGGCCGAGAAGGAGCTGCTGGTCAAGACGCTCAGCGGCAGCGTGCGGTTATTGGCCGACATGCTGGCCCTGGCCAAGCCGAAGGCCTTCAGCCGCGCGGCCCGCGTCCGCAAGCTGGTGCAAGACATCGCCGCGCAGCATGGCATCGAGCCTGCCTGGCCGCTGGAGATCGGCGCGATGCTCTCGCACCTGGGCTGCGTGACTCTGCCGGAGACCGTTTTGGAAAAAGTCTGCGCCGGCCAGTCGCTCGGCCTGCGCGAGACGGCGCTCTTCTATTCGCACCCGCGCGTCGGCGCCGAGCTGCTCGGCAACATTCCGCGGCTGGCGCCGGTGGCCGAGATCGTCGCCTATCAAGAGAAGCACTTCGACGGGGCGGGCCCGCCCGACGACGGCCGTTCGGGCGAAGACATTCCGCTGGGCGCCCGCGTCTTGAAGCTGGCACTCGATTTCGACGTCTTGCGGGCGTCGGGCGAGAACCAGGGCCAGGCGCTCGCCGAGCTGCACCGGCGCAAGGGTTGGTATGATCCCGCGGTGCTGGAAACGTTGGCGCGGCTCTTCAATTGCGAGATTTGTTACGAGTCGCGCACGGTGCTGCTCAGCCAGCTCGAAGAAGGGATGTTGCTCGATCAGCACGTTCTGTCGAGCGAGGGCGACATTCTGGTGACCCGCGGGCAGGAAGTTTCGCTGGCGCTCATACAACGCCTCCGCAACTATGCCCAGGCGGTGCGCGGCGTCCAACAGCCAATTTCCGTGCTGATGCCCATTCGCGTAACAGAAACCAGCGCTGGCATTGCCGGCGGAACGCAGTAAAATGAGAGGAACGGAGTCGCGGGAATCTCATCTTTGTCTTTGGAGAAGTGCCTTGGGCACACATTCGATTCGCAAAAGGCGTTGGCCGTGCCTTGGCGGTGATTTCTTGGCTGTCCTGCTGAGCTGGGTTGTTCGGCGGCGTGATCGCCCGGCGTAATCGGCAACGTAAACGGTGAGGAGGACGGCTAACGGGGTCCAAACAATTTATACTTCACGCGGCCCAGAATGAGACATCGGCGGTGGCTGGGGCAGAGCCTGGCCAGGTGGAGGCTGGCACTCCGTTCATCTCGACGGCCAGGCGATGCCCCGGTTGGGCGCACCGGGGCATCGCTTGGCCTACAGCGCGCTGCTTGCTGACAACGCCGGCACCGATCATGGCCATTTCGCCCCCCTTTTGAGACGTGGTAACGGTTACCACCTGACATCGAATTGACGACACGAACGCACGGCTGACGCCGCGCATTTCGGCGTCTAAATTCATGGCACCGGTCGCTGAGTGGCTCAATTTGTCAGCGGGCCGCTAGCGCTGTTTGGGCGCCAGGCTCATGTGCGGGCTGCACCAGCCAACGAGAAAGTCCATCACTTCCAGGACGACATCCTCGTCGCTGTCGCGGCCCGCCTCGCGCAAAGCTTGACGGTTTTTGTCGAAGAAGCCGAGAATGGAGTCGCGCTGCTGACCGTCGCGTTGCATCGTTATTGCGAGCGCTCGCAATTGTTCGAGTGGCCTGGGTGCCCGAAGGGCCTCCTCTAATCTCACGTCAACGGACATACCACCGTTCTCCCTTCACGGAACTTGTCGCCACAGCGTCTGCGTCGCTGCAATCGCGTTTTGAAAATCGTCGAGAGTCATCGGTTTACTCGGCTCGATCAGGCCGTGGGTCGTCGTGCTTGGATCCGGTCGATAAACCAGATTCGATCCGAGCAAGCTGCTGTCGATCACCCACACTGGGTCTTTTCCCGTCCCTCCCAACTGTTGCGGACGCCGAAAATAAGGCAAATTCGCCGCCTGACCGGGGCTTACTGACAAGCCACCCAGACCCGGTTGAACAAGATCCCCAGGCAACGTGGCGAGCACGTCGGTACCCGGACGCACGCCAAGCGCTCGCGCATGGGGGCCGACGTCGGGCAAGCCGCTTTTGTTCTTGCGCATCGCCCTGAACAGGCTCGCCATCCGGATGTCCTGAGTATAATCCGCAGAACAGGATGACGGAAGCCGCAACTCCTGTCAAACTCTGCGGCAGGCCCGAAAGCCTGACTCAGGGGCTGGGCAGGAAGAAACGAAAATGACGGGCAGAACTTTCTTGGAATTCGAGGCCGGCGTTTCGCGTATTACTGGTAACGGCAAAAAGAAAGAAAACGGCCGGCGACCGCTTTTCCCTTGCCGACCGATCAGGCTCCCACGCCTGACGTATTGGTCTTCGCTTGGCTTGCCGGCGGACGCGGAACGCCCGATCAACTGTCAGAATCCGACAGTTGGCCCAATGGTGGGGTTCCCTCCGCGTTCTCGACGAACAGAAACCGGTGCTGGCATTGCCAGCGAAACGCCGTAAAATGAGAGGAGTTGACTCGGCGGAATCTCATCTTTGTCTTGGAGAAGTGCCTTGGGCATACCTTCGATTCGCAACCGCAGTGGCGTTGCGCTGGCGGTGATTTCTTGGCTATCGTGCTTTGCGATGGCACCGTTGTTTGCCGCCGACGTTCGCCTGCCGGCGAACGCCGGCGAGAGGGCCGACGCCGACCAGATCGCCATACTGGTGCGCGAACTGGGGGCCAACAGGTTCATCGTCCGCCAACACGCGCAACGGGCGTTGGTCGAAATCGGCTTGCCCGCCAAAGCGGCGCTGGAGACGGCGGTCCACGATCCCGACGGCGAGGTGCGTCAGCGCGCCAGGCAGGCCTTGGCCGCCATCGCGGACGTCGACTTTCACGCACGCCTCGGAGCGTTTCTTGCCGACTTGGACCCGGACCACCACTACGGCCTGGCGGGCTGGCAGCGTTACCGCTCGCTGTCGGGTGAAAGTCCCGCCGCGCGACGGCTGTTTGCCGATATGCAGCGGGCCGAACGAGAGCTGCTCGAAGCCGTGGCGAATGCGCCCGCGCAGGCCGGCGCCCTGCTCGACGCGCGATGCCAGCAGGTCGAAAACGGCATCGCCGGCGACCCGTTCAAACAGTCGCACCTCTCGCTGGCAACCATGTCGGCACTGCTTTTCGCGGGTGGCAACCCCGAAGTGCCGGTTTCTGCGCACGCGGGCGGCAGCCTTTTCAGCTTCGGCAGCCAGGCCGCGTTGGCGCAGGCGATGCACGCTCGGCCACCTTCGCCGGTGCGGCCGCTGGTGGCCGCCTGGGTGGGCCGATCGTTCGAGATTGATTCACTCACTTCCTATCGCAACCAACTGTTGGCCATGCAGTACCACCTGAAAGAGGCCGTGGCCCCGGCGCTCAAGTTGATTCAGCCGCCCGGCGGCCGACCGGAGTGGGAACACTTCGCCATCTTGGCCATTGCCAAGCTGGGCGGCCAAGAGCATGTGGCGGCGCTGGAACCTCTGCTGAACGACGAACGCACCATTGACGCCTCCGATCGCGGTGGTCAGAAGTCGGACGCGGAAATCCGCGACGTGGCGCTGGCCGCGATGCTGCACCTCACCGGGCAAAAGTTGTCGGACTACGGCTTCCAGCACGCAAAGGCGAATCCCACGCTCTTGTGGAATGCCACTTCGCTTGGTTTCAACGATCCCGCGGCCCGCGAAGAGGCCTTGAAAAAATGGCGTGCCTGGGCCGAAAAGCATCTCAAGTAGGGTAGGACCGGCGAGCTTGCGAGCGACGGCCCACCGATTCGAGGCGTCAGGTTTCAGGCGTCAGGCGTCAGGACAAACAACCTGACGCCTGACGCCTAACAATGGTTGGCCGGCGCTCGCAAGCTCGCTGGTCCCACCCTACGCGAACTACGCGAACAACTCGTAAACCGGCTTGCCCGGTGCAATCTGAATCGGCCGGCCCTGCTGGTCGGTCACTTCCGACCGCGAGTGGATGCCCAGCGCGTGATAAATCGTGGCGGCCACATCCGCCGGACTGACCGGCTGCGAGGCGGGATAGGCCGCGTTGCGGTCCGATGTGCCATGCACATAGCCGCCTCGAATACCGGCGCCGGCCATCACAACGCAATAGCAGAACGACCAGTGATCGCGGCCGGCGTTCTTGTTGATCAGCGGCGTGCGGCCCATGTCGCCCATCCACACCACCAGTGTTTCGTCGAGCAGGTTCCGCTCGCCAAGGTCTTGCAAGAGCGCTGAAAGTCCCTGGTCGGTGACGGGCAGCAGCGTGTTCTTGAGCGATTTGAAATTGTCGCCATGGGTGTCCCAGTCGCGGTTGGCCACCGAGTACACGGTGACCATTGGAACTCCCGCCTCCACCAGCCGGCGGGCCAAGAGGCAGTTCTGAGCGAAGGGCGTGGGACCGTAAAGTTCGCGCGTGCGCTGCGGCTCTTTTGCCAAGTCGAAGGCGTCGCGGCTGGCGGGCGACGCCAACAGCTCGTACGCCCGGCGGCGAAAGTTGTCCAGGTCGCGCGTGCCGGCCCTGCCCTCCAAGGCGGGCAGGGCGCGATTCAACTCGTCGAGCAGGTGCCGTCGGCCGGTCAACTTTTGCCCCGCCGTCTCCGTCTCGCCCAGCATCGATCCGACTACCCGCATGTCGAGCCGCACGTCGTCGCCGCCCATCGGTTGCGTGAACGGCACGGCGAACGGGTCGTAGGCGTGTCCCAAACAACCGGCGTTCTGGCCCATGCTGTCTTTGTTGCCAAAGTGCCGCAGTTCCCCGAGCGTGACGTAGGGAAACATCGACTTATCGGCCGCGCCGAGCTTGCTCACCACCGAGCCGAGCGAAGGCATGTCTTGCGGCGTGGCGGCCGGCTCAATGCCCAAGGGCCGCGAGCGTGGATGGGGATGCGCCGTCAATGCCAGGTAGGCGCCGACCGCATGGTCGTTGTCGGCGTGGTTTACCGAGCGGAGAATCGCATAGCGGTCGGCCGCCGCCGCCAGCCGGGGAAGGTGCTCGCAGAGGGCTGTGCCCGGCACTTGCGTGGCAATCGGCAGAAATTCGCCGCGGATTTCGACCGGTGCCTCCGGTTTGAGATCGAAGCTGTCAATGTGCGACGGGCCGCCGTAATTGAAGACAAGGATACAGGCTTTGGCCTTGCCAAACGTGGCTGACTGCGGTCCGCCTCGATCGCTGGTTTGTCGGCCGAGCGCGGTGCGTGCCCGCAGCCAGTCGGACCACAGCAATCCGGTGAATGCCAACCCGCCCACGCGCAAGATTTCGCGACGCGAAACGCCGTCGCACAATCGAACGCCGCGGCCGAGGAACGAGAGCATTGGTGGCCTCCTTTCATTAAGCCGCCATTATAGCTCGTCGGACTTCGCAGACGACATCAAGGCCTCTACCGACGCTTCGGAAACCTCGACTTCCACGAAGCGTTGCATAGGATAGAGGTAGTCTTCGCCCGAGTCGTCGACGATCCGCAGATAGCTTTCCTGCGCAGCCTTTTCGTCCGGCAAGACCCTGTAAAGTTTCCAAGCCGTGAGATCGTCGCATCCCTGGTCGGTGACGCAGACAACGAATCTTGCTCGCTCGGCGTGTGCCATGTTTTAATCCAAAAACCGCTTGATCTTCAATTTGCGTTTGCCGACGCCGTGCGCTTCGTACCAGTGAATCTCCGCGCGACGGAGGTTTCCGTTGACCAGCCGAACTGTGGCGATGCCCTTTAGCTTCCGCCATCGACGACCACCGTACTGCGACTTAAGGTCGGCATGTTCGCGTATCGACAGGTTGACGGCTATCGTTTCAACACTCGTCAGCCGCCCGATGATCTCAAAGTCCAGCATCGCCAGCGTGTCCTTTGCTTTGGCGAATCGTGGTCTGACTTATTATAAGCCGCGAGGCGCGCTGCAGCGCTACACGAGAGCGGGTTCTTCGACCGGCACGGCAAAGCTCATGTGCAATTCTGCGTGCCGCAGGTGAAAGCGGTCCCATTGGTCGAGACTCAGTTCGCCGAGCAGCGGATGTGCGGCCCGCTCCGTCTCGAAGTGCAGCCGCTCGATGGCCGCACGCAACGACGCGATGCCTTTTTCGACGCTCGTTGGCTTCGGCGTGAGTGTCCCGGCAACTTCTTCGGGTAATTGCAAACCGGCGGGCATCGGGCCGGCCAATAACCGCCGCGCGTAAAACAGACGCACGACGAGCCGCGTCCACCAAGCGACGTGCGCCGCGGTTCCGTCGATCGAGGCGTGGATGCTGCGGGCAAGATGGAGAAAAATCTGGCCGAGGGTCCAGTTGCCCAACGTCAACACCTCGCCCTGGGCCAACGCTTCGGCGTCGGCCAGCAGGTCGTGAAAACTTTCATAATGCACCTCCCTGCGGTCCATAACGTCCCTGGTGTTGACGGCCATGGTCTTTCCTTCGTTTCGGGAACGGACAATCGATTCCCCATTGCCTCGGGCGGCGTCCCGCCGGCACTGGCAGCCTGCACAGCAGCCGATCAGCATACCGCCTCGACCGGCCGCCTCACAAGGGGCTTGGAGCCTTTCCGGGCAAAACGCTATGATGCAGCACCGTACAGGCGGCAAATCCGCTTAAGTCTTTGCAGCCTTTGTAGTTTGATCGCTGAAAGGAGTCCCGATCTTGCTCACGCCGAGGGTGCGGACCGTAATTCAGGCACGCATGGCCTCCAGTCGCTTGCCGGGCAAAGTATTGGCCAACTTGGCCGGCCGGCCGCTGTTGGAGTTCGTCGTGCGGCGACTGCGGGCGGCCGGTAACGATTGGGAAATGACCGTGGCGACAACCACCTCCGCGGCCGATGACGCCATTGAGGCTTGCTGCCGCCGGTTGGAAGTACGCTGTTTTCGAGGACCGGAAGCGGACGTACTCGGTCGCTACGTCGCAGCCGCTGCCGACCTGGCGGACAGCGACATTCTGCTCCGGGCCACCGCCGACAATCCGCTTTACTGTTCCAGCCGCACGGCGGCCATTGTCGCCGAGCATCGCCGCCGCAACGCCGATTACACGTGTATCGAGCGGCTCTCCTATGTCGTTCCGGAAGTCCTGCGCGCGGGCGCGCTGCGGTCGATGGCCCTGCTGGCGACCGATGCCTATTGCCGCGAGCACGTCACGCCTTACTTTCGCGAAGCGCCGCGCGAATTTCAGGTCGTGCAGTTGCCGGCCGACTGGAACGGCCTGCGGCCCGAGGTTCGTCTCACGGTGGACACGGCGGAAGACCTTTCGCGGATGGACATCATTTGCCAACCGCTGGCAAGAGAAGACGTCTTGTTTCCTTTAGAGGACGCGTATTCGCTGGTCGATCGCAGCTTTGAGACGACTCAGTAATTGCCGACCGTGTTACCGTCGGCAATGTTGCAAAGCCACGCCAGGATGTTGATGTCGGTCGTCTCGCTGATGAAATGGACCGAGCCATCGGCCATGGTCACATTGCAACCGGCCGGATGGAGGCTGCCCGCCATGCCCCACGAGGCGACCCGTCCGGGCAAGTAGGAGTTGGCAGTCGTCCAATAGGTCCAGCAGTTGACGACCTGGCCGCCGCACAGCGGGCACGTGGTCGCCGGATAGGTGCTCAAGTTGTCGTAAAGCGAGACGCCGTACATGACCCAGGCACGATACCCCCAGGCGTTTCCATTGCCGTTGTAGACCATCAAGGGACTTTCAATGAACGCCGCAGTATTGCTCGTACCATCCTTGATACTGGACATGCTGCTATTGCTGTTCTGGCCGAACAAGGCGCGATACTTTTGAAGGCCGTTGTTCGTGTACCACGTCTGCCAGTTGTGATTCCCGATTTCATAGTCCGGCTTGGTGCTGAACTCGTAAGACGTTTTCGCGCCCAACAGCGTGTCGGTGCTGGTGATGCCGTAAGCCGCGCCCGTCGCCATGGTCTTGGTTCCGTCGTCGCTGGGGCAGAGAAACATCGGAAGCTGCGTGGCAACGACGACATCGTTTCCGGACGTTGTCGGCGTCAGGGGTAAACCGGCAACAGGATACGGGACGGCACCGTAATAGGTGCTTGAGCAGGCCGCGACGTTCTTGTTGAACTTGTCGTAGAGCGGTCCCTGCTCCAAGTAGGGCAGCATCAAAACATAACCGCTCGTGTTCATGATACTGTTGTAGTATTGGGGAGAAGGCAAAGCCTCCACCGCCCCATAATTCAGGCCCGCCGGCGGAAACACCTGCATCACGTCGTGATAGTTCTGCGCGGCAAGGCCGATTTGCTTCATGTTGTTGGTGCATTGCGTGCGGCGGGCCGCCTCGCGTGCCGCCTGCACGGCGGGCAGCAAGAGGGCGATGAGAATGCCGATGATGGCAATCACCACCAACAACTCGACCAGAGTGAAACCGCGCAATGTGACGCGACGACGAGCCATAAACATAGAATGGGCCTCCAGGAAAAGAGATGGGATCCATCCGACGGCGCAAGGAAAGAGTCAATCGCGGAAGACCGATCCTGCGCCACCGATATCCAATTTGTTAAATCAGGGTGGGCGAACGAGCGCCGCTTTGTGTTTGCAAGCCGCGTGCCACCGGGCGACCGCGGGCCGTTCAAAAGCATCCAAAGGCTTTGTGCTGCTAGACTTGCCACATATCGCGGCCGCCTGATTCTCACACGCTCGCCACCATTTGCCGCAGGCACTGCCTTGTGCAACGGCATCCGAAGACGAACGTGGTGCCAAGAGGACAAAAAAGAAGTCGGTGTAACAGTTGGTCGCCGGGATCCTCCAGGCTGGGCTTGAGGCCGGCGCATCGCTTGACATCGCGGCCCCGTCGCGCGACGATCAAAGACCGGCATCGGTTCTTCCGGCGTCGAACACGTTCACGAAAGAGTGGTTGCATGAGGATGTGCTGGATCGCTTACTGCCTGGTCCTCGCGGCCGACATCGCCGCCGCGGCCGAGCCGGCGACCGATTACCTGCGCGACGTAAAGCCGCTCCTGGAACGGCGCTGTTTTGCTTGTCACGGTCCACTCAAACAGGAGTCGGAGTTGCGTCTCGACACGGGCGCTTTCATCCGCCGCGGTGGAACGGACGGACCGGCAATCGAGCCGGGCAACCCCACTGCGAGCCGGCTGGTCGAGCGAGTGTCGGCGACCGATCCGTCGCGGCGCATGCCGCCCGAGGGCGCGCCCCTGACAGCTCGGGAGATCGGCACCTTGGCGGCATGGATCGAGTCGGGGGCCAAAACGCCGGCGGACGAGAAGCCGCAAGACGACCCGACCACGCATTGGGCCTTCCGTCGGCCGCTACGTCCCGCCGTGCCCACTGCGAGGTCGGACTGGGTGACGAATCCGATCGATGCGTTCATCGTCGCGCGACAAGTCGCCGCGGGAGTCGGACCGCTCGCCGAGGCCGACAAAGCGACGCTCTTGCGAAGGCTCACGCTCGATCTCATCGGACTCCCACCGACTCGCGACGAGCTCCGCGCGTTTCTGGCCGACCCATCCGACACGGCTTACGAGCGGGCCGTCGACCGGCTGCTGAACAGCCCGCAATATGGCGAACGTTGGGGACGGCATTGGATGGATGTGTGGCGATACAGCGACTGGTACGGCCGCCGCGCCGTGCCTGACGTGATGAACAGCTACCCTCACGTCTGGCGGTGGCGCGACTGGATCGTGCGCTCGCTCAACGACGACAAAGGTTACGACCGCATGATCGTCGAGATGCTCTCGGCCGACGAGGCGGCGCCGGGCGACGACGCCGACGTGGTGGCGACCGGGTTCCTCGTGCGAAACTGGTTCAAGTGGAACTATGAGAACTGGATGAAGGACAACGTCGAACACACGGCCAAGGCATTTCTCGGCCTGACCATGAATTGCGCCCACTGCCACAATCACAAGTACGACCCGATTGCGCAGGAAGAATACTTCCGCTTCCGCGCGTTCTTCGAGCCGCTTGAGCTCCGCCAGGACCGTGTCGCCGGTCTCGCGGATCCGGGACCGTTCAAGAAATACGTCTATGCCCAATCTTATGGCCCGATCGCGGCCGGCCTGGTCCGCGTGTTCGATGAGAAACTCGACGCGCAGACGTTCATGTACGTGAAGGGCGATGCTCGCAATCGCATGGAAGGCAAACCGCCTGTCGAGCCGGGCATGCCGGCGGTTTTGGGCGACGCAAGTTTTTCGATCACGCCCATCGACCTGCCGCCGGAGGCGTTTTATCCGGGCCTCGCGGCCCCCATTCGCGAGGAAGAGAGGGCCAAAGCCGCAGCCGAGCTGGCAGCCGCCAGGCAGACGTTGGCCAAATCGCAGGAGAACGTCGCCGCGGCGGAAAGGCAGCTTGCCGAATTGCGTACTCGTGCGCAACAACCCCTCACAGCCCGGAATCGACCGGGGCCCGATGCGCTCTTGCAGGCCGAGCAAGCGCAGCTCGATGCCCGACTTTCGTACCGAGTCGACGAGCAGCATGTCGCCCAGGCGGCCGCGCGCCAGTGGGCGCTCTCCGCCCGGCTGGCTGCCGATGACGCCCGCTATCGCGGCCTGGGCGATCCGCAAGCCCTGGCGAAAGCCGCCTTCCTGGCCGAGAAACAGGCCGCCTGGGAAGAGGCGCAGTTGCGGCTGGCGCGGGCCGAACGCGGCCTGATCGCAGCCGAACGCAAAGCGGCCGCCGACCCCAACGCGAAAGCGGAAGTCGAAAAGTCGCAAAAGGAGTTGACCGACGCCCGAGCGGCGGCCGACGCGGCGCGGGCCGCGCTGGCCACTTCGGGCGACGCCTACACTCCGCTCTCGCCGGTCTATCCGGCCCGCAGCACCGGCCGCCGGCTGGCGCTGGCCAGGTCGATTGCCAGTCCCAACAACCCGCTGACGGCGCGCGTGGCGGTGAATCATATCTGGATGCGCCACTTTGGCCGAGGTCTGGTTGAAACGCCCGCCAACTTTGGCCGCAGCGGCCGGCCGCCCTCACATCCCGAGCTGCTCGATTGGCTGGCCGTGGAGCTGATGGAGCAAGGCTGGCGGATGAAAGCCGTCCACCGCCTGATTGTCACCAGCCGTACCTACCGGCTCCGCTCGCAGCTTGGGGCCACGGATCACCCGAATCTGGCGCTCGACCGCGACAATCGCCTCTACTGGCGTGCCAACACGCGCCGCATGGAAGCCGAATGCGTGCGCGACAGCATCCTGGCTTCTGCCGGCGAGCTCGACACCACGATGGGCGGGCACGAGATCGATGCCACGCAAGGACTCGCATTGCGGCGGCGCAGCCTCTACTTTGCCATTCACGGCGAGGCAAAGATGCAGTTCCTCGAACTCTTCGACGCGCCCGACGTTTGCGATTGTTATGAGCGAGTTTCGTCGGTCCGCCCCCAGCAGGCGCTGGCGCTGGCCAACAGCGAATTGCCGCTGACGTGCGGCCGGCTGCTGGCCGAAAAACTGTGGCGGGCGTCGAGCGACGTGTCGGACGCCGCGCAGCGAGAAGCCGAGTTTGTGCGCGGGGCGTTCGAGGAACTTCTCTCACGTCCGCCCAGCGACGCGGAGCTGAACGCCTGCGTCGATTATCTGGCCCAGCAAACTCGCGAGCTCGCCGTGGTAAGATCACCGGAAGCCCCGACCGCCGCCGGTCCGGCCCCGTCGAGCGACCCCGCTCAACGCGCACGCGAAACGCTGATCCACGCCTTGTTCAACCACAACGATTTCGTGACGGTCCGCTAAGACTAAGTTGGCAAGGTGAATACTGTATCAGCCGCGTAGCGGCGGTAGAATTCAGCCGTGGGCGCCAGCCCACGGTGATGTTTGCGATTCGCCAGCGAAGCCGCGTAGCGGCGACAGAGCATCGCGCGCCGTCGCCGCTACGCGGCTTTGCCGGAGGACTTGCACATTTTCCGTGGGCTGGCGCCCACGGCTAAACTCCGTTGCCGCTACGCGGCTGGCCCACTTCTCGAAGTAATGCGACCATGAACGCCGATTCTTCCCAATCTCAGTCGCTGCTTGCCGCCGCACGGCATTGTCGTTGCGGCCGCCTCGCTCGCCGGACATTCTTGGCCGACCTGGGCCTCGGATTCACAGGGCTGGCGATGGGCGCCCTGCTGCATCGCGATGGAATCGCCCGCGCGGACGACGCCATCTCTCCGCCCGACGGACGGCCGCACTTTGCACCGAGGGCCAAGCACGTCATCTGGATCTTCCTTTCCGGCGGCGTGAGCCATCTTGAGACGTTCGACCCCAAGCCGCTGTTGAACCGGTTCGCCGGCAAGACCTACGACGAGACGACGCTCCCCAATCCGCAAAAGCTGCCGATCTATCGCGAACGGTCGCGGTCGGTGGTCGGCTTCGATCGCGAAGTCGTATCGAAGATCATGCCGCTCTCGGTCGGCTATCAGAAGCGCGGCCAGCTCGGCTGCGAAGTCAGTGATTGGCTGCCGCACCTCGGCGGCGTCGTCGACGATCTGTGCATCGTCCGTTCGATGTACACCACCGACAACGACCACGGCGCGGAGTTTCAGTTTCACACGGGCCGCCACGTGCTCGATGAACAGCAGCCGACGATCGGCTCCTGGATCAGCTACGGCCTGGGCGCGCTCAACGAGAACTTGCCGCAGTTCGTCTTTCTGGGCCAGTACAAAGACCCGCGGGTCAAGAAGGATTTCGAGGCCCATTACCTGGGGCCGCGGCATGCGGGCGTCGAGCTGTCGCTCGATCCGGCCAATCCGCTGCCGTTCGGAGGCCGTCCGGCGAGCGTCTTGCCGGCGGAGCAACGCAACGAATTTGCCCTCATCCACCGGCTGAACGAGCTGGCGGCCGTCGAATATCCGGAAGACGAGCAACTTCGCGCCCGCATCCGCTCTTACGAGCTGGCCTACCGCATGCAGATGTCGGCCCCCGAGGCGCTCGACCTGGCCGGCGAGACGCAGGAGACGCAGCAGCTCTACGGCATCGACAACGAGACGACCGCCCTCTACGGTCGCCGGCTGTTGGCGGCCCGGCGGCTGGCGGAGCGCGGCGTGCGGTTCACGCTGGTTTATCTGAGCGACTACGGCGAATGGGATTCGCACAGCAATATCAAAGAGTTGCACGCCCGGTCGTGCGGACGCGTCGACAAACCGCTGGCCGGACTCGTGACCGATCTCAAACGCCGCGGCATGCTGGAGGAAACGATCGTCGTCTGCGCCACGGAGTTTGGCCGCACGCCCGCGTTGGAAGTCACGAGTCTGAACAAGGCCGGCACGGGGCGCGACCATCATCCGCACGGTTTCACGGTCTGGCTGGCCGGCGCGGGGCTCAAGCGCGGCCACGTCCACGGCGCGACCGACGAATTCGGTTTTCACGCCGTCGAGCAGCCGCACTACGTGACCGACATCCACGCCACGGTCCTGCACCTGCTCGGCCTCGACTCCCACCGCCTGTCTGTGCCCGGACGGCAACGCCTGGAGATCGACTACGGGCGGGTCATCGACGACGTTCTGGCGTAGTGCCGGCGGTTGCGAACGGCGAACCGGTGCCACATCTCGTGCGGGGTGAGGCGTTCCAATCACAAGCAGGAGCGCAATAGTCCGTCGAAAACCCATCACTTCAACCTCTTTATGCGCTTTGGTGGTGACGCTATTCTCGCGACATGAGCGCCGCACGATCTTCGGGAGCTTTCGCTATGGCAATGACGTTTGATGCGACACTGAAAGACATGGCCCGCGAATGCCCCGAAGGTTTTCTGGCGGCGTTCGATCGCAGAACTACGCAGCGCATTTCGGTGCTGAACGTGGACCTATCGGCCGTGACCGCCGCCGCCGACATCGTGTATGGGTTGGGCGAGCCCCTGCAGGAAATCATCCACATCGACTGCCAATCGAGCGCCGCCGCTTGGAAGCACGCCGACCTGCTGCTCTACAACGCGCTGTTGTTTGCCCGCTACCACGTGCCGGTCCACACCGTCGTGGTATTGCTGCGGCCCGAAGCCGCGCATTCCAACATGGACGGCACCGTTGACTACGCGCCACGCCCCGAGCATGGTAGCATGAGTTTCAGGTATCAGATGGAACGTCTTTGGTTGCGTTCGGCTGAGGAGCTGTTGGCGGGCGATGTGGGCGTGGCGCCGCTGGCGGTGCTTGGGCGCCTCCCTGAAGGTGCGCCGCTTGAGGAGGCCATTGCGAACGTCGCAGAGCGGATCGTCGAACGGCTAACCAAAGAGGCGCCGCCGGACAGGGCAAAAAAGCTGCTGACCGACGCACTTCTGCTGACCGGGCTTCGCGTGAAACGCGACGTGGCTGCGAAGATTTTTCGAGGAGTTCGAATGATGGAAGAATCCGACACCTATTTGATGATTGTCGATGAGGGCAAAGAGAAGCAGGCCAAAAAGGCAATCCTCCTGTTTGGAGAAGAAAAGTTCGGACCGGCCGACGAAGCAATTAAGTCGGAACTCGATGGCGTAACCGATCTTGATCGACTTGACCGCATGATTCGCCGCGCTGTGAAAGCGACGGCGTGGCGAGAAATCCTCGATACACCATGAGCCTGCAACACTACGATCTCCGTCGCTGCCCCTTTTCTCTTTCGACTACGGGCGGGTCATCGACGACGTTCTGGCGTAGCGCTTACTGTTGCAGATAGGCAAACAGGTCTCGCAACTCCTGCGGCGTGAGCGGTTCCAAGAGCCTTTCGGGCATCAGGGAAACGCGCGATTCCTCCAGCTCGTCGATCTCCTCGCGAACGATGCGCGTCCGCTGGTTCTTGGCGTCGACGAGCGTCACGCTGGCGGGGTCTTGCTCGGCGAGGATTCCGGTGAGAACTTGTCCGCCCGTGGTTGCCAACACGTAACTGGCATATTCCTTGCGAACGACGGAGCTCGGATCGATGATGTTGGTCAGCAAAGCGTTCCGGTCGCCACGGTTGGCCTTGGTGAGCTCAGGTCCGACGTGATTTCCCTCGCCGAAGAGCTGATGGCAGATGCCGCAGTGCTTGGTAAAAAGGGCCTTGCCAGCGGCCCGGTCTCCCTCGCCGGCACGAAGGTCGTTCGAAAAACGGCGGATATCGGCAAGTTTCTCTTCGGGGGTGCCGGGGCCGATGTTTCCCCAGATTTTGCGAACCAAGGCATCGATCGCCGCGTCATGGTGCAGCGCCGCCCGTTGTAACTGCTCCAGCGGAATCTCATCCGGCCGAAGAACGCCGCGATCGACTTGCTCCAACAGCGCCAAAGCGGACCTGGGCCGGCTCAAAAGCGTTTCGCGCACGTCGCCGCGAACGACCGCCGAGAACCCGGCGTAGCGCGATACGAGCTGACGCGCGACCTGTTCATTCTCAAATCGGCCTGCCGTTGCGACCGCCGCCCGCTGGACCGCTTCCGGCTGTCCAGGGTCGATCCACGGCAACGCCGCCGCGACACTCTCGGTCGACCCGAAACGGCCCAAGAGGCCCAATGCCTTGATCCGGTCCGCCTCATTCGTGTGCGGTGCGGCGATGAGCGACATCAGGCGTTCTTCGGCGCCCGGCAGTTGCACCTGCAACGCCAACGCCAGGTAAAGCGGCCTCTCTGGCGACGCTTGCCACCGCCGGGCAACCAACTCCTTCAGTTCGACCGCTGGCGGTTCGCGGCCGGCCGGTTTCCGCTCGTCGAGGCCGCGGGAAAGTTCAGCGAGCAGGCCATCCGCCGCTTCGTTGGGCGCCGCGCGCAGCAGGCGCGCACAGGCAGCGTAGGCGCTGCTCTTCGCTTCCGCGGCATAGCGGCGCACCAACCGGCGGGCATTTTCGCGCAGCAGCACGTGCCGCCAAAGAGGCTCGTGGAAGAGATCGAGCACGCCCGGCATCTGCTCGATCGCCTTGTCTTCCATGGCCCACCAGAGCAGCCACGGAAGATGGGGATCGTCAGCGTCTTCATCCCGCAGCATCAAGGCGGCGACGATCGGCAAGGCGTCGGAGCCGGACAGCCGCTTGGCCGTCGAGGCAAGTTGAGCGCGTACGACGACACTCGGCTCGGTGGCCGCCAGCGTGGCCAGCTTTTCAGCGGCTCTTGGCGTCACTTGGCGTGCTTCGCCCAATAACCGCACGGTCCAGCACCGAACGTGCTCGTCCGAGTGGTCTAGCAAGTCGACGGCCAGCTCCTCGCTCCAGCCGCCGCTGCCGTAGAGCGCCCATAGGCTCTCCAGTGCGAGATCACCATCGGCTTCCTGCAAGGCTGCCGTCCGCAATCTGGCAAACGTCGAAGAATCTCGCCGTTCGCTCAACCGCCGACGTGCCCGGCCCCGCCACCAGTGGTTCGAGTGCTGGAGCAGATCAACCAGCCTGTCGCTGCTGAGGCTTGGAAGATCGACCCGCTCTTGCGGCACCTGTGACGTCACCGGGACGATCTTATAAACGCGACCATTGGAGGTGTCCCAATGGGCATCGGGATCGGGGTGTGCCGTGCGCCGATCGAAGAAATCGCACACGAAGACGGCTCCGTCGGGCGCCAAACAGAGATCGGTGGCGCCAAACCAAGTGTCGTGCGAGTCCAAGAGCAGCCCCCCGAGCGACATCTTGATGGTTGAGCCGCGCGGAGCGACTTTCCACCAGGAGCACGTGTGCCCCAGGAAATCGCCGCACAAAAAGGCGCCACGGTATTGCGGCGGGAAGACGTCCGCCAGATAAATCGTGCCGCCGGTGTTCGGTCGGCCCGTCAGCCCGGTGTGCTCGACGTGGCTGAACCAGCCATAGGCATAAGGGTTGTGCAACGGCCCGTGCTTGCCAAACGTCTTTTCATAGTAGCCGCCTTGCACTCCGTGCCAGCAAAGCCCGCCGTTCGAGCTGTAGATCAACCTGCCCTTGGCATCGAAGGTCAGCCCGAAGCCGTTGCCGCCACCCTCACAGAACAACTCGAACTGTTTGCTGCGCGGATGATAGCGCCATACTCCTTGTTGAAATTCGATGCCGCGGATGCGGCAGGTGGTCGTGCTGCCGTTCAGCCCGTAAAGCCAGCCATCCGGGCCGAAGGTCAGATGGTTGACCAAGGACTGGGCATCCTCCATCCCGAAACCTTCCAGCAGGACGTCGGGGTCGCCGTCGGGCACGTCGTCGTTGTCTTGGTCGCGATAAAAAAGCAGATAGGGTGCTTGCAGCACATAAACGCCACCGTCGCCGAACTCCAGGCCGGTACACAGATTCAGGTCGGAGACGAAGTCGTGGAACCTGTCGGCGTGGCCGTCGCCGTCGAGGTCCTGGCAGATGGTGATGCGATCGGCGCCCTTTGGGCCGCGCGGAGGCGGTTCGGGCACGCGGTCGTAAACGGTGCGCGAATAACGGTCGACCCGCACCCGCTTCAGTCCGGCCGGGTTCGGATATTGCAGATACTGAATAACCCAGAGACGCCCGCGATCGTCGCATTTGACGAGAATTGGCTGGCGGATCTCCGGCTCGCCGGCGAACAGCTTGACCGCCAGCCCCTCGCCCAGCGACATTTTCTTGGCCGCCTCACGGGCAGGATAACCCTGGCCGCGGGCCGGCAGCGCCGGTAGGTAGGACAGCACAACGGCGACGGCGAGCGTTCGCACCGCGGCGTAGGCGTTGAAAGAGGGACGAACCGGCATGCGTGCAGTCTAGCCTGCGTCCCATTCGATGGCGAGGGATGGGGTGATGCCCAATCCCTCGGCCGCTCGCGGCCGGCTTATGATGACCATCGACTTAACCCCATGCGCGCCAAGATCGCCGATACCGGCCTGCGCGGACATTCCGCCGAATGCCGAATACCAGCAGTCCCAGCCAAATCACAATACCCGCCAGCGTGCCGCCCAGTCCGACGCGGAACGACAACGGACCGAAGACGAAGACGATGCGGTGTGTTCCCGCCGCCAGACGGATGCCGCGAAAGACGCCGTGCGCCCGATCGATCGCGACCGGACGGCCATCGACGGCGGCTGTCCAGCCGGGATACCACGTGTCGGCCAGCAGCAACCGGCCGACCGCCGGCGCATCGCAGTCGATGGTCAGCCGCTGAGGCTCTTCAGCGACCACGCTCGCCGTCCCCAGCATCCGCTGGCGCATTCGCCGCACGTCGCCCGCAGCGATGCGGTCGAGCGGCATGTCCAAAACGGCCGAGTCCGTCTCGGAGAAGAATCGCAGCCGCGGCAACGGTTCTTCCAGCGGCTCGCTGCGCGCACCGTCGCCCGAAAGCGCATCATCGCAAGCGGCCACGCTCAAGACAACGGGCGGCCTTGATTCAATCGCGCGAAACAGCCGCTCGGTGGCCGACGGCAAGACACCGCCTTCCTTCGTGCCCAGCAACTGCCGGCGCGCCTCGAGGGCCGCCGGCACAAGCGTGCTATATCGCAATTGATTGCTGGAAACCCATGAACTGATCGGCGCCTGAACGAAGCGGCGGGGCAGCCCGGCGGAAACGAGCGATTGCGGAAGCCGGACCTGCGGCGGCGGCTCTAAATGAAAGTTGCGAACGTTGTTCCAACTCAGGTCGAGCAGCGCCAACAAGATCGCCAAGAAGTAGGCCGTGCCGGGCTGCTGGACACCGACCCGCCATGCGAACGCGAGCACGGCGAAAGTGGCGCCGACCAGGACGACCCAAAAAATTATGTCGCCCACGAGGTTCGCCCGGGCATAAACGACATAGCTGCGCAAACCGACGCCGTCGCCGTTGTGTACCAGCGCCGAGCCGATCAGATTCGCGAGGCACCAGATAACCGTCAACAGCGGTATCCACCGCGCGCCCCGTGCCGCGATGGCGCCCCGCACCAGATCATCAAGCCCCCGCGCCGCCAACAGCGCCACGAAAAGCGACCCCACGCCGAACACTCGGCCTGGGCAGCGGAAAAGCCCCAGACCGGGCACGGTCGTCAACAGCACACCGAAGGCGGGAGTGCTGTCGCCCAACGCGATCGCCAGCGACAGGGTCAGCAGCGCGGCGGCGCCCCACTCCCACCGCGACGCTTGCGCGCGCGACAAACCGAAGAGGGCCAGCAGAGGGCCGGCGAGCCCGAGGTAGACGACGCGCTCGTGAAAATTCTCGCCGACGCCGAATCCGTATGGGCCCGCGAAGGGGTTGCCCGCCACGTTGGGCGCAAGAAGGCGAACAAGGTCCAGGCCGGTCAACGCATGTTGCAGTGAAAAGTCGCCCTTGGAACGGAACGACTCGCTTACCCCGCTTCGCGCGAGTTCCAGCGACGGCACGGTCTGCACGGCTGAGAGCAGAAAGCCCAGCGCCGCGGCGATCAGCCCCCAGGCGAGGCAGTGCCGCCAAACGTGCCGGGCAACGCCGCCCGCGAGCGAACCGGCCGCCCATAGGCTTCCGAACAGCAGGCTGTAATAAAACACCTGCGGGTGTCCGCTGACGGCGAAGCACGCCGCCACGCTCGCCAGGGCCGCTGCCGGCAGCGGCCCCGGCCGGCGCAGAAGCGCCGCCAACGCCAGGAAAAACCACGGCACCAGTGCGTATTGCAAAAGGAGCGTGACGTGCCCGGCCATCAAATGGTTGACGGCGAACCCGCTCCACGTTGCCAGCATCGCGGCCAGCGCGCTGGCCGGCCGGCTGATTTCGTGAAATCGCGCGACGAAATACGTGCCGGCAAAGCCGATGGCCAAGTGCAGAAAGATCGTGATTTTCAGCCCATATCCCGCGCCCGCGGCCAGCACGACGGGCGTGACAATCGGATGGCAAAGCGAGGCCTGCTGGCCCGCGTGCAGCGGAAGCCCGGCGCCGAGATACGGCACCCAAAGCGGAAACCGTCCCGACAGCATTTCGGCCCGCGCATACTCTCGTATCGGCAACTGATACGCCACAAAGTCGCGCGACGGCCCGTCGGGTATCGTCCGCCCATCAGGAACGAGCAGGCCCGCGAACGGCGCGAGGCAGCAGGCGGCGACGACGAGCGGATGCCACTCGGCAATCGCCTTGGACGCGACGCGGCCGAGCCGGGCCAGCCGGCGCCGGCCCGACTCGGCCGCAGCCGGCAAGCACTCGGACTTTCGCTCGGCGTTCCTCATATAGTTCACGCGGCCGAGAATGAGACATTTGCGTCACGTAGGGTGGGACCAGCGAGCTTGCGAGCGCCGGCCCACCAGTGTCGGTTATGGTGGGCCGGCGCTCGCTAAAGCGAGCTGGTCCCACCCTACACGTTTTGTGTCAACGACGGCCGCGTGAAGTATACAACAGGACGCCTGCCACGGCACACGAAGCGTGCCTGCTACTTTATCATTGCATCGTCGATCGGCACGCGGTCCCTGCGGTTGCCCAGCCAGCGATGGACGTTCGCGTCGATCTCGAAGCCGATGGGCCGCACCGAGCCGTCACAAAAAGCGAACTGGCAGGTCGTGGGGTGGCTGCTGCCAAAGCGGTTGATCCACAACTCCGACCGGTCGGGCGAGAGCGGATATGTGGTCCAGCGAAAGCTGTCGTAGTCGTAGCCCGCGTACATCCCCTGATCGTCGCCCGGATCCCAGCCGCCCGCCACCGCGTACTTTTCGCCGATCAGGTAGGTGTGGCTCGTGCCGTCGACGATGTCGGCCAGTTTGACCTCGCTGCGCAAATAGCAGATGCCAGTACACTGGCTGTTGTCGGGCCACTGGTAGGATGGATTATCGCCCTCGGCGTACGATTGCGGGCCATACCTCGGCTTCAGAATATCGTCGCCGGCGTTCACCGCGTAGTCGCTCTCGGCGACCCCCAACGGCACGTTGAAATTGGCGGGTTGGACGCCCGGATCGAACGGCGAAATCTGCAACGGCCGCCGCGTGGGGCAGTCGAACACGGCGAGGGGAATCGCCAGGACCGCGGTGACGGCGGCCTTCTTTTTCGCCGCCGGCAGCCCCGCCCCCATGCGCGCCAGATCGCCGCGCTCCAGGTAGGGAAGCAGGTCGAACGTCCAGCTTCCCGGCTGCGACGGGCCGGTGCCGCGATCGGGATCGCCCACCCAGCCGAAGCCCCAACCGGCCGACGGAAAGCGGCCAAAGGCCGATTCGTGATTGAGCATCGCCAAACCGAGTTGTTTGACGTGGTTCTGGCAGGTGTTGCGCCGCGCAGCCTCTCGCGACGCCTGAACCGCCGGCAGCAGCAGCGACATCAGCATGCCGACGATCGATATCACGACCAAGACCTCGATGAGGGTCATTCCAAGGCGTCGTTCGTGCTTCATGTCGTGCCTCGTTTGAACAATCATCGGGACCCGCGGTCTCCGGCACTTTCGCCTGGAGGCATTATTGGACCAAACAGCCGACGGGCACTTCTACAACATCCGCGTCCAACGCGTGGCGCACTAAAACCGCGCTCTTTTGATATCCTGGCGAATCCGGGACCCTTACCGTCATCCTTATCAACGAGGCGTTATTGGTCTCGCGTGCGGACCACTTCAGCACCGCCCATGCCGAGTCCTTCGCCTCGACAGCCGTTATGGGCACACGTCTGCCTTTATCGGGTGACCTGAGCACCAGTGTCGTGTCGACGGAAGCCGCAGGCGATCTCGGGCCAAGTAGGAGCCGCGATGGAGAAGCCGTGCAGTTGCGAGCGACGTCCCCACGGACAGTCACCGCAACCACTTGTTCGTTGGCCGTCATTGCCACGAACTCGACGCGTTCCTCGAATGGACCGGTGCGTTGCGGCACCGTGAGCGATAGGCGAAACCGCCGGCGCCAACTCGCGCTCGGGCCGAGCTCTTCCACGGCCAGCGCGCTGTCTGAGGTGGACGTGCGCAGGACGCGCAGCGGCGCGCCGTCGGAGGTGAAAACTTCTAACATGCGACTGATGCCGCTTCCCGGAGCGACAACGCCGAGAAAGAGCGTGGACGGCTCAACTTCGACAGCGCGGCGCACCCCGGCGCTTAGGACGAACCGCAGCAGAGGATTGCTGGCGTCGTTCGTGTGCAGGGTCACGACGTGCGAGACCAGCCCTTCGTGTGGAGGAGCTGAGAAAGTGACGGTCAGGTCGCTCGATGATTGCGGAGCGATGACACGCGTGGCCAACTCGGCACTTGTGCAACCGCAAGACTTGTCTATGGAAGCGACACGTAGTTCCGCGGTGCCGGTATTGCGAACATGAAACTCGGTACTGACAACCTCGCTTGGCTCGACGCGCTTGAAGTCGTGTTGTTGTCGGTCGGCCACCGCGCGTGGCTGCGCAGCGTCGGCGCGCGGGCGTCCCTCGCCCGACGCGAGCAACCACGCGCCCCCGAGCGTGGCCGTAACTACGGCGATGGCCGCTCCGCCAATTGCTGTTTTTGTGAACTGGTAGCGGATGATCTTCATTGGGCACCTCGGCTATTGGGTGAGGCCACCCATGCGATCCATCGCACGGGCGAGCAGTGTATTTTCCGGGCCAACCAGAACCGCATTGCCAGCCCACCTCCCAGGCAGGGCGGTAATCGGTACAATTCGCGGCGCCGACGGTGGATCGACGATGGTTACGTTGCGGCCATCATAGGGAATCGCGGCGACATAGTGCATGTCGTCCAGGTGTAGAATCATCGGGAGGGTCGATAGACGCATTGCACTGCAGTTGAGTTGGACGCCAACAGCGGCAAGACCCATTTCGTGCAATCCCTCAATCAGTTCTCCCATCGAGGAGCGCCCGAACGGATCGCTCCTAACCAGGCGCGCGGCGTCTCGTAGCGCTATGTCTTTGCCAAGATACCTTGCGACGACCGCCGCACTCACGGCGCCGCATGGCGTGCTGGGATCTCTCGCCGCAGGAGATGCTGGTCCAAAATCATCGACCGGCTGCGGCCGTTGAACGCGCCAGATAATTAGCGCCAAAGCCACAACGGCAGCGCCCGCCGCGCCGCGACTCACCCAGCGCATTGATTTGCGACATGCCGCAAACACAGCTACTACCCTCGGGGCTTCGTCCGCCTACGCATAATGCCAACGATCGACACCATAGCAATGACGACCGCGCCTGCGACCCACGCCCATACGGAGAGGTTGCCCGCGCGCAGTCGCGAAACACCGCCTAATTGTTGCTTGATCGTATCGTCGTCGACCTGGCTTGACATGTATGTGCGGCCCGAGATCTCGTCGTCCACGGCTACGCCAGGCGGAAAAGACCATTTGAAGGTGGTATCATCTAAAGCAGCATTCACGAGCCATCCATCAAGCTCTACCCGCGAGCGGCTTAAAATCGTCGCCGGCCCATTCTTAGGGAGCCGGTATTGCTCGAACAGCGCTTTCCTCGGGACCCACAATCCTTCGGCCACCTCGTGCATGGACGTCAGCTCTACCACGCCGTTTGCTCTCCAATCCGCGTCCAGAGCCTCCTGAACGAGCATCGCCTTCCTGACTACGGCAAATCCTCTGTTTGAATCCACGAGAAATTGAACCTTACGGAAACGACCGTCAACGCCCTCACTGACTTTCCCCTCGAACGCAAGCACCGATCGTCCGTCGAACTCTGCCTCCGCTGCGAGGCTGCCCCCTTCAATGAGGTAGGCGCTGTCGCGTTCGCCATTAAATGTCCAGACCAAATCCGACGGGGTGAACGGCAAGATAAATGGGGTGGAAGCTTCCCCGATTCGGCCGTTCGTCAGTCGGCCCTCGCCCATCGCCTGGCGACGTCGCTCACCGTCGAAGACCTCAGTTTGCTTCAGCGCGGGCGGCTGTGCGGCGGCCCCCTCGTTTATCGTTTTGGACGTGCCGTCAATGCGATATCTGCCACGCGAGTCCATGATAAGTGCAATATGCCATTGTGTGTGCTTTGCGGCGCCGCGGTCGGACGGAAGGGAAAAAATATGATCTATGGTTGCTGTCACCGAGAAGTTTTCCAGGGCTTGTTCCCTGTCCTTCACCGCGGCAGCGACCGCATCAAGGTCGAGGCCGCCCGTGGCACCCGCCTCCGTTGCGGCCAACAAAAGTAGTACGAGCGCGGACATGCAGAACTCCGTATGCTAGCCAGAACCGTTGCAGGAGGTTTGTGAGCAGGTGGCCTGCAGGCAGCCGCAGTTGGAGCCATTATTCGGACATGAGACGCACTGCCCCGACTGCTTATCGGGCATACCGGTGAGTATCACGGCGCATCCGGTCGCCTGGATGGTCTGCGTACAGTTAGAGCCGGTGACTCCGCCACCGCACCCGACACCGGAATTAAGCTGAAGCATCCAGCAGCCGCCAGCGCCATCCGTAACGCACGTGCTCGAGCTGGTTTGGCACGCACTGCCTGAGTTTGTGCCGCTCGCACAAGTCGTGCCCGTCGAACTGCACCTCATCGTCCTGGTGCAACCCTCGTTGGCGCAGCCAAGTCCCAGGAACGAGTTAAGCTCGTCGCTGGTAAGGATCCTTAACCGTGGGTCTGCCCTAGACGGCAAATGGGCCGCCGCGACGGCCAACAGGCACGATGCCGCAGCTAAAATACGGTACTTCATTGCAAGGACTCCGATACACGATACACTATGAGTAAAATGTCGCACATAGCCGAAGAGCTCGATGGACCACGGGGTAAGCCGTGTTCCGGATCGAACTTTTCGTCAAACAAGTGGGCGAACGGCTATAATCGTTCCCCGTTCCCCGTTCCCCGTTCCCCGTTCCCCGTTCCCCGTTCCCCGTTCCCCGTTCCCCGTTCCCCGTTCCCCGTTCCCCGTTCCCCGTTCCCCGTTCCCCGTTCCCCGTTCCCCGTTGCCCGTTCCCCGTATCTCCGCCTGATAACTGATACGTTTGGCGCGTGACAGAGAGCAAGAGTTTTTCGACCCCGAGCCGCTTTAACTCCGTCGCCAGCAACGCTATGCCGCGGTGCTTGCGCTGACGGATGGCCGCGGTGCTGACTCCATATTTCGCGGCAAGCTCGGCGACCGGGACCGTTCCGTCTTGCGAACAGGCGAAGGCCCAAAGCACTTCGCTGTACTTGACGGGAATTGCCTCCAGGGCGGCGTCAACCATGGCGGCAAGCTCGTCCCCCGGACCGTTGCGTTCCGGCCGCGTTGGATCGCTTGCATTCGGATCGGCGAGCGCGCTTAATGCGTCCGGGTCCATCGCCAGTTCCAGCCGCCGGCCGCGCATTTGCGGCGAGCGGCATAAGTCGGCGGCCGCGTGATCGGCGATCGTGCAGAGCCAAGGCCGCAACTCCCCTTTTTCGGGATTGTACTTGTCGCAGTGCTCCCATGCCCGCGCCAGCGCGTCGACGGCGACTTGCTCGATGCGGTCCGTCGCCAGACCCGCATACTCCCGCTGCAAAAAAGCGCAGAGCGCAGCAAAATGGTCTCGCCAAACGTCGTCCCAAGCCTCCGCCGCGGCGCCGCGGAACCGCCGAGCCAACGCCGCCGCCTGACCATCGACCGGCGAAGCGCGGCGCGTGCCGCCAGCCGCGCTGGACCCAAGCTCCCGCTCTCCCACGGCACACCTCCAGAGTCGGAATCATGCCGGCCGCCAACGCGCGCCACAAGGCGAAAGAGCGGACGAGGGGCGTCTCGGCATGCATTCTCGCAGTTTTTTAGCGTGACAGGGACGAGGCTAGCATGGCCAGCGCACACTGTCAACCATGCCACCACCCAGGTAGTGTCTTAAAGTTGTGTTGCTCACGTAGGGTGGGGCCAGCGAGCTTGCGAGCGCCGGCCCACCACGATGCCGAAAAAGGGTGGGCCGGCGCTCGCAAGCTCGCTGGTCCCACCCTACGGCTCGGCCCGCGGGTCCTCGTTTGGCCGCGCCCTAAAAGATGTCATATCCAGCGGCGTAAAGGGCCGCGTAGCTTGCAAGGAAGAATCCGCACAGGGCGAACAACGCGGCCCGCAACGCGCCTGGCAAGCGGACCACAAGATGGCCAAGAACGAGGTAGATGGGAAACACGACGCAGGTGAACCGGCCCATCGACCCCATGCCCATTTCATAGGCGCGGGCCACGTACGGTATCAAAAGCATGGCCGCGGCCAGCGACCATTCCTCCGGCGACAGGCAGCGAGAACCTGGCAGCCGGTCATCCGCGCTTTCGCCATGCGGGCCGAATGCGCCGCGTTTGCCCGCCCTGTCATCGACGCGGACCCAGGCGCCCAGCGCGATCAGCACGACGGCGCCGGCGAACAAGATCGGATTCGCGAATTGGAGGCTGAACCACGGAATGCCGTGCGTGTCGGCCTTCATCCAAAATGCGGGCGAGTCGTCATCGTACACCGAGGCCACGGCGGCGAGCGTGGCCAGCGATTCCGCTTTCTCCGACCAGGGGCCGTCTGGGCGAACGCCCCAGTGTCCGTGGGCCTTGAATGCGGCGAAAGCATCGCCGAATGCGTATTGCTGGTAAGCCATGAACGCCGCCAGGCCCCAGCAGGCCAGCGGCAGATAGATCGCCAGCCGCGCGCCGATGTGCGCGATGTCGCGGAGACGGGCCCTTTGCGAATGCTCGGCCGCCCGGCCTCTCCGCGAAAGCGACGGAACGCTGCATCGCACGATGTGGATCGCCAGCGGAGCCAACAACGCCACCCCCACAGGACGCGCGGCGGTGGCCAGGCCGACGATCGCCGCGATCGACCCTAGCCGCCAGCGGCGCAGCATGGCATACATTCCCAGTACCGCCAGCAGCAAAAAGGTCGATTCGCTGTAAGCGAAGCGGAAGAAGCAACTCGTCGGGAAAAGAGCCGCGGCGAGCAGCGTGTAGTCGGGCAACTCGCACGGCGCGGCGGCATGCCGACGGCGAACATAGAACGCGAGCAATGCCAACGCAGCGAGCAGCGATAGATGGGAGACGATCAGCAGCGCGGCCTCGGCCCTGGCTCCGCTCACCGCGATCACGCCGCGAGCGATCAGCGGATACACGGGGAAGAACGCCACGTTCGATCTCGATTCGGGATTGTAGCGGTAGCCTTCCGTCGCGATCTGTTTGTACCACTTGCCATCCATCCAGGTGAAAGCTTGGAGAAGGTCGCGGTCGAAGCCCGCGGCGCCGGCCGCCGGTTTCAACAAGTAGAAACCCAGCGAGAACCCGAGCGCCGCCAACAAGCCGGTCAAATACCAGTAGGCCGCGGCACTCAACCAGACATCAAGAGTGCGCGAGGCGATACGCGACATCGCCCTTCGCTCGTCCGCTGATCCAGGTGATTCGTCCATAGGTTCCGAGCAATCCTGCCGAACGACCCGCTGCGCGGAGCCGTTTGCCATGCCCGCTTGCCGCCGTAGTCGTCGATCTTGCCGCCAAGCTACCCGGCGGCAGGCGCGGAGTCAAAACACAGAACCGGCCGCCGGGGGAGGAGCACATCTATGACCGACGCTTTGCATCACGATGGCGGCCGCGCGTTGCTTGGCGTCAGCCAGGAGCTGCCTTCAGCGGGAAAATGAGGATGCGAGAGGCCGCGGTGGAATTCTGGGCCGCGCCGTTTCGTATTACCGGCAGACGGGAAAAAAATGGGCGGATGGCCGGCCATGCGTGCGCCGCGGCAGACGACTGGGAACTTTTTGGCGGGCCGGAGCGTCTAAAGGGTAGAGGCAGGCAGTTCGGCATCATGGCTGGCCGCCGCGGCCATCGCCGTGGGCGGGCGGCGGCACGCACGTTTTGGCACGCACGCAACCCGATGGGGTGGTTTTGCACGCGAACCTCCCGAGCCAGTCGCGCGGTAGAACGAAAAAGTGCGGGCAGGTGTCGGGACTCAGAAAGCCTGACGCAAGGATCTTTGGAAATTTGGTCTGTTGTCAGTGGGCCGTGGTCAGTTGCCAATGGGCCGTGGCGACTTGCGCGTCTTCGGGCGCGAGTTGCGCACCTTCGCAAAAACGCGGCGTTTTTGAGGGTTGGCAGTTGCGCGTCTTCGCTGGCGCACGGCGTATAGGCGTTTCCTCCGACGTCGGTGGTGGCCCGCTCGCGGAACCGGCCGCGGCCTCTCTGCCGAGTTGCGCACCTTCGCAAAAACGCGACGTTTTTGGGGGTTGGCAGTTGCGCGTCTTCGTTGCCGCACGGCGTTTGTGCCTTGCCGCGGCACCGGCGGCGGTGGCTCGGTCGCGGAAGCGGCCGCGGCCTCTCTGTCGAGTTGCGCGTCTTCGGGCGCGAGTCGCGCACCTTCGCAAAAACGCGGCGTTTTTGCCCAGCGGCCTGGAGAAGCGTATTACGGGTAGGCACGAAGAAACGAAAATGACCGGCGGAACTTTTTTGGAATTCGCGTCCGGTGTTTCGCGTATTACTGGTAACGGCAAAAAGAAAACGGCCCGCGACCGCGTTTCCCATGCCGGCCGATCGTCGCTTGGCTTGCCGGCGGAACGCGGAACCCCCGATCAACTGGCGGAATCCGACAGTTGGCCCATTGGTGGGGTTCGCTCCGACCGTGAAGGCTGCCAAGTGAGTTCGAAGGCTGCCAACGTTTGCAAAAGCCGGTGTTCATCGCTCTGCTTCGTTTGGCGCGAGTTGGCCATCTTCGAAATGCCCTGAAGGCGCCGTTGTAGAAACGGATGCCGACGCATTCCGTCGCGGGTAAAGCTTCGCCGAACCCGTCCCCATTTCACACTAACCCGAAGCGCAAGCGAGGTTTTGTCGCCTTTTTCACGTTCCTCGCTAGCCCGGATGATTCACCGGCCCCCGAACTTGGCGCGCAGACTGCGCGAACACCAACCCGAAGCGCAAGCGAGCTAAGTCCGTTGCTGATCCTCGCTTGCGCTTCGGGTTGGTGTGGGCCGGTGAATAATCCTCGCTAGCGCTTCGGGTTGGTGTACGGCACCTGCGTACCGGGTTCGGCGAAGCTTTACCGTCGTGCAAGCGCAAAATCTTTGGCGACACGGCTTTGCGACTCGTCCGTTGGAGGGGTGTCATCCGTCATCCTGCTCACTTTGGCCGCGCGCGGCCAAAGTGCCTGCGGCCCGTTCGTCTCCGGCGGCACGCGCCGAGGCGACACGCGTGTCGCATGGGCACGGAGTAGACGGCTTTCCTCTCGCTCCAGCGAAAGGGCTACGCGAACAGGCCCGAAACGACGCTCCCCTTCACCAGCTCGCGAGGCTGATTGAGATGGTTGTAGACGATCGTGTCGGGATTGATGCCGCAAGCGTGGTAGATCGTGGCCAATATGTCGGTCGGATGCACCGGGCTGTCGACCGGCGCCGATCCGGTGGCGTCGGACTTGCCATACACAAAGCCGCGCTTGAGGCCGGCGCCGGCCATCACCGCCGTGTAGCAGTATGGCCAGTGGTCGCGTCCGTCGTCGGTGTTGGAGTTGCCCGACGTGCTCACGCCGCGCTTCGGACTACGGCCAAACTCGCCAATGGCAATCACCAGCGTCTCGTTCAGCAAGCCGCGATCGTCGAGATCGGCCAGCAAGGCCGACACTCCGGCGTCGAGCAGCGGCGCCGATTGGTTCTTCATGCGGGTCGAGAGACCGGCGTGAACGTCCCAGGAGTGGTTGTCGCTGTTGGCAACCTTCGGCCAGTTGATTTCGACGAACCGCGTGCCCGCTTCGATCAATCGCCGGGCCAGCAAGCAGCTTTGCCCGAACGTGTTGTTGCCGTAAGCCTCCTTGGTGGCCGGCGTCTCCTTGCCGAGATCGAAGGCGTCACGCGCCTTGCCCGAAATGATCAGCGACAAAGCCTTGTCGTAGTATTCGTCGAGATCGTACTTGGCGGTCGCCTTCTCAACCGCCGGCATCCCCTCTTTGATCACCTCGCGCAGCTTGGCCCGCCGCTCCAGCCGGGTGGCGGTCAGTTCAGGACGCAACTGCAAGTCGTCGACCTTGATCCGCGACATCTTGGCCATGTCCATGTCGTCGCCGGCCGGATAGAGATAATAGGGGTCGTAGGCGCGGCCCAAAAAGCCGGCCGTGCCCGCCTTGCCCACCACGTTGCTCTCTTGCGTCGGCCGCGGCATCATCACGAACGGCAGCATCGGCACCGTCGTCGGCTTCAGCCGGACGATATTGCTGCCGAGGTTCGGATAGTCTTTCGGGCTGGGCGGCTCAAGCTGGCCCGACGGGCTCACCTTGTCGGCGGTGTAACCGGTGAGAAGCTGATAGTAAGCGGCCGTGTGATTGAAGAGTCCGATCGGCGTGTAGCTCACGGAGCGGAGCAGGGTCAGCCGGTCGGTGACGGAGGCCAGCTTGGGCAACAGCTCGGTGACTTCCATGCCCGACACCTTCGTGCCGATCGGGTTGAAGATGCTCTTCACATTGTCGGGCACGTTGGGCTTGGGATCCCACAGATCGAGATGGCTGGGTCCGCCTTGCAGGAAGATAAAGATCACGCTCTTGGCTTTGTTCCAGCCCGGCCCGCCGACGCCGACTTCTTTGGCCTCGGCCTTGAGCCGAAACAAATCGGCCAGCGAAAGTCCCAAGGCGGCCGACCCACCCACGCGCAGCAACTCGCGTCGCGTCACGCCGTCACAGGTGTCTTTGCCTGTTCTGCCGGGGATTATCAACATGGCAATCGTCTCCGAGGTGGGATGAGAAGGCGGGAGTGGTATTGGGGGCAGCCGCACACAAACCCGAAGCGCGAGCGAGGCGAGCCAGTTGCCGCCTCGCTGGCGCTTCGGGCCAGTGTCAATGCAAATCGGCTAGTCCGCAATATATCGTCGGCCGCGGCGGCCTGTCAACGTTCCATCAATTCTCGTCGATGCGTCGCTGCTCCGCCAGCCCCATCACAAAACCCAGCAGGTCGCCACGCTGGCGGCTGATTTCCAGCAGGCGCGAGTAATTGCCCGAGCGTTGAGCCAATTCGAGCACGCTGGGAGCGAAACCGCTTGTTCGGGCACCGGCCAGCAACCGGGCGGCGACTTCGAACGCCTCGTCGATGCGGCCCAGACGAGACAACAACGCCACCCACACTTCCGCCGCCCACGGGCCCTGATCGGCGTCGGCAAGTGCCTCGGCCCGGCCGCGAAAGTGATCGAGCGCCTCGTCAACCTGTTCGCCGAGCAGTGCCCGAAAGAACAACGCGTGGGTCGGGTAGGTGTCGGCAAACGGCTCTTGGCCGGGATATTGAAACATCGGACTGAGCCGCCGGCCATATTCGGTCAGATCGACTGCCAGCCGCAGGATATCGGGGTCGTCGATGACCAACGCAAAGCGGACCACCGCGGCGAGGTGCGAGGTATCGATGTGGTACTCGTTATCGTCGAACAGCCAGTCGCGTTCGGCAACCAGGCCGGCGATGGTCGTTTCCTGCGGCGGCTTGCCTTGCTTCTTTTCGACGTACTCTTTCAGACTGCGCAGCAGATCGCCGTGAATCTGCCGCACCAGCAGGGCCGCCACCTCCGCTCGCTCGGCCCGCGGCCGCTGGTGCATCTGGGCGTCGTAGGTGGTGATGGCGTTACAGAGACCGAAGTTTTTCAGCACCAACTCGAAACCGAGCCGCGGATGCACGCCTTCATAGAGGGCGACTTCGACGATCTGCTCGGTGTTGCCTTCATCCGCCATCAGCTTTTCCAGCGCGGCGGCCACGGCCGGACGATCGCCCACGGGCCGCAGATACATCCAGGCTTCGCGGACCCGGCCATCGGCCAGCAAACGGTGGCCGACCTCACGACAGGCATCGAGATAGCGGTCTTCCATCTGCGTGCGCAGCGGGTCTTCCAGGTCGTCGAGACCCTTCGTCAGGATCGCCGGCAGCCCAAGACCGAGGCGGGCTTGCAGCAGCCGCAAGTCGAACAACTCGTGGTAATGCTCGGTCGACTGGAAATACTGGGCAAGCCGATCGGTGGCCGCCGCCATGCCTTCGGAAGCCGCAACGTCGGCCAATTCATCGAAGGTCTGGACCAGAGAAGAGTCAGTGTCGGTCGTCATGTTCGCAAGGCGGGAAGTTTGGGTGGGCTGCGGATGGCAAATTGTAAGGTGGGACCAGCGAGCTTGCGAGCGCCGGCCCACCGTTAACGACGTCGCTTACGGTGGGCCGGCGCTCGCAAGCTCGCTGGTCCCACCTTACGGGGCGCGTCGACGGCACGAGCACGGGG
>Ga0307372_10000570_pt1 | contig 65686 bp, 48 predicted proteins | sample OX1MG_FD_202533 | JGI IMG/M metagenome (GOLD analysis project Ga0307372, IMG submission 202533) | Soil microbial communities from Risofladan, Vaasa, Finland - OX-1 | ecosystem: Environmental > Terrestrial > Soil > Coastal area > Acid sulfate soil | place: Finland: Risofladan, Vaasa | collected... | reverse complement strand
TCCTTCAGAACGTGCTGGACGCCGACCGCCTCATGGCCCGCGTAGACTTTCCGTTGCTTGCAAGCGCGGATGACGAACCGCCGGCCACTGCGGTATTCGTGCTCCAGGAACTCGAACGTGTCAGCCCGAGCACGGGGGAAGTTCTGGGGTTGGTCGACCAAATCCTGCATCGCCGTGACGAAGTGTCTGAAGAGGAAACGCTCGCGGAACATCGCAATCGGGACACCCGCGAGAGCTTGCTGTGGATCACGGGAACGAAGCACTTGCCGGCTGATGCGCAACTGATCGACATCGCCGACCGAGGTACTCCCGTTCCGCGGCAATGACAACCTCATGTGTCACCTCATGTCACCTCATCGCAATCGCAAAGCCGGTAGAAGCCCCGCAAGTCGGCCGGCGAAGGCAATTTGTCCGGCAACGTCCCGCCTGGATGCTTCCGCATGAGATCGAAGGTCGTCACCAAGCGCGCAGTACGACGCTCATCCCCCAGATCGGCATGGCCGAAAATCATCTGACCCAAACTGACTTCCGTTTCGTAAAGCGATGACATGGTCAACGTCTCCCGAGAGAAGGTATTCGTAGGAAGGGCACTCTTTGCTCTACGCATCTCCCTACAACATGGCTTCCGGTCGAGAGTCGCTTGTAATTGTGACAAATGCTTACACCTACGAAGAACTGGTACGTGTAACCACCTTAGCTCTGCTAGCATTCTCTGAATCAACCAGACATTTTGTAAAATCTACCATCGAACTTGAGGTGAAAGTTAAGGCTTGCCGGCTCGCGCAAGGGTTCCGTCGGCTTCGCGCTCACCGCCTTGCAGCGCCGGCTGGCGTCGAGCCCCGAGGCCATCTTCCAATCGCTGAAACGCCGCAAGGAGCGGCTCGAAACCCGGCTGCGCGAGGAAAAGCTCGGCGTGCGCGGGCAACAGGCATTGGCTGAAACGCTCGCCAATTCAAGCGCAGGCGCGGACCTGCCGGAGGATGACGACGACCTCAGCGCGGAAGAGCGGGAGAACCTCGAAGAAACCCTGCTTGACGATGCGACGGCGGCCCGCACGGTCAACGAATTGGAAGCCGAAATCGTCATCCTGAAAGGGCTGGAGCACAAAGCCAAGGCCGTGATCGCCTCCGGCAAGGATCGCAAGTGGGACGAACTTTCCAACATTCTGCAACACACCCCCGAAATGCGCGATGCCTCCGGCCGGCAGCGGAAACTGATCATTTTTTCCGAACATCGCGACACGCTGAACTACCTGCGCGACAAGATCGCCGGCGTCCTTGGCAATCACGACGCCGTCATCACCATTCACGGCGGCACGCACCGCGACGAACGCCGGCGGATGCAGGTCATCTTCCGCTCGGAAGCGGATGTCCGGGTGCTGGTCGCGACCGACGCGGCCGGTGAGGGCATCAACCTTCAATGCGCCAACCTGATGGTCAATTACGACCTGCCGTGGAACCCGAACCGCCTCGAACAGCGCTTCGGCCGCATTCACCGTATCGGTCTCAGATCGAGGTCTGCCATCTCTGGAACATCGTCGCCAAGGAGACCCGCGAGGGCGACGTTTACCATTGGCTCCTCAAGAAGCTCGAAGTCGAGAGCGAGGCCCTTAAAGGCCGCGTGTTCGACGTATTGGGCGAGGTTTTCGAGGGAACAAGCCTCAAAGACTTGCTGATCCGCGCGATTCGTTACGGCGACCAGCCCGAGGTCCGCGCCCGCTTGACGCGGCAGATCGACAGCGCCCTCGACCACGACCACCTCAAGTCGCTGCTCAACCGTAACGCCCTGGCCCAAGAGACCATGAGCGCCGAGCGACTCTTCGCGGTGAAGGACGAAATGGAAAAGGCGGAGGCCCGCCGCCTCCAGCCCTACTTCGTGAGGGCCTTTTTTTTGAAGGCGTTCGAGCAACTCGGCGGTTCCATGTATCCGCGTGAAGCGGCCCGCTTCAAAGTGACCCACGTCGACGACACCTTGTTGCTGATCGAACCGGAAGCGGCCAGGCAGTACGAAGCCAGCGTCAAGAAACCCGATACCGGCGGCGCAACGGGCACAGGGAGCGTAAGTACAATCAGCGGCGGGGCAGCGGGCGCCGGCCCCGCCGGCGGCGGACAGACTGGCACGGGGTCGGCATCGGGAACCGGCACGACAGGTTCGGGCGACACGACAGGTACGGGCGGCACGACAGGGGCAAAGGCCAAGTCATTTCATGGCTCCGTCCAAATCAGTCCGTCGACCGCCAAGATGCGTCTGGTTCAGGTTGCCGAGGAGATCATCAGCGTCCTCGCGGGCGACCCGAATGCCTCGCTCGACGTCACCGTTGAAATCAACGCCGAGTTTCCAAGCGGTGTTTCCGATCAGATCAAGCGCGCCGTTTCCGAGAACGCCATGAGCCTGGGGTTCAAGACGAAAGACTGGGAGTAATGATACGGCATGCGGCCCTGCTGCGACACCAACCCGCGGCGCAAGCTCACCGGGTTCCAGGGCGGCCCACGAACGGGTAGGGATCATTTTCCCGAAAAAGGCACGCTCGTTGCGCAGCAACGAACGTGCAAAAAACATAACGGCGGCGAAGCGAAAAAAAACGACTTCCGAATACCCCATGACGTCTGAGCGAGCCGCGAAAGCGGCATCCAATTGCCGCGCCACCCTTCGCCTTACCCCACGCTCTTTTGGATCTCTTTGGGAGGGGTTTCGGAATCGTTTTTTTTCGCGCGGCGCCGATGCTCAGCGGGCGATTAGTCATCGAACCCCGGACGGTCGCCCGCCGCGGCCCGTTCGCGCTCCAGCGCGCGGTTCAACGACGAAATCGTCAAGTATCCGGCGACGGCGTCTGCGCGCCCGAGCTCTTCAATCGCGCTGTCCGCGCCCAGGACGCTCGCGATCCATTCGCGCGCCCGAGGATCGCCCGCGCGCGTGGTAGAATGCGAGTGTTACCGTGGCCTGCCGCCGCCTAAGCTTCGACACCCGATCGGTGAACCATGACCGTCGTCAGTGCTGAAAAACTGATTGAACAGGAGACACGCCGGAGGTTTCGTCGCCTGAAAGCCAAGTGGAAGCGTGAACTGGTATGATGAGCGAAACCGAGCTGGAACGTCGCGGATTCTCTTGCCCGATCGATCCTTGGCCATGAACAACCACAGCCTTCGTCAGATCGCCGCCAACTGGGTGCGGACGAATTGCGCACAGGGCGCCTTGCAGCGCAGCTTTCTCAAGGAGTTCGACGGCGCCCAGCGCCAGCAGGCCAACTGTTCCATCGCCCTTGGCAAGGGCATGACGAAATCGGGCAAAGCGTGCCTGGTTCACTTTCACGGCGGCCAGATGTTCGCGTTCGAGCTGACGCCGCAGCAGGTCAAAAACCTGCGCGTCGCCGCTAATGAAATGGTCTTCAGGCAAGCCTTGACGGCCAACGACGGGGAACCTCCCGAGCGCGCGTTTGTCGAAATCGACCACTTCGTCATCGAGGAGCGGCGCCGATTCTTTTTGAACGCCCCGATTACGGGACGTCATTCGTACACGGTTCGCCAGCCGTTCGCCGGGCCGATGGCGCTCAACCTGCAAGTTGAAATCCCCGATCATGGCGCGATGAGCGGTTGGCAGCCGTTCCCCGCGGACCTTCCGCCCCACGGCACGCTGGAATTCGCTTTCCTGCCATTACGGCCTTCTGCGCGGCCCACTTGGCACGGAACCACAGCGGCCTTCCTGCAGATCCGCGTGGCGCCCGGCGAGGGGGAGCGCGACCAACGCGGCGTGGCCCTCAGCAACGCCTGCTGTACGCTGCTGGACGTCTTGGGTTGATCGGCGCGTTGCCGCCGACGGACAACCTCCAGGTATTCGCCGACCGGGGTTGGCTGGTGGGGTCGAGGTCGATTGGGACGTCGTCCGCGATCACCCTCGCGACGGGGTTGTAGTAGTCAAGAGATGATTGCCGCCTGTGACGATGGCGCGCGATGCGGCAAGATGAAACGGGCTCATGGCGGCGGCTGCATGTCTTGGCCGGCCTGGCCGATCAATATCCCGTGCCGCGTTGGAGGCTCCGGAAAAACCGTAATGCCACGCGGGCGGCTCGTCCGCTCGCCCCACTTGGAGGATACACCGCATGTCGACCATTCCTAAGAATCGTTGGCACGATAGGCTGCCCGACGCCTATCCGTTGGCAGCCCTCACGCTCCTGGCCGCATATCTGTTCTGGGCGGCGCTGTAGAATTCAAGGCCGCGTTAAGGTGGAAGTTAAGATGCCGCTCCTGCTCGCGATCATTTCAAACAGGCCGCCAGACCGTCGATCTCCTCCTTGGTCCGCTTTTCGGTGACGCAAACCAGGAAGCAATCGGCCAGTTCGGGATACCACCGCGCCAACGGGACGCCCGCGAAATAGCCCGCGCGGCCCGCCCCGGCCAGCAGTTCTTCGACCCGGCCTTGCCGATCGCGGACGACGAATTCCTTGAACGTCGGCCGGTCGAAGGCCGGCGACAGCCGGCCCGCCGACACGAGCGCGCCGGCGGCGTAGCGGGCCTTGTGCAGGCAAATCTCGGCCACCTCGCGCATCCCCCGCGGCCCCATCAGCGCCAGGTAGATCGTCGCGCGCAGCGCGTAGAGTCCCTGGTTGGTGCAAATGTTGCTCGTCGCCTTCTCGCGGCGGATGTGCTGCTCGCGGGTTTGCAGCGTGAGCACCCAGCAGCGTTTGCCGCGGCGGTCGACCGTCTGCCCGGCGATCCGGCCGGGCATGCGCCGCACCAGCGCCTCGCGGCAGGCCATAATCCCCAGGTACGGCCCGCCAAAGGACATCGGGCTACCGAGCGATTGCCCCTCAGCCACGACCACGTCGGCGCCGTAATCGCCCGGCCGCTTGAGCAAACCCAGGCTGATCGGGTCGACCGCGACGGCCAACAGCGCCCCCGCGTCGCGCGTTACGCGGGCGATGGCCCCCATCTCCTCGATGCAGCCGAAAAAGTTGGGCTGTTGCACCAGCACGCACGCCGTGTCGGCGTTGACCACCGCCGATAACTCGTTGGCCGCCAGCGTTCCCCGCGGCGTTCCGACCGTGACCAGTTCGATGCCCAGGTTCTCAAGGTGCGTGGTCAGGATCTGGCGGTACTCGGGATGCATGCTGGCCGCCGTCACCACGCGACCGCGGCGGCCGGTGGCGCTGAGGCACATGAACACCGCCTCGGCGGCGGCGCTGCCGCCGTCGTAAAGACTGGCGTTGGCGACGTCCATGCCGCAAAGCGTGGCGATCAGCGATTGATACTCGAAAAAGACTTGCAGGTTCCCTTGGCTGGCCTCGGCCTGGTAGGGCGTGTACGAGGTGTAGAATTCGCCGCGCGAGGCCAAGGCGTCGACGGCGGCGGGAATGAAGTGGTCGTAACTTCCGCCGCCGAGGAAACAGACTCGTTGGCCGGCCGCGACGTTCCGATGGGCCAGCTTACCGAGATGGCTGGTCAGTTCGATTTCGGTCAGCGCGGCGGGCAGGTCGAGCGGGCGGCCGAGCCGCAGGTCGGCCGGCACGAGATCGAACAATTCGTCGAGCGACTGGACGCCGATGGCCTCCAGCATTGCCTGTTGGTCTTGCGGGGTGTTGAGGAGGTAGGGCATTGGGGCGTTAGGCGTTAGGCGTTAGCAGGCGAGCGGGGGGCGTTAGCCCCCTGTTTGTTAGAGGCGTTAGGCGTTGCGCGTTAGGCATTAGCAGGCGAGCGGGGGGCGTTAGCCCCCTGTTTGTTAGAGGCGTTAGGCGTTAGGCGTTAGCAGGCGAGCGGGGGGCGTTAGCCCCCTGTTTGTTAGAGGCGTTAGGCGTCAGGCGTTAGGCGTTAGGCGTTAGGCGTTAGGCGTTAGGCGTTAGGCGTTAGCAGGCGAGCGGGGGGCGTTAGCCCCCTGTTTGTTAGAGGCGTTAGGCGTTAGGCGTTAGGCGGGCATCAGGGGCCTATCGCCTATCGCCTAAAGCCTATCGCCTTTTAATGTTCCTCGGCGCATTGTTTCTCGTACGCGGCCTGATCGAGCAACGACGCCAAAGAAGTTTCGTCGGTGAGCTTGACCTTGATCATCCACCCCTCGCCGTAGGGATCGGCGTTGAGCGTTTCCAGATTTTCCGAGAGTCCGTCGTGGACCGCGATCACGTCACCCGCGACCGGGCTGTAAAGGTCGCTCACGGCCTTGACCGATTCGATTTCGCCGAACGGCTCGCCGGCCGCCAGATGGCGGCCGACCTTGGGTAAGAGTTCGACATAGGTCACGTCGGTCAGCGCCTCCAGTGCGAACGCGGTCACGCCGATGGTCGCGACCTTCGCGCCGGCGTCGGTCTCGACACGGACCCATTCGTGGGTTTTGGCATAGAGCAGGTTTTTTGGCGTCACGGGCAATTCCTTTGTTTGTGGTGCGGGCCATTCGCTGATTACTGACGACGATAAAACGGCAAGGCGACGATCCGCGCGGGCTCGGGCCGGCCGCGCACGTCGATCGCCACGTCAGTGCCGGGCGCGGCCAGCGCGGGCTCGATGTAACCCATGGCGATCGGTCGGTCCAATGTAGGCGAAAACGTGCCGCTGGTCACGCGGCCGATCACCCGCCCCTCAACGCCGTGGGCGGACGCCAGGATCGCGTACCCCTCGCGCGGCGCTCGTTTCCCATCGGTGGCCAGCCCGATGCGCCGCGGCTGCGATGCCTCGTTCTTCAGCCGTGCAAGCGAGTCACGGCCTGGAAACGACCTCCCCTCCAGATCGACGGCGAAATCGAGCCCGGCCTGGTAAGGATTGATTTCCTCCGAAAGCTCATGCCCGTACAGCGGCATCGCCGCTTCGAGCCGTAGCGTATCGCGGCACCCCAGGCCCGCGGGCAACGCCCCGGCCGCGACCAGCGATTCCCAAACTACCACAACGACCCGCGCGCCGACGATCAGCTCGCAGCCATCCTCGCCCGTATAGCCGGTGCGGCTGACGATGCCGCCATGTCCCCCGATGGCAGCTTCGCGGCCCGTGTAGTATTTCATCGCCGCCAGTTCGACATCGACCAAGGGCTGCGTGAGCTCCAAGGACCGCGGCCCCTGCACGGCGATCATGGCCCAGTCGCGTGTGACGTCGGTCATGTACACATCGGCAGACGCGGCGAGGCGGGGGGCGATCCAGTCGAGGATCTTGAGGCGGTTGCCGGCGTTGACGACCAGCAGGTGGTACGAATGCCCGGCCGCGTCGGCCAGGTGGTAGACGAGCACGTCGTCGAGAATACCGCCGGCATTGTTGGTGACCAGGCCATAACGGATGCGTCCCGGCCGCATATCGCGCACGCGGCGCGTGACGAGACCATCGAGAAACCCGGCGGCGCCGGCCCCGTCGAACCGCAGGCGGCCCATGTGCGAAATGTCGAACAAACCGGCCGCCCCGCGGGTGGCCTGGTGTTCGGCGACGATCGACGAGTATTGCACCGGCATCCACCAGCCGGCGAAATCGACCATGCGGCCACCGTGCGAGGAGTGCCAATCGGCCAGCGGCGTATGGGCAAGAGAAGGAGGCATTGGGCGGGATGAAGGATGTTGAGCCTGGGGCGGATTATTCATGGTCCCGTAGCTGGCTTCGCAAGAAGCCAGGCCGTGGACGCGAGTTACGCCAGAATTCTAGCGAATTCTGCTACAGCACAGTGCGCGAGTTCCTCCCCGGACCATGAATAATCCGGGCTGGGGCGAAATTCGCCGAAGGCGTGTCTCCGTCATGGTGGTGGGCGGTGCCCACCCCACGTCATTGCTCGATTTGCAAATCGGGCAACTTCTGACGGAGGGCCTTGATTCCCGCGGCTGTCACCTTGGTGTCGGCCAGGTTCAGCGAGCGGAGGCTGCTCAATCCGGCGAGCTGCTTCAAACCGGCGTCGCTGACGTGCGTGCCTTGCAACGAGAGACCCTCCAGGTCTTTCAACTCCGCCAGGTGCGCCAAGCCGTCGTCGGTGACCCAGGTGCCCAACAGGCCGAGCGAGCGCAGGCTGGAAAGGGCCGCGAGGTGCTCCAGCCCGTCGTCCGAGACGTGCGTGCCCAACAGGTTCAACGACTCCAACTTGGTCATCGCTTTGAGGCTCGCCAAGCCGGCGTCGGTGATGTGGGCGTCGTACAGGTTCAATTGTTTCAGGCCGGTCAATGATTTGAGGTTGGCCAGGCCCTTGTCGTTGACGAGTGTGTCGCCCAAATCGAGCACTTCCAGATTCTTCAGCCCGGAGAGGCCGGCGAATCCCTCGCCACGAACCTGCGTGTGCCGCAGGTCGAGCGTTTGCAACCGGGTCAGCGGCTTGAGGCGCGCCAGTCCTTTGTCGGTGATCCGGGTGCCGGTGAGCACCAGGGTGCGCATGTAGACGAACCCCTCCAGTTCCGCCATCCCCGCATCGCTGATTTTCGTGCCGATCAGGCTCAGTTCTTCAAGTTTGGTCAACCCTTTGAGGCGCGCCAGTCCCGCGTCGCCGACGTCGGTCAGCGCAAGGCTCAGGTCGGTCAGTTTGGGCAAGCCGGCGAGGTGCTCCATTCCGGCGTCGGTGATCTTGGTGGCGCTGAGATACAGGTGCTTCAGGCTGGCGAGTCCCTTGATCCGCATCAGCCCGGCGTCGGTCAGGGAAGTGAAACCCAGGTCGAGCGAGCGCAGGCTGGACAGTCCAGCAAGGTGCTCCAGCCCCGAACCGTCCACGCCGGTTTCCTTGAGGTCGAGCCGCTGCAACTTGGCCAGCTCGGCCAGGTGCTCCATTCCGGCGTCGCTGACGCGGGAATTGTCGCCCAGATCCAAGACTTCGAGTCCGATCAGTCCCTTGAGGTGGGCGAGGCCCTCGTCGGTGACTCGCGAGCGGAACAGGTGCAGCGTCTTGAGCTTGGCCAGCCCGCCAAGGTGCTCGAAGCCCGTCCCCGTGACGAGTGTGTCGGAGAGGGCCAGTTCCACGAGATTGGCGAGTTTCTTGAGGTGCGGAAGCCCCTTGTCGGTCACGCGGGTATTGTAGAGCGTCAACGTCGTGAGTTTCGTCAGCCCGTCGATGTTCGCCAGGCCGTCGTCGCTGACGTGCGTGCCCGATAAGTCGAGCCATTCGAGATGGCTGAGCCCCTTGAGGTGGGCCAAGCCCTTGTCGGTGACGTGCGTCTGCCAGAGGTTGAGCCGCCGCAGCCCGGCCAGACCCTTGAGCAGGGCGAGATCCTTGTCGGTCACGCGGGAGTTGGCCAGATCGATGCGGACGATTTGCTTCTTGGCGTCGAGATCGACGCTGCCGCCGAGCGCGCGGATCTCGGCGATCACGGCTTCCTGGCCGCGGGCGGCGGCGCCGAGCGAAACGACGATCACGACCGAAAACAGCACTGCCGCGGCAAATCTCATGGTACACCCTGTGGAATGAAGTGGAAAAACGGGTCTGCGTCCATTGGAGGCATGGGAAAGGGGCTTGGGTCGCGCGACCGTACCCACGTAGGTAGGATAGCCTGCCCCAAGGGGGGTCGCAAGCAGCCTTTACGTGAAAATATTGGATTCGATCTTCCCCTCGACGTCCGTCGGCCGGAAGTCGCGACCTTGGAAGCGGGCTTGCGGGCGTCCAAGATCGCTGGAAGCCGGGCGTGTTGTCGGGTAGAATAAACTAGCCCGGATTATTCATGGTCCAGTGGGAACAATCGCGGACTGCCGTTACACCAACCCGCAGCGCAAGGCGCAAGCAAGGTAAGTTCAACGCTGCACCTTGCTTGCGCTGCGGGTTAGTGTTGGACCATGAATAATCCGGGCTAGCATAACCCGACGGCGCCAGCGTGGATCCAATGGGGCAAGGTGACTGAGAGAAATTTCGTGAAAGCACTTCACTCGTGGAAAACGATTTCCGACCAAGGCCTACCGTCCGTTGTCGTGCCGAACGCTCGATCGTCACCTGATGCGATGACCGCGTCGGGTACGGACGCTGGAACAAAGGGTGCGTTGATTTTACGGATCGGGTGGCAAGGAATCATCGCAAAAACTCTGGACGCATGGCATCGGAACCCGAGTGAGTTGGAAGACGACGACATTCGGCCGCCGTCAAGCGATACGATCGCGCTGGCGCGGCAACTGGCGCAGCGGCTGTGTGACCGAGGGTCGCACCCGCCGACTCGCATCGTTCCTAACGGAAGTGGCGGCATCACCTTTGAGCGACACGACGGGACGTCGATCGAGACGTTCCGAATCCATGCGGACCAGAGTGTTGAACTTGTCGCGTTTGACGACTGCCGGATTGTTAATCGGCATCCAATCGACGTGGATCAAATTTGAAGCTTGCCACGCCCGACTTGAAACATGTCGTCCATTGAAGGCGCCGAGCCAATTGCCGACGATGAACTTCTCTACCGGCGAATTCCGGTTTCGACGGGCTGGTACGACGACGGACTGGTTTCCGTTTCCGCCAACTACGTAGGGTGGGCACCGCCCACAACTGACGCGGGCTAAAGCCCACGCTACCTTCCCCGAATCGCGCAAGGTCATTCATCCGCGTGGTATGACGCCCAGATCGAGCATGATCACGAACGCCATCAGCGAGAGCAAGAAGAACAAGCCGGCGAACTGGCACCAGGTGACGAGTTTCTCGCTGGCCGGCTTGCGGCGGATGCCTTCCAACACCAGAAACACCATGTGTCCGCCATCCAGGAGGGGGATCGGCAGGAAGTTGATCACCGCCAGGTTCGCGCTGAGCATCCCCAGGAAAATCAAGAACGGCGACAGACCGGCGGAGGCCGCCCCTCCGGCCTGCCTTGCGATCTCGATGGGGCCGCCGAAGCTCTTGATTGAAACGTCGCCGCTGAACACCTTCCGCAGAATACGGTAGACCAGCGACAGCGAATACTCGGTCTCGCGCAGACCCAGATGCATCGCCTGGCCGACGGTTTCGGCCTTTTGCAGCACGATCACCGGCTCGAAGCGGAAATGACGATCCGTGTTGAACCAATCGTCAACCGGCCTCGGCTCGATGGTCACTTGGCGGCCGTCCTTGCGCGTCAATTCGACCTTGGTGCCCGTTTGCTTGCTCTGCAACCATTCGAACATCACCAACCAATTGCGATTCTTCCGCGGGTCGAACGGAAGCTCCGCCGGTTCCTGCGGCGGTTTGATGCCGTCGCGCTCTTGGACTTCGGCGTCGGGTGGAACCAGAACCACCTTGACGATTTCGTCCCCTTTCTTGAGGCCGGCCTTGTCGGCGGGTCCGCCGGGCTCGACCGCGGCAACCTGGTTTTCGACCTCGATCGCAACGCCTAAAGCGGGTATGTCGAGCGGGTCGTTTCCAACCAACTGCGGCGTCCCGCCGAAGTAGTCTCGCGGAACGATCTCCTTCGTAATCGTCGCCCCTTCTCGCTCGATTTCCAGCGTGATCTTCGTTCCGGCGCGGGCGGCGAGCTTCTCGGCCAGCCGGAGCGGGTCGCCAGGCGTCTCGCCGTCGATCCGTTTGAGCCGGTCGCCCGGGCGGATATCGGCCTGGGCGGCGGGCGAGCCATCCTGTACGGCCGCGACGGCGCCCAACGTCATCGCGATGCCCATCGACCGCATCGGCACGGCGGGCACTTCAATCGTCACTTCATCAGTCTTGACCGGCGCCGGTTCGGCTGGGATCCCCGCGTCGCCGGGCAGTTTACGCTCGACGGTGACGCTGATCGCCTCCGGGTGTTCGTACAACATGCGATCGAGTTCGGCAAACGTCTTGACCTGTTGGTGGTTGATCGCGACCACGACGTCGCCCGGCTGGAAGCCGTTCTTGAGCCGCGCCAACGGCGAATAGGCGGAGACGGGCGGTTGCGCCAAGGTGTTGGTATGCCCGCTCGACAAGCCGACGAACCGCGCCCCGCGCGTTCGATCCGGCACGACCTTGACCACCATCGGATCGGCGGTCCCAGCCCGACGGACAGTGAACGGCACGCCGTGATCGAGGTCGTCGCCCACCATCACGTTGCGTTGCAAATCGCGCCAGACGGGATACTTGACCGAACCGACCTGGATGACCTCGTCGCCCGGCAAGAGGTTGCCACTCTTCCAGGCCGCCGCGCCCGGCATCACGCCACCCACCACGCACGCGATCTGCTCGACGCCCAAGCCATAGGCCATCGACGAAACCACGAAACAGAAAATCACGTTCATGATGACGCCCGCCGAGATGATCGCCATCCGCTGGGGCACGCTCTTGGCCAGGAAGCTGCGTGGGTCGAGTACGAACGGCTCGTCGCCTTCGCTCTTGGCGACGGGCTCACCAGCCTCCGAGCGGATCTTGGAGCGCTCGAACTCTTCTCGCATCTGCTGGGGGTTGTCCTCCTGGCCGAGCATTTTGACGTAGCCGCCCAGGGGGAGGATGCCGATACCGTACTCGGTTTCGCCCCACTGGAACTTGAAGAGTTTCCAGCCGCCGATGTCGAAGCCGAGGTAGAACTTTTCGCATTTCACGCCGCACCACTTGGCCACCGCGAAGTGCCCCAGTTCGTGGACGAAAATGACCAATCCGATCCCCGCCGCCACGGCCAGGGCGATCGGCCAGTTGCCGGGCTCAAGAAACCAACTCATGCCGGCGATCAGTTCAAAATCCAATGCGTTACCTCCCGACGGGCCCAGCCGTCGAGCGCAATCAACTGATCGAGCGAGGGGCTAGGGTCGAAATTGTGGTGGGCGAGCACGTCCCGGCAAGCCGGAACGATCTCGATGTACTTTAGTTCTCCGTTCAAAAAGCCAGCCACGGCCGCTTCATTGGCGGCGTTCAGCACCGCCCCGGCCGTCCCCCCCGCCCGCGCCGCCTCGATGCCCAACGGCAGGGCCGGAAAGCGCTCGAAGTCGGGGGGCTCGAACTCCCATTGCATCCCGCGGCCCCAATCGAGCTTGGCCGCCACGCCCGGCTGACGCTCCGGCCAGGTCAGCGCGTATTGGATCGGCAGCTTCATGTCGGGCGGACTGAGCTGCGCCACCACCGAGCCATCGATGAACTCGACCAACGAATGCACGACCGACTGCGGATGAATCACCACGGCGATCTGTTCCACGTCGACGTCGAACAGCCAACGCGCTTCGATGATTTCCAGGGCCTTGTTCATCATCGTGGCCGAATCGACGGTGATCTTGCGGCCCATGGCCCATGTGGGGTGGGCCAGGGCGTCGGCCACGGTCACGTTTTTCAGTTGCTCCAGGGTGTGTTTCCGAAAAGGTCCGCCGCTGGCCGTCAGCACCATTCGCCGCAACTCCTCGGGGCGTCCGGCCTTGAGCGCCTGGAAAATCGCACTGTGTTCGCTATCGACCGGCAAAATGCGAGCACCGTTGCGGCGCGCCAGGTCGGTGACGAGCGAACCGGCCATGACCAACGTTTCTTTGTTCGCCAAGGCGACCGTCTTCTTCGCCTCCAAGGCCGCCCAGGTGCCTCGCAAGCCGGCACTGCCCACGATGGCCGTCACGACCACGTCGACTTCGGGGCGGGTGACGGCCGACACCAGGCCATCGGTCCCAACAAGCAATTCTACACCGCGCGGCAATTCCGGCCAGGGATGTCTGGCCGCGGCATCGGCGTCGGTGGCCACCAGCCACCGTGGCCGCGCGTCGATCGCTTGCCGCGCAAGTTGGTCGAGGCTTGAATGGGCGGAAAGGGCAATCGCCGCCAATCGACCGGCCGAACCGGCGATTACCTCCAGGGTGCTCGTGCCGATACTGCCGGTTGAGCCGAGCACGGCAACCTGGGTCACTCGGTGGTTCATGGCGGCATTCTAGACCGGACTGACGCTGTGCGACAAGCGAGGATTTGCGCCCTTGGGGCCGGAGAGGCCGTTAACCCGGATTATTCATGGTCCCGTAGCTGGCTTCGCAAGAAGTCAGACCGTATCGCCGCGAGCGGTGGCATACTATAATTAACAATGAGCCCTGAAAGGCTAGGATGCGAACAAGCGAGCGACTCTATAGGGAACGCCCTCCGAGGCGTTCCGTGCCCTGCCAGCAGACGTCTCGACCCGCTTCACCTCCCGACCCTACGTAGCGTCCGTTTTTCAATTCTAGCCCCGGATTCTGGACTTCATGGACAATAATCAGGATAGCGGCCGTAAGCCGACCGAAAAAAAGACCCCTCCGATGGGTACGAATGTCATCTGGTATTTATTGGCCTTGGGCTTCGGCGCGCTGTTGATCGTCTCGCTGCTGGCCGGCAAGCCCGAAGCTGAGATCAAGTACGGGGAGCTGAAAGAACTGATCAAACTGGGCAACCCGAGCAGCGCCGATCCCAAGATCGTGGAGCGACTGAAAGCCAGCGGCCCCAAGGAACCTCCGCACATTGAAGTCCAGGAAGGAGCGGAAGGCAACCGCCGAACCGTTTGGTATTCGGGTCTTTCTGAGGTCAAGGTCGGAAAGCAGGAAATCACCGGAAAAGTGGTCCAGGACGTCCGCTTGGGGGCCGACGGCAAGCCGGACCCCAAGAGCAAGCCGACGCGAGTCGAGTTTCGCACCGGTCGGGGCGGCCTCGACCGCGAAAACATCTCGGAACTGCTGGAGCAAAACGGTTTTTCCGACTTTCAAGGCGAGCTGGCGCCCAGCAGACTGCTCGATTACGCCCCGGTTTTGCTGTTTACGGTCCTGTTCGTGCTGATCCTCGTGATCATGATGCGCCGTTTCGGCGGGGCCGGCTCGCCGATGGCCTTCGGACGCAGCCGCGGCAAGATGTACGCCCAGGAGGATATCGGCGTTACGTTCGACGACGTGGCCGGGGTCGACGAGGCGGTCGAGGAGTTGCGCGAGGTCGTCGAGTTCCTCAAGACGCCCGACAAGTACCAGGTGCTGGGGGGCCGGATTCCCAAAGGGGTGTTGCTCGTCGGCCCGCCCGGGACGGGTAAGACACTCTTGGCCAAGGCGATCGCCGGCGAGGCGGGCGTGCCGTTCTTCAGCCTGTCGGGCTCGGATTTCGTCGAGATGTTCGTCGGCGTGGGGGCCGCGCGCGTGCGCGACATGTTCCAGCAGGCCGAGGCCAAGGCGCCGTGCATCATTTTCATCGACGAGCTCGACGCCTTGGGCAAAACCCGCGGCACCAGCGTCGTGGGCGGACACGACGAGCGCGAGCAGACGCTCAACGCCCTGCTCGTCGAGATGGACGGCTTCAGCTCGAACAGCGGCGTCATCGTGATGGCCGCCACGAACCGCCCCGAGACGCTCGATCCGGCGCTCTTGCGGCCGGGCCGCTTCGACCGCCATGTGCTGGTCGATCGCCCCGACGTCAAGGGCCGCGAGAAAGTTCTCGAAGTTCACGTGCAAAACGTCAAGCTCGACGCCTCGGTGAATCTCAAGGACGTGGCCGGCATCACGTCGGGCTTCGTGGGCGCCGATCTGGCCAACCTGGTCAACGAGGCGGCCCTGTTGGCGGCGCGCAAAGCGAAATCGGCCGTCGGCATGGAGGAATTCAACGAAGGGGTCGAGCGGGTGACCGCCGGCCTGGAGAAGAAGCAACGCATCATCAACCACGACGAGAAGCAGCGCGTGGCCCACCACGAAAGCGGACACGCGCTGGTGGCCTACAGCCTTCCCAACACGGATCCGGTCCACAAGGTCTCGATCATTCCACGGGGCCTGGCCGCGCTGGGCTACATGATGCAGCGGCCCGAGGGCGACCGTTACCTGATGACCCAGGGCGAACTGGAAAGCCGCATCCAGGTGTTGTTGGCCGGCACGCTGGCCGAGGAAATGGTGTTCCACGACGTTTCGACCGGCGCTCAGAACGATCTCGAGCGCGCCAGCGAGATCGCGCGCAGCATGGTCATGGACTACGGCATGAGCCGGCTGGGCCGGATCAATTTTCGCGAGAGCACGCGGTCGCCTTTCCTGGCCGGTTCGGGCGAGTACCCACGCGAGCGCAGCCACAGCGAGCAGACGGCGCGCGAGATCGACCAGGAAGTGCGCCGGATCATCGACGAGGCGATCGAGAACGTGCGTCAGATCCTCGCGACGCGCCGGCCGGCGCTCGATGCGCTGGCCAAGCGGCTGATCGAGCACGAGGTGATCGATGCCGAGGTGCTGAAGCAGATCATCGAAGACCATTCGCCCAGTCCGCAGATTGTGCCCGGCACCGCCGCCGAGCGCAAGCGACCGGCCGCGGTCGAAGTCGCCGAGGCCGCCGAGCCGCGACGCGCCGGCGAAGAGGCTTGAAAAAGAAGGAGAAAGGAGAAAGGTGAAAGGAGAAAGTTGTGGCGTGCCCCTATTATTCACGGTACCAACACGAACCCGCGGCGCAAGCAAGGCGCGGCGTTGGATCGGGGCCGTTGGAAAATAATCGGCCTGACCGCTTTGACCAGGGAGCGGCGATCAGCTATCATAAACGGCTTCAATGTTTTGGATCCGGCCGCGCGATGGGCCAGCCGGCGAAGAAGAACCCCGGCAAACGGGGCGACACTCCAGTGAACGGGCGGAAACCACGCCCGGATTTGGCACATGGCAGAGAACTTCCGCTCGCGGCCGCCGATCAAGAAGCGCTCGAAAATGGCGAACCGCGCCAAGAAGAAGGATCCCATCTTCGTCAACGGCGCGCGGCCGCGCCCCATGTACGTCGATTACAAGGATCTGGAACTGCTCACCAAGCTCACCAGCCGCCAGGGAAAGCTGCTCGGCCGCCGCAAGAGCGGTTGCACCGCCGCCAGCCAACATGCCGTCACCAAGGCGGTCAAGCGCGCCCGCTTCATGGCCTTGTTGCCCTACGTGGCCGACTAGCTCGTTGCTGAATTCGCAAGAATTCAGGGCCTTTGAACGACAGTCCCGAAGGGACGACATAGCTTAGCCTGGGGCGTAAGTCCCAGGCTCGCCGCAAACGCGGGGCGGCACGGCGGTTTCGGCGCAGCCGAAAATGCCCAAGAAAAAACTGGCAAAACCGTACCTGTACCGACAAGGAAATCCGTCTCGGCGGATTGCCCGGCTTTGGATGCGTTAAGACTTCTTCACCCGCAACGCCCATCTGTGCCACACGCGGCGAGGCTTTCGTCGGGTAAAGGTACGGTTTTGCCAGTTTTTTCGGAACGTGGGAGGGCGCCGCCTCCGGTGTCGCCCCTTCGGGGCTGTACGACATGGAAACGCCCAGGTTTCCTGGGGCTTACGCCCTCGTTGTTCCACACATCTTTTGATTGCGGGTTGTGAAATGGGAGTGTTGGGCAATACCGGTCTTTTCGTAAGAGGCCAGGGGCTTGCCCCCTGGAGTCTCACGTTGGTTTCTAGATCGAATGCGGTCGCATCCCCACCGTCCGTGTCGGGCGACACGGGGAAAGGCAGGTAATCCGGGGAGCCTGCGTGTGTAGATACGAGCGTGAAACTCCACGGGGCAAGCCCGTGGCCTCTTGGAAGATGTGTAGAACAACGAGGGCCTACGCCCCAGGCTAGATTCTGTCGCCGCTTCGCGGCTGGCAACCCTCAGTCCATGCCGTTGATACCTCGTGGGCTGGGACAGACCCCCGCAGCTATCTGGATCATTTTCAAACCACCCCAAAACAGCTACCAACCGTACACGTACGTGTCGGCGCGCGCTCGAATGGGAGCGCACGGCAAAGGCGCGTCCCTCATTTGAAGATTAGCCGCACGGGCCCGTTCCCGCATCGGCGCTGCGCGAAAAAAAACGATTCCGAAACCCCTCCCAAAGAGATCCAAAAGAGCGTGGCCCTGTTTGCTTTTGACAGGGAACCACTTGCACCGTTAAGATAACGACATATCAACGAACGTCGATGTACGGGTGCCGGTACGTTTGCGGCGTTTGGCGGGCTTGGTGTTTGAACGAGGAGTTGTGATGTCGGGCTGGCCGCTATGGTTGCTGTTGATCGGAAGCGAGCCGTCGACGGCTGCGCCCCCGCGTCTCGACGGCACGGTGCAACTCGACGGCACGGTGCAACTCGACGGCACGGTGCAACTCGACGGCACGGTGCTGGTCGCCGCCAAGATCGACGAATTCGTCGAACGGCATTGGCGTTCGATCGGCGTGCGGCCCGCCGACCCGGCCGACGATGCGACCTTTCTGCGGCGGCTCACGCTCGATCTGGCCGGAAGAATTCCCACCCGCCGCGAAGCCCAGGCCTTTGCCCGGAATCCATCGGCCGACAAGCACGCGCAGACCGTCCGCCAGTTGGTGGAAAGCCCGGAATTCGCCCTGCATTTTGCGAATGTGCTCGACGAGCTGATTCAGGGGAACCGATCGGGCGACGGCGAATTCCTGGCCTGGCTCCGCGACGGCCTGCACGCGCACAAGCCTTGGAACCAGATGTTCCGCGAAGTGTTGCTGGGACCGTGGGATACGGGCGAGCGCAAGCGGGCCGGACGGTTCCTGGCCAGCCGGCTCGCCAACGTCGATGAGCTGACCAACGACACTTCGCGCGTCTTCTTCGGCGTCGACGTGACCTGCGCCAAGTGCCACGACCATCCGCTGGTCGACGATTGGAAGCAAGACCACTATTACGGTTTGTCGTCGTTTTTCAACCGCACCTACGAGTTCAAAGCCAAGGACGCAAAGGAGACGCGGATCGGCGAAAAGGACGCGGGCGAGATCGAATTCGTCACGCGCGGCGGCGAAAACCGCAAGGCGAAGCTGATGTTTCTCTCGGGTCAGATCGTCGACGAGCCGCCCACCTGCGACGACCCGAGACTCAAGCAGCAGCAGGAACATGCCAAGAAAGACGGCACGTACCTGCCGCCGGCCTTCAGCCGCCGCGAACAACTGGTGCGTGTGGCGCTCGAACAACGGACGCTGTTTTCGCGCTCGCTGGTCAACCGGCTCTGGGCCTATCTGGTAGGCCGCGGACTGGTCCACCCGGTGGATCAGATGCACTCGGCCAACGTGCCGGGCGTGCCCGGACTGCTGGAATGGCTGGGCGACGACCTGGCGGTGAATGGCTACGACATCGAACGGCTGGTGGCGGCGATCTGCACCAGTCGCGTGTACGCGCTGGCGAGCCATTGGCCTTATCCCGGCACCAAGCCCGCGCCCGAACAATTCGCGCTGGCGCCTTTGCGTCCGCTGTCGCCCAGGCAGTTGGCCGTTTCGGTCGTGCTGGCCACGGGCGACGAGTCGTTCGATGAGGCCCTGGATCCCGCGACGCGGGCCGAGCGGCACCGGCAGTTGGAAGGCCGCGCGAGCGCGCTTGTCGAGTGGCTCGATCCGCCCAGCGACGTGTTCCAGTCGAGCACGGGCGAGGCGTTGTTCATGTCGAACCATCCGGCGCTGCAACAACTGCTCAAGCCCGAAGCCCGGAACCTGTCGGCCCGGCTGGCGGGAACCATCGACAAAACGCAGTTCGGCGAATTGGCCGCGTGGGCCGTGTTCAGCCGGCGGCCCGTGGCCGAGGAGCTTGCGATGTGCGACGATTGGGTTGCTCGGCATTCGGCCGACCGGGCCACGGCCTGCCGCGACCTCGTATGGGCCCTGCTGACATCCGCGGAGTTTCGATTCAATCATTAGTAGGGTGGGCACCGCCCACAAGAAATGGTGGGCGGTGCCCACCCTACGAGTTCCGCTACGACAAAACCGATAACGATAGGTGGACCAACCATGAACCACGACTGCAACGGCTCACGCCGACGCTTTCTGCACGACGCCGGCGCCGCGGCGCTGGGGATGGGCCTGGGCGGGTTGGCTGCCCCGTACAACCCGCTCTGGGCCGATGAGCTGCGCAGCCAGAAGAAACATGTGCTCTTGCTCTGGCTGGCGGGCGGGTCGAGCCAATTGGAAACCTGGGATCCCAAGCCGGGCCGGCCTACCGGCGGACCGTTCAAAGACATTCCCACGGTGGCCGGCGGCGTCCGAATTTCCGAGCTGATGCCGAAAATGGCGAAGATCATGGACCGCGTGGCGATCGTCCGTTCGCTCGATACGCGCATCGCCGACCACGGCACGGCCGCCGCACTGATGGAAACCGGCCGCACGCGCGAGCCGCGGCTGGTTTACCCCGACCTCGGCACCGTGATCGCCAAGGAACTGGCCCAGCGCGACGCGCAGGTGCCCGACTATGTGTCGCTCTACCTGGCGACGGAAGGGCACCGCCGGCCGAATCCGGGCTTTCTCGGCGGACGCTACGCGGCGATGCATCTCAACCGTTCGCTCAAGCCAGAAAACATCGATCGCCCCGAGGGGCTCAGCGAGGTCGACCAGGCCGACCGCGAACATCTGCGCGAGTACCTTAGCCAGCGGTTCAACCGCTCGCGCGAGGCCGCCGAGGTCAAGGGTTACAACAGCACCTACGCTCGCGTGCGCGGCCTGATGCGCTCCGACACGATCTTCGACCTGGAGCAAGAGCCGGCCGAGGTCCGCGACCGCTACGGCCGCACCGATTTCGGCGAACACGCGCTGATCGCGCGGCGGTTGATCGAGGCGGGCGTGCCCATGGTCAAAGTGGCACGCGCCTGGTGGGACAGCCACGCGGACAACTTCGAAAGCCATCGTGAGCTGGTCACCGAGCTCGACCATGTGATGAGTACGCTGTTATTGGACCTCGAAGCCCGCGGAATATTGAGTTCGACCCTGATCGTGACGCTCAGCGAATTCGGCCGCACGCCCGACATCAACAAGGACGTGGGGCGCGACCATTTCGCCAGTGCCTGGTCGTTCTCGCTCTCAGGCTGCGGTGTGCGCGGCGGCAGCGTTCACGGCAAGACCGATGACGACGGTCGGACGGTTGCCGAGGGCAAAGTCGGGCCGGGCGACGTGTTGGCGACGATTTACAAGGCCGTGGGCATCGACCCCACGATGCACTACGAAGTCGGTCTGCGTCCCGTGCCGCTGGCGCCGGAGGAGAGTGCGGCGATCGAAACCGTTTTGGCCTGAACGGCGAGCGGGGGGCGTAAGCCCCCTGTTGCTCGTTCCCACGCTCTGCGTGGGAACGTCGGTCCCGGACGCTCCGCGTCCCCGAGCTCATGTACAGCGATCCATCACGGGGCCGCGGAGCGGCCGAAAATGTGTTCGGGGCACCCACGTAGTGGGTCGGCGGAGCGTGGGAACAAGTGACTGCAAACTGACAACTGACAAATGTTCGATCCCGCCCAACTCAAGTCGAAAGCCACGTACCCCCGCCCTGGCGCGTTTTATTCGCTGGCCGGCAACCTGGCCAACCGGCGGCTCTACGCGGGCAACAGCGACGGTTCGATCCAGGTGTTCGACCTGGCCGCCGCCGAAAAGCTGACCGCCGAGAAGCTGGCCGCCGAGAAGAAGGAACCGACGGCGGTTTGGACGAAGCACGACAATTTCGTCTCGGCGTTGGCTTTTGTGCCCCGTCCGCCGGCCAGGCTGGTAATCTCCGGCAGCTACGATCGGACGTTGGTGTGGTGGGATGCCGACCTGGGCGAAGTCCTGCGGACGGTGGCGGCGCACGAGGGCTGGGTGCGCGGCCTCGAGCCGTTTCCCGACGGCGGCCGACTGGCCAGCGTCGGCGACGATATGACCGTGCGGCTGTGGGAAACCGACGGTGGCAAGCCCGCCGGAGTTTTCGCGGGCCACGCCACGCGTACGCCGCAGGGGCACCCAACGGCCCTCTATGCCGTGGCCATCAGCCCCGACGGCCGATTTGTGGCCAGCGGCGATCGGATCGGCGAAGTGCGGGTTTGGGAATCCGATTCGGGAAAGCTGGCCCAGTTGTTTCAGGTGCCGATTCTCTATACCTACGACCCGCGGCAGCGCAAGCGGTCGATCGGCGGGATTCGCTCGTTGACGTTTTCTCCCGACGGCGGCCGGCTGGCCGTCGGCGGCATGGGCCAGGTCGAGAATGTCGATGGTATGGCGGGCAAGGCCCGGATCGAAATCTGGGACTGGCGACAACCAAGGCCACTGGCGGCGCTCGAAGGCGAGGGGCACAAGGGGATCGTGAACCACCTGCAATTCATGGGCAACGAATGGCTGATCGGGGCGGGCGGAGGCAGCGACGACGGATTCCTGGCCGTCTGGCGGCCCGAAGCGCCCCCTCCAGCCGCCGCGGCCACCGCAGGTACGGCCGGCGCCGCCGATACCGCGCAACCCGTGGAGCTTGTGCCTTCCGCGCCCGCCAGAATGATCAAGACCGGCGGCCACACGCACCGCTTGGTGCTCCACGAAGCCGCCCAAGAGCTCTACGCCGCCGGACATGGGAAGCTGGAAGTCTGGGGCTGGGGCGGTTGACGCGCTTGGCGGCAACTCAATACAACTCTCCGAATCCCCACGACCCTACCGCATCGCCGCGATCGCCGCGAGAACCTCGGCCAGCGCCGCCGGGCCGTCGTCGGCCGCCAAGCGGAGCACCGGACCTTGATCCGAACGCCGCGTCCGTTCCACGATCGCCGAGAGCCAGCGACGATAACGGGTCGCATCCCAATCGTGTTGGCGACGCTCGGCGATGTCGAGCGAGTTCATGTCGAGCGAGTTCATGTTGGGCGTCGCGTCGAGCACGACCAGCAGCCTCGGCGCCGTGACTTCACCGCGGAGCGACTGCCAAGCCTGGGTCACCGCCCTCCGGCCTGAGGCGTCGAGCCAAGTTGCCGCCCAGGCCAACGACTGGTCGAACCAGAAATCGCTGACCGCCTCGGCAAAGTCGGTGGGCCATGCCGGGCGAGCCAAGAGCCGCCCGCGCCGCGCGAGCCGTTCCATTTCCGTCGCTGCGTCATCGGCGGCCCCGCGAACCAAGCCCGCCGCCGGGTCAGAGAGGAAACGGGCGCCGGTCTCGCGCGCCACGGCGTCGGCGAGCCGTGTCTTGCCGGTGCCGGGCAAACCGGCGATGGCCACGTAAGCCGCCGATTCGTCGAGATGCGCCAGGAGCCGGCCGACGCTCCAACCCGTCGCCGGATGCACCATCTCGGCGGCGACCTCGGCCGCCGGCTGGAGCACGAACCGGCGAAAAGCCATCCTGGGGTGGGGCACGGTCAAAGCGGGCGTGTCGACTTCCAACTGTTCGTAAAGCAACAGATCGAGATCGACCGAGCGCGCATCCCAGCGAACTTCGCGGGTACGCCCCAAACGCCGCTCGATCTGTCGCAATCGCTCGAACACCCCGAGCGGATCGAGCGAGGTGTCCAGCCGCAGCGCCCCGTTGAGATAGGCCGCTTGTCCGGCTGGACCACCGACCGGCGCGGTTTCGTGCCAGCGGCTTTGGCGCGTCACCGCGATGGCCGGCGTCGCGGCGAGCTCGGCGACCGCGCGTGAAAGCGTGGCGTGCCGATCGCCCAGATTGGCTCCCAAGCCGATAAGACAATGCGCCATGCGAGGAAAAAGCTGGGGGGGACATCCAAGCCACGACCGAGGTCGCCGACGTCCGATCCCTACATCGCCGCCCCCCAAGCTGATTCGCTCGACTTGCTCGACCACGGCGGACAAGACCGCCGGCGGACGAACAAGAGCGTGCGGGAGGCAAAAAACTTCACGCGGGAAACGAACACCCAACATCCCGTCGCTCCGGCATGGGCCGTCACGGCGGGAGTGTTGTTTGAATTACTTGGAACTGAAACGTGCTCGACTCGAATGTAATCGACCCGCAACCGGTGTTATCGATCGACCAACGGAACCGGCGGGCGGAACGGTGAAGTTTTCTACCACTCGACACTTCGCATATTGTGCGGCGCAAAATGAAATTGTCAAGAACGATTTCCGCGAAGAAATGATCGCGGCTGAAAACAGGCTTCGTCGCGAGCGCCTCTCTCTCCCACGTTGCCCACAACCCCAGTGCCCGGCTTGATCTTGCACTGCCGGCGGCACCTCGCATACGATGAGCATGATCCGCGGCGCGCCGTGCCGTGAATTCCGCCACAATCAGAGCGCAACTTTCCTCACGACAATGAGCCAATCGGCTACCTTGGACGACTCTCCTGAATCCGGCGGGCCCGATCCGCGCGAGCTCGTCGCGCACCTGGCCGACGAAGTGGCCCGCTTGGACCATGCCGCGCGGGTCGATCTTTTGGAACGCTTGCTGGGCAAGAGTGTCTGCCGGCGATTGGGTATCTTCCGGCTGCCGGCGGGCTTCGTGCTCTCGGTGGTGATCCCGGTGTACAACGAGCTGGCCACCGTCGAGGAAGTGGTCCGCCGCGTGCGCGCCTCGGGAGTGCCGACGGAAATCATCGTCGTCGACGACGGCAGCACCGACGGCACACGCGAGCTGTTGCGAAGTTGGCCCACGGCGTCCGATCTGAAGGTGATCCTGCACGAAACCAACTTGGGCAAGGGTTCGGCGCTGCGAACCGGCTTCGGCCACGCGACCGGCGAGGTGGTGATCGTGCAGGACGCCGACCTGGAATACGACCCGGCCGAATTTGAAAAGCTGATCCAGCCGATCATCGACGACCTGGCCGACGTGGTGTTTGGCAGCCGCTTCACGGGCGACAACCAGCGTGTGCTCTATTTCTGGCACTCGATCGGCAACAGGCTGCTCACGTTGCTCTCGAATTCGATGACCAACCTCAACCTGACCGACATGGAAACCTGCTACAAGGCTTTCCGCCGCGACGTCATCCAGCGGATCGCGCCCACGCTTCGCGAGCAGCGCTTCGGTATCGAGCCGGAGTTGACGGCCAAGGTGGCCAGCATGCCCGGCGTACGGATCTATGAACGCCCCATCAGCTATTGCGGCCGGACCTACGCCGAGGGGAAGAAGATCACATGGCGCGACGGGTTCCGAGCGTTGTGGTGCATCGTGCGCTATTCGGGCGGCTTGGGGAAGTAGCAGCGGGCTGGAGGAGCGAATGCTTTCAAAGTCGCCCCCGTCTTCGTGCCGATAAGCCATGATGTGACGCAGACGCGGGCGGATTTCCGTCGCGCGGGTTCGTGCGGCGGCGGAGGGCGGCGGCATGTGGCGGGTGCGCGGATTGCCATTCGTTCTGGGGGTGTCGCTGTTCGTTTCGTCCAGCGGCTGCCTGGTCTTTCACACGCGCGAACGCATCGTCCGCGAGGACGAGCCCAAGCGCAGCGTGCGGTTCTCATCGCCGCGCGCCCAGCGCGACTTCAACACCACCGCGATGAACTCCCAGGACCGCCACAGGAACGATTCCACCAACGTGCTGTGCATCCCCTTCGTGATGTTCTACACTAACTCTACGAAACTGTCGGACAACGCCTGCTACAACGACCAGCTCGCCGATTGCGACGGCGACGGCGACGGACTGGTCACCGATCGGGAAGTCGTGGCCTACCAGGATCTCAAGGCCAGGAACCCAATCGATTCATCGAAGTCGCCGGAAGTGCTCGCCCGCCGCGGACCTGGGATCAATATCGACGTTCCTCCCAAACGGCGCTGGCGTCTGGCGCTGTTTAGCAAGGACGTTGCCTCCACGTCGACGCGCGAATAGTCCGTCCCGTGCGTCCCGCTCTACTCGTTCCCACGCTCCGCGCGGGAACGGCTCCGCGTCCCCGTGCCCCTCGGCGCTCGGTCGTCGCGGACGCGCCGAACAAGCGTATTTTGGCTTGCCGGCCGAGATCGAGCGGCAGGCGCTCGCCCGATTGGACGAACGGCTTCGGGGCATCGTGTTGGAATTCAACGAGCGGTTTTCAAGCGACAGCCGATGAGTGGTTTACCCGGCCCGAGCCGCATGGGGGCGATATCGAGCCGGCAGCGGTGGACCGAGTGTCCCCGGTCGAGCCACTGCGGGTGTCTGCGCCGCTGCGAGTGCTCTCGCTTGAGATCGAGAGATCATCAGCAATCACGACAACCAGTTCGACCAGCCGCGAGGCGTGCTGGGCAAGAAGAAATTGCTTGGCGCTCGGCTCGACGACAGCGTCACGGTGCAGGCCCGGCTGTCGCGGCCTGCGTATGCCTACCTGATCGCCTTCCGGCCGGATGGGACCGACGAGGTATGCTTTCCCGAAGACGGTCTTTGCCACGCGCCGGCGCCAAGGCGCCCCCGGAACGGTAGAAACGAACGTGAAACTCCAGGGGGCAAGCCCCTGGCCTCTTTTAGGAACGCGCCCCCGGGACGGTAGAAACGAGCGTGAAACTCCAGGGGGCAAGCCCCTGGCCTCCTCAAGGTCTTTTCAGCAACTCGCGAAAGCCCGCTTGGTCGGCCAGGGGCGCCCAAACCGGATCGGTGCGCAACCGATTGGTATCCTGGAGCCCTTCGGCGAGCGCCTGGCGGAGCGCTTCGATGGCTTGCTCGCAGTATTGTCGCCGCTGTTGCCGCTCGTCGGGTGAGAGCGTCCGGCCCCCGCGGCCGATCCATTCGACAAGACCGGCCAGGCCGGCGGCGAATTCGTAGAGCGCTTCCGGCCGGCCGTGCGAAAGTTCGCGTCGCCTGGCTTCCGCTTCGACCGCTTCCGCCTGCCGCCCCAGCCCCAGCCGGGCCACGACCACGCCGCCCTGATGGATCGCCAGCAACTCATGGAAACGAGGCTCGTCGGGCGAGCCTTTCAGCGCCAATCGCTGGTATTCGATTCCTTTCTGGTGCGCGGCCAGCGCCTCGGCGAAGCGACCCAGCCGGGCCAACGCGCGCCCGACGTGGCCCCACGCGGCCCCCAAATCGCTCTGATGGCGGCCCTGAGGGCTCTGGTCGTAGAGCTTCTGTTTGACGGCCAGCGCCTGCTCGAAGGCCCCAAGCGCCTCACTCCAGCGGCCCAGGCTGCCCAGCGCCTCGCCGACGTTGTCAAACGTGTCCGACAATTCCACTTGATAACGCGGCATTGTAGGATGGTCGGCGGCCACGCGCCGACGGATCGCCAGGGCCAGGCTGTGGCGCTCGAGCGATGCCTCGAAGCGCGCTTGTTCCGCGTCCAAGCCGGCCAGGTTGTTGTAGGCCACCGCCAGATCGCGCTGGAAACGGGTCACCATCGGCTGGGCGCGGGCCAGCCTGCTCCGCGTCGCCAGGGCCTGCTCCCAGAGCCGCCGCGCGTCGTCGAAGTGGCCGGCGCGGTAGTGGATGATCGCCAGCGCGTTGTCCACCGCGGCCAGCTCGCTTTGGCGATTGGCGTCGTCGGGTCGTTCAGCGACGAGACGTTCGCGGATCGCCAGCGACGGCTCGAAGTGTGCCAGCGCCTCGGGGATTCGCTTGGCCCGCTCGTGCAGCCGGCCTAGTTCGTAATGCGTGTTCGCCAGGTCAACCTGGTGTTCGACCGAGTTCGGATGGGTCTCGGCCAGCTTGCCTTGGATCCGCAGCGCCTGCTGAAGGTTGTCGAGCGCGGCGGGCGATTCGCCGGACTGGGCGACGCCCAACGAGAACAGGGCCAGCGCCAGTTCGCGTTGGTAAGCGTCGTCGTCCGGGTGCTTGGCCGCCAGCCGCCGTCGGATGTCGAGCGCGGCGCGCAGGCTGGTCGCCGCCTTGTCGCGTTGGCCGAGCTCGTTTTCCAGCAGGCCCACGCTGCGCCACGCCAAGGCGAGGTCGTCCTGGTAACGGTCGTCGTCGGGGTGCTCGCCGGCCAGGCGCTGGAACATCACCAAAGCCTCGCGGAATGCCTTGATGGCCTCCTCCTTGGAGCCTGTCTCGTTGCTGATCCGGCCGACCCGCAGGATCGCGTTGGCCAGTTCCTGCCGTAGCTCGGCTTTACCGCCGTGCTTGTCGACCAGTTCCTGGTAGTAGCGCAAGGCGTGTTCGAGCAGCCGTTTCCGCAGCGGTTGCACGTGCTCGTCGCGGAGCGCGTGCTCCTCGGTGACGAGGTTCACATAGTTGTCGATCGCCTTGCGAGCTTCCGCTTTGGCTTCGGTCTCGGCCGTTAGCGCCGCCTTCACCAGGGCGTGCTCGCGTTCCAGATCCCGCTTCGCCGAGCGGACCAGCACCGCGGCCATGACGGAAATGATCGTGATCGCCACCAGGGCGACGGCGGCGGCCTGCACGCCTCGGCGGTGCCGCCGCGCCCAGCGCGCCAGGCGCTCCGACCACGCGCCGCGGTGCGCCGACACCGGTTCGTCGGCCATCCAGCGCTCCAAATCGTCGGCCAGGGCGCGGGCCGAAGGATAGCGCCGCGCCGGCTCGCGAGCCATGGCCCGCAAGACGATTGCTTCCAATGCCGGGGGAACGGAGCGGTTCGCCTCGCGCGGGCGAGGAAACTCGCCCCGCTTGACCCGCTCGAGCAGCCGCAGCACGCCGGGCTCGTTGAACGCCGGGCGCCCAGTGAGCAAATAATACAACGTGGCGCCCAGGCTGTAGACGTCGCTCGCCCGGCCGACGCAATCGAGCCGCCCTTCCGCCTGCTCCGGACTCATGTACGCCGGCGTGCCGACGGCCGACCCCATCAGGGTGGGCGACGTGGGACTCACCTGGCCGGCCGCCGGCGTGGCCGGCGACTCCGCGCTCCCTAAGGCGATTTCGGCCTCGTCCGCCGGCGGGCCAACGTCCTGGATCGATCCCATCGGCTTGGCAAGACCCCAGTCGACGACCAACGTCTCACCGAAGCCGCCGAGCATGACATTCTCAGGTTTGAGATCGCGGTGCATGATTCCGCGGCTATGGGCGTATTCGATCACGTTGCAAACGTCGACGAAACGGCCCAGGAGCTTGCGAAACTCGACGGCGCATTCACCCGCGGTCAGGCTCGCGCGGCGTCTCGACGGAGCACGCAAGGTCGTTTCCCGTTCCCCGCTTCCTGTTCTCTCCTTCGATTCGCGCTGATGATGGAACCGCTTGATCGCCTCCTTGAGGCTTTCACCCTTGATGAACCGCATGGCGTAGAACGGCCGCCCCTGGGCGTCGGTCCCCAGCCCGTATACCGGCACCACGCCAGGGTGTTCCAAGCCACCTGTGATTTCCGCTTCGAGCACGAAGCGCGCCCGATTGTCGGCCGCGTCGGCGTGGGGTTGGATTTGTTTGAGCGCCACCTCGCGTTTGAGTTCGCCGTCATGGGCCACGAACACTTCGCCCAGTCCCCCCTTCGCGTGCGGCCGCAGAATGCGGTATCGTCCAGTCGCCGAAGAGGGCATGCCGAGCAGTCGCGGCGGTGCGTCACTTTCGTCCATCAAACTGGGTAGCGTCAGCGAGAGGTCGGCCAACGTGGCATCGAGCCGCGGACGCAGGATCCGCTCCAGTTCGGCGCCGACCGGCGGCCGGGCCGAAAACGACGCCAGCGCGCGGGCCGCATCGCCGTCGTGCAACTGAATTTGTTCATCGACCAGGGCCGCCACGAGCGATTGCCGTTGGGCCGTCAACTCGCCGCGCTCGGCGAGCAGCGCCGACGGCGGCTTGTTCCGTTCGGCGCCGCATTCCTTGGCGGCCTCGACGAGCGCGGCCCTCGGCACAAAGCCCAACTCGTAGGCCAGCACGCACAGCAAAATTTCGCGGTCAAGGTTCATCGGTTCATTATAGATCCCTGGCGGAAGCTGAGGCACGCCTCGCCGGCCGCGTTATCCCCATCCTTCCGACAGAACCTTTCGCTTCTCGCCGGCGTCGAGGACGTCGCTACAGCTTTCCCAGTGGGTCTTGCCGACGTGCGTGTAGCGAAGCTCGAACGGATGGCGCTTCGGCAACTCGTCGATGATTTTCGTGGCACGTTCCTTCTCGCCCGCGGCGACGGCAACCCAGACGTCTTCCAAGATGTCGGGAATCTGCCCGAACAGGCTGTGGATGTCCTTGAGCCGATCCGACAGCAACTGGTGGACGCGGTCTTCCACCGAGTCGGCGTAACGCATGTTGTAGATTTCCACCGTGTCGTGAATCTGGCCGATGCGCTGAATGCGGCCCTTGCGCTGCTCGAGCCGCGTCGGGTTCCAGGGCAAGTCGAGATTGATCAACGTGGCCAGCCTCTGCAGGTTCAGCCCTTCCGATGCCGCGTCGGTGCCGAGCATCAGCCGTAGCGCGCCTTCGCGGACCATTTGCTTGAGCTCCTCGCGCGATTTGGCGAACCACTCGCCGCCGTACATGATGCCGGAGGTCGATGGCCCGGAATAAATGGCGATCGGCTCCTCCGGCAGCTCCGCGGTAAGCTGTTCGGCAAGCCACTGAATTGAATCGCGGTACTGGCTGAAGATGATGCAGCCGCGCCGCAGCCAGCCGCGCTCCAGCAGGCACTGACGCACGATTTCGTATTTCGGATCGGGGTCGGGGTTCGCTTGCAGCGCGTCGATAAACCGCTGCAACAACTGGCGCTCTTCTTGAGTAAGCGTCTTCGACATCTGCTCGGGCGACATTTCCCTGAGCACGCCTTGCAGGATGAAGTCGGCGTCGTCATCGTCTTCGAAGTCCGCGGCGAGCTCAATCTCCTCCCACTCGGCCAGCATCCTCGCCGCCGTTTGCAAGCCGGCGAACACGGTGCTCCCCACGCGGCGGAGCAACAGCGTGCGGAGGAAACCGGCCGACTTCATGCGCTCGCCCAGCTTATCGCAGAACGTCTCGGCCAGTTCGTAAGCTTCCCGCAAGTAAGCCGGCAGCCGGATCGCGTCGCGCTCGCCTTCTCCCCGCAGCGTGACGCCGACTTTTTGCAGCAGCGGCTCGTTGGTCTCCGGGTCGGTCTGGTTCTCGAGCTGCTCGCGCGTGCGCCGCACGATGCGACGAATGAACGGATGATGGTCGCGGCAAAATCGAGGGAACAACCCGGCCAGACGCGCGCGATCGGGCGGTCGAAGCTTGTCAAAATCGCCGCCCGGCACGACCGCCAGCGCGTCGCCGACATCGAGCCGGCTGCGCAAGATTTCAAAGTCGCGGTGCTCGGACTTGGGCGGCATGGGGTTGCGCACCCAATCCCATTGCTCCGCAGCCTCGGCGGGCGGCTCGACTTCTCCCATGACGAGCGGCAGGCATTCACCCGAGTTTCGCCATTTGCTCCAACTATTGCCAAACACACTTTCGTCGCCGCGGCTGAGCACGTCGAGCAAATCCCAGGCCTCGACCGGCCGAAGCTGCACCGGCGTGGCGGTGGCCAAGAGCAGGCTGCGCGTCCGCAGGGCGATGTTTTGCATGAACTCCAGCAATCGGTTCGGCTGGCCGGCCTGGCTGTCGAGGTTGGGGCCTAGATTGCGGCGACGCGCGCGGTGGGCCTCGTCGAGAACCACGCAGTCGTAGCAGAGATTCAGCAGGATCTGCGCCGCTTCGCCGCCGCGCGTCATCAGCCCGGCCGACACGATGCCCACCCGCCGCGGACAGCGGCGGACCGATTCGGGACCCTTCGACGGGTGCTCGAGGCCGTTTTCATCGATCCAGTTGCGCCCGTCCCATACGGCCGACGGCATGTCGAGCAGGTCGCGCATCTCGCCCTGCCATTGCCAGAGCAACGTCTTCGGGCAGATCACGAGAACCGGCTTTTCGCCCGTCAAGGCGATGAGCATGGCCGACATGGCAAGCTGTAGCGTTTTACCCAGCCCGACCTGATCGGCCAGCACGAAGCGCGCCTTTTTCAGCGGGCCGTGGTGCCAGTCGGTCACCAGCTTGACGAAGTATTTCTGATGCTCCCAGAGGCCGACTTCCTTGCGAAAGACGGGCGCTTCGACGACAGCGGGGGCGGCCTCAGGCGCGGCGCCGTGGGCCTCTTTCATCCATTCGGGTATCGAGCGGATCAGTTTTCGCTTCGACAAGCGTGCGATGTCTTCGACGACAAACTCCGCCAGCGGCACATGCGACGGCGAGCTCCAGAGGGCGTCGAACTCTTCCTGTACCCATTGGATGGCGTCGGCGGAGTCGTCTTCCCAGACGAGCTCATAGTTCAGCTTCCAGGCCGATTTCGACTCGTTGGCGCTGCCCATGAAGCTGGTCTTGAGCCCGTTTTCCAAAGTGATGACGCCGGCCTTGCCGTGAATCAATCCGAAGACTTCGTCGGGCAAAACGCGCACTTCCAACTTTCCGCTCTTGAGCAGATCGAACAACAACCGGTATCGTTCGCGGAGCTTGCTGCCGGTCGCCGGTCCGTCGAGCAGCTTTTCCGGCTCGAACGCGCACCATGACTTGCGGACGGCCAGGTTCGCGGCGCGGGCGGTGGCGACGTCGTCGGGGCTCAGGTCGGAGTTGCAAACCATGCGCACCTTGCCGCTGACCGACTCGATTTCCTCGCCGGCGATTTCCAAGAGCGACGAGCAGAAGTAGCCCGCGATGCGGTCGTAGGCGAGTGCGTTCCTCAGGCGCCGGCAGAGGAACGACTTGCCGAGCGGCTGGCGTCGCGATGAGAACCGGCGGATGGGTTGGGAACCAGAATCGCTCATCGGCGCAACCACGAAGTGGCGTGATGCCTTAGCCGAAGCCACGAAGTGGCGTGAATTCGACCCCATCGAGCTTGCCTCGATGGTGAAGAAGATGGCGAGCTAGACGACGAAGGCGAACTACGCCGCGACCCCTTAAACAGCCCCGTGTTGGCTGGCCGCCGACGGCGGCCAGCCAACACGGGGCCGTCATCCGGCTGAAACGATGGCGCGCGGTGGATGCGTCTTAGCCTGTCAAACTCCTTCACCTGCCAGGCAAGCTGGCAAGGGTCGCTGCTGGCCTGGCGAATGGCCGTAGGCATCTCGCTTGAGCGAGACGAATCCTCACGCGGAGCGTGAGGTCTACGATGGTTGTTCAGCATGCCGGCTGGTCCCGGGATAGGCCCTAAATGTGATCGTTGCGGACGGTTCCCGCGAGCAGGCCGGCGGCATCCGCGTCCTTGCGCCAGTGTTCCATGCCCGCCACGCGATGCAGCGCGGCGAAAAAATCGAGGATATGCGCGATCTTCCCGCGCGATCCCCAGTAATCGGGCAGTTCCGTCTTGAGCCAGTTCAGGCCTTCGCGCGTTTGCTCCGAGCGGCCCACTTGATGCACCGCGAACAACGCCTGGCGGACCAGCGACGAGGCGAACCCCTCGCCGGCCAGCATCCGCCGGCCGAATTCGCTGGCGGTCTTGAGCCGCGTTTCATTGGCTCGATCGCTTTCGAGAAGTTCGGCATAGCCCGCGGCCCCGAAGCCGCGGGCAAGCTCCTGATAGACGCCGCTGCGCCGCTCGCCGTGCGTTTCGACTTCCAGGCCCCTGAGATAGAACCGCTCCGTCGGCGCGAGCGACTTCCAGATCTCGCGCTCGATGCCTGCGGGAACAAGATGGTCGCAGGCGATTTTCACGGCGTTACGTATCAGTTGCTCGACTGGGGTCACTTCCCCACGTTGGCGCTCTCGAAGAACCTCACGTTCGGGATCGATTTCCTCAATTGGCCGCTCCGTCAACACCCGCAGCGCGGCTGCGTATGCGGCGAGCTGATAATCGGCGTCGGCGAAGTTCGGATCGCTTTCGTCGTCGAGCCGCAACATGCTGTCGAGCTGATCATGCACTTCTTGTTCAACGCGGTGACTTATCTCATCAAGAAAGACGGCGTCTTCCTTCATCCGCTTGCGACATACCAACAACACCGTTCCTTGGACGTAATTGCCCTCTTTGAGGGCCGAGTCCGTTTCCGTGGCAATGCACCACGCCGCGGTGACGGAAAGGCCGGAGGCCCAGAGGATCATGGTCAAATCCGCCCACACGCTCGCGTCTTGGTGCGTGAACATCACCACCTGCATGCCGTTGGCCGGCATGTTCTCGGCGAGACGCCGGTACGCTTCGACCATTGCCTTGCGGAAGGGGCCGTCGCTCCCACGAACCGCAAGCTGCCGTTTTGAATCGGTGTACCAATTTGGAAAGAGCGCGGAAATGTGCATGTCGTACCAAGCCAGGAAGAATTCGCCTAACTCATGATAGTTGACGGCGTCGGCGTAAGGCGGGTCGGTAATCCACAGGTCGCATTCGGCGTTTATCGATCGCACATCCGCCGGGCGGACGTCTTTGCCGCCTGAGATGGTTTCGTGCGGCAGGTTCAGCACAAACGAAGGCGCAAGGGCCAGCGTTCCACGCACCGCGTAATTCCACAGCGGATTCAGCGCCTGATTGCTAAAGACCTGCTCGCTCTTGTCGCCGATCTTTCTCGGATGCCACCGGCTCAATTTGGCGTTGTAATCCGCGCACCGTGAAAAGCTCAAAAGGCAGGCAACTTTGACCGGCTGCTCGCATTCGGTCGCCCAAATTGTCTCCGCGAGACTCCCATTGGTCAGCAACTGCCTTGCGTTAAAAAGATGATGCCAGTGCGTCCAACCACGAGTTCGAATCGGCTCACTTGTTTTCGGTCCCGGTACGATTTCCCGGTGCGGGATTAGGCCGCGTCTCTGCCACTCGTCAAATCTTTCCTTCAGCAACGCCAACACCGTTTGTTCCCTCGCCACGTCGTCCGAGTCCGGTGGCTTGTAGTGGTGGCGCGTCTTCCGCCTGAGTTTGCCAGTTTCAAGAAGCTCCTCGAAGTTCTCCAAGGCCAAGGCCTCGCTTTCGGTGAGCACAACGACGCCACGGCCAACGACTCGCTCGTAGTACGGTTCAACCCACCGAATGCAATAGAGACGCTCTTGCAATACGTCGTCCGGTCGCGGCGTCACATCTGCGTTTTCCCAATTTCTGAGGTTACGACGTATGATTTCGATGGGGGTGGAATGATCGGCCCCCGGCGCAATGACGCGATTGTCCGCGAACGTCCCGTTCTTGTCCGCATCCTGCATCTCGGCGGGACCAACCCCGCACTCAATTGCGATGTCGTATCCTCGGCTAGTCGCATCGGGCTTCAATACCGCAATCGCATTTTGCTTCATACTGACGACGCGCGAAGGCAGAAGCGGCACCATCCAACCGGTTTCAGGGTCGCGTACCTCCACGCAGTAGAGATACGCATCAGCGCGCCAACCTTTCTCATTGTGTTCTATCCCCCAGTCCGTCATTTGTTTATCGAACGACGCGAATATGGATACTTGGGTCTCGGCGATCTTTTCGCCGATTGCCTCTCCGCCTCCAACAACATTTAGTGCCGCCCACGACAGAAGCGACGCAACGGGGCTCAAATCCGACGCAAATGCATCACAGCCGATTCTTGCTGCTTCAAAGGGAATGCTGCCGGCCCCGGAGAACGCATCGCCGACGCGCGGCTTATGACCAAAGCGTCGCATGCCAAGCTCGTCGACAAGCTCCTGAATGCAGTTCGACGCCGTTTTCAGATGACGATTGATGTCGTCCCATTCATGTGGGCCAGCGACGTGCTCCGGTCGCTTGCAGTAGGAAAGCTTCTCTGAGTAGCTCATCTGATCAAAGACCAGCCCTTGAAGCTCTTGGCGATCTTCGCGAGTGAGCCGCCGGAGCGACCGCGCATCGCCGTCAGCTAGTAGGAATCGCCGTTGAGCCGGCGACGGGAGCGTCTGAAGGCCAGCGATGAGCCTGCTTTGCGGGATGCTCTTGTCCTTGCGCCGCCTAAGGCCGTCATCATCCATGGTTAGCAGCCTGAGAAAAACTTCGCGATCCTTCAACGGATCGTCCGACGCGGGCATGAGCAAGCCGAGGATCGTCGCGCGGACGAGAACCAGCGGCTTTCTGCCCCACCATTTTCCCAGACCGGTCAGCGTCTGCGATTGTTTGGCCGAGCGCTCCTTAAAGCTCTCCATCGAGACTTTGGCGACGGGGAACTGGCGCTCGATGAAGCAGGGCGCGTCGGCAAGATCGCATTCCGGGCGAGCCGTCGCCGAATCTTTCGCGGCCTGTTCCACCGGCATGATTGCTCACTCGCTTTCGGCACTGGCGACGCCAAACAGGGCCTTTTGCTCCGTCTTCCGCAGCGCCCGGTCGAAGAAGGCGGGGACGACCGGCTCGTCGCCAGCGCGCATGCCGACCGGGTTTTCGGTGAGCGCGAAACGGACGGCCTTTCGCCAACCCTTGTTGCGATCGCGAAGGCCATGCCCCGTGGCCGCCGCGGTTTGCGTGCATAGCCACCAACGTTCCTCGGGTACAAGCCCTTGCCAGTTGGCGATCGCGTTGGGAACCAGGCCCGGATCGGCGTCTTCGATGGCCCAGGCGAGCAGCACCAATTCCTTGCCGAGCTCGCGGCGCAGCAGGTTTTTGCCCTCTTTCCACGAGCCGACCGCGGCGCCGATCTTCTTCAGTCGCCGGTTGAACTCGGCGCGCGCGGCGTCGGCGATCGCGTTCCACTTGGGGCGGGCCAGCACGACGCGAATCTCGCCGTCGTCGGCTTCTCCCAATGTGACCTGGCTGGAGCCGAACCGCTCGCTCCAGGTGAGATGCTCGCTGATCTCGACCTCTTGCGTCGCTGCCTTGGGGATCGTCACCACGAAATGGTGGCGGCTGTCCAGGGGGTTGAAGCCGAACGATCGCGCGACGACGGCGAACGTATTGCTTTGGGTTTTGCTGGTCATGGCCCTATCGCCTTTATCTCGTTGGCCTGCAGGGTGGTCTTGGCGTCCTTCACCCAGTCTAGCAGGTCTTGCCCCGACTGGAAGTGGAGCGCCTTCGCGGCCAATTTTACCTGTCCCTCGGCTTGCACCTTGCGCAGCGGCTCAAGGCACTCTTGCACCAATTCGGGACCGATCCGCTTCTCGTCGAACGTGGTCAGGTTGAGCCACTCCTCGACGCCCGATTCGCCGCCGATGTCGACGGCCAGCCCCACGACCTGGGCCTTGTACTTGGCTACGCGCGCCAGCAGGTCGTAGGTCTCCTTCGTGCTGCTGGTGGCGTGCCTTCGCGTCCAGGCGACGGGCAGGTTGGGGTCGACTTTGATCTCTTCGTCTTTTTCCCAGCTCAGCGTGATCCGTTCGACCGCCGACTCGACGCCGTCGCGCTCGGCGTACGCGAGCACCATCGGCGCGCCCTTGGGAACCACAAAGGCGCCGTCGTAGGTCGCGCCGGCAATTTTGGGGTCGGAACCGTCGCTGGTGTATTTGATCGTGGCGTTCGGCGCGGCCCGCAGCTCGCACATTTTGTCGGGGCCGCTTTGATAGACGCGGTTTTTGAGCGTGATGCGGTTTTGCCACGTCACCGGCTCGCCCGTCTCGTGGACGCGCGTCGAATCGACCGCCAGGATCGACACTCGCAGCTCCCGCGTCTTGAACTGATTGCCCGGCAACTTGGCGGACGACGTCGTCGCGGCGCCGCCCACGTCCCAGTGGACGGTATCGCCGTGGATCGGCGTGACCCGCAGCGTGACCTCGCCCGACTCGTCGTCGCGAGTTTGCTCGGCGACGGCGACGGCCGTCTTCGGCTGCGGGAACGGGCCTTTGTCGACAAAGCCGCCTTCGTCGCGCCAACCGTCTTTGAACAGGCAATCGCCCTTGAGCTGGTCGAGCGCATCGGTGCGGTGCCACTGCCACTTGGGGTTCGCCGCGGCGCGGCGTTTGACTTCGTTCCACGGCATCGACTGCTGGGTGAACAACCGCTGTTCGCACTTCTTGCGGAAGGTGTCGCCGGTGATTTCGTCGGTGAACTTCATCTTCTCTTTGAGGACGTCGGCCACCTGCTGCTCGCCGGTGTATTTGTTGCCCTCGAACTTCATCGTCAAATCGGCGCTGGTCAAGCCCGACTCGGTGGGATACCAGAGCGTGGTGAACGTCTCGCGCACGGCCGAATGGAAGTTTTCCCGCGTTTTGTCGCTGAGATTGGCGGCCTGGACCATTTGCGGGTCGTTGTCGGGTACTTTGTCGTTCTTCAGCTCGTCGAGGATGTGCTGGATCGCCTTGAGCCGTTTGCCCGCGTCGATGAGCGAATCGTACGTGTTTTTCGTCCCGGTAAGGTAGGCGAGGCGGTTTTTCCAAGTGGCGTCGTCGTAAAACCGCTTCAGCTCGCCGCGCAGCTCGGCGCCGCCTCGCGGCTCGGTGACGACCAGCGTGACCTTGTCTTGTTCCAGTTCGATTTCGTCGATGGCCGGCAGGATCTGTGTTTTCTGGTAGCACCAGCCGTTGATCGGCTTGAAAAGCGCCTCCAAGCGGGAGCGCAGCTCTTTGAGCGCCTGCTCGGGAGCGTAGGTCTTCACGAGGCCTTCGAGCTTGGCGATCAGGTTCTGGACGTTCTTGAAGAATAGCTTGCCGTCGCGGTCGCTGTGCAGATACCAGGCGGCGGTCGCCAGCTTCTCGAGCACGTCGGACTTGAGCCGCGAGAGGTCGCGGCCCGGCTCGCAAAGGTAGGCCACCAATTCAGGAATCGACAAGCCGAGCACGGCGTTCGGCACGTTGGCCAAAGACGACATCAACAGCAACTTGCAGGCGTCGCCGGCGTCCTTGCTTCCCAGGTTGGCGCCGCCCAGGTTGGCGTCCATGATTTCGGCGACGGCGGCGCCTTCGGCGGCGATGTCGTGAGCGATGGCGTTCTCGAGCGTGTTGTTGATTTGGCCGACTTCGGAGCGCGTTTCCTGGTCGTTCAGGTCAAGGTCGTGGGCTGCGATCAGGTAGCTTTCTTTGGCCGCTCCGGAAGTCCACATTCGGGCCGCCATGATCCGCATCAGCCGAATCAGGCCGCGTGTTTGCTGAAAGCCTTGGTTTTCACGAAAGCGCGCGTAGAGGTCGCGAATGCCCGGATGGAACGGGTAGGAGGCGTTGATCCTGGTGGCGAACTCCTCCGGCGACTCGGTGGTGATCGACATCTGTTTGGCCGCGCGGATGGCCTTGGCGTAGCCTTGCGCGACTTCGTTGATATCGGTTTCGCCCGCGGTTTTTTCGAACAGCCGCTTGCGGAGGATCTGGTACAGTTCATCCGAATTCAGGCGTACCGGTTCGAGCGACATGGCCGCGCGGCGCGTCTCTTTTTCGAGGTCCGACAGCGACGTCGAAATGTAGTTACTGCCCCGGGCGTAGGCCCCCGCCAGATCGGTGATCACGAGGCAGACTTTCGAGCAGGCCGGCCGGCCGACGGCGACCAGGAGGTTGGACAGCGCCGTGGCGGTTACCTGGGCCAGGTCGGAATTGCCGATCGACTTCGCCCGCGCGTTCTCGAAATAGGGCGGCAGCTCGTCGAGCAGAACCAGGACGGTTTCGCCGGCAAAGAGGTTTTCCCAGGCCTTTTGGCCCGGCGCTTGGAGGGGGCTGTGGCAGTCGCTGAAATGCTCCTTCTTCCCCATTTGCTCGGCCAGCGCTCCCCAGATGCCGAACGGCGTATTCGATTCGCGCCCGGAGAACGCGACGACCTTGACGCCGCCCAGCGCCTTGTCGGCCGTATGAAACTTGCCCATCACGGCATCGCGAAATTCGGGGTGCCGCGCGAGCAGCCCCAGCGCCAGCAGGTTGTGCGTCTTGCCGCCGCCCATCGCCTGTCTGAGCTTGTAAACGCCTTGTTCCGACTTTCCTTCCAATCGCTGAAAGCCATTTTTCAGCAGCGATTCCATCCCTTCGGTAATGTAGTTCTCGGCGAAGAACTCCGCGGGATCAATTTTTCCTTCGACCAGGTCGGCCAGGTCGAGCACCGTGTCGCGCTTTTGCGGATCGAAGACGCTTTCGCGCAGTTGGCAAAGTTCGTGCAGAGACTTCATCGTGATGCTTCGCCGCGATCGTCGACCGGGAGGGGGGGAACGCCACTTGCACCCGACGTCGAGTTCATACTTCACGCGGCCAACGATAAGACATTCACGGTGGCTGGGGCAGAGCGTCAGCGATGCCCCGGTCGTTCCAGCCGGGGCATCGCTGACGCTCTGCCGCCAGCCACCACTTTCTCGTGACAAAATGTCTCATTGTTGGCCGCGTAAAGTATAATGCAGGCTGGCCCCGTTGGCAACGGGCAAGCGGTACGACCCGGCGGGGTGATCGCTAACACCTCGGGATGCTCTACCGGAAGCGATCGACCATCGGCCAGATGGATATCGAATGCCTGGAACGGCCGAACCTGGTGCATTCTTCGTAGTTGTTGGATCGTCATGATGTCACCACCAGGCTGCCGGCTTCGATGGTGGCCTTTGCGGCTGGCGATGCGCGTCCTGCGGAATCGGTCGCGGCATCCTCTATTCCGGCTTCTCCGGCACGGTGCCGCCGGCGGCCACCAGCCAAGACTCCGCTTCGGCAACGTAATACTCCGCGGAAATCTCATCAAACTCAGCGGCCTGCCTGCCGGCAACCAATCTGCTGACCTGGAGGTGCAATTCCTCCATGCGCTTCCAATGTTGGGTCAGGGCGGCAATCTGGTCGTTCTTGCTCTCCGCCGTGCTGTTGTAGAGCACGGCGTAGCGGAACGGGGCCATCAGGGCGGCAATCTGGTCGTTCTTGCTCTCCGCCAGAGCACGCTCGGCATCCAACCAGCGCCGCGACCAAGGGTACACGTCGGAAAACGGGAAGAGGCCCTTTGAGTACGATTCCATGGCGATTTTGTGTGCTTTCTTGGCGCTGTCGAGCATCGACCTCGCGGCATCCACCTTCGCGGCGGCCGCCCGTAGGGGATCCTCGGCCCTACTGAGCTGGGCCTGGTTCCGCTTCGCTTCTTCGCGGGCGACCAACCGCACGCGCAGCCCGCCGGCCAGCAGCAGGGTCAGCCCAATTGCAATCACCAGCGTCTTTTTCATGATAGAGTCCTCCCGAAGGTTCGTGGTCAACAATCTTTTGATTCGCAACACAAGCCCGCGGCCCTGCGCCGCGGAATTCAACATGCCATGCGCCGCCTTGCCCGCGCCAAGCAACAGCAAGGCACGGCCATAGGCCGGAGTGTTTTCGGGCGCCGCGCGGCGCACCGCTTCGTCGCAGGCCCATTCAGCCGCCTCGTCGAAGTTCCACACGGCCCACCAGGCGAACGGGTTGAACCATTGCGGCAGCGCCAGTAGCCGCGCCGCGAGCGATTTCCAGACGTCGCCGCGCTCGTAGTGCGCCGACTCGTGAAGCAGGACCGCCATCCTGGCCTCGGCCGGCAACTCTTGCCACGCCGCGCGCGGCAGGAGCAGCCGATAGCCGCCCGTAGCTCGTCAGCCATCGCCCCACCGCGACGATCATTCCCAGCAACCAGCCCGCCACAACGATCCGTCGCCAATGCCATCCTTCCGTCGGCTCAACGCGCGGTGCGCGCGGCTGATCCATTGTTCCCGCTCCCGGCAGGTCTCCCGGCGGCATGCTCGCCGCGACGGCAAAATCCCAGGCCGCCGGCCGCGGCAATGGAGACGGCGGTTCGTACCAGGGGACATTCAGTCCCCAACGAACGAAGAGCCAGCCTTGCAAGAGCACCACGATCCAGGCCGCGCGGTGAATGGCTGGTGACGCGCTCCGCGCCAGCCGCAGCAAACACCATACGACCAGCGCCGTGGCCGCGAGCGCGACCGTGGTTCGCAGCAATTCGTCCAGCAGGTTGGCCGCCGTGAGGTCACTCATGGCTGTTTCCCCTTCTTCTCGACCCGAAGGCGCCGCTCGGCTTCGGCCAGCAGGCTCCTTAATTCGACGATCTGGGCCTCGGTCAGCGACTTGTCTCGCACCAGATGGGCGACCAACGGCACGACGTTTCCGCCGCTGACCCGTTCGATCAGCGTGTTCAGGTCTTTGCCGCTCACGTCGTCCTGGGCGACCGCCGCCCGGTAGCGCGCCGGCCGCTCGTCGCTCCGCGCCGCGACACCCTTCTTCACCAGTCGATTGAGCCGGGTTTGCACCGTGGTGTAGCCGATCGGCAGGCCCAGCGCCTTGTGCGCCTCCGAGAGCGTCACCTCTCCCTCGCGCCAGAGCATCTGCAAGAATTCGATTTCCCCGGCGGACAATCGGGGCACATTCCGCTTTTTGGACATTTCCGCCTCGTGGATGACCGTTGTCGTCTAGGCATTATACGACACCTGTCATAGATTGCAAGCCCTTACGGCTCGAAGATTCCGCGGGCAATCGTAACATGGCTTCGCCGCGACCAAAGAGGCGATAGGCGTTGGGCGTTAGGCGTTCAGGCTGCGACGAAGCCGCAGGAATCGGGCGGGCGGCATGTGACGTCGGTGCATGCGATTCGAGCCAACACGCTCAGCGCTTCCGCCGCCGGTTCTTGGGGATCGGGATCGGCGGATCGACATCGTGCATCGTCGTGACATAGCAGTGCGGCGAGAGGTAGCCCACGTCCTTGGCTGTAATTCGTCGTCCCGGCATCAACTCCTTACTCGCCTTCATTGGCTTGTTAGGATTGCGGCTCGACTTCGTTCCCTTGGGTTTCTTCTTCATCCGCGTCCTCCGCGTCATAGAACTGACGCTCAATTTCCTGACCGTTCGCTAACAGCACCAAATCGTAACGCCCGAAATGCGGCAGGGGCACGGACACGTCGGGAATGATGAAATCCATTCTAGCAGGACGCTCCGAAAAAAACAATTCGACGATGTCCGCCATTGCCACGACTTCGCCATCCAAGAGGTCATGAATTTCCAGAGAAACAGCATAGACGCCAATTCCATCCACGAGCTGGGAGAAAACAGTGAATGGCGGAGAGCGGGTCGGAAAGTCGTTGACGCGAAACGATTCGAGGATGTCGATGACACTGACTCTCGCGGTGCGCGGATCTTCCCGGCAATGGTCGCAAATCAGAAGCGCCTTGCATTTGGGCGGCGGCTTGCGGCCACTTGGCCCGCTCGCGAGGTCGTCTTGAGCCATCGTCGCTTCGTCACGTTGCTCGATTTGTCGTCAAAATGCCCGCCTCATGCTATACTGCACGCGGCCTGCTTCGACACTAACCCGCAGCGCAAGCAAGGCGCGTAACTACTTGCCTTGCTTGCGCCGCGGGTTGGTGTGCAGACTTCCGAATGTCTCATTCTCGGCCGCGTGCAGTATAGCTGCTCATTCGGCCGAGGCAAGCCCTGCAACCGCGCCGCGGCGCGTCAGTCTGGAAAGCCGGACCTACGGCCCCTTGGAACCCTGCCCCACATGCCACATACTGATGGCAACTGGGAGACTGGGAGGAGTATCGATGCCAAGACATTCCACGCGCCGCGCTTGCTCGCGCCGCGCTTTCTTGAAGCGTTCGACGACCGCGTTCGCGGTCGCAGGGCTGCTCGGCGCCGAACACGACGGCCCGATTTCCTCGGCGCTCGCGGATGACAAGGGCGCCGACGCGGCACGGCTCGTACCGGGCAAGGACCGGCGATTGGTCGTCCATAACGCCAAAACGCTCGAATTTGAAACACCACTGGCCCTGCTGCGGGATCACCAGATCACGCCCAAGTCGTTGCTCTTCGTGCGCAACAACCAGGAACTGGCCGACATGCGATCGCTCGAACCGCCGCGTGTCGCCGATTGGTCGATCGAGTTCGCCGGCCAGGTCGAAAGCCCGCGCCAGGTTACGCTCGAAGCACTGGCGCGGCGGGAGCAGGCGGAGGTCGAGATGGTGCTGCAATGCTCCGGCAATGGGCGGGCACTCTTCGCAGAGGCCGCGAAGGTCAAAGGCTCGCCATGGCAACAGGGAGCCCTGGGTCATGTGCGTTTCCGTGGCGTGCCGCTGGCCAAGTTGCTGGAAAGCCTCGATTTGGGCATCGCTCCCCACGCGACGTTCCTCACGGCCGAAGGACGCGACGGTTCGGCGGAGGTGGGCGCCGCCGATTTTGAACATAGCATTCCGCTGGCCGACGCGCTGGCCCGTTCTCTGTTGGCGCTGGAAATGAACGGCGGGCCGATTCCGGCGATCCACGGCGGGCCCGTGCGGCTGGTCACGCCCGGCTACTACGGCACGATGCACATCAAGTGGCTCAGTCGGCTGCGGTTCGAACCGCGCGAGACGTTCAACCACCACCAGCGCCGTCGCTACCGCACACCCAGCACACCCATCGAGCCGGGTAGCGACTTCGTCTACGATTTTGACAACAGCGATCCCAATTGGCGGATGCGGATCAAGAGCGTGATCTTCGCGCCGCTCGAGGGCGAAATGCCCAAAGCGGGCGAGATCGAAGCTCGCGGCGTGGCCTTCAACGACGGCGCGGCGCGGATCGAGTCCGTCGAGCTTTCACTCGACGAAGCGCGAACGTGGCGGCGGGCCGAGTTGAAGACGCCGTCGAGTCCGTATGCCTGGTATCCCTGGAGGAGCCGAATCACGTTGGCCAGGGGGCGGTGCCGCATCCTGGCCCGCGCCGTCGACGCGCTGGGCCGCAGCCAGCCGCTCGACGGCGCCATCGACTGGAACCCAGCCGGTTACGGTTGGCACGGTGTCCACTCGGTTGAAGTCACCGCGGTCTGACGTAGTCTATCTGCAGTCCCGCCAGATGTCGTCGGAGTACGAGCGCTCGACGATCCGGCCGTACTCGTCCAACGAGCGGCGTTGGCCGACCGAGTGCCAGGGGTTGATCCCCTTCAGTTCCGGCATGATCTCGACGAGCTGATCGACCAGCGTCTGAGCCAGCCGCTGAATCGAAGTATTCTGCGACTTTTCCATGATCGCGGCCACCGTTTTCATCACGCGCACCAGCCGGGCGCGTTCCATCACCGGCGCCGATAACGGCGCCTCCGAATCGACCAGCAAGTCGGCCACGGGCACTTCCAGCGCCCGTTGCCATTGATAAAGGCGGCTCAGCGGCAGGTCACTGGTTTCCTCTTCCTCGCGGCGCAGTTCGCGCACCTCGGTCCCCAGGAGCTGCGCCACTCGGCGCAGCGAGACACCCTGCTGCCGGCGGACCTCCTTGATACGGTGGAAAGGGCGATCGATATCGTCATCGATCCACTGCGAGGGATCGCCCGAATCGTGATCCTGATCCTGTTCATAGTCGAGTTCCGAAATACTCATCTCCTGCTCTCCTCAATTCCGGGCATGCCGGAAACAGTACGCTCTGTGCTGAAAAAACGAAAAACATGGGCCGGTACGCTACCACGGCGTACGGCTAGCGGGACGGAAGCCAGGCAATTCCATTCGCGGCCGGCACCCAATGTGCGCAGCGCGACGATGCCGTGATTGGCGGACGAAAAAGGTACGCTCTCCACCGGTTGGGCCGACGTCGTGCGTCGCCGCGAATGCCCGTCAGGACATCCACCGCGACGTTGCTTGCCCGCAACGTCGGCGGCCTCTCTTCAGACTGACCCGCTGGTGCGTTCCTGTGCTGGAGGGTGACAGACAGGGTTTTCAATACCCCTCACCTATTCATCATAGGCACGGTCCAGCGCTTGGGCAAGGGGTGGGCCGCGTAATAATCAGGCGTCAGGTGGCCGCTTTCTCGTGGCAAAACGTCTCATTCTCGACCGCGTGAGGTATAGCGGCCTATTCGCCCCACGCGAAGGCATTGACTCGCGAAACGTAATTCGGCCTTCGAGCGCCCGAGCGTACCGGGGCCAGCGGCCGCGGCACAACGCTCGACGATCGCCAGCTCGCTGGACCCTGGCCCCAAACCGCCAGCCGGGTGGGCTGGTCGAGGGCCAATTCGAGGCAGTCGTAGTCGTGGCCGACGATGTAGGCCAGCCAGTCCTCATCATCGGCGTCGCGGCGCCAGGCATCGAGCGCTCGGCGACGGATCATCTGCAAGTCGGGTTCCGGCGTCGCGGCGGACGACTTGCCGCCGGGCGCCGCCGGCACGCGGCCGAGCGATCCGTAGCCGGATTCGCCGGAATTCGGGCCGCGATCCGCCACGCGGGCGACGGCCAGGTCGTGCGTCCGCACGGCTTGCCAAAGCTGGGCGAGGCAGCCCAATCCCAAGCGGCAGCCTTCGCTCCGATAGAGCACGATGTCGGCCGAACTATGCGACAAGCCGGTTCGCATCGCCGCCGCCCGCCCCCATCGCGCGCGGTGAGCGACCCAATGGACCTGCGGATAGACCAAGGCCAACTGGTGGGCGATGTCGCCGGTGGCGTCGTGCGAGCCGTCGTCAATCAGCACGAGCTGAAAGCGGGGGGTGAGGTCGGGCAAGACCTCGAGCAAGTGAGAGACCAGCGACGACACGGTGTCCTGCCGATTCCAGACCGGCAAAAAGACGCTAAGCGATGGCTTCAAGAAAAGATCCTTTGTTCAAACGGCCTCGCGCGCCAACCCGCCAGCACATGGCCGCGGCGCGGGGCATACAACGTAGCATCGGAACAGCGCGCCCGACGACTGGAGAACTGCCGCAGTTTGGCATGAAACGCAATCTATTCCGTAACCGACGATGGTGCCGGATATAGCCGAGCTCGCGGAAATTCGGGTTCTGGCGTAGGGTATTTCGCATGGCTTTTAGGTATACTAACCCGAATCATCATGGTTCCGTAGCTGGCTTCGCAAGCAAGGTCAGTTTCATGTTGCCACAACCGCCCGCCGCCGTTCCCGATTTTTCCAAAGGGGACGGACTGCTGCCAGCCATCGCCCAGGACGCCGAAACGGGCGAAGTCCTGATGCTGGCCTACATGAACGCCGAAAGCTACGCCGAAACCTTGGCCCACGGCCGGGCGGTCTATTTCAGCCGCGGTCGCAACCAACTCTGGCGCAAGGGCGAAGAGAGCGGACATGTCCAGGAAGTCCTCGCCGTGCTGCTCGACTGCGACGGCGATACGATCCTGCTCAAGGTAAACCAGCACGGCGGCGCCGCCTGCCACCAGGGCTACCGGAGTTGCTTCTTCCGGCAAGTCACGCCGGCCGGGCTCGAAGTCATCGCCGAGCGGGTCTTCGACCCGGAGCAGGTCTACTCGCGGAAGTGACGGATACACGCCGTGTGCCGTCGCTTTTCGCTTGCCGATGTCCACTCGCCGAAGGTTACGGCACACGGAGTGTGCCTACTACTTTGTTTCATTTCCCGCCGCCTTGTTTCGCCCTCTGTTGCATATGCGCCGCGGCGCGGCGAAGCTCCTTCATGTCGGCGAAGCCGTCGCCGTTGGCGTCGATCTTGTCGAATCGCGATCGTAAGAACGGCGGCATTTCGTCCTGCTTCAGCTTACCGTCGCCATCCTTGTCCATGCGTTCGATGAGCCGCGCCGGATTGAAGCCAACCAGGCCAGCGGGTCTTCCAGGGCCCTTGCCCGGCGGCGCTCCGGCGACTTTGCCCGCCGCCGGCTGGCCGCCGTGTGCCAACTCGCGGCGAGACAGCGCGCCATCGCCGTCCTGGTCGAGCTTCTGAAGCGACTGCGGCGCCTTGGCGATTTCCTCGGCCGACAACGCGCCGTCGCCATTGAGATCCAACGCTCGATAGAGCCTTTGGCCCGCGTTTCCCGGCCGTTGCTCGGCCTGCCCCGCCTTCCCCTGGCCTGGCGCGGGAGTGCCGAAGTATTGCCGCACCTGCTCGTGTCCTTTGCGAAATTCATCGAGCGTGAGCGACTTGTCGCGGTCGATGTCGGATCGCTCGAAGAACGGGCCAAGCCGCGGGCGAGCTTGCTCGGGCGCCTCGTCGAGTACCAGCTTGCCGTCACCGTTGGCGTCGAGTTGCTTGAATAGTTTCTCCGGGTCGGCCCGCAGGAATTCGGCAAGCTGCTCGTCCATTTCCGCTCCTGGCGGTTCGTCGGCCGGTATTTCAGGAGGAGCTTCCTTGAGGCCGGCCGTGAACTCGGCCAGGCTCAGCGTACCGTTGCCGTCGGCATCGTGGCGGCGGAGCAATCGCTGGAACAAGCGGCGGTGCTGGTCGCCCACTTCGTCCCCGGCCAGTTGCCCGTCGCCGTTGGCGTCCAACTGCTTGAAGAGCGTTGCGGGGTTTGGTTCCCCAGACTGGTCTTCATCGGCTCGGACGAAACACGCGAGAACCACGGCCGCCAAGGCGGCCAACCCCACGGCAAGCGGTCTGGCCATGATGAACTCTCCTGATGTTGAAAGACTCGACAACTATTGAACCACGCCGGAACCCCAAAGTTTCGCTGGGGCCGGCTATCCCAGGCGGGCGAAGCCCGCCTGGGCCTTAGTTTGTAAACATGCGATGGCTTGGGAAGCGGGCGGTTGGCACTCGCCAGATCCAAAAAGAAGACGCTCGCACCCCGTTTGGCGCAGAGCGACGCGCTCGGCGATGAAAAAGCTGGCAAAACCATACCTTTACCCGACGAAAGCAGCTTTGCGTGTGGCACAGACGAACGCTGCGGGGGAGGAAGTCTTAACGCGTCTAAAGCCGGGCAATCCGCCGAGACGGATTTCCTTGTCGGTACAGGTACGGTTTTGCCAGCTTTTTCTGCGGCATTTTGGGCTGCGCCGAAACCGCCGTGCTGCGCCGCATCATACCGCCTCAGCGCTCCACCAGCCAGATGTTGCGGAATCGCACCGGGTTACCATGGTCTTGCAAGAACAGCGGCCCCTTGTCGGGGCCTTCGGCCACCGGCGCCGCCGTGGTGGCGTGCGGCAACTCCACTTGCTCGTGAATCACGACGCCATTGTGCCGCACGGTCATCGTGGCGTTTTTCGCCTTCTTGCCGGCGGCGTCGAAACGGGCCGCGGTGTAGTCGATGTCGTAGGTCTGCCAGGCCAGCGGTGGGAAACACATGTTCTGGTCCGGAACGCGGATCGAATAGATCCCGCCGCACTCATTGTCTTTCCCCGCCAGACCGAACGAATCAAGAATCTGCACTTCGTATCGGCCCTGTAAATAGCAGCCGCTGTTGCCGCGCCCCTGGCCGGCCGCCGTGGGCATGTACGGCGTGCGGAACTCGATGTGCAGCGAGCAGTCGCCGAACTTCCGCTTGCTGGTCACTCCTTGCGGCAACAGTCCGGCGTCGTCGATGCGGCCGTGGTCGAACGCCTCCGCGCTCGTGCCGTCGAAGAGCACCACGGCCCCCTTGGGCGGCTTCTTGCCCAAGGTCGGACTCCGCCGCTCGACGCGTTTCAGTTCGGTCACCGGATGGCTCTCGGCGTCCAATAGCGTCAGCTTGCCGCCTTTGATCTGAATCGCCCCCTTCTCATGGCCAAGCCCCTTCTCATTGGCAAGCAGCGTCACGCCGTCCTTGGTTTCACCATCGACTTCGGATTTGTGTTTCTTGTCCCAGCCGTCGCCGGGCAGACCGCCCATGTAAAACGCGGCGTGGAACTTGCCATTGCCTTGCGCGATCACCTGCACGCCGACCGCCCCGTCCCCTGGGATCACGTTCCCTGGGATCACGGCCGTGTATTCGCCCTGCGCGGCGAAATCGGCGTCGGTATTGGCCGGATCGGTATAGGTTGTGCTGGGCGACTTGTCGTCGGCCGTGGCGGCCGAGAAACAAGCCGAGAAACAAAACGCCAGGGGGACGATCAGGATCAACAGCGGGCGACGGCATGACATCTTCTTCGTTCTCCACAAATGCGGTGTGCTTGGTGTGCCAAGCCATTTTGACTGCCCGCGAAATTCCTTGCAAGCCATGTGCTTCCCTAGCGGCCCCCCTCCCGCGTAGAATGAGTCGCATCATGCGGGCAGTTCTTGAGGACGAAACCAAAGCCATGTCCGAAACAAACCCTAAATTGCCGATGGAAACGACCTGTCAAGCGGTGAAGGCCAAGCTCGACGCGGGCGACGAGTTCCTGCTGCTCGACTGCCGCGAGCAGGATGAGCACGAGCTGGTGCATATCGAGGGATCGCGGCTATTGCCGATGAGCGAGTTGATGGTCCGGGCGAGCGAATTGGAGCCGTACCGCACGCGCGACATCGTCGTACATTGCCACCACGGAGGGCGCAGCCTGCAGGTGACCCAGTGGTTGCGGCAGCAAGGATATGCGCGCACGCAGAGCATGGCCGGCGGCATCGACCGCTGGGCCAGCGAGATCGAACCGAACCTGCCGCGCTACTGAGTCGCCGGATTCGCAACGTCTAACGCCTTTGACCTGTTAAACCACGTCGGTCCTTGCGGTTTCAGGCGTGGGCGGTAAGGAGTCCAACATGCGGGCCTTGATTACCGGTGCGAGCGGGTTCCTCGGACGCCGATTGCTCGCGCGGATCAGCGATCCGGTCGTGCTCACCCGCGACCCGGCGCGCACGCGAGGCTCGCTGGCCCGCGCCGAGTTGTTCGCCTGGGATCCTCTGGCCGGCGCCGCGCCGGCGGCGGCCTTTCGCGACGTACAGGCCGTGTTTCACCTGGCGGGCGAATCGGTGGCCCAAGGGCGCTGGTCGGCCGCCAAGAAAGAGCGCATCCGCGCCAGCCGCGAGGCCGGCACGTCGAACCTGGTCAAGACACTGGCGGAATTGCCCGTGCGCCCACGAGTGCTCGTCTCCGCCTCGGCGATCGGCTTCTACGGCGCGCGCGGCGACGATCCACTTGATGAAACGTCCGCCCCCGGCCACGATTTCCTGGCCGGCGTCTGTCGGGCCTGGGAATCGGCGTCGGCCGCCGCCACGCCGTTGGGCGTGCGGGTCGTCAACCCGCGGATCGGCATCGTGCTGGGTCGCGGCGGCGGGGCGTTATCGAAGATGCTCATTCCGTTCAAGCTCGGCGCCGGCGGTCCGTTGGGCAACGGCCGACAATGGATGTCGTGGATTCACGTCGACGACCTCGTGGGATTGCTGCTGCACGCGGCCGAGCAGGCGGAGATCTCCGGCCCGCTCAACGCCGTCGCGCCCAACCCCGTGACCAACGGCGAGTTCACTCGCCTGCTTGGCAAGGCCTTGCACCGCCCCGCCTTCATGCCGCTGCCGGGCTTCATGCTCAAGCTGGTCGTCGGCGAGTTTGGCGGGGTACTGCTCGATTCGCAGCGCGTGGTTCCCAGCGTGGCGTTGCGCACGGGCTACGATTTTCGCTTCCCGGAATTGGCAGGCGCGCTCGACGACATTCTGGATGCCGACGCCGATCCGCCGCGGCCGGTGGGAGCGCACGGCCCATGAGGCGCGGCTTTCAACTGGAGCGGACGCAGTTCATCGCTTGCCCGCGCAGCGAGGTCTTTGCCTTTTTCCGCGACGCCACGAACCTGCGACGAATCACGCCCCCCTCCTTGCATTTCCGCATCCTCCAGCCGCAAGGGGTCGCGGTTCACGAAGGGATGCTCATCGACTACCAGCTCCGTTTGTGCGGCGTACCCTTTCACTGGCGATCGCGGATCGAGTCGTTCGAGCCAGGCGTGCGTTTCGTCGACGTGCAACTGCGCGGGCCGTACCGCGCCTGGCGGCACCTGCACGAATTCCGCGATGTATCCGGCGGCACCGAGATGCGTGACCAAGTCGACTACTGCTTGCCGCTGGGTTCCCTGGGATCGTTCGCGCATTGGGCCTTCGTCCGGCGGATGCTGGGCCGTATCTTTGATTATCGGCGCGGGGTGATCGAAGGTATTTTCAACGACCACGCGAAAATGCGGGCATGACGCTTCCTTGAATCCGTAGGACGGCCTTCCCAGGCCGTCTTCGAGACCGGGCTGAGCGTTTCCTCACCGCGAATACGGCTGCGCCACGATCAGATCGTTTACGACGCCGTAATGCTTCACGTTGAACGTGCCCACGCTGGATGTCGATCAGGATGTCGGTGTCAAGAGCTCCATCGGCTACAAGCGCTCCCGCTTCTCGGATTGCCGCCGCAAAGCGCGAACGTGAGCCGGCGCGTCCTCAATGTCGGGCCGAGTGCCGACAAGCCCAGCACCCTGCCAGTAGGCAAGCAATTCCGCGCCGCTACGCGGTGTGGGTACTTGAATTCGCCCCACCGCGAGCAAGCGCAGGGCATATTCTGAAATTGGTAGCCGAAGCTGAGCGGCCTCAGCGGCGAGCTGGGTTTCAAGTTCTGGCGGCAACTCAAGAATGAGGTTCACGAGTCAGGTCTCCTTTCTCCACATTCTAGCACGGGCTCTAACCCGGATTATTCATGGTCCCGTAGCTGGCTTCGCAAGAAGTCAGGCCGTGGACACGAGTTACGCCAGAATTCTTGCGAATTCTGCTACAGCACAGTGCGCGAGTTCCTCCCCGGACCATGAATAATCCGGGCTAGCCATGCGCCCGGGCCTCACCGATGATCGCCTGCAACACGGCGAGAATGGCCCCCACATGATCGATGTAGTAGCGCGCGCGGTCGATCGACACAGCGGCGGGTTCCAGCCTCAAAAACTGCCAGTCCTCGCCTGTCGTCACGCAGCCGAAGATCTGGAAAGACGCCTTGCCGGCCTTCTCGTTGAAAAGCCGCGCGGCGATCATTTGCGCCACACATTGCCCCAAGCCGGCCTCGATGTCGTTTTTCTTGGCTTCGACGATCGTAACCAAGGGCGCGCGCAACAACGGCACCGGCGCGGTGGCGGCCAGAATGAAATCGCATTCACCGACCAATCCTAGGTCTGGGTTGACGTCCAATCGCTGGCCCGAGTAGATGGCGACCGCGTCGTGGCTCAACTCCCGGCTGGCCAGGAGAATGGGGACGACGATGAACTCGCTGCGCGCCTTCTCGCTGAGCAGCGACAGTTGCATGCCCTTGGAGAGCACATCCCGCAACCACAACGGCACGGGCAGAGGCGCGAGTGCGGGGAACAGGTCGGCCGGTTGCGGCGTCACTCCGAAGATTCGATCCACGGATTCCAGAGTGAAGTTGGTATACGACATCGAATTTCGCTTGGCGATCCTCGCAATGGTGGCTGGCGCCCCAGCCACCGTGAATGTGTCATTCTCGACCGCGTGAGGTTTATGCGCCGGCGCGGTCCAGGTGGACGGCCTATCGAGGCGTTGCGAACATGGCCAGCCGGCGGACTCACCGGTTACCGTTGCGGCTGCGGCTGCGCTGCCTTGTTGGGTAGTCGATGCCCCAGTAACCCACGGGCTTTCCCGCCGGATCACGAATGATGCCGTGGCGGTCGACCTTAAGCTCAAGGAACCCCGGCTTGCCCCCCAGCCCGGCGACGCGTTGTTCGAGCCGATCGACGCGGTCGCGCAACTGGACCAGTTCGGCGGCCAGTTCCTTGATGCTCGGTAAGGGGTCGGCCTTCGGCTCCGCCGCCGAAGGCCGCAACGACAAGAGACCCAAAATGGCCGCCCCAGCCACGCCCCACAGCACCACGCCACGAGTTCGCACAAGAGCCTCCTTGGTCCCAAGGGACCAATCGATCGTCAGACATGCCGGAACAACATGATAGTGTAACGCGCTCGCACGGGCTGGGGAAGGCCACGGGTTCTACGCATGGCCTTGATCGGATCGTTGCGCATTTCTGGCGATGCTAGCATCCAACACACTAACCCGCAGCGCAAGCTGCGGGGGTCCGCCGAGCGGCCCACGAAACGGTAGGGATCATTTTCGGTAACAAGCACGCTCGTTGCGCAGCAACGAACGTGCAAAAAACAAAACGGCAGCGAAGCGAAAAAAAACGACTTCCGAACACCCCATGACGTCTGAGCGAGCCGCGTAAGCGGCATCCAATTGCCGCGCCACACTTCGCCTTACCCCACGCTCTTTTGGATCTCTTTGGGAGGGGTTTCGGAATCGTTTTTTTTCGCGCAGCGACGACGCTCGGAGCGGGGTCAGTCTTCGTACCGAGGACGCTCGCCCGCCGCAGCACGTTCGCGCTCTAACGCGCGGTTTAGCGACGAAATCGTCGCGTATCCGGCGACGGCATCAGCGCGCCCGAGATCCTCAATCGCGCTATCCGCCCCCAGAACGTTTGCGATCCATTCGCGCGCCCGCGGGTCGCCGCACCGCGCCTGGGACATCGCGGCCTCGACGAGACGCTCCCACGCGGCGGGAGTGACCACATCGAAGACGACGGACCAATAATTCGGCTTGTCAGTGTCCCGCGGTTCCGGCGCGCGCACCGGAGGAGCGATCTCCCCTACACCGGCGCGTTTGGCGCGCGCTTGTGCCACCGCGTCGAGCATTTCGGTGAAGACAACGTGCGATTCGACGGCGCGAACTGCACGCTCGATGCGCGCGGCGTCGGCAAGCCCAATCGTTCGCTGAATCCAAACACGCGCCCTGTCGTCGCCCAGTAGAGCCTCCTCGTACGCGACCTCGACGATCTCGCGCCACGACTCGAGCGTGATAGACGAAAAAATGCTGACCGACTCACGTCGGCGTAAGGTACATTAACAAACTTCCGGAGGTGAACGGAAATGCCGTCAACAAAGTTTCGTCGAAGAACGCGCCGCCGTTGGCCAAAGGTTGCAAAGGAGATCGGACGGGGTTATGCACCCAGCACGTCTCAAACAAGGTGAGTGGCGTAAAGGCGGTCAGCATTCGCGGAAGTCTAGACAAAAAACCCGTCAAGCCCAGTTTTGGAAAAAATTCCGAGGGGAGCGCGCGCCGCATTCGCGCAGCGTTCGGACGCGCGTCGCGGCTCGGTGCGCGCGGCGAGAAAAAACTGGCAAAACCGTACCTTTACCCGACGAAGGCCCAGGTGGTGATACCTCACGCGGCCATCCCCGTTCTCATTTCTTCCCGGTCTTCTCATCGCCCTTCTCATCGGGGGCGAACCCGAGAATCCAACCCTGCGTGGTCATGAAGTAAACCTCGCCGTTTTCGTCCTCTCCGAACGACATGACCGGCGAGATGTTTGCGCCGATCGGCTGGTCGGCAAGCGCGACCTGCCGCTCTTCGTCGTAACGCAAGGCGTGCAGCTTGCCCGTCACGTAGTCGGCGTACAGGTAGGCGCCGGCCAGCCGCGGCAGCCGCTTGCCGCGGTAGACGAAGCCGCCGGTGATCGACTTGCCGACGTCGTGGTGGTACTCGAAAATCGGCTCGATCAGATCCTCGCGCGGATCTTGCACGCCGCCGATGCCGAAGGGGTGCCCCCCTTCGCGGAGGTTCCAACCGTAGTTGCCGCCGCGAACGATGAGATCGACCTCCTCCCACAGATCCTGCCCCACGTCGGCCGCCCAGCAGGCACCGGTCTGGCGGTCGAACGCCAAGCGCCAGACGTTGCGCAGGCCGTAGGCCCAGATTTCACCGCGGGCGCGCGGGTAATCGAGAAACGGGTTGTCATTGGGAATCGCGTAGCTCTTTCCCTGGTCCTTGTGGTCGACGTCGATCCGCAGAACCTTTCCAAGCAGCGTCCGCAGATTCTGGCCGTTGCCGAACGGGTCGTTCGCCTTGCCGCCGTCGCCCAGAACGATGTAGAGATAACCGTCCGGCCCGAAGGCGAGCGTGCCGCCGTCGTGGTTCCAGAAGGGCCGCTGGAGGCGGAGCAACTCCTGCTCGCTCTTGGGGTCGGCCCGGTTGGGGTTCTTCTTGTCGACGCGGAAGCGAGAAATCACCGAGGTGTGCGGCGCGTCGGTCGTCGTATAGAAAACAAAGAACTCGCCGTTGGTCTTGAACTTGGGGTGAAAGGCGAGCCCCAGGAAACCTTCCTCGTTTTCGGTCTCCTTGTATCGCACGCGGTCTTCGATGTCGAGGAAGATTTCGGTTTTGGACGCGGTTTGCTTGTTGGGAAAAACGTGGACCTTGCCCAACTGCGAGGCGACGAAGACGCGGTTCGCGCCGTCGCCCGCATGCGTGAGCACGACGGGCCGGTTGAACTCGAGCTGGGGGAACGCCCGTTCGGCATGCACCGGCAGCGGCGTTTCGTCGAGTCGCACGGCCGGGAAGGCGTCGAGTTGGATCGCCGAGAGCGTGCCGCCGGCCATGTCGGGCACGAGGAGGCGTTGGTTGGCCGCGTCGAGGCAGATGTCGGCCGCCGATTGGAAATCACCTTCGCCCGACAGCAACGTCGGCGCGCGGCTTTCCTTGCCGAGCACGAACACGCGGCCGGTGGTCCACTCGCTGACGTAGAGTTTACCGTTTGCATCCAAGGCCAGCCCGTCGCCCCCTTTGTACTCGGTGGCGAAACGGGTGAGCGTGCCGTCCGACACGTCCACGCGCTGGATCGCGCCGGAGATGAAGTCCAAGAGCAAGAGGTGCTCGGAGTCCTCCAGCACGAGTCCGTTGGGCCCTTGCAGGGCCGGGGCGATTTGGCTGTCGGTGATCAGCGTCACGGCGCCCTCGCCGTCGATGCGGAACACGGCGCCCAGGTGGCCTTCCAAGTCGCCCGTGTCGGAAACGTAGAGCGTGCCTTGTTCGTCGACGGCCAGATCGTTGAGAAACGTGGGGGGGCGGGGAAAAGCGTCCGCGGCGGCGAACACTTCCGCCCGGCCCTCGCCGTCGATGCGCCACACGCGTTGCTTGTCGGCGACGAAAAGCCGTTCCTTGAAGGCGACCAACCCCTTGGGGTCGTCGAGGCCCTTGGTGAAGGATACAGGCTCGCCATCCTTGATCGCGACGATTTCACCGTCGCCGTCGGCGCCGAACTTACCGATCGTCGAGACGTAAACCGTGCCGTCGTCGCCGACGGCCACCGATTCGGGGTTTTGCAGTCCTTCGGCCAGTCGCGTCACGGCCGGCCCGTCGCCGGCGGCGGTGGACGAAACCAAGAGCAGGGCGGCAACGCCGGCGAGGGCGAATGTCGCGATGGGGCGAAAGCGGAGCGGGGCGGGTGAGAACGACATCAGATCTCCCAGGTGCGGAATTCAAGTGGGTGGGTTCGCCGAGAAACGTCGGCGTTTTCGTGCGGGAAGGGTATCATAACCGGAGATCGCACGGTTGCCAACTTGATCTTTCATCGTTCATCCCTCATCCTTAACCTATAATCACGGCGGGGCTTGGATGTTGCAGCGGGGTTCATCCGCGGGAGATTGCCAATGGAGACGGAATTGATGGGCCGAGTTCTGACAGAAGCCATATTTACGAATGTCTCGGACCTTCTCCTAGTGCGAAAAGGCCTCTTGACCGATGACCAGGTTCGCCGCGTCACGGTGGATGACGCTTTGGTCGACACGGGGGCCACGAACCTGTCGTTGCCGACACGGTTGATCCAGCAGTTGGGGCTGGACGCTTGGGGCAAGAAGCATGTGACGACCAGCGGGGGAGATGTCGTCGAGGCCACCCTATACGGGCCGGCCCGATTGACCATTCAGGGACGCGATTACACCGCGGACGTGTTGGAAGTTCCCGACCATGTGCCCGTGCTGATCGGCCAGATACCGCTGGAATTCCTCGATCTGGTGGTCGACGCGCGCAACCGTCGACTCATCGGCAATCCGGCGCACGGCGGCGAACACATGTTCGAAATGTATTACGAACTGGCGCTGCGGTAGCTGGCCAAGGCCCGCTGGAAAACCCAGCGCGAGACGGCGAGACTGGCGACGGTGGCGAAAACGGCGAAGGCCGCCAGCGGCCAGCTTTGGCTCGCCAGCGGCTTGGCCAGCAGCCGGGCCGGCACGTTGACCACAATCAACACCGGCACGACGAACGTGAACGCCAACCGCAAGGGCGTGCCGAACCGCCCCTGGTAAATCTCCATCGGATAACGCGAAAAGTTGGTGATGTAGAACCAGAAGTCGTACAGGCTCTGGTTCCGCCCGAGCCAAATGCTCACGCTCGAGAGGGTAATCATCAAGCTGTAGAGCATCGCCACGCCGCAGAGGACGTAAAACGGGTAGAGCAGACATTGCGCCGGCCCGGGCATGTGCTCCAGCCGCGCCAGCGAGTAGCTCAGCAGGCCCGCCGCGAAACCGAAATTGGCCAGCGACGACCACTCGATTTTTCGCAGCGAAATCAGGAATTGGGCGTCGATCGGCTTGAGCAGCGCGAAGTCGAGATTGCCCGTTCGGATCAACTCGCTCAGTTCGCTGCAGTTGGGCATGAAAAAGGCTTGCACGATGCTGTTGATGAACAACGTCGTCGAGAGGAACACGAAGAACTCATACTTGTGCCAGCCCGACTGGGCGCCGATCTGCGCCGTGTTCATGAAAATCAATTCGTAAAACCCCAGGTTCATCATCATCCAGGCCAACGACGACACCGCGTCGATCAGGAAGTTCGCCCGGAACGTCATATCGCGCACCAGGCTGTTGCGGGCGAACGTCGCGAAGACTCGCAAGTAGGCGGGGTGGTCGCTTGGCATGGGCAACTCCTCTTGATACTTCCTTCACGGTGGCTGGGGCGGCGCCTAAGCGATGCCCCGGTCACTATCTAGCCCGGATTATTCATGGTCCCGTAGCTGGCTTCGCAAGAAGTCAGGCCGTAGACGCGAGTTACGCCAGAATTCTTGCGAATTCTGCTACAGCACAGTGCGCGAGTTCCTCCCGGGACCATGAATAATCCGGGCTAGCGAGCCGGGGCATCGCTTGCGCTCCGCCACCAGCCACCGCGTTCTCGTGGCAAAATGTCTCGTTGTCGGTCGCGTGAAGTATATCATGCGCACGGGCGGTCTTGGACGCTCCGCGTCCCAGTGGCCGCGGAGCGGCCGAAACGACGTTTCCACGCGGAGCGTGGGCACGAGAGGATCACGAATATTCTGGACCTTCGAGCGAAGTAACTCGATCCGGCGCCTGCCTTCGCGTATACTCGTTTCCGATGAACCACGCCCCCGCCATCGAAGTCCAGGATCTGCACAAGACCTACCGCGACGGGCTACTGGGTCGCCATCGTGTCGAGGCCTTGCGCGGGGTGAGCTTCCAGGTGGGAAACGGCGAGATCTTCGGCCTGCTGGGGCCCAACGGGGCGGGCAAGACGACGCTTATCAAGGTTCTGCTGGGTATCGTCCGCCGCTCGCACGGCTCGGCCGCGCTTCTGGGTCGGCCGCCCGGCGACCGCGAAGGACGCCGCCGCGTCGGCTATCTCCCCGAAAACCACCGCATCCCGCGGCACCACACCGGCAACACGGCGCTTGAGTATTATGGCTGCCTCAGTGGACTGTCGGTGGCCGAGGTCAAGCGCCGCCGCGGCCGGCTCTTGGAACTGGTCGGTCTGGCCGATTGGGGCCGGGTGCCGGTGAAGAAGTACTCCAAGGGCATGCAGCAGCGGCTCGGCCTGGCCCAGGCGCTGTTGCACGACCCGGAATTGCTGATGCTCGACGAACCGACCGACGGCGTCGATCCGGTCGGCCGCTCGGAGATGCGGGCCTTGTTGCGGCGATTGAAGACCGAGGGCAAGACAATCTTCATCAACAGCCACCTGCTGCAGGAGATCGAGCTGATCTGCGAGCGTGTCGTGATCCTGGCCCAAGGTCGGGTGCTCCGCGCGGGGCGGGTCGCTGAAATCACCGCCATTTCGGGCACCGACATCACCCTTCAGCTTGCCGGCGCCGAAGCGGAGATCGAGGTGGCCTTGGCGGGCCGCGAGACGGGCGGCTTGGTCATGGGCGATGTGGGCCAGTACCAGGTCACGGTTCGTGTGCCCGACCAGCGCGCCGTCGACGAGTGCGTCGATTCGCTGCGCCGACGCAAAGTCGGCATCGTCTCGCTCGCGCGCAGCCGGCAAACGCTCGAGGAGGCGTTCCTCGATATCGTGAATCGGGGGGCGATCGAATGAGGCCGTACCTGGCGATCATCAAAGATTCGTTCCGCGAAGCGCTCGCCTCGCGCGTGCTCTGGGTGCTGCTGGTGGTCACGACGTTGGTTTTGCTGGCGCTCGTGCCCGTGAGCGTCGATGAAGTGGCGGCCACGCGGCTGCGGCCCGGCGAGATTCTCAACGCGAGGGCCTTGAGCAAGAAGATCCAGGACGAACAGGCCGCGCCGCCGCCCTCGCCGGGCAAGCAAATCTGGCCCCTGCTGAGCGACGAGTTGAAGCGGCGGCTGACTGAGCCCGAGGGTGGTGCCGCAGCGGGCAACTGGCCAGGCCAGGACTACATGGAACTGTCGGGCGAGCTCAACGACTTGCTCGATGAGTCCGATCTGTACGACCCCGCGGCTTGGGCCGGCAAGACGATGGATCCCCAGGCCGAGCGGCTGCTGGCTCGCGGCGCCGAGCGGCTCGCCGCTGACGATCTGGCCCGGCTCAATCGCCTGCTGCTCGAGGCCGCGTATCCCAAGGAAATCGCGCGCAGCCGGGCGCGGGAAGTCGTGATGGGCTACCTTTGGTATCGGCCGTTTCCAAGCTTCCCAGGCAAGCGGAAACAAATCATCGACGCGATGTTGACGACGGTGATGAATCTCTTCGTCGGTTCCGTGGGGATCTTCGCCGCGCTCCTGGTCACCGCCTCGATCATCCCGCAAACCTTCGAGCAAGGCGCCATCGACTTGTTGCTCAGCAAGCCCATCTCGCGGTCGTTGCTGTTCTTCACCAAGTACCTTGGCGGCTGCATGTTCACGCTGATCAACGCCACGTACATGATCGGCGGACTATGGCTGATCTCGGGCTTGCGGCTGGGCGCCTGGAACGGGCGGCTTTGGCTCTGCGTGCCGTTGCTGCTGTTCCTGTTCGCCATCTACTACGCCGTATCGGCGCTGGCGGGAGCGTTGTGGAAAAACGCGATCGTGGCGGTGGTGATGTCGATCCTTTTCTACTTCATCTGCCTTGGGGTCGAGTTGACCAAGGGCTGGACCGAGTTGTTTGGGCTGAATCCCACGCGATTGGCGCGGCTCGTACCCGCGGGCGAAACGCTCTTCGCCGCGAACGAGTCGGGCGAGGTGGAGCGTTGGAACGAGCGCGAAGCGGCCTGGGAACCGGTGTTGACCTCCAGCGACGACCTCATGGGCCAGCCTCCTCGCTTCGTACCTCGGCCGCCCATGGTGGGCCCGCTGTACGATCCCAAGCACCAGCGCCTGTACGCCCTTCCGCCGACGTTTCCGCAGTTCGGCCTGGGTGGCGGAGGCGCGCGCCTGGCGGTCGGCCGGCGGAAGGACGGCTGGAAGCGCGTGGGAGGCGTGAGCGTGCCGGCGGGCACGTCGGCTCTGTTGCTGACACCGCGAGACGAGTTGTTGGCGGTCGCGCCGCGGGGCTTGTTCCAACTCGAAGGCGATCCGACGCTGGAAAAAAAGTCCGTCAAAGCCTTCGGCTTCGATTTGCCCCTTGACCCCACGAATGCCGGCTTCGTGCCGGCCGGTCCTGAAATGTCGTTCCGCGCGCCGTTCTCGGCGGCCATCGATCCCGTCTCCGGCGACGTCGCGGTTTACGACCGCAAACAGGTGACGATCCTGACGCGCGAAGCCAACGGCCGCTATCGGCGGCGGCTCGTCCAGGAGCGAGAATCCGACGACGACGCGGCATTGGCGATGGCCGATGGGAAATTGCTGTTGGCCTGGGCCGATGGCCGCGTCGAGATTTACGCGGGAGCCGATTTGAGCCCATGGCGCGAGTTCCAGCCGGAGGGCAAGAACCCACCTCGCTTCGCGGTGGCTTCGCCCGACGGCCGTTATTTCGCCGTCGTGTTCCATCACCGCCGGCTCTGGCTCTACGACGCCCGGAGCGGCCGGCCGTGCGACGTGGGCATCGCCGGGCAAGGAAACATTTCGGCGGCCGCGTTCTCCGGCGACAAGCTGTTGGTGGCCGACCGTTTCACTCGCGTGATCGAGTACGAACTCGAGCCGGCGGGGGTGGCGCGCCGTTTCACGCCGACGCGCGGCGTTCTGGAGAACCTCTACTTCTACGGCATCAAGCCGCTCTACACCGTGTTTCCCAAGCCCGGCGAGTTGGGAAATATGGTCACCTATTTGCTGAGCGGATCGGAGAGCGTCCCTTTGAGCGATGACCGCGGCGACCTTGGCGCGGCGCGGCTGCACCTCGACGTCTGGGGCCCCCTCTGGAGCAACCTGGCCTTCGTGGCCGTCGTCGTCGGGCTGGGTTGCTGGTACACGCGGCGGAAGGATTTCTAAACAACGGCCCCCGCTTCAAGCAGCACACGGAACGCCACGGAGGGCGTTCCCTACAGAGTCATCTCGTTCCCACGCTCCGCGTGGGAACGGATCATCGGCCGCTCCGCGGCCACGGCGTCGCGCGGCGACGTTGCGCTTGACTGGGACGCGGAGCGTCCGCCGCGGCGTTCCCACGCCGAGCGTGGCGACGGCCCGCTGAAATTTTTTTTCGCAATTCGCTGTTGCGGAAAAATCTGGAATCCGTACAACTATGACCCATGAGTTCACTCTACAAGAGTTCTTGGCCTTTCGCGCGAGCCCTGACGGGCGCGCGCGGCAAGGCCGGCGATAGGAAGTCGGTTTCTTGTCAAGGGTGAGACTCGCTCGCGCTCGTCATCGATCGCGTGGGACCAGTACGCCGGGCGATCGCGTTCTCGCATGCTGGGCTTTCGCGTTGGCTTGACGACGGAGAAGGAGCTCGCCAGGTTTTTTTATGGAGGACGTAGCGTGGCTAAGAAGAAAGCTGCTAAGAAGACGGCCAAGAAGGCCAAGAAGAAGTCGGCGAAAAAGAAGAAGATGTAGCTTCGCAGTCGGTCGCCTTGCGGTCGTCGCTTTTCGCCGCGACTCAAGGGGAGATCGAACGCCGGCAAGTTGCAGCAACGACGAGAAAGAGCCGCCTGGACCGTGAGGTCCAGGCGGCTCTATTGATTGATTCAGCGGCCCGCTTCAAGATACCGATCCCTGAGGCGTCGCGGCGCTCCGTGACGTGGCCGTGAGGGCGCGGTGGCTGGGGCAGAGCCTAAGCGATGTCCCGGTTCCCGCGTACGCTCCCGCGTACCGGGGCGGATTGAAAGCAAGCGTTCGCCATCGCATTGGGCGTCTGCCGGACAAGCCTGCGAGGGAGCGAGCGTCGGCCACTGGTCCGCTCTGGGCTTGGTGGCTACGATGCAAGGGAAAGGAGCATTGCCATGATCGAATTGACTGAACGGCAGCGGCAGGAATTGATAGCGACCGACACCCCCCAGATATTGGACCCGGGCACAGGAAAAACGTACGTCCTGGTGCGATCCGAGATCTACCAGCGGCTCAGGGAGCTTCTGGACGACGAACCCAGGGTCACAGGCGAGATGATGGACCGACTGATGGAGCAGGAGGATCTGGATGACCCCACCCTGGCGTTTTACCAGCGGGAGTACGGTCGCAAGTCATGATCCAGCGTTGTGACGTCGTCATCGTCGAATTCCCGTACACGGATGCGGCACAGTCCAAGGTCCGCCCGGCGGTCGTGGTGCTGAACGACCGGGACAACCAGAGGCTCCGGAAGACCATTGTCGCCATGATCACCGGAATCGATGAGCGCGAAGTGGCCCGCCATCATGGCGGTCGGCGTTGGAACCATGTGCGGTTTCGCCCACGGCAAAATGCGTGGGGGCCTTGTTCCGCCCCAAACTGCGCAGCTTGGCGCGCGTGGCCGCCGCGCCCGGTCTCAACCGTTGACGGCGGATTGAAAGCAAGCGTTCTCGAATTCGTCCGGCTTCATCACGGCCAGTTGGTCGGTGACCCGTTTGCGCATCTCGACGGCGAAAGCCAGAACCTCTTCCAGCAGGGCCGCCGGCACTTCGCCGGGCGCGTAGTGAGGGTAGAGCAACTTCAACATTCCGGCCACCGTCTTTTTGACCGCGTCCTCGTTGCGCTGGTTCATCCCGCGGAATGTGAGTTGGGCGGCGACGTGGGTTTGATAGTTGCGGCGGCGAAACTCCGCCAGGATTTCGGCGAAGTAGTCGCTCATGAATCCGTAACCCGGCGCGTAGTTCATGGGATTGATGACGGGGATTTCCCAGCCGGGCAGGTAGCCGTGGAGACGGTCCAAGAACGCGGTGTCTTGCAACTCCACCGGTAGTACCGCGAAAAGGTGGGGATACTTGCGGCTGGGGCGCTTCTCTTCCAGAACGACCTCGATGTTGCCGCCCAGAACGATCGAGGCGCTGGCGCGGAACTCCTGGCCCATCCGCGTGAAGATGCCGGTTTGCATGTAATCCTTAAACGTGCTGATGCTCGCCTCGGCATCCTCGAATTTCGTTTTCGAAATCTCGTCGAAGTAAACCACATGCTTCGTGGCGACGACGCCAAGCCGCTTGGCCGCCCCGTGGTAAAACAGCGTGGCGGGAGTCGCTTTGCCGCCGCTGACCACGAACGCGCGGCTCGACGTGTTGCGGTACGTGAACGTCTTCCCCGTCTGCTGGGGCCCGAGCTCCATCAGGTTGTAGTTCGACTCGACGAACGGCACCAGCCGCAGCAGCATCAGCCACTTGGTGCGGCGGTCGAGGTTGGCCGGGTTGAAGCCGACGGTCTGCACGAGCAGGTCGAGCCATTCGTCGTCGTCGAACAGGGGCCGCTTGGAAATGTACTCGTCCAGGTCCAGCCGCGTGACCTGGAAGGGCGTGAACTCGCGGATGTAAAACGGGTACTTCCGGCTCTTGATTTCATAGGTGGCGTCGTACTCGACGGTCATGGTGCCCCAGGCGCCGCTGGTCAGCAGGATTTCGCCGAATTGCGTGAGCACCTTCTGGCTGACGCGGACCGTGTTTTCGCCCAAGGCCGGCACGTCGGCCCAGTAGTGGTCCTTGCCCGCCTCCAAACGGACCACCAGTTGCCCCAGCAGCGTGTACTCGCCCTTTTCCTTGATCGCCGACTTGATCAGCTCCTTCTTCGACGACTCGGTGTAGTGTTCGCTCAGGATGCGGTCGATCTTTCGTTGTCCCGGTAGCGGATCGTCGGCCTGGACGTAGCGCGAAACGAGGTACTCCAGCACGAACCGCGGAAACTCCCGGTAGGCTTCGTTCCATCGAGTCAGCGGTTTCAGGATCACGCGACCTTCCAAGAGCCGAAGCACCTTGGCGTCGAGTGCGGCCCGTGGCGGCGCGCCGTTGCCTGCGCTCGGCGTGTGGGTCGCGTTTGAGTTCGGCATCGGTTGCACCGCTGGGTTATAGGTTAGCCCGGACTCAGGGTTCTGTCGCCTTTCGCTCCGCGAAAGGGCGTTCTTTCGCGGAGCGAAAGGCGACGTTACAGGTCGTCAAACGCCTTCAAAACATCCGTGTCGATCTTGGTGGGCTTCGGCTTGACCGAGACGCGCACCACATCGTTTCCATAGCCGGGCCGAATCATCCCGCCCGAAAGATCCTCGTGGGCCAGGTCGAGCATCACCGCGGTCGTGGTCTTGTCGGCAATGGGGCTTCGGTCGCGGTCGGTTGCGATCCGGCCCCGCACGGCGCAAGTGAAGTGTTCGCGCCGACCGGCCGCAAGCGTACCCTGCTTCTGCGGGATCAGTTGCTCGCCCAAATTCGTTTTGACCGTGAGCTCGAATCGCGCGTCGACGTTGCCCGTGTTCGCCAGGTCGAAGGCGAGAATCGCCGTCTCGTCCTCGGCGACGCTCATCTCGCGCGGCAGGTCGAGGATCTCGACCCGGGCCGCCTTCTGTTCGATGGGCTTGAGCAGGACGCAGGGAATGGTCATCTCCGCGAGCGACACCCCGCCGTGCGCAAACCGGGTGGGACGCCCTTTCTCGCGCTGATACCACGTTCCCCCCACCGCCAGCGTGAAAACGGTACTGATTTTCTTCCCGTCATGCGCGATCTCTTCCCATGGGAAGCTCAGATGCGTTCCCGACGTTGGCGGTTTCTTCGGCTCGAACCACAAATAGCGGTAGGCGACGTCATCTTCACTGGCGCCGCTGCTCAAAGCCTCCAACCGCGATACGCGCACCTGTTCATGGGCGAACAATTCCTGGAAACCGTGGTCGGACGTCAGGAGCACCAGATCGCCGGGGCGGACGCGGCGGCGTAGATCGTCGACGATTCCGCGGCGTCCCTGCTGCGTCAGAAGCTGTTGTTTGATCTTCTCGTTCAACGACGCCAAGGTGTCGTTGTGATAGTGGCCCAGGTCGTCGCTGATGGGGTAAATGAGCACGTTGGCGTCGCGTCCCTCGTCCGCATCGTAGCCCAGTCGCTCGCGGGCCTCGGTGGTCTCGGCGTCGGTGACGAAGGCCATGCGGGTCGCCAGATCCTGGTTGGTCAGCCCCAGCGCCCTGGCCGCCAGGACACGTTCTTCTTTCGTCGGTTTCTGAAAGAAGTTCTTCCAGTCTTTCCCGAGAGCCCCCGCGAGCAGACCGCGGCGCGCGACGTCGGTTTTGCTCGGCAGCAGGCTGAAAAATGGGCGGTCCTGGCCATCGACGACTTCGAAGTGTTCCAGCAGCAACGGCCGCACGACCGCCTGCCAGGTGTCGAACCGCATCCCGTCCATCACGAGGACCCAGACCCGCGCGTACTTTTGGCGTTTGCCGCCGCGCAGCACGTCGGGAATGATGCGAACCGCGCTGCGCGGGCCGTAAACGAATTTCTGCGGATCGCGTTCAATGAACGCAGCCAAGGCGGCGTCGAGCCGATTCAGGAACGCGCGGACACGAAACCGCAAGCCGTTTGGTTCCCGCATGACGAATTCGTACCCGGCACGGTGTAGTGTCGGATCGTCAACGGTCTCCAATCGCGCAAAGGCCTCGGCGGTGCGGAATTCCAGCAGGTGCAGACCCTGTTCGACGTACCAATCCAACTCCAAGGCCCTCAAACCCCGGATTTTCGCACGCATTTTCGTTTTTGCCGCGCTGTCCAGATCAAGAACCGGCTTGGCCAAGTCGCGAAAGAAGTGATTCTCGCAATACCGGTGCGGCACGCCAGCAAATTCCGTCGCAACGCACTTGAGAAAGGCGTCCTGCTTGTCCGAAATCCAAAGCACGACGTTCA